>Ga0308010_1000061_pt1 | contig 102782 bp, 98 predicted proteins | sample Neamet129_FD_202368 | JGI IMG/M metagenome (GOLD analysis project Ga0308010, IMG submission 202368) | Marine microbial communities from water near the shore, Antarctic Ocean - #129 | ecosystem: Environmental > Aquatic > Marine > Unclassified | place: Southern Ocean | collected 2014-07-24 | reverse complement strand
AGAATGGAATTCGGAACAGGAAATATGGGCGCGAACCATGTCTTCTTGGAAAGAAATAGTTGGCGATGAAGACCCATATTTATTCCATTTAAGCGAAGAATCTAGAGATAAACTAGAGTCTGCTGCAGAAAAAATGCAAGATTTCTGATTAAGGAGTTGAGGCTTTGGACGTAGAAAAAATAGTCCATATAGCCGAATTGGCAGGCATAGCGATTCTTGAAATATATGATAGACCGGAGGAGCTAAAAATCCAGCACAAAGAAGACTCATCCCCTTTAACCGAAGCAGATTTAGCAGCTCATAATATAATTGTAGAAGAATTACAAAAAATCGACAATACGCCCATTGTATCCGAAGAAGGAAATGAAGGGGACCCCCTGACAAATGATACTTGTTGGTTGGTGGATCCATTGGACGGGACGAAAGAATTCATCAAAAGAAACGGAATGTTCACTGTCAATATTGCTTTAATGCGTCGAGAGAAAAATAGATGGCGCCCTATTTTTGGAGTAGTTCACGCCCCTGTAACACAAACAACTTGGTTTGGGGGGTCGGTAACTCCCTCCGAAAGAAGAGGTCCCGGTGGTTCAGGTTTAATGATGGTAAACCCCTCTAGTCCACCGTTGCCCGTACGTCTTGTAGCCAGTGGCACGCATAGGGGAGAAAAAGACGAAGAATTTGCAAAAACTCTTGGCAATTATGACTTAGTAAGAATGGGGTCATCGTTGAAAGCCTGTATTGTTGCAGAGGGTTCTGCAGATCTCTACCCGCGGTTCGGGCCCACATCGTGCTGGGATATCGCAGCAGCGCACGCTGTGGTCTCTGGTGCTGGCGGAATTATAGTCGATCCATCAGGAAAAACGTTAGATTATGACTTAGTAGAAAATGTCCTGAACCCATATTTCCTTGTTGCTGCGGATAACCGCTGGACTAAAGATTGGGTTGCCCAACAGTAATTTGATGATCTCTAAATTTTGTTAAATGATATATTTACATATTCTCTAAGTACAAAGAGGCCAAAACCCGTCGATGTGAAATAGCCCGTATCTTACGCCAAAGGCATGTCTCACCTCGACGCTTTAGAGGCCGAAGCCATTCATATCATGAGAGAGGTGGTTGCAGAGGCAGAAAATCCAGTAATGTTATACTCAATTGGAAAGGACTCTTCGGTCATGCTTCATTTGGCGAGAAAAGCTTTCTATCCAGGGAAAATTCCATTCCCAATTATGCATATTGACACCATGTGGAAATTTTCAGAAATGATTGAATTTAGGGATAGAACCGCTAAAGAATTAGAATTAGATTTAATTGTTCATATTAATCCGGAAGGTAAAGAAATAGGGATGAATCCATTTGTCCATGGGTCCTCAAAACATACGGATATGATGAAAACAGAAGGTCTCAAACAAGCATTGGACAAATATGGCTTTGATGTGGCTTTTGGAGGGGCTAGGCGCGACGAAGAGAAATCACGCGCGAAAGAAAGAATATTTTCATTTAGAACATCAAAACATCGATGGGATCCAAAAAATCAGCGCCCGGAATTATGGGATATCTATAATTCTCGTAAGAATAAAGGTGAATCGATCAGAGTTTTTCCCTTATCAAATTGGACCGAATTAGATATATGGCAGTACATACATCTAGAAAAAATATCAATAGTTCCACTATACTTTTCTAAAAAACGGCCTGTAGTTGAAAGAGACGAAACCCTCATACTCGTTGATGATGAAAGATTACCTCTGGAACCAGGAGAAACACCGATGATGAAAAGTGTGCGATTCCGGACATTAGGGTGCTATCCTCTTTCCGGCGCTGTGGAATCCGAGGCCACTACGTTACCCGAAATAATCCAAGAAATGCTTCTGACCACAACTTCAGAAAGACAAGGCAGAACTATTGATCATGACGGAAATGCATCGATGGAAAAAAAGAAACAAGAGGGGTATTTCTAATGTCCCATGTAAGCGAATTAATCGCTACCGACATAGAGTCATATCTCAAGTCACACGAAGAAAAAAGCCTTCTTCGCTTCATAACATGCGGGTCAGTCGATGATGGTAAATCAACATTGATTGGCAGAATGTTATACGAATCGCATATGCTTTTTGACGATCAATTATCGTCTTTAAAAAATGATTCGAAAAAAATAGGAACTCAGGGGGATAGCATTGATTTTGCTTTGTTAGTAGATGGCCTAGCGGCCGAAAGAGAACAAGGGATAACAATAGATGTAGCATATAGGTTCTTTTCTACCGACAAAAGAAAATATATCGTAGCAGATACACCAGGTCATGAAGAATATACAAGAAATATGGCAACTGGGGCGTCAACAGCAGACGTCGCAATAATTCTAATAGATGCAGAGCAAGGAGTATTGACCCAAACTCGAAGACATTCATTCATTGTATCAATGGTAGGCGTCAAAAAAGTTCTATTAGCGATTAACAAATTAGATTTAGTCGACTATTCTGAAGAAGTGTACAACAACATAGTTGCTGAATATCAAGAATTTGCAAATAAAGCGTTGAATATCGATAGTATAACTCCCATTCCAATTTCAGCATTAATAGGGGATAATATAGTCCATAAAAGTGAAAACACACCTTGGTATAATGGTCAAACCATAATGGATTATCTTGAAACAGTAGAGGTATACGATCAGAAAATAAACCAATCCTTTAGGATGCCAGTCCAATGGGTAAATCGGCCAAACGCAAAATTCCGAGGTTTTTCAGGATTAATTGCAAGTGGAAAAATAAAGCCAGGAGATGAAATAAGGATTCTTCCAGGTGGAAATAAATCATCGATAAAAGACATAGTCACATGGGATGGAAACTTGGAATCAGCATCAGCGGGGACATCGGTTACAATAACCTTAGATGATGAAATCGATGTATCGAGAGGAGATGTCATGATTTCTTCAAAATCATCTTGTGGCGAATCAGACCAATTTCAAGCTCATGTATTGTGGATGAATGACGATGCAATGTTGCCTGGTAGGCAGTATTTGCTAAAATCAAATACTCAATCAGCAATATTGACATTAGGTAAATTGAAACATAAAATCGATGTAAATACGCTCGATCTTTTACCTGCTAAAACCCTGTGTCTCAACGAAATTGGAGTTTGCAATATATCTCTCGATAAACGTATTGCATTTGATTCCTATGAGGATAATCAAACAATGGGGGGTTTCATCATAATAGATAGAATGTCGAATAATACTGTCGGAATGGGATTAATAGATTTCGCCCTTCGGCGTTCTGAAAATATACATTGGCAGAAAATGGATGTTTCAAAAGCCTCTCGCGCCGAACAGAAATCCCAGAACCCGAAATTAATATGGTTCACTGGACTATCAGGCTCGGGCAAATCTTCAATTGCAAATATTTTAGAAAAGAAATTACAATCTTTAGGGAATCATACCATAGCTCTCGACGGAGATAATATTCGCCATGGGTTGAATCGAGACTTAGGATTTACTGAAGCCGACCGTGTAGAAAATATCAGACGAGTAGGGGAAGTTGCTAAACTAATGTTAGACAGCGGATTAATTTGCATAACCTCGTTTATTTCACCTTTTGAATCTGAAAGATATATGGCGCGATCATTAGTCTCTGAAAATGAATTCATAGAAGTGTTTGTTGATACTCCTCTTTCAATTTGTGAACAGAGAGACGTCAAAGGATTATACGCAAAGGCACGCTCCGGTGAAATACCTAATTTTACAGGAATATCGAGCCCATTCGAAGCCCCTAAAACCCCTGAAATTAGGATAGATACTACCAATACATCCGCTGAAGATGCAGCAAATCAAATAATAGAATTTATTTCGAAGTAATCATATCTGATGGCGCAATCGGACAGCAAGTCGACGATGCGTAGAATGTTTGAAAGAATTGATGATGTAGGTTGGACACGCCGAGTGATGTTCGGCGAATTTCTCAAATTCAATATTGTTGGAATATTTAATTCATCGTTCGCTTTAATATTATACGAAGTACTTTTTTGGATCGATATTTGGCCGGCTCACACGGCAGTAGCCGCGTGGATAGTTTCCTGTATAATAGGTAATGTAGAAGCCCATTTTATGCATTATAAATATACCTTTAAATCTACATTCAACTATATTAAGAGCCTAAACCGTGCTTTTTGGACATATACGGGCCAACTAATAGTTACGGCCTCATTTCATTATTTAATGGTAGAAGTTTTACATTTCCATCATACATTAGCATGGCTTGTTAATACCTGTATTTTTGGTTATATTAATTTTCTTTTAATCAGATGGATCGCCTTTCCTCCTGAGTTAGATAAAGAATATATTCACAAAAAAGACCTAAAACAATCTAATTGATGTTTGCGACGCCTTCTTGAGATGTGACAACTTCGCAAAGTCCGATGAGTGCAGTAAATCAGGCAGAGTTACAACGTATTGCACAACAAGTTGAGCAGAATCGTCAAAGAATGGAATCTATTGAACAACAGGTAAGGCGTTTGGAACAAATAAGATTAGAACAAATACAGACAATAGAAACGCTATCCGCAATACCTGCGGAAGGTGCCAAAGGCGTCATGATTCCTCTTGGTGCAGGTGTACAAATAGTTGCAGACATACTCCCTGAAACAGGCGCAGTAATCGATATAGGGAGTAGAGTTCAAGCAGAAAAACCTCGAACCGAAGCCATTGAAATTTTACAGAAAAGAACCGATGAAATCCTCGTAATAATGGATAAGATGAAGGCTGAATTCAGTTCAATCGAAGAAACAACAATCTCTTTAGCAAATATTTTTAACGGACAAATCGCAACATTACAAGATGAACCAAAATCCGAACCAAGCGAAGTCAAAGTTCCTGAAAAACACCCCCCTGCCCCTCAAATATCGCGAAAGAAAAGGAAACGCGGTACCGAATTAACTCTTGATGATTAGGTGGTATTATGGGATTATTTGATCGTTTTAAGAGGCAGACCAAAGAAGCAGTTGATGCGAATAAAATAACTGTTGAAGAAGATACTTTGGAAGCGAACGAGATCCTTCAAGAAAGGAAAAAATTACTACAAGCAATCGAACTTTCTAAGAAAGAAAAAACCAACCTCACTGCTCATCAAGTTATTGAAAGTAAAGATGATGAATGGGATGATTTTTCAGAAGACGTCGAAAAGAACCCATTTTCTAAAGAAAAAGATAAAAAATCTAGAAAAATAGCGCAGAAAATAGGGGCGAAAAAATCCCGACCAATTATTAGTTTGGAAAATAAACCTATAGATCGAATGAAAACAACAACAGGCCGAACATTAATCGCAACAGCCAAAAAATTTGAAATGGATTTATCCAATTCAACAGTTAGTAAAGGTGGCCAAATAATTCGTGGAGGTCAAATTTTAGATGAAATAATCAATCAACTCGAGGTAGAACTCCTCCAATCTGACATGGGTCACTCGGCAGTTATGGAAGTAATTACAACTCTAAAAGCTAATTTGATAGGTGCACGAGTAGACACTCGCAAAGGCCTCGATAAAATCGTGGAAACTGTGGTGAGGAACTCTCTACAAGATATTCTTGAAGCGGGTTACTGGGATTTCGATAGAACAATCCAATCTTTTGTTGCAGATGGCACCCCCGTGTCAATTATGATAGTAGGAGTTAATGGGACAGGTAAAACCACAACATCTGCAAAAATAGCACATAGGATGACCGAGCAAGGATATTCTGTAGTCTTAGCCGCTGCCGACACATTTCGAGCGGGCGCTATCGACCAATTAGCTACACATGCCGATAGGATAGGGGTAAGGTGTATCAAGAGTCAGCGCGGAGGTGATTCCGCAGCAGTGTCTAGAGATGCCATAGAAAGTGCAAAGGCTAAAGGCGACGATATCGTAATAATTGATACAGCCGGAAGAATGCAAAATAAAGCAAATTTAATGGAAGAACTAAAAAAAGTCCATCGAATAACCAAACCGCATTTGGTAATATTTGTTGCTGATGCCCTAGCGGGCAATGACGCAGTCACCCAAGCGAAAGAATTTCAAAGAATCCTCAATTTTGACGGCGTGGCCCTATGCAAACTTGATACTGATGCCAAAGGAGGAGCAGCTCTTTCAATCGCTCATGCCACAGGCAGGCCAATAGTTCTCGCAGGAGTAGGGCAAGAATATGGCGATTTACAAGATTTCGACCCAGAATTGTTCTTAGACAGTATATTGGATTGAATCTCGCACCGCGTTGTTCATGTATAATGTCCCTTGTGTAACGTTTGAGATGTCACGAGTAGCCCTAGTTGTAGTGGCCAATTCCATTCTTGCTGGCAGAATTCGAGACATCATGTCTCGTAGAGGCTGGAGAACTGAAATTTGTGATGATGGAGATAAAGCAGTTGACGAATACGTTCGTTTAGAGCCAGACTTAGTGTTCTTAAGTTTAGATTTACCCACTATGAACGGACATATCGCGGCATTAGAGATGAGAGAAACAGACTCAGCCGCTAGAATAGCATTCGTCTCCAGTAAAACACGATTATCTAAAACTCAGGATGCAGCATATTCTTCAGGAGCGGTTACGACACTTGTAACTCCGATTACATTCGGTAGTGTCGATAAAGAGTGGCAGAATATTATCGGAGATATACCAGAGGCTCCGGGATTGTCCGATTTAGATGCCCTTTATCCAGATATTGAAGATCCAGAACCAGAACTCCCAACATTGCCTCCACTCCCCTCACTCCCACCACCTATGATTTTACAGCCAGTAATTGAAAAAAGTAAACCTAAAAGTCGGCGAAAATTAAAATTATTAATACTTTCATTACTTACTTTGGGTTCTTCATTGGGGATTTTACATTACTTAGAATATCTTGATATTCAAACTTATTTAGACGATTTATTAAACCTCGTCGATTAAGAAAGCAGGCACTGAATCGAGAAAAGTGCTGCCTTCTGGTGCACTTGTTAAAATTTCAATTTTAACTGAAGAATCATCCAATAAAGTCGCGTCATTATTTTCTAATCTATAGTTTAATCTCCATCTTTTCAAGATTTCTCTAGCTATTATATAAGCAGTGAAAAAGGAAATTCCTAGCGCGGCAAACCAATAAATAACATCTAATAATGACATTTAGTGCCCTCGTTCAAGAATTGCACTCCATGAGGCTTCAGCGTATAATTTAGCAGCATTAACCCTATTTTCAGCTCCATGAATACCCGAGCCTACTATTATTATATCTGAACCTGAAGTTATACTCTCATGAGGGCTGCCGTATCTTTGACCCATTTTCCCAGCATTATTATCCAAATTAATACCCGGCGTCCATATCATTTGAGAATTTCCTACCAAATTTCTTAATTCGCTAACTTCTTTCGACGAACTTCCATTTCCAATATATCCTAATACGTGAGGCGATCCTTTACCTGTAGCAATAACTTCGTTAGTATATTTTGAATCTAATAAGTTCCCCCGACTTGACATTTGAGCTAAAAGTAAAATCCCTCCAATGCGTTCAACATCAGCCCACCCAGCTGCAATTCCATCTACAATATCTGGACCTGAAATTCTATGCGCTGTCACAATATCGGCCCACGACCTAATATCGTGAATACCTGCCATTTGTTGTTGAGAGACTTTTCCAATATCTGCAAATTTCCGATCTTCAAAGAGCAATAGGTCATGTTCCTTTGCTAATCCAGTCAATATATTCCATTTTTCGATAGAGAAATCATTAACTAAATCAACATGAGTTTTCAATGCTGCAATATATGGCCCCACGTCTTTCACTAAATCAATTAGGTCAGATATAGATGTCATATCAGCAGCCAAACAAACTAAAGTTTTCTTTTTCACGGCTACTTCCATTATACGGTGCGCAAGAGGATTTGCACAGTTTTCCCAGCGTCTTCCCCAAACTGCCTCAGGCGTCATTATGTGAATCAACGACTATAGGTTTGTCAAGTTTTACCCTAAAATGTTCCTATGAGGCCTACGGTCTGCACCGCTTTGTTCATTGACGAGTTACTACGGGGGCCATCTATAGGGGCGGGAATATGACTAGCCAACTGCAGATATACAACTTTCAAGTCACAACTCGCGATATCGAAGGATTAACCGATGCTCGAGGGGATTCGGTCAAATCAATGTTAGAATCCGATTATGCAGTTTCTATAGACAAAGTCAGAGTTATTTTAGGTTATCAGGTGAAATCAGATATTTCTGAAAACAATGCGAAACAAGTAATTTATGATTTATTCGCAGATCCTGTTATCGAGTACGGGGAATTAGGAAACTCAATTCTTGACAACAAGAAATTATTTCCCGATGCTCCACATATTGCGATAACAGTGGGTTTCAAACCAGGGGTCACAGATAATGCAGGCCAAGCAGGCTTAGATGGCCTCCAAACTATATTTCCAAGTATTTCCAAATCTTCACAGATAGCTACAACGATGACCTACTTGTTTTGGGGGGTTTCAAATGATATTTCTCCGACTTGGCTGTCATCTAAATTACACAATCAAATGATTGAAAGGTCTAGCATATCTTCCTATGAAGAGTGTACGAATTCTCTTTGGCCTAGCCTAGATTTTCCTGAAAGGCCTCAATTAACTCAAAAGCCGGCTGCAACAGTAAATCTTGAAGTCAGCGATGAACAATTAATTCAAATTAGTGAAACGGGATTGTTAGCATTGAACTTAGAAGAAATGAAAGCAATACAAGCAAACTATAGGGATCCAAAAATCCATATTGCAAGATTAGAATTAGGATTACCAGAGAAAGCACCCACAGACGCAGAACTCGAATGTCTCGCGCAAACTTGGTCCGAACACTGTTGCCACAAAATATTTGCCGCAAAAATTCATCACGTTGATGAAGAAACTGGAGAAGATGTAATCATAGATTCTTTATTTAAAACGTATATCGTGAAACCAACATTAGATATTCAATCAGAAGTTAATTGGTTATTGAGTATATTCCATGACAATTCGGGAGTTATAGCTTGGAATGATGATTGGAGTCTTTGCATCAAAGCAGAAACACATAATTCACCCAGTGCACTTGATCCATTCGGCGGCGCAATGACTGGTATAGTAGGCGTTAATCGCGATATATTAGGTACTGGATTGGGAGCCAGGCCAATTGCTAATACTGACGTATTTTGTTTCGGACCTCCCGATTACTCAGGCCATATACCCGAAGGATTATTCCACCCTTCTCGAGTATTCAGAGGCGTTCATGCAGGAGTTCGTGCAGGAGGTAATGAATCAGGCATTCCAACAGTCAACGGGGCAATCGTATTTGACGATAGATATCTCGGTAAACCATTAGTTTACTGCGGGACAGTGGGTATGATGCCTAGGCTATTGCCTGATGGTAGAGAAAGTCATGTCAAAACTCCTCAGCCTGGAAATATAATCTACATGGTAGGGGGAAGAGTTGGCAGCGATGGTATCCACGGCGCGACATTCTCTAGCCTTGAATTAACAGAAGAAAGTCCTTCATCCGCAGTCCAAATAGGCGACCCAATTACTCAAAAGAAAATGATTGACATGGTGCTCGAGGCTAGGGATTTAGGCTTAATCCAGGTAATCACAGATAATGGAGCAGGAGGGCTATCTAGCAGCGTAGGCGAATTAGCCGAATTAACCGGTGGTGCCGACTTAGATCTCGCGGCAGTGCCATTGAAACAACCAGGATTAAGTAAATGGGAAATTTTAGTATCCGAGTCGCAAGAAAGAATGACTATCGGAGTAAATCCCGATGATTGTGAAGCGTTTGAAAAATTAGCAAATTTACATGAAGTAGAGGCCACTGCAGTTGGGACCTTTACAGATTCGGGAGCCTTCGTAGTTCGTTTTGGCGAAGAAACAGTTGCTCACCTTCCTATTTCATTCTTACATGAAGGATGTCCACAACTGCAGTTAGAGTCGGAATGGACCCCTCCTCAAAACGACCCTATATTATTCCCTGATATCAATCATGCTGAGATGGGAGATGTACTGTCCAGGCTGATGGCTAGACCAAATGTTGCGAGTAAAGAATGGTGGGTCCGATCCTATGATCATGAAGTCATAGCACAGTCAGTAATCAAACCATTTTGTGGAGTTAATCATGATGCTCCCGGCGATGCAGCAGTAATCGCTCCCATACAAGGAAATACTCAAGGCGCAGTAATATCGAATGGAATAGTGCCTAGATATTCAGATATTGACGCTTATGCAATGGCAGCTGCAAGCATAGATGAAGCATTACGTAATGCTGTTTGTGTTGGTGTAGATTTAGATTTAATTGCAGGACTAGATAACTTTTGTTGGCCAGATCCAATCGAGTCTGCGAAGACTCCCGATGGAAGATATAAATTAGCACAATTAGTACGAGCAAATAGAGCATTGGACGAAGTTTGTAGGGCATATAATTTACCTTGTATTAGTGGCAAAGATTCAATGAAGAATGACGCTATATTAGATGGAGAAAAAATAAGCGTACCACCTACTCTTTTGTTCAGTTTGATAGGCAACCACAAAGATGTCAGAAAAGCAGTATCGAGTGATTTTAAAGAAGTTGGAGATATGATATATCTGGTGGGCGAAACTTACCAAGAATTAGGTGCAAGTGAATTAGCATTTATGTTCCGCGATGAAACAAATGGTGTAAGCGGTATCGGGGGGCAGGTTCCACAAATAGACACAACAAGGAATTTATCATTATATCGGAGTTTGACTACCTCAATGTCCAAAGGATTAGTTGCAAGTGCACACGATTGTAGTGATGCGGGCCTTGCAGCTGCAGTGGCAGAGTGTTGTTTTGGCTGTGATTCTGGAGCGAGCATAGACATTTCCAAAATATTTTCTTCAGACGCGAATTTAGATATATGGGGCGCGCTATTCGGAGAAAGCCTTGGTAGAATTTTAGTAAGTGTCAATCCTAAAAATTCAGAGGCATTTGAAGAATCAATGAAAGGTCATGAATGTAATTTACTAGGTGCTGTAAATTCAGACGATCCAATTACGTTTACAAATATTAACGAAGTAGTACTTTCCTCCTCCATGAGTGAATTACGTAATTCTTGGAAAGGAACACTAAATGGCGGTGGTAATTGATGCAACCCAAAGTGGCAGTTCTTTCTGGATTTGGAATTAATTGTGAAACTGAAACTATGGCAGTATTCGATATGGCTGGAGCTAAGGCCGATAGAGTGCACGTGAATAGATTAGTGAATGGAGAAATTAATCTTGAAGATTATCACATATTGGCGGTGCCCGGAGGATTCTCATTCGGAGACCATTTAGGGAGTGGACGATTGATGGGTAACCGACTTCGTTTTGGTTTACGGGAACAAGTAATAAATTTTGTAAAAGCGGGCAAACCAGTCATTGGAATATGCAACGGGTTCCAAGTTTTGGTTAAAATGGGACTATTACCTGGAGATGAAGAAGTTAGCTTAACTCAAACAGCATCTCTTGCTCTAAATGATTCAGGGCATTATGAGAATAGATGGACAACCTTAGAATTTGATCCAGATAGTCATTGTATATGGACAAAAGGCATGACTAGAATTCGAGTCCCCGTTCGCCATGGAGAGGGAAAATTTGTTACTGCAGATAAAAAGCTCCTTGATGATTGGAGTAAAGTAGGACAATTAGTTGTAAGGTACATTGATCCATCTACCGAATATCCTTCATCTAGTGACGAAGTATTGCCATATCCTATTTCTCCGAACCAAAGTTGGCGGAATATTGCAGGCGTATGCGATCCATCAGGATTAGTATTTGGATTAATGCCACATCCCGAGGCGAACCATTCAACTTGGTTAGGAGCGACATGGACTAGGGAAGATATAGAGCATGGTGAAGGAGAAGGGATGAAAATTTTTCGAAATGCAGTAAATTATGTTAAGCAACATTTTGACAATTAAAAACAATCATCTTCTTGCAAGATACCCACTGTCAAGATGTGCATGACGGTCCGCGAAGCAACTGATGTATTCTCCGAATGGGCCCTTAGAGATAGAGATAAAGGGATGGAAAGTGGGCATGCAGACTCAGTAAATGAGATGCTAAATCTTGTAATTCCGAAATTCAAAACACCATTTTCGGCCATAGACGTCGGTTGCGGGAATGGTTGGGTGTGCCGCAAATTAGAAGATCTTGAAAAATGTCACAAAGTTGTTGGAGTCGATGGTTCAAAAGAGATGATCGTGAAAGCGAAAGCTCAGGGAGAGGGGGAATTTCATTTAGCGTACCTTCCATCTTGGAAACCTTTGGATAAGTTTGATTTAATCCATTCTATGGAATTTCTTTATTACTTACAGGACCCTTTAGGGATGTTACAAATATTCTATCAAGAATGGCTTAGACCTGGTGGAATTTTAGTTGCTGGAATCGATCATTATAGAGAGAACAAAGACAGTCTAGATTGGCCGAATGCATTGAATGTAAAAATGACTACATATAGTGAGGATGAATGGAAGAAAGGAATGTTGGATGCAGGTTTTACCGATGTAGAGATGCATCGTGCCGGGGCAAAAGAAGGATTTGTAGGGACTTTAGTAATGCTTGGCAAGAAACCTAAACCTATCAAGCAAAGTTGAATGCAGAGACCCTATCGCATCATCATGGCCGACCCCAACATCAAGGTGAAGAAAGAAGCCACGCTGATCCAAATTCTTTCGCTTTTACACCCAGATGCCAAAAAGAATTCTCTCCGGAGAATGATTGATCATGGCCGTGTAAGAGCCGATGGCGAAAAGGTTACTAGGGCAAATTCCAGAATTTCCCCGGGGGTCACTATTACTGTAATTTCAAAATCTGATGGAGATGAAACAATTGGGAAGTATAAATCTACAATACCTGCTCCTGAAGTATTATATTCTGACAAATCAATTATTGTTGTAAATAAACCGGCTGGCCTTCTGTCTGTAGCTACGGATAGAGGGGAAGCTGATACCATGTTTGATCGAGTATTTGCTTGGGCATGGGAAAATGGAAAAACACGCGCACACCTTGTTCATAGGCTAGATAGAGAAACTTCAGGGTGTTTTATTCTAGCCCGCTCTCTAGAAATCCGCGATTTACTTCAAGATCAATTTAAAGATAGATCAATTGAACGTATATATCATGCAGTAGTTCATAGCAAACCTTCTACCGAATCAGGCATAGAAACAGGGCGAATCCAAGAGATGAGAGATAAGAGGATGAGACTTGTACCTGAAGGAAGACGTGCAGGAAAGGCCGCGGTTACAAATTGGTGGTTAGAAAAAAAGGGCCCGGAACACAGCCTTATTAGAATAAAGATAGATACTGGTCGGAGGGCTCAAATCCGTTTACATATGAAAAACCTAGGATGCCCTGTAATAGGTGATACAAGGCACGGTTTTGGTAAAGCAAGTGTCAACAGACTTTGTTTGCACGCCTCCTCTCTCACTTTTGATCACCCCAATGGTGAGCGAATGAAAGTAGAAAGTCCAATTCCAAGGCAATTAATTTCTGAACTTAAAAGACGCTTGGGATAATCATTCTTCAATAGTTAAATTAATGGCAATTCTTTTTGGCATGTATAACTTAACTAATATTGCATTTATAATAGCTATAACACCCATAACGGTTGCCGAAGCAATCATTCCTTCCATGAATGCATGTTGAGCATTTTCTATTAGTGCCAAACCCAATAGATTACCTTCTGCTAACAAATCACCTCCAATTTGCATCGCTGCCGGAAAAGACTCCAAGGGGATATTGCCTAATTCCAAACCCTCAGGGATAATCATATTTCTTTGATAGTACTCGTTTAGTACACTTCCTCCTATTGCGATTCCTAGTGCGCCCCCAACTTCTCTACTAGCATCATTTGTAGCACTGCCGACTCCTGCTTTATCGGAAGGAATAGAATCCATTACAACAGTCGTAGCAGGCGCCAAAGTCAAGCCCATCCCAAAACCAAGTAATATGAAAATACAGGCCAGACGAATATACTCGGAATCAATTTCTACGGTAGTGAATATAACCATGGCCGCAGTCATCAAAAATAACCCGGAAGAAATGACATTATTACTCCCAAATTTAGCCACTAACTTGTCGCTATTTGCTGCAGCAGGCATCAGTCCCAGTGGTAATGGTAAGAACCTTACAGCGGCTTCTAAAGCAGTATGCCCCCTAACTAATTGAAAATGTAACATTTGTGTAAACATAAAAGAAAACATTACGAAAGAAGCTAGCATTATTGCGATTAATCCCAAAGAAAAGCCATTGAATCTGAAGAAATCAATTGGTAACATTGGGAACTCGGTTTTCTTTTCCCATTGAATAAAGATATAACTCAGGGAAATACCTGCCCCACTAATAGTCAGCATTTTCGCACTAGTCCAACCTAATGCAGGAGCCTCAATTATCGCATAAAGAATAGTCCCTAGAGCTGCAACCGAGAGAATAGCGCCCACTGGGTCCAAAGGAGTTTTTTTACTATCTTTTGAGTTGGGGACAAAAATTAACCCAAGAATAAGTGCTAGTAATATAATTGGAATATTAATTAGAAAAACCATTTGCCAGTCATAATTCTCAACAGCCCAACCCCCTACAAGTAATCCAATTGGCGCTCCTATACCTGCCATCATAGTCCAAATACCGATTGCCTTTCCTCTTTCTTCTCTAGGAAAAACAACAATTACAATGGAAAGAGTTGCAGGCATAACTAGGGCGGCTCCAAATCCCATTGCAGCCCTAGCAATAATCACATCACCCGATGAATCTGCATAAAACGCTGCAGCCGCTGAAGCTGAACCAAGGAGCAATAATCCTAATTGTAGGGCTTTTTTTCTACCAAAACGATCACCTAGAGCCCCCATTACCAGTAAAGAACCTCCAAAAATAAGTGCGTAGGAGTCAACAATCCATTGCAGATCACTATTGTCTGCTCGTAAATCTTTAGACATTTCAGGTAATGCTACATTCAATGTAACATTATTTAGCATAACGATTACCAAGCTCAAACTCATAATTCCAAGGATGATCCAGCGATTTTCGTGAATCTTCGAATTATCCATGACTTAGCGGCATGAGGGACCTTTTTGAAAACATAGGTTACAATATTGGAACCTTCTCGGATATTCATGCAAAGACGGTTATGTGCACTTTCTTTGGCAATGATTATTGTTTCAGTAAGTATGTCTGGCTGTTTATTTCCTTCTAACGAAAAAACATCTTCTATGGGAGATAAAGATCCTTATGTCTCTATTTTTGATAGGCACACTCTTGAATGGAAAGATAACCATACATTCTCTTATACTTTGGAAACAGGGCCTTATTATGCACTAGATGTTGAAGAAACTGATATCGATGTAGATACATCCGATATTTGGGAAACCGGACCTGCAATGTCTTCTGTTCATCTTTCATATTGGTTACCAAGCAATACTCTTGAAGGAGAAAAGGTTCCTGTTATAGCTGTTATTAGCCCTTATTTCTCATACGGTCCCCAAGGTGATGAATCACCGCCTACAAATGTTGTCAGCGCAGGAAGAGGGGAATTCATTTTCGAAAATTTTGTACCACACGGGTATGCATTCGCCCAAGTGTCAGTTTTTGGAACTGAACTTTCAACTGGTTGTTTTGATTACCGAGGGGCTGGAGAGGGCCTAGGTATCCATAATGCCGTAGAATGGCTTGGTAGCCAAAATTGGTCTAATGGCAACGTGGGACTCTATGGTAAATCATATGAGGGTGCAACGCAATGGGAAGCAGCAGCCTTAGGTAGCGAATATTTGAAAACAATCGTCCCAATTTCTGGAACAACAGCTCTACATCCATTACTTTACAAAAATGGTAGTGCTGAAGCCCGAAGCCAAGTTATGCATATGAATTATTTTTCAAGTACGGTAGATTATAATGGCGATGATTTAGATAACATTTGTCCAGATATTGTTGAAGGCCTTTTTGCAGGTCCTGTAACCTATGGTGCAGGGGAATTAGACCCATATATGTCGAATTATTATGATGAAAGAAGTCATATCGATAAGGCATTTGAAAATTGGAACGGTAGCGTTTACTGGGTTCAAGGATTACAAGATTGGAACGTAGATCCTCATCAAGTATTTGGAGGCCCTATTGGTATAAATTGGTATCAAGATTATATTGATTCGGGATACGAAATAAGAGGAATATTAGGTCAATGGGAGCATAATTATCCCGACCAATGGACTAAACATAATGCTCAGGATAGCGGTTATGGAGGTGAAGCAATTCACAATATGACACGTTGGGACTGGGCTCAAGATTTATTCGAATGGTACGAGTACTACCTCAAAGGAAATGGTCCACAACCAGAAGCAATTGCCCAAGTTCAGAGAAATGACGGGCAATGGAGAATTGAACAAACATGGCCTCCTGAAGATATAGAATGGTATTCATTACCCCTCTCTGAATGTTCCAGTTCTGGCGCATTCACAGGCGGAGGAGCCCCAGTCGTTGGCGGCGGACAAACAGTTACTACAACTTGTTCTGCTATTTCGGAAACTGAGGACATTAAAATTTCAGGCCTTATTAGATTACATTTGGAAGCAGTTGCAACGATGGACGGAGGGCAAATATTTGCTGAATTAAGAGATTCTGAAACAGGTATAAGGTTAGGCCACGCCACAATGGATATCCGATACCATGCAGGAGGTTATGACCCTCAAACAGTCTTACCATCCCAACAATTGACTATGATGATGGAGTTCCAAGCGATAGACGCTCTATTGCCTGCAGGCCATGGTATCAATATAGTATTTACAGATACGGGCGAAGATTATCTTGCACCCGCTTGTGGATCAAGTTGTACTGTACATATTCTGCCTTCATTATCTGAGATGCTAATTCCTCATATTAATCGTGATTTAACCAATGTATTGGTTACGCCACAAAGTCTGGATGCTGCTAATAATTAATTTAAATTATAGATATAAGTAATAATCCGAACCTCTTTCTTTAGTATAGTCAATGAAGTCCCTTGATCGACCTATAATTGCTTCCGAAGCAATCTCTTTCATCGCCACACTGATCCATTCAAGAGAATTAAAATCGCTAATACTAAACCAACCAAAATCTTCAATTTCTTCTTTATCAATTATTATGTTAGTTGATTCATGCTGCACCAAATAAGCTAGAAAAATTGCTGGTAAATCGTGAATAAAACATTCTCTAACGCCAATTAATCCAATCACAGAACCAGTTATGCCGCACTCTTCTTTTAATTCACGAATTGCGGCTATGCACGGTAACTCGCCCTCATCAACAGATCCTTTTGGCATACCCCAGCGGCCTTTTTGCGGCCCAGACGCTTCTTTTACAAGAAGAATTTGATTATTTTGTATTATACAACATGCAACGCCAAGATCAGTAAGAATCGGCCTCATATTTACCCTTAGTATACAATTTCATTTATCAAATTCTGTTTTTGTCATCCCAGACACATACATTGGTAGGTTTCATTGGTGAAAAGGGCGCCCTTCCGTACATGTCTCTACCAAGGCGAGCCATGGAACAGATGGGTTTCGCAATCTGTTGTTTATCTTGTGATGCCCCTGACATCGCTGGCAGTCAGAGATGTAAATTCTGTATTTCATCACATGTAAAGGCGAGGGATAAGATATCCTCTGGGCCTGCAATAACTAAAGCAGATAGGTTGTCAAGAGAATTCATAACAATGTTAGCAAATCCTTCTGATTTTATAGAAAATTCTATACATTCCAAATCAATGACGCATTATAAATCACTGATTGATGCACACCAGGGGACATCTCAGCCAAAAACTGCCGAGGAAGTCAAACAGAGATTTGAAAACCAAAGAAAAAAGAAAGAAAGATCATTAATTCGCGATGTCGCAAGTAATCGAAAGCGATCTTCTGAGGTTTTAAGCCCCAAAGAAATAGAAGAATTATTGCTGAAAATAAGTGATAAAGCGCCGGAAGAATCTGAATCTTATTGGGAAGAATTACTTGATGATGTTAACGAGTTATTAGAGGAAGATTGAAATTACGAGCATTCAAACAGGGCATCTTCGGGGGATTAAACAAGATGGCAGAAAAGCGGGACCCTCGCGCGCATTGGTTGGATGAAGATCCATTCGACCAAATGAACAATAATTCTAAGACACATACTCGTACAAGAGATGATGGAAATTGGCGTAAACCCCATATCCGTATAATTCATAAAAATATTTCAGGACAACCCTTTTTCAGATCTTTTAGTACACGACAGTCCCAACAAATACCCATCCACAAAGGGTCTATTTGGCATTTTTCTAAGATAGAAATAGAACATTTGACCCAGGCTACAATGGCATTCACCCTAGCGCTCGCATTCATGACGACGGGGGGTATTTTTGGAGCATTAAGCTCGCCAAATGAGTTCATAATCGGGGGGTTAGTATATTTTATTGCTCTAGCGCCAGCATTTTTATTGCATGAAATAGCGCATAAAATAGTAGCAAGGAATTATGGTTGCTGGGCTGAATTTAGAGCATCCCCCGGGGGTCTGAGATTTGGAGTTATATTAGCAGCAGCTTTTGGAATAGTATTCATGGCGCCGGGAGCCGTAATGGTTGCGGGTCATACAACAAAATCTCAATTTGGCAAAATCGCTTTAGCAGGGCCGGTCACTAATGTTATACTTTGGTCACTTGGCCTTATTATGATCTTTTTAGGAGTCGGTGATAATATAGTAGGTAAGATGATAATTGTTCCTTGGATGTGGGGAAATGCAGTATTAGGGGCATTTAATATGATTCCATTTGGGCCACTCGATGGCAAAAAAATCAAGACTTGGTCTGATACTATCTTCTACTTTTGGTTAATAATATGCGGCAGTTTAATCTGGTTTAATTTAAATTATCTAAAATTAATCATGTAGGGAATATTAGCGCATCGTAGCAGATGAAAAAGAAATTATAATCAAACAGGAAAATGACACAAGAGTTGCTACGATGCAAAAGTCGATTGGTCGTCTAGGAAATTAACCTTTTGCCGGCACAAATCAAAAACGGCTTCTGAAAATAACAAGTAGCATGATTACTCCATTAATTTGAAAAACCAACTCATAAATTAATTCAATATTTGTAGTTAAGGCTAATCCCAAAATCAGAAGAGATTGGGCGCCATATCCTAATAATGAGGAGAGAGTTAACTCAAACGATAAATCTTCACTCCCATCTCCGGCCACGAAATTTATTATTTCATCTTGCCATGAAAACCCAATAAGGTATATTTTATGTAAAAAATTAACATGTTTTTGTTTTTCCCAAGGTTGGGCTACAGGACAAATCTTTTCATCGATACGACTGGTAGTATCGCCTGCGCCAATTATTCTTGCACGGACTGAAAAATGATTAAACAAAGAGTACTGGAATAGAACAGCCATAATGGCTCCTCCAATCAAGAAATAACTCCAATCTAAATATATTCCAAATGCATACATCACTAGTATCAATCCAATTGTATCGGCAATTGTATCCCAATACCTTCCAACATGGGAAGGACGTTCTCTGATTCTTGCCAACTCACCATCAATTGCATCAATAACCCCTTTTATCACAAGTACAATGCAACCCTCAATTATCATTTCTTGGGTGATTAGCCATGCACAAAAAATAGATGCCAATAAATGAAAATGAGTTACCATCAATACGCTTACTCGAGTATTCTTTAGATTCCTAGCAAAGAAACGAGCAATAGGTCGCCCCCAGTCTGAAATATCTATAGCACGACTATTTCCATATTTTCCACTAGCCACAATAACACCTCATTTCTTAATTTATTTATAATAAAGCATTTAAAACGGGCTTTTCATCACAATGGAAAAATGTCATCAAGGCCCACCAAGTGATCATATCCAAACTATTTACAAGGTTAGCAACACCAGTGTTTTCCTCTCCATAATTTTTACCAGTTGTGTCCATCCATTGTTCCATTTCCTCCAAGGTATCGCAAACCTGATGATAACACCAATAACCATCGACAAGGCCTCCGAAGCCAACAGTCACAACACCAAGATTATCTTGAAAACTTGCATGATCGCTTCGAGCAGTCGTATCTTCATAAACTATAATTTCAGGTTTACCCATATCTTGCCACACACTTGTCTTCCAAGTATCTGCTGAATAGTTCAAACCAACGAGAGTCCCCATTTGTTCCTCTAGTCCTAAAGCATCCGAACCAATCCAATTTGAGAGTCCCACCATTCCTGGCTGATCTAATTGGTCATGATTCGGGCCAGGTCCAATATACACCCTCATTGGCCATACCTCGGCATCTTTGGGATAACCGTCATCATCAATGGCGGGATCAGGGTCTCCATGCGGAGCTCCTCCACCACCTGGCCAATTTACTCCAGCCATATCTAAATTAATATAATTTGTAATAGTTACATCGGGATTATCTTCTGAAACATAATATTCAGTCCAATAATCCGAACCTCTTTTTCCGCCTTCTTCACCTGACCATAAACAGAAAACCATAGTCCTTCTACTTTCAAAATCAGCTAATGCTCGTGCGGTTTCCAGAACCATAGAAGTTCCCGCTGTATTGTCATAGGCGCCTACCCTGGTTCCATAGGTCCTCTCTCCAATTATATGGGGATCCAGTAACACTGCATTAGCGGGAGGAGCAATATCAAAATGAGCACCAAAAACTAACCATTCATTTACAACTTCTGAACCCCATTTATAGGCGCACACGTTGTATGCCTCAGGATTCTGTGAACCTAAAATATCGGTAAATTCATATCTATGTGTTTTAACTTCAAGTCCGAACGATGATAATTCATTAGTGAGATATTGGGCAGCATCTTCGTAAGCAGGATTCCCTTGTCCTGCCCACCTATCGTAATATCCTTCCTTACCGTCTATAATGTCAAAAGAGTCAGCCGGGTCTGTAATCTCATGAAGCCTATCATAAACAATTTTACCATGGACAATACCACTTGAAAACTCACCCCCATCTTCTTTTTCTACAGACATTGTCCTATCGATATTAATAAATTTAGTAGCGACGCCTCCACCTGTTTTCATACTACTGTTTACAGTGCTGTAGGTATTATTTTCCAAAGGTTCGACTCTTTCAATTCCGTTGTTAGAGCCATCTTGTTCTCCCCCTCTAATTACCCATGAGTTCCAAGATTCCCCCTGATCTCTAATTGGCCAGTAATTTCTTCCCAATTCTCCTATTAAAAATACCATGGAATCAATTCTTGGAGGTGCTAATACTGACAAGCTTTCAGATTCTCTATTTTCTAAATCAATTATAGTTGAGTTTTGAACAAAACCCGTATTTGGATCAATTATCAAGTAAGGTACGAAGACGGACATAGATGTTGAAGCAGTAAATTCAATCTCTTGGAAAAACCCACCCTCTAACATTGTAACATTAACAGAAAGATCTCCTTCAGTAGGCGCACTTTCTGATGATGCGAAACATCCACTGAGGGGAGCTGTTACCATCAGGAGAACAAGTAAAGTAGCTACTTTGGTACGACCCATACCGCCTTCGAAAACGAATATCTTGTTGAACTAAACGGTCATATGATCTTTCGAATCAAGAATTGTTTTCATCCCAGTTCTTCAATTCATCTTCTTTAGATGGAGTTACTGATGTAAATTCAGAAACAGTGTTTGTACTTGTTGTAAAACCCGAAGCGCCTAGTGGCGCCATGTTCACTTGCTGCTTCTTAGGTGAATTCAATGTTAAAGCAAAAATACCTCCTAGAATCATGAAACTGAGTCCACAGCAGGCGATCATTATACCTCCAAGTGCTGCGAATGCTCCAGTTGCTCCCTCTCCTAGTTCACCTACTATTTCTCCTAACACTACCCAGGAATCCACCAATTCGTAATCTGCATTTGCCTCAATAGTATATTCTCCTTCATCATAACTCCACGATGAAATAGTTGCCATGTGATACCATCCTTTTGGATCATCATCCCATCCGTTCGGTTTCTCTCCATCATCTTCACAATCGGTAAACACATGATTTTCTCCAGTATCATTAGTCATTGTAATATTAAATTCATCACACCTAACATTATCTCGAACAAATACCCACAAATCTCTATTCGGGGGCATAGTATAATCAGAAACACCTTCTGTACCGCTGAATTCACTTTTTTCTTCTACATCGAATTCAAACGAATCAATTTCATCGATCGTGGATTGGACTTGTGCACCTCCTCCAACCGCCATTAAAACTCCAGCTAAAGTTATTACAACCCCCAATACCAAAAAAATCTTACCTGCTACGTGCATAGTTCTGCCACAAACCAGCAATATTTAATAGATTCTAATTATGGTGCAGAGGACAGGATTTGAACCTGCGAAGCACTACGCACTGGGACCTCATCCCAGCCCCTTTGACCACTCGGGTACCTCTGCCTTACAACCAGCCAAATGCCTTACATATATCAGAATGATGAAACAACAGATAACCGATTAAAGCGTATAATTATCGAATATGGCGCCTTCAATGCATCATATTATTGATATTTCATCATTTTTAGATACGAACCCTTCTTTCTTTACCGACGCGTACCATCTCGACCAGCCAGGGTATTTTTTTTCAGAAATTCTTACAAACCCCTCTCCTCCAAAAGATTCAGATATAGTTTTACAGGGAGGAGCCGGACCAGTTAATTCGATTTCTACTTCTCCAATCAAGAATTTAGCTCCAATTTTCATTAGCTCCCAATCTAGTCCTTGAATAGTAAGATTCTCCCCAGTCGTTCCCGGTTGAATAGGATGCCCTTCTTTTTGTAGGGCTAAGATTCTTTCCAGTGAAAATAAACAAACCGCTCTAGTAGGGCCTCCGTGATATTTCAAATCATTTTGTTTATCGCCTTCTACATTATTCTTCCCAAGATATGCATTTGAAACAGGGAATTTAGGCGCCCCCCCATCATTTCTTATATTTATTGAATTAACAATCGCCATCTTAATTATCGCCTCAAGCCATATTTTCTAGAATATCTAGTGTTTCTTTGATCATTCTTTCTTTATCAAATCTTTTTTCAGTAGTCTCTCTAGCCGCAATTGAAATCGAGTTTCGAAGTTTCGAATCGGTTCCTAATTTTCTTATTGACTCAATCAATTCACCCATGTCACCTGGTTTTATGAATAATCCATCAAAGTCATGCGTAATGACATCTGCATTACCTCCAATCTTAGACGAAATTGTTGGAATTCCATGGGACATTGCTTCTAATAGCGCTAGAGGCAAACCCTCATACCTCATAGTTGGAATCAAATATATATCGGCCTCTGCATATATTCTTGCCAACTCATCATCATTAACTCGGCCATGAAATGTCACCTTATCTTTAACCTCAAGTTTACTCGCTAGTATCTTGAGATCACCCAGGTAAGGGCCGGTTCCTACAATGTCTAAATGCAAATCCAAATCCTCTATCTTATGGACAGCCATTATTGCTTTTTGAAAACCCTTTTGTCGATCAGCTCTACCTGTGCAAAGGAGTCTTAATTTACCATTATTCTCTATAAAATCAGCTTTTTTTGGTAATTTAATTCCATTTTCTATAACCTTGACTTTATTCTTAGAAAACAAAGAGAAATCTCTTTTTAAAGTCGGAGATACAAGTATTATTTTTGCTGCATTTCTCCTCATAGGAAACTCCCAGAAAAGACATCTTCTCAATAAATGGAATGGAGTTAAAACCATCCAGTGCCAATACCGCGGTCTTTTGTCTGCAGATGAAAGAAAAGAGAGTAGTTCAGTCCTCAATGAACCATGACAAACTACCGCCATTGGGATGTCAAGGTTATCTGCCCAAGACATAATGCCAGTGGCTGCAAACTCGTTACTATGGATAATCTCGATAGGATATTCCTCATGTATTTGTTTAACTAATTTTTTTGATTGCCTAAACCAGTTTTTCGATAACTTTGTTGGTTTAGAAGGATTGAGATAGTGTACAACATAGCCATCCTTCTCTTCTCTTTCTATGCCATCCGGATGTGCAGTTGTAACAATAGTGACTCGATGCCCCTTTGCAATGAACCCTCCACAAAGATCCATGCATTGTCTTTGGAAACCTCCAAAGCCATGAGAAAGAGTAGAGCGAGTCATCACTAGAATGTGCATGGAATAAACAAATGACAGGCATGAGAGTTATAGGTCTATTCTCTACAAGGGTTCAGGGCTCTCGGCATTATTTCTTACCATGAGTTATACAATGAAAGTGAAATAAGATGTAGTGTGTGGCAATTCTGAGTTGTTACCGATGCCAGAGGTAGATATATTTCTTATTGGCGCGCCTAAAGCAGGTACTACTTGGCTTGCTTACACCCTCGATCAACATAATGAAATCAATCTGTCAGACCCCAAAGAACCGAACATAATAGCATCACACCGAGGCACATTTGTACGTACGGAAGAAGAACCAGATTGGAATAAATTCAAAGCTCATTTTAATGAAGAGGGGCTTAAATTAGACGCTTCAATTCATGCCTTTGCTTGCCCCTTGGCCCCCTCAAGAATTCGGAAACATATGCCAAATGCAAAATTTATCCTTTGTGTGAGAGAACCTGTATCAAGATCCTTCAGTCATTGGAATATGGTTTTGAATACCAAAGAAGCAATTGCCAATGGCGTTGATTGGAGTACATTCGAAAACGCTTGGCTCGACAACCGCTTAAGTGATGATTCAATGTATGGTTCATCTATGAGTAGATGGTTGAAAGAATTTGATTTAGATCGATTCATAATAATTGACAGTGGCCGATTAAAATCTGAACCAGATAATGTCCTAAATGAAATTGAAAAGTTTCTTGGAATTGGGAATTATAATTACAATATTGAACAATCTAAGCATTCTAATAGTGCTATTTCCCGTAGACCAATCACTTCTTTTGGTAAATTAGCCAGAGGCGCCTTCTCACTTATTCCTGAAAAATTAAAAACTCCGATAGTTAAAACATTGCAAAAAAGAGACTTCAACATCTATAGTCTACCAATATTAAGCAAGAGAGGAATTACACATAAATTAGATAAAGTTCACTACAATATTTGCGGAGAAGTATTAATCCAAGAGTTGGAATTATTCGAAGAAATTACTGGTTTTAGCACTAATAATTGGAGAAATGAAATAAATAGTCATATCGATGATTGAATCAATTTCACACCGAATAACCGAATTTTTCCAAAATATTTTTATTTTTCACTGCAAAATCATTCAACTCTTTATTTTGTTTGTATGCAAATGCGCGACTATGGTCAACCATTTCTTTAATCTCAATCAATAAGTCCTCATTAATTTCAACACCAATAAAATCCCAAATTTTCTTTAAAACAATTTCAGGCTCAACCAGTAAATCCTCATAACGAATTTCTAAAACCTTCTCACATGTTTTAACTATATTTCTTTCAACCTCCATTTGTTCAGCCCAGAATTCTAATGCATGGGGCAGTGTAGCGGCTCTCTGTCCTTTCCTTATAGGTGAATTACTCTCTTTCCACCTATACAATTTTGCCCATTTTTTAAATCGACCTTCATCCTCTTTCCAATTTTTCAAACTTCTTGAATGTAGGCTAGCAGCGACATCAACACCATGACGAATGACATGAATCACCTTCATTTCAGGCCATATTGTTTTCCAAATTGGTAAAGTGGGACCATTTCTTGGGTCTTTCCACCCCCATTTGCAATCTAGATCTAATAATCCATTTTTGAGTGCACGTCCAGAAAACTTCTTGCTAGAGGGGCTTGTAATTCGTGTTCTCAAATATTGCTCAACTTGTTTTTTTGCAGGTTCATAGTCAATCAATTCTTCCAGTGCAGCAGGTCTAGCCCAATCCGCTCCTGCATTTTCATAAATCCATTTATTCAATCCAATGAAAAACTTAGATTCATGATCAGATTGTAAATCTAAGCCCATGAAAATTCCAGATTGATCTAATATGCGTGACACTAGGCTAGTGCCACTTCGATGCATACCAATCACTACGAAGGGACTTTCCATGTGGCTCCGTATTGGTTGTTATGTTAAGTTTTAACGGGTGGTATTAACAGATTATTTGAATATATCATTTTTCGATAATAAGACTAATCAAGCATTTACTTCAATAACAAGTAGCTTTTCGTTGAAATCATGATTGATATTGCATCACTTGTATTAGCAGATTTTCAAGATACAATTGTAGCAGCCTTTGGAGGGGCAATCGGGTGGATTATAGGGCATTTGATAGTACTTTCATTAGTATTTTCTATGGTTTGGATAATTCAAAACAGACATCATATCTTAAATAATTCAGGCTGGGGGTATTCGAATTTCATGGATATTTTGGTAATTCTATTATTAACAGTTCTCCAATATCTAATTTATGTTAATTTACTTGAATTCCCTAGCACGGCATCGTTAGGGCTAGCATTCTTTTGGACAATGGTATTAAGATGGCATATCCTAGTTCTCGAGTAAGAATTAGACTACTCATATTCTCGTCCTTTACGGCGATAATACATGAATCCCACAACTATTGCTGCAAATATTCCAGTTGAACCTACTATCACGGGAACTTGTTCTTCAGTAATCCCCAACTGTTCCAAAATAGATTCATTCCCACCTAATTCTATTCCAATACCCATTTTCTTTTTCTTAATCTTCAAATCCACTTTATTGTTATTCGGGCAGGAATTTAGGGGGGAATCACCCTTTTCAATAACTACCATACAACCCTCCCAATCTTTTTCTAAATCACTTGGTGTTCCAATCCTGAAATTACAATTTTTTCCAGAATCCCCAGCTTCAATATCTACTTCACAATCTCCATCTATATTTTGGAAACCACTTGGCCATGAAGATGAACCCATATTTTTCTCAATCAGATGAATTTGGTAAATTATTTCTCCTTCATCATTACTCTCGCAATTTATTGATGCGGAAATAGAAATCTCTTCTCCAGAATCAAAACTCCCTCCTCCTTGCCCAATTTCAGCTTGACAGGACATATACTGAATTATATTGACTATAACTGAATCTGAATCTGAACTAGCAAAGAGGGGTTGCGGAATCCCATTGACTTCAGATACAGTTGCAGTTATATTGACCAAAATCTCTCCGGGAGCCTGATCTACATCAGATTGAAGAATAACTTCGAAACTAGTACTGCTTCCCGCGCCAATTGTCAATGAACCAGGGGCGGCAGCAGCCAATGGCCCCGACACAATTTGTATATCGATAGTTTCACTAAATAACGAAGGATTTTCTACTGTGCAATCAACAATTGCAGTTCTTGTTTGCCCCGGCCCCGGATTTATTTCAACCTCATCATCACATTCAATAATCACTTCAGGTAAAACTTGTGCTGAAGCAGGAGATACAAATGATGCCAATAAAAAAATCATACAAATGATCCCAACAACCTTCGTCATATTGCATCGGGGGTGAACTATCATGCATAGAATTATTCCTAATTGTAATCATTTTTTGATTAAAATCCGATTCAAAGGATTCATGGCAGCCCTTAGACCCGATTGAGATATGAGTGATGGGGCGGGGCAACCTCCAGTAGTGATAGTCACTGATCAAACCACGATCACAAGTGGTACAGCAGTACAAGAAAAATTGATTACTGCAGCAAGAGTATTCTCCGATTTATTGAAGCCTACATTTGGCCCTAGAGGCTTAGATAAGATGTTATACAAAACCAATGGAACAACTGCAGTAACTAACGATGGGGCGAAAATAGTAGCCGAACTATTAGTAAAACACCCAGCTGCCAAAATGATGGTTTCCATGGCCAATACTCAAGAAGAAAATTGTGGCGATGGAGTAACTACCACCATGCTTCTTTGCGGTAGTCTTCTCCAAGAAGCAAACCATCTTCTAAGAAAGGGATTACACCCGTTAACTCTGGTCGAGGGATTTAGATTATCTCTTAAGATTGCTCAACAACAAATGGACTCAGACTCCCAAGAAATTGATGAAGAGAAATTATTGGGTGTTGCAGAAACAGCACTTACTGGGAAAGGCGCAGAAGGGGCTCTCGATTTATTTTCATCAATGATAGTAAGATCTCTAATGTTAATATCTAAAACACAAGAAACACCTAGGGCAGAGAATATAGCTATGTTCAAATTAAATAATGGTAATATTGCCGAATCTCGAATAATAAAAGGCGTCGCCTTCCGACGAAGAGTTCTAATGGATAGTTTACCTAACCAATTATCTAAAGTTAATATTGCAGTAATATCTGGGGATATTAAAATTAGAAAAATGACTAGAAGCGCTGAAATACAAATTTCTTCTGCGAATCAATTAGATGCTTTTGTAGATGCAGAAAGAAATAGAAAAAATTCTCTAGCGAATGCAATAATAAAAAGTGGAGCAAAACTTGTCCTATCGGGTGGCGAAATAGATAGAGATATTTTACATCACTTAGCTGATGAAAAAATCCTTGCGATAGGGGAATTAGATGCTTCTGAAATTAATAATGCAGCATCCGCAACAGGCGCTAATATAGTTGATTCAATACTAGATATTAATCCCGAAGATTTAGGTTTCTGTGGGAGTGTATTATGGGAGCGTAATGAAGCAAGTGACATGGTTGAAGATATCATTAGGATCGATGAATGTGTAAATCCAGGCCTCGTGACAATTGAAGTGGGTGGTGCAGGTGAAATTGCCACAGAAGAAATAATTCGAGGATTACATGACGGATTACGCGCTGTGTCTTTAGCAATGGAAGATCAAGAAGTATTGCCTGGTGGCGGTGCAATACATAGCCGCATTGCTCAAGCAGTAAGAACAGCATCAGAATCGGAACCAGGACGTGCCCGTCTTGCAATGGATGCTTTCTCAAGAGCAATGGAAACAATACCTGGGGCACTAGTTGAAAACTCAGGAAATGACCCCCTCGATAGAATTCTCGAATTACGTACGGCTACCAGGAATCATGAATATTTCACAGGTATCGATACTGATGGAAAGGTTTCAGCTATCCCCGGTGTTTGGCACCCTAGAACAGTCATTGAAGAATCTCTCCAATCAGCATGTGAAACAAGTATTGGTATGCTTCGTATAGATCAAGTAATTTCATCTCGTGGCGATTGAAAGAAAGTGTCACAAACACTTCAAGCCACGTGCATCTACGCCTAGATATGACAACACGTCGCGCCTTGCTCAGCGTTTGGGAAAAATCTGGAATCGTGGATCTTGGAAAGTCATTATCAGATATGGGATGGGAGATTCTCTCTACAGGAGGGACATCTCGTAAATTAAGAGAGGCAGGTATCGAAGTAATTGATGTTAGTGAAGCTACAGGGCACCCAGAGTGTTTCGATGGAAGAGTCAAAACCCTCCATCCAGCAATCCATGGCGGAATTTTGGTAAGACGCGACAGAGAAGACGACATGGAAATGCTTGCTAAATTAGATTATGGTACCATTGATTTAGTCTGTGTAAATTTATATCCATTTGAAGCGGTCGCTGCAAAAAATCCTCCAGTATCTGACGCTGAGTTGATTGAGATGATAGATATTGGTGGGCCAACAATGATTCGTTCTGCTGCAAAAAATCACAAAGATGTTCTTGTACTCACCAATGAAAGTCAATATCAAATTATTATCGATGCTCTCAAAGAAACAAAAAACAACTCGTTACCTATTAGCTCAGAGCTCAGGCAAGAACTTTCTCTAGCAGCATATCAATGCACTGCAGCATACGATGCAGCAGTAAGTAACGAACTTGGAAAGAGATTCATAGGGGGGCCAACTCCAAATCGAATCCATATTGCTTCAGAAACCGGAGTCAAGCTTCGGTATGGCGAAAATCCTCATCAGCCTGCATCTTTCTACCCTGCATCTTCAGCATCTGGTCCGAAAGGCCTGGCGTCTGCAATACAGCACGGAGGCAAAGAACTTTCATTCAATAACTATCTAGATTTGGATGGTGCTTTGAGAATAGCACGCGGATTATTGAAAGATATGGACAAAGTTCGAAACCAGGGTTGCGTAGTCATTAAGCACACAAATCCTTGCGGAGCAGCTATCGATTCATCACAAACAAATGCTTGGAAAAATGCATTAGCCAGTGATCCTGAGAGTGCATTTGGTTGTGTAGTTGCATTCACCTCAATTGTAGAAGAAGAGACAGCCCAAGCTATAGGAGGTCATTTCTTAGAATGTATAATTGCTCCAGGGTATACTTCCAAAGCGTTAGAAACGCTTTCTCAAAAGAAAAATCGGCGAATGTTGACTATGCCGGAATTTTTACCACGGGAAGACGAAATCAGAGTTAGGCAATTAGATGGGGGCTGGGTTGCACAAATCCAAGGCCCTCCAAGTGTAGATTGGTCTTCTGTCAAATGTGTCACCAATATTTCAGGAAATGACGATTTAGTGTCCCTCGCAAGATTTGGCTCAATAGTGCTTTCCGAAGTAAAATCGAATTCTATAGTGTTAGTGGCTCAAACAGAAACTGGCTTTGCAACAGTAGGAGTCGGTCCAGGCCAAACCAGTCGTGTTGAAGCAGTACGTATTGCTGCCAGAAGAGCAGGAGATAGGGCAATAGGTTCAATGATGGTCTCTGATGCATTTTTTCCATTCCGTGATGGTATAGATACAGCAAATGAAATCGGGGTTACTACTGTAGTGCAGCCCGGAGGTTCTATGAGGGACCAAGAAAGTATAGATGCAGCAAACGAACATGGAATGTCGATGTTTTTCACAGGTCAGAGATTATTTTTGCATTAAATAATGCACACTTCTCAATAGAAAAAACATCATCTGAATAGTCCTTGTTATTTCAGAACTTATTGATGTCAGAGTTGGTAAAAAAAGACTCGAATCTTTAACCTAATTTTTTGAATCATTCTTTCTCTTTTCACGGAGAAATTTTACCAATGAATCTAGATCTTCGAAAAGTATTGTAACTACGCTTATGTGTTCGCAGTCCTGACAAATAAAACGTTTTCCAGTTTCATACCCCATGTATGGGACAATCCGCGGGCTAAAACAATTTGAACAAGTTTCTATATTCTTCAATTTCGTCAAATCGTCTTTCATTTTTACCCCTATTCGTTTGATTGCCTAAATACTCGGATAGTGTTCAATTTTGCCTGTATATTTGATTCAATAATGCTACGTATTTCTTCTGCATGTGTCGCTTTTAATGCTAATATTTGAGATTCTAAAGAGTCTAAGACTAGAGAAGCCAACATCCAGATATGTTCGTAGTTAGATTTTGGAAACATGTTTCTAACTTCGCTCTCGATATCAAAGTCGTTAACATCCATTTCATTTATTTCAGCTATATTCTCGATATATGACATCCATAATGAAAGCAAACCGTCCCACTTATGTTGTGCAAGGGCACCCTCTAATTCAGGTATAATTTCTATTACTCCTCTGACATAGAGCTTTCCAGTTGGAACCTCGTCAATATATCGTTCAATTAATTGATCGACGGAAGAAAATATATTATTGAAATACTCAGGTTCCAAAGCCGATTCAATTAATGCAAGAACACGAAATCTCCTACCTCCTTTAGCGTTATACAGGAGGTTAGTGCCTTGTTCTTGCAAGTCTTCAACTTTTACTAGTGTACCTACGTCATAAGGAGTTGAGCACCCATTTATGTCTGGCATTGAAGGGTTTGACATGACATGCCCATACGGCAAATCGTCAAGAGTAACATCGTCCAACATTTGTTTATATCTTGGCTCAAAAACTCTCATCATCATTTCATCACCCGGTAAAAGAAGTGAATCTAGAGTGAATAAGGGGATTATCATCTGATTTTCCCCCAATACTGGCATCTCATTCGACTTCAAAATCTCCATAGTCACACCTTTTTTATTTTCCTTATTGCATAAATTAGCAAGGTTCCAATAGCTGCAAAAATTATCAAAATAAAGTAAGGGTTTAGCATTGAACTGCTATCTGATTCTGCGCTTTCCCCGCTTTCCCCGCTTTCTCCACTATCAATTGGAGGAGCGGGATTTACAGTTATTTTTCCAACCATATTAGCTAATTCATGTGGTTCACAAATGAATTCATAGGTCCCATTCATTCCAATATCGAAAGTAAAAGCATAATCAACATTTGTTTCAGGATCACCAGAGTCAAACACTCCACTTTTTTCAACTGCATTATGTGCCAACAATTCTCCATCCCAGAAGAACCTAACAGTTTGCCCCTCAACAATAGTCACTTCAGATGGTGAAAAGCGTAGATTTGTACTATCTACGCTAATTATAACCTCTTCTTGCAGTGCCACCACTCCTTCTTCTGAAATAACTGGAATAGCAACAAAAGAAGTTGAAAACATAATGCAGGCTAAGAAAAAGTTGACAAACTTTCCTAGTCGCATGAATATACAGCCATACATTAACCTATGAAGTCATGTATTACAATTATTAGTAATTTCAATCTCTTGTTAGAACTTTCATTCCTACATACCATAAACCTATAATGCCAACTAAGATTATTGAAGCGGTTCCAAATCCCGGATCTGCTCCATTCCATGATGACACATTGTTCCATTCACCATCGCCTTTTGTTGACACATGCCAGACAAAATACGCAGACATTGAAGTCATGAATGCAATCATCGCCATAATACCTTTTTTGGCATGTTTAGGGATAGTTTTTCCAGTAGCATAGTAATCAAAAATAGCATTTCCAAAATAAGCATTTGTCAGAGTTTTTCTAAATAATTTTTCACTAGATAGGGAGAATAAAAATGCTGCTGGAACAGCCCAAGACACAGTAGGCCAACCAGGTATCCAAATCCCAATTATTGCGAAAATAACAAATAAACAGCCCATTCCAATGTATAATTTACTCTTTAGGGGGCTACTGGACACACAGTATTTTTGAACAACCTCATCGATGGTTTGTAACCTGTCCATAAAACTCCGACCTGCTAATCAAAGATAAAGCAATATGTTTTGATTATGATGAACAACCCCCAACTCTCAAGCATTATCACCTCTTCCGATAACTATGGTAGACTCGTATATTCCGCCACGTCGAGGATCAATCGACGACCCTCTACGAATAGCAGTATTAATTTCAGGAGGGGGTTCAGGATTACTTGCTTTACTTAATTACCAATTAACAAACCCCTCATGCCATATTGTTGAACTAGTTATTTCAGATAGTGATGCCTCAAAAGGTTTGCATTATGCTACAGAGTTTGACATACCTTCCTTTGCCATAGAATTACCTGATATTCAAGACAAACATCAGCAGCGTATATTTCATGAAGATATGGTGCAAGAAAAATTAATTGAATCGAAAATCGAACTTGTTGTAATGAGTGGTTATATGCGAATCTTAACACCAATTTTTGTGAAGAAATGGAAAGGAAGGTTAGTTAATATTCACCCCTCACTATTGCCAAAATATCCGGGGGCTCATGCTCATAGGGATGCTTTAAAAGATGGTGCAGAAATAACTGGTTGCACTGTACATTTAGTTGACGAAGGAGTCGATACTGGGGAAATACTTGCTCAATCCGAGGTACCTGTATTTGCGACTGATACTATTGAAATATTACAAGAAAGAGTAAAAAAAGCAGAACATTTACTTTATCCCAAGACTTTAGATTATTATTGTAGTAAGTAAATTACTTGAAAATATGCTGCTCAATTTCATCGAGAGTAACTTCTTGAAATTCTCCTTCATCAATATCATAGTTTGAAAGCACCATCTCACCAATCGCTAAACGATGTATGGAAATCACATAATTACCCAATGCACTAAACATTCGACGGATCTGACGTTTTTTCCCCTCCTGGATTGTTAACACTGCTATATTTTCATCATCCAAAGTAATATTTGCCGGCTGAGACACGTATCTTTCATAATAGTCATTATCAGATATTTCTATTTTAACACCACTTTTTATTTTAGAAATTTCATCTTCCGTTATCCCCCATTCTGTTTCAACAAGATATTTCTTAGGGACATGATTTTTTGGATTTGTAATCTTATCGACTAATTTCCCATCAGTCGTAATTAATAAAAAACCAGTGGTATCTTCATCTAACCTTCCAATAGTAATTAGTGATTCATATGTGGTGGAAGGGACTTTATTTTTGAAAATTTCATATACCGATTTTTTCTTTAATTTTTTTTCTTCAGCGTTCAAACGTGAACAAATGACCCCTTCTGGTTTATTGAGTAAAAAGTACACATTACTGGATGGTAAAGTTAGCACCTCTCCTTGAAAAGTAACTGTTTTCTTTTTAGGATTAAATTCAAATTTAATATCTTTCATGATGGATCCGTTAACTGAAATATCTCCGCTCCATATAGCATTTTTTACTTCATTTTTCGAAGTGAAAGCTCCACATTTAGAAAGAAATTGATGTAATCTTATTTTCATATTTTATTCCATATTAAATTCGACTAAATCGCCAATAGATTCGTATAAACTTGGGCCACTTCCGAGATAATACACAGAACCTAATTTACTACGTGAATCTTCTGGTTGTGAGTTATTACCGCTTGCACAAGCATCAGTACAACCATCAGCAAACGCCACATAAACACGCCCATCTCTATCGATATGTAAATCATTAAAATCTAGTAAATTTCTATTAGAACCGCCTATATCTCGGCAATCTCCACTATTCAAACAAATACTTCCAATTTGTACAGGGTCATCAGAAACTCTAATTGTATGGAATATCGGATTTGCATCTAGTGCGTTCAAACTGTAAGTAATGTAGAGGTGATAATGTATATTATTATTAGCAAAGTGTGGATTTCCACTCCAATTCGCCTCATCAATATCTAGTCCCCCCAACTCGCTTACATTCTCACTTCCTAGGTAGGTTATTGCAATACGTCCAGGGTCTCCTGCATCAATTTGAGGAAAAGTTGTTGAAATAACTTCTATAGGACTTATTCTTATACTCTCCTTTTCCCAAGATTCTCCTGAGTCAGTACTTCTTGACATATAGACTCCAAAATCCGCTCCAGACCATATGTGATAGGCATTCGAATCGGTATCAGTGGCAACTTCAGTATTTTTCCTAGGGTAAGGCGTACCTACATCTTCACCCATTGTCCGAGTTTCCCAAGAGTAACCATTATCCTTAGAGAAAATAACTGCCGGAGTTTCGACCCGAGGTGTAACGTAAACAGTTCCATCTGGTGCAGTTGTAATTGCTCCATGAAGTCCTCCATCATCGGTGGCTAGTCCAAATATCTGTCCTCCCAATTCGAAGGTAGCTCCTCCATCAAAACTAGTGAAACAGAAAATCCCCAAACCTTTATTGTAACAGAAATATACTGCTTCATCATAGATTGGAGAAAGAGCACCAGGAATTCCATATCCTTCGCTAACCCAAGGCCCAGTGGCTAATTTAATATGGTCATTCAAAGGAGTAGTTCCAGAATCATGAGGATTTCCTAACCAACTTTGTCCATCGTCATCGGACCAACCTATCCAAGTTGATTCTAGTCCCATCATATGAATATTAAACACACGATCAGTCACAGGATCTACCCAACCATAGGGATCACTCGTGAATGGCGCTTGAGTGATGTCACGTGAATTCTCCCATGTTTGACCATGATCGCAAGACCTCATCGGTTTTTCCATAGCTATGAAAAAAATACAGCCACTCGAGGTTATCCCAATACTTGGTTCAGGACCATTTTCGCCCACATTGCTAAAAATGAAACTTAGAGGAAGAGGCTCAACATCAATCCCTTGACCATCCGAACCTGTTACAAATACTCTTTTATCAACGAATATTTCTTCAGATACAGCATCTCCATTGTCATCTAAATGAAGACAGCCAGAGATTGATACTGCGCTCATCATGAGAGCCATAAGCGCGGCTATAACTTGCGAACCCATAGCCTCCCCCTTTTACTCGATTATGTTACTCTTTTCATCTTCGATTATGCTATTGCCCAATATTAATTGATACTATCTTAAGTATTATTTTGGCATTTGCAGGGGTTTGGTTGATATAATGCAGGCTTTCGGAACCAAAATATGAACAGAGTATCTGTAATATTTGCAAGCCTAATATTAGTGGCAACACCTTTGGCCGGATGTATAGACGAAGCATCCTTAGAAGACTTAATTGATGATATAATTGGTTGTATGGATGAGAATGCTAAAAATTATGAGGACAATGCAACAACTGAATTAGTGGGTGAGTGTATTTATGCACAATCAATGCAAACTTTCTTTGATGCTATAGATCAACAAATAGGTATCGAAGGATTACTTACCCAGAATGCCTCTGCAGGCTACTCGATTACAATGACTGCCCCAATGGACGGCAGTGAGGTTGGGTTGGAAGAAGATATTATGATGTATATGCAAGAAACTGTCAAGGTCAATTTATCTTCAAATTCAGCTTATGTTTCAATTCATACGTCAATTCCATTGATGGTATCTAGTACGTCAACAATGGTTCAAGTAGGCGAGGTAGTTAATGTTCACAATGTATTGAATGGCATGATGGTATCTCAAATGGGCATGGGAACAGTCGATGAATCATTCCAGACTCGTGATGCGTCTCCAAATGTTATGGAGTGGGTATTGCCTATGCTCGCAGACTCAATGCTTACTGAAGAGGCTGAAGATGATGACGACGATGGTGAAATGAGCGACGATTTAGATATGATGAATGCTACAATGTCGTTCACATTTGATTCTCTAACAAATTCTCAAACAATGCATCTTTCTACAACTGATATTGAATCAGGGGACTATCTTAATTTAACAATCCTAATCGATGAAAGTCAAAATCTAATGTCATATACAATGGTACAGGGTAATGAGACCGGTGAGACACATATTTCCTACGCAGCTATGTGGGGGGAAGCGATTACTATAACAGTCGATGAAACATTACCTCGAACCTCTATTCCAGTATACTGGGATGGATTATCTATGAGCGGTAGTGACGACAATGGAGATGGCGATGAAGAAATGTTCCTTTGCGATTCTGGTGAAGAGATACCAGAAGATTATGTTAATGATGGATACGAAGACTGTTACGATGGTTCCGATGAATTTGATGACAATGATGAAGGCGATTCGGATGACGATGGGGCACCTTCACCCGAAGATGTACTAGATATGTATGATACAAATATGGACGACTATATTAGCTTCGAAGAGTTCTGGGATGCATTTGGTGATGAAGAGAATTCAGAAAATTATGATTCATTACACGATATTTTTAACAATTCAGATTATGATATGAACGAATTACTCGATATCAATGAATTGGAATCCTTTATCGCAGATATACATGATTCTAATAACGACGGTGACGATGCGTCTGCCGACGAAATCTTCGTCGCGTTGGACACTGACGAAAACGAAGAAGTCACAGCCTCAGAATGGGCTGACGTGATCAATTCAACTGAAGATATAGGGATGTCAGAAGAACACTTCGATAACCTCTCTTACGTAATTGAGATGTACGACTACGATGGCAGTGGCGGACTGGATATGTACGAATTCACTGAATGGTGGGATGAAATCGACGACGATGACGATGATGATATGTTCCTTTGCGATTCTGGTGAGGAGATACCAGAAGATTATGTTAATGATGGATATGAAGACTGTTACGATGGTTCCGATGAATTTGATGATGATAATGAACCAGATATGTTCCTTTGTGATTCTGGTGAAGAGATACCAGAAGATTATGTTAATGATGGATACGAAGACTGTTACGATGGTTCCGATGAATTTGATGACAATGATGACAACGATGGACAATCAGAATTGGTTACGTTAACTTTGACAGTTGCAAATAATCAAACCTTTGAAGCACCAATTTCAGACTTCGAAATCAGACTTCTTTCTTGTTTTGATGATGCGCGTGCGAATTGTACAATCATCGTATCTGCAAGCCTAACTAACCTACAAGGAGAAGTTGGAAATTCCGATGGTTCAGTAAATTACAGCTATAATGATGTAGATATGGATGGAATGATCTCAGCAGGAGATACACTAGTTATTGGTGAATTCCCCTCCGATTTTGAATTTGATTTGTATGACTCATGGTCAGATAGTTATGTTTCTGAATCAGCAGTTAACGGGCCGAATATGCCTGGATTTGGTGGAATACTTGCAACTATCAGTATGCTAGGGGCAGCCTTCTTATTACCTCGCCGTGACGAAGATTGAATCATTCATCATCGAATACTTCAATCTCGACGTTGCGCTTGACCAAGTCTGTGAATTTGGACGTGTAACGAGTAGCTCTTACGACATGGTTGTCAATCCAATGATAATTGCCTCCTCGGGGTTTCTCCATCAGGAGAGAGTGGTATTGAAATCCTTTATCTTGCAACCAAGTTTCTGTAACTAGCCTATGATCTTCTGTACGGGCAGTGAAGAAACAAATATTATGCCCTTCAATAAACCACCTATTTATTGTTTCAATGGCATCAGGATAGGCTTCAGCAGTAACCATTCTTTCAGGCTCTTCGTTTGGTATGTCCTCTCCAACAGTCCCATCTATGTCTATTAGGTAGTTTTTCTTATCTTCTGGAAGAATTGGACTAATCTTATTCCCTGCACTATCTCTGATCTCCAATAGGTCTTCCATGATACCTCGTCACTCAACACAGTTCATGAATAAGAGGTTTGACAACTAACAATAATTGCTGTTTTGAGGAAATCATAATTCCTTATTCTAGAATCTCATATCCGTATTCCGAAGAATTATGAACACAAGGTGTGACGGATAGCCATGCCCGGTGCATATGATAGGAGTAGAAAATCTGCTGTTGTCAGAAGTATTTCCTCCAATTATAGTAATGCTTTATCTAATTATTTTGGAACTAAAACACCGAGCTATGACGCAGCAGTAGGCTCTCATAATGCATATGTAACTGCTCTAAGAGCGCACGGCACTGACGTTACAGTGCTCCCTGAATTAACTGAATTTCCAGATAGTTGTTTTGTAGAAGATACTGCTGTAATGATAGATGGTAAGGCAATTATTCCAAATATGGGGCATCCATCTAGAGAAGGCGAACAAAAAGCAGTTTTAGAGCATATGAGTAATTTCGCAGAGATAATTCAAATGCCTAAAGGGGCAACTCTTGATGGCGGAGATGTTGTATTCTTTGATGACAGATATTTGATAGGACGTTCAACACGTACAAATAAAGAAGGAGGAGATTTTCTCGCATCTCATGTGAAGAAAGATGGTTATGATGCAGAATTCATTGTAGTGCCGGATACTACATTACATCTAACAACTGTATGCTCATCTCCTCGAGAAGGATCTATAATAGCTGCAGAAGGTCATCTCAAAGAAAGTCAACTTTCTAGTTTTGCCGAAGAGATAATTTGGACCCCTAACAAAGAAAGCTATGCGTCTAATACAATTGGATATTCAAACGACAGACTAATCATTGCTGCAGGATTCCCTAAGACAAAGAATATTCTTCAAAATGAAGGATTTAGGCTGATGTCAGTTGATATGGCACCAATAATGCAAGCCGATGGCTCCCTAACTTGCTTATCTGTATATACTTCTTAAGATAATTATATACGAATTAAAGATTTAAAAAGTCGATATGCCGGAGAAATAAACTCCAGCATATCGATTTACGTTGTTCTGAAAATGTTATTTATTCTCAATTGATTTGAGTATTATTCTTCTGCAGCAAGGAATGCGCATTCAACGAATCCCCAAGGGAAAATAATAAGTCGAAGTGCAAAATCTTTGAGCTCTGAATGACCTCTATTTCGTAATCGTCCTACTGCTATTCCAATATTCATCCATATTACAACTATCAGGAAAACTGATTCTAGTGCCCCTATAATCGCCTCTGGTCCAACTAAACTAGCAATAGTAAGCACGATACCTACTACTATTTGTAAGAAAGCCAGACCTATCACATACATCCACCAATTTTTTCTCGTATAACTTACGCTTGCATCAAATTTCATCATTTCTACTATTCCCATAATTCACAGTCTCCTCGGCCCGTGGCCTTAAATTCTAATGCTCAGTTCTATATCTTATACTTATTCCCTGCTTTCTAAATCTTTCTTTGAATTAATATTCTTTATCAGATTTTTATCGACCATTAGGAGTGAGTGAGGTATTTTAAGAAATATTTCGTGAAGAGGGCAACCATCCCAATTATCTAAAGAATTAATCAAAAGTTTCGGCCTGACTAAAGAAAGCAAAGGATGTAAGGTATTACCATCTATTGGAATAATTACCTCATCATTCTTTGAAATAGAACTCTCAAGACTAGTGAACACATCTGCAGTAATCCAAGGCACATCTACGGTCGCTAGTTGAATACTCTCTTCTTGTAAACAAAAAGGATCATTTAAATTTTCAATAATTGCATCAACAGGGCCTGCATGTTGTATAGAATCGAGAACCCATTCAATATCATAATTAGAATCTATAACTGCTGCATATTTTTCCATTTTTTCGGGGCTCGAGACCGCTATTCTGATAGGTTCCCTCTCTGCATCTACCAATGCCTTGACTACTCTAGTTATCATTGGTAAACCGTCGATATCCATCAATGCTTTATCTTGCCCCATTCTCGAAGACCTCCCTCCTGCTAGAAGTAAAGATCTCATACACTCACCTTAACTCGCCCAATCGATTAAGTGCGTATTGTATTTCATCCATTAAATCCATGGCTCGATTTAACAACACTTGTCTATCTCTTCTTAATTCAGATGTTTCCATCCATCGCATTAGTTGTTTAATATCTTTAGAATCTCGCTTAATTGTCCATTCAAGAACTTCTTCGGCTATAGGGTCGTCAGAAGGTAATAGACGTTCGACCATGGCCATCCGAAACCCTTCTCAGCAATCAGTACTATGCTTCAAGAGATGATATTTTAGCCTTTATTCTAGTTAGAATAGAATCTCCCTCTGGGATTTCTATTGCTATAATTACATCGATTAATTCAGAAGAAAAATTATGGCCATGAAGTGTTGCTGCATAAACAGTCATTAGAGACATATGCTGTTTTATTTTTCCTCCGTGTACCCAATTCAGTATCTGTTCTTCAGTAGGGGGGAGGCGTTTAGCCCGCAACAATTCTTCTATATTTAGTAATAAAGAGTCTACGGATTCCATAGGGTGTATTGATTTTTCAAGAATATTCCAAGGGTCAGAACCCATTCCTTTGTGATCAAGATTTGCTAAGAGTATAGCTGCTAAAGCAATATCTTCTCTTCCGTGCCTTTTCCATAATCTATCTATCAGTTTGAGTAATATTTTATGCGTATTACCTGCATTTGTAATTAACCATGATGCTAAATTTCTTAAAAGTTCATCCGGTGTTCCTAAAATAAATGAATAACCAGATGAATCCATCATCCTATCGGTACTTGATTTCATGATTAAAGCCGGTACACCGATTGGATAAGCCTCTCTTACCAAATTAGCTAATTTTCTATCAGATAAATGTATACGTGAATTTTGCTTAACTAAAAAATCATCAAGATTTTTTCCCGAAGCCATTAAAATCAACTCATTTTTGAATTCGAATATTCTCAAGGATTTCTGAAAGCCTATCCATAGTTTCTTTCATTTCATATCTAATATTCTCTCTAACATTACGGTGTACGATATCTTCCAATTGTCTATCCAGGCTTCTCAAAATAGCGCGATGTTCAGAGTCACTAATCTCAAATGCTCGTCTCAGATAAGCAATCACTCGTAATTCGTCATCAGTTCTATTAGTATGGATAAGGAAAGTTTCCAAAACTTGTTCATAAACGGAGAGTTTATCGCTAATACTCAGTGAACCACTACTTTCTAACATATCATCTTGAATAATTGCATCATAAACCATTTTTGGCTCATGATCATCCAGTCTCAAAGCTCTCGCTAGTTTTGTGATTAACCTTTTTTCACCAAAAGTAAGATTTCCGTCGTGAAGCGCTAGACTGACAACTCCTCGAAATACAGCCCGTCTATCAGAGGAAGGTTCTACCATGTGCTCCGTTCATAGCCCTAAGACTTAATCTCTATCCCTATTTCTGGTTTACTTTACATAATAGAAATAACAATGTATAGTTGAGGTAAAAACATAAGTTATACGAATTTGAGTTGATAGGAGGCTTCATGAAGGATGCAACTACCCGTATGGGTTGGTAACCAGCCACACTCGCGGGCGTTTTGCGCCCATCCAACCCAAACGCCATGAAGGCAATAGGGAGTGAAGCCCCCTAGTTGGGCTGAAAACCGGAAAGGAATTAATATGTCAACAACAGAAGGAAAATATATCATACACGCAACAATACGTTGTGACGGCACAGTCGCCAGAAAAGACGTCGTAGGGGCCATTTTTGGCCAAACCGAAGGACTTCTTGGTGACCAGTTACAACTAAGAAAATTACAACGCACAGGCCGTATAGGGCATGTCGATGTTACGCTTAATCAAAATAAAGGAAAAGTACAAGGTGAAATCTCACTATCTTCTTCAATTGATCAAGTCAGTACCGCAGTTATCGGTGCAGCTCTTGAAACAATTGATCGAATAGGGCCTTGTAAAGCAGTGATTAAAGTCACAGGGATTGAAAACATCCGTTCTGCAAAGAGAGACAATGTCATCGGCCGTGCTAAAACTCTGCTTTTGAATATGGTCAATTCTGGTCAAGACGAATCTAAGAATATACTAGACGAGGTAAGGGCAGTCTTAACTTTAGACACTGAAAAAGATATTTCTGGCATGACTGCTGGGCCAAGTGTTTCAGATAGTGATGCAATAATAATTGTGGAAGGTAGGAATGATGTTCGAAATTTATTGAAATTTGGAATTAAAAACGCAATAGCAACAATGGGTTCAGGAATACAAGATGAGCTTGTTGACTTGGCAAAAACCAAAACTACAGTTATAGCATTCGTAGATGGCGACCGAGGAGGACGTCTTTTATTGATGGAACTTAGTGGTAAACTAGGCAAATCTTTGACCCATGTCGCTGAAGCACCAAAGAGCAGGGAAGTTGAACATCTCGAAGGAAAAGTAATTACAAAATGTTTGAGTCAGAAAGAACTAGCTAACAAAATTGTATCACGTATTCAGGCAGAATTAGCCAAAGAAGACGATGCAGCCGTTGGTCGTGGGCAAGAAGCTTTAGAAGCTCCCGAAGAAGTTAAAATTTGGTCAGAATTACTCGAAGGCTTAAAGCGTAATCAAGCAGTAATTGTCAATGCTGATGGTTCAGGAAGTGAGCCAATTGGTGCCAGTACTCTTGAGGCAAAATTAGCAGAATCCGAGGGCGCAATAGGTCTAGTATTTTCTGGTAAAATAACAGATCGAATATTTACCTTAGCATCCGGTGCAGGAATTGAGAATGTAATGGGCACATCAGTCGGAACAGTGACTCGAAAATCCGGTGTACAAGCATACTCATCTTCAAATCTTTGAAAAAAACCAACAATTTAGATAGCTTTCGGTGAGATTTTTTTCCGTAAGAAATTGCAGCGTAAGCCGTGTCAACAGTAGAAGCCATCAAAAGTCTCTCATTCCCGCTCCAGTGGGATGGAACAGTCGACGCTAACAATTCTTGCGTTGTATGGGTTATTTGGAATTGCTTTATTGACATTATGGTTAAGGCACCAATCAGTGCTTAAACAAAGGGAGCAAATGCAGATTAGGTTAGGAAATTTACAAGGAAGTCTCACTAATACATCTAATCGTTTAGATTTACTTTCTAGAGGGGTAGATACGATACTTGGGGAGACCCCAGAAGTCCATGAGTTACTGTCAGTCCACAAGTCATTAGAATCAGCGGAGTCACTATTGTTTGAACAGGATGTGACTATTAGTTCAAGTGAATCATGTGCTATAGCTACGCATGCAGCCCGGTCAATTCTTTCTAACTATCAAAGCGATTCAGAGAATAAAGGTCGAGAGAATATACTTCCAGGAGTAATTCCCCTTGTACTCCGATTAGATGCAATTCTTACAGAAGCTGAAATGAAATCAGAAGATTTAGAATTAAATGGCGATGAACAAAGATGTCTTGGAGAATTATTTCATGAAGCAGGTAAATCAGATAGAGCATCGGATTTCTATCGTAGAGCCCATATTCTTTCACCCGAAGGGTCCTCTGTATTGTATTCGTTAGCATCTCTTCAGAGAGATGAAGGAGATTTAGATACTCTTGATCGAACTCTAGAGCGCCTTTTAGCAATAAATCCTGATGACATAGAGGTCCTAAAAGAACAGACGATTTTACTATCTGGAAGCGAGGATATCCGACTAAGCCGTAACCTTAGGAGATTAGATGCATTAGGTGCTGATTTTGAACTCTCAATCGATCAAACAAACCTAACGAATATTGTAAATCGTGCAAATAATATACAAAATGAAATTAATCCTCATCTCAAAGATCCATCAACTACCGAGGGGTGGGTTGCTAAGTCTACCAAATTATTCCTCTTAGGGGAAGTTGGAGTGGCCCTAGAGGCGATAGAAAAAGCATTGTATCTTGATTCAACAAATTCTGGTGCTTGGTTATTGAAAGCAAAATTGTTAGCAGCTGGAGAAGACCGATCAAAAGAAGCCCTTCAAGCCTCTCGCCGAGCCTCTGCTTTAGGCGAATATACAATATTGTTAGAAAGTGAAATACTTGAAAACCAAGATAAACTAGATTCAGCGAGGGCAGTATTAGAGGAGTGGCTGGAAAAAAATCCTTCTGATGCTGAAGCAAGAGGTCGTTTGAGTTTAGTTTTATTCCGTGCAGGGGCAATTGAATGGGCAGCCAAAATACTACAAGAAGCCCCCCCTGAATCGTGGGAAAGTGCATCATTACACGTAATGGAGGGAAGATTGCACTTGTTAGCCGCTGATGAATATAGGGATAAAACTGGAAGCCATGATCATATCATATTACTCGATGCCACAATTTCTTTTGATTTAGCCATAGAGAAAGATAGGGAGTCGGGACTTGCTTGGTTGGGGCGCTCCCGTGCACTAAGGTACCAAGGTTCACTCAAAGAAGCTGAAGTTGCTTTAGTCCGAGCGAGAAGATTAATTCCGGATCATCCTTCAATTTCTTTAGAAGAAGCACATTTATGTTTAGAGATGGGTAAATTAGATCAAGCCAATGCCTTGGTGTCCGAGGCATCTACAAATGTCCAAAATCATCCATCAATACCTTTCATTAGAGGGATGATAGCGGCTAAACAAGAGAGATTTATTGAGGCCCAATCTTTCTTTAGCAAAGTTCTTTTAATTCAAGAAAATCATATCCGTGCAAGATTGAATAGATGTTCGGCATCATTGCTAGCTAACGACTTAGCCACTGCTCTTGATGATGCGAATTTCCTTGTTGAACAAGCCCCAGAATTGAATTTAGCTAAACAGAGACGTTCAGAGATTCTGATGAACCTTGGTGACTGGAAAGAAGCTGAACTTGAATTGCGAAGACTTCTTTCTAGAGATCCAGAGCATGTAATGGGTCTCGTGCATTTAGGTGCATGCATGATTGCCATGGATAAATCGGAACAAGCCGAGAAACCATTGAATGATGCAATAAGATATGACCCATCACATTCCGATGCATGGTATCAAAGAGGCCTCTTATACCTTGATTTCGGACGAGTTGATGAAGCAAAGTCCGATTTTGAAGCAGCGGCTAAACAGGACCCAAAACATCTTGATGCAAGGCTAAGAATTGCCGCGATTTCTCATGAAGGAGACGACCCAACTACTGCAGTAATTGCTTGGAGAAAAGTTCTCGACATAGATCCCGAACATCGCCTAGCAAGAAGACGATTGCAGGAATCATCCGATAGACAAGAATTTCTCAAAGTAAGAATTACTCCAAAGGATTGAACACTGCCTCACGCTAGCACCTGATATGTCAACATCCACTGGGATTGAGCCTAGCCAAAAAGCACCATTATTTGCGTTACCAAATGCTAATCCGAAATTAGGTGCCGAGGCTCTCTCTCTTTCCGAAACAATGGGTAGTAATGGCCTAATTATTGTATTTACTTGCAATCATTGTCCTTATGTTGTAGGGTCTGAATCTAGGATAGAAGAAATGGCTTTGAAAGCTAAAGAAAATAATATCGGCTTTGTAGGTATTAACTCGAATGATCCTGTGAATTATGAATCAGATTCTTGGTTGAATATGGTTAAAAGAGCCTCAAAAGGAATGTCTTATGCATATTTACATGATGCCGATCAATCCGTTGCTACAATCTATGGTGCCGAACGAACTCCAGAATTCTATCTTATTAATTCTTCAGGAATTGTTGTTTATCGCGGTCGTCTAGATGATTCTCCAAGAGATCCTTCTCATGCAACCACATTTGATTTATCCGGGGCAATCGACTCACTAGTTTCTGGTGAAGAAATAATTCAAAATAGAACTGAAAGTATAGGCTGTTCTATCAAATGGAAAATTTAGGTGTAATAATGTCCATGGGTATCCCTGCAAGAATTTTTGCAACAATACTCAAATTATCTCCTTCATGGCTACAAAACAAATTGTGGCAATGGTGGTATCAGAAACTATCAAAATCACATGCCACGAATGATTTCAGATTCATGAATTATGGGTACATTGATGAAAATCCTCCTACTTTAGAATTACATGATGAACCCTACCGTCTTTTTATTCAATTATATGATATGAATCTCCGAGATATTCTGTTGAACAATAAACAGGTACTCGAAGTAGGATCTGGGCGTGGAGGCGGCGCGAGTTGGATTGCAAAATCAATGCAGCCTTCTTCTTTAATTGGTGTAGATTTTTCTAGTGAGGCCGTTTCACTTTGTAATAATTGGTATAATGAACAAAAAAATCTGAGCTTTTTGGAAGGAAATGCAGAAAATTTACCTTTTGCAGATTCTAGTTTTGATGTTATTTACAATGTTGAATCTTCCCATTGTTATGGTGATTTATCCAAATTCATTAACGAAGCATTTCGAGTTCTAAGAGTTGGAGGGAATTTTTGCTGGACGGATTTTCGCGACGACAAGTCAATGAAATCAACTAATCAAATGTTCTTAGATAGTGGATTTAAAATAATCTCAAAAAGAGAGATTACAACCGAAGTATTGAATGCTTTAGATTCGATAAATGAGGCTAAAATGGCAACAATAGAAGAATTAGTTCCAAAAACAATTCGTCGTAGTTTTGAAACATTTGCTGGAGTACAAGGAACTCCTGTTTATGAAGCATTTAAAAATAAAAAATTAAAATACTTTTCTTATCAAATGACTAAATAATCAATATTGTTCCAAAACTAATTCTGTTTGCGTTGATGTGATCTCTCCTGGTGCTGCTAACCACATCCTATCTAGCAAATTTCTCAGTGAAACAGTATCATCTACATGGACAATAGCCACTAAATCTGCATCTCCGCTAATTTCGTATATACATTCAACACCAGCCCATCCTGAATACTCTCCGGCTAGACTTCCTATTTCTACGCCAGGGCCTGCTTTCAGGCGAATTAAAGCGGTTAATCCAATACCAGCTTCTCTTATTGTATAGCCTCGAATTACCCCATCGTCCTCCATTCTTTTCATTCGAGTTCTTACAGTTCTTTCTGTTACATTTACCTTTTTTGCAATATCCACGAAAGGTGCTCTTCCGGAGTCTCGGAGATAAGCCAAAATCGCTCTATCTAGTGAATCTACGTCTACCATGTTTACTCCGCAAAGCGAATCCTTTTTGAGTGTTATTGTCGTTTTGAGCCTTATTTGCTCTTGGCATTTTTCCGTTTTCAGGTAACAAATGTAGTACTAGCCCCATGCCTTGGGTTAAGTTGCATTGAAATGGGTTGCCGATATTTGGATGAACATGTCAGGGGATGAGGCGATGGCGCATCTCAGAGTTCAAGAGTACTTAGATGATGTTTCAAACCTTAATTTATCAATGTCGAAATCCCAATGGTATAATGTCGATGTAGCAGCTCTTCTTGTTAATTGTAAACTAATAGGGCATGATATTGATGAAGCAACCGGGGCTTCATTATTGTTCTTAGAAAAAAGTGTAATGATGTGTTGCCCGAATTCTGGTAGAATGTATCATTATCCAAAGCATCTTCTTCATTGTTTTATTGATGATAAGAGAAGTATCTCAGTAGATGCTGATGGAATTATTTTCAAGGCTGAATTATTTTCAATCTCTCCTTCGGAAGAGCAACTTTGTTGGGAAGAAGCATGTCATTCAGAAATGGAAATTCCTATGATTCAAAATAAAATCTCTCGTTGGTTAAGTTGGCTAAATTCTTAGCTCTTTAATCGAAACATTGAGGCCATTGGTGCGAGTCGACCTAACAATGAGTGGTGTTATTACCGGCCTCAAAGCTCGAACAATAATTGATTCACGCGGTAATCCAACGGTCGAAGTTGATTGTTTTGTTGACGGGATTCTTTTAGGGCGTGCAGCAGTACCTTCAGGAGCAAGTACTGGGAGCCATGAGGCTGTAGAATTAAGAGACAATTCTCATGAGTGGTTAGGCAAAGGGGTAACTCAAGCCGTTGACAATGTTAATTTGAAAATCAAAGATCTATTAGTCGGATTAAGCGTTTCTAATCAAGAAGAGATAGATGCATCTATGTTAGCTTTGGATAGCACCCCAAATAAGGCAAATCTTGGTGCTAATGCAATATTAGGGGCATCTATGGCAGCAATTCGAGCGGCTTCAAAAATATCAGAAATACCTCTTTGGGAGTATATCTCAAAAGACCAAAAACCAAGTCTTCCAGTGCCCTTGATGAATATTTTAAACGGTGGTGCGCATGCTGCTTCAAATGTAGATGTTCAAGAATTTATGGTTGTTCCACATGGCTTTGATAATTTCCCCGAAGCTTTCAGAGCCGGTACTGAAATTTATCACGCTCTTAAATTACTATTGAAAGAAGATGGGTTGCTTGGAGGCGTTGGCGATGAAGGCGGTTTTGCTCCCAATCTACCACGGAATGAAGAGGGATTAAAATATCTTGTAGGGGCAATCAATAAGGCTGGTTATTCCCCAGGGATCCAAGTATCGATTGCATTGGATGTTGCTGCTCAAGAATTTTATGATGGCGGCAATTATCACATTGATAATAGAATTATTAGTGGTAAGGAATTGGGCGAATTATATTCTTCATGGTTAGATAATTATCCAATCGTATCCTTAGAAGATCCTTTTGGTGAAGATGATTGGGATTCTTGGATAGATTTTACCAAGAGTGAAGGGCATCGTGTCCAGATTGTGGGAGATGACTTGTATGTCACAAACCCTGCTCGGCTTGAAAGAGGAATAGAAGAATCCGCTTCTAATGCAATTTTGATAAAACTCAATCAAATTGGAACAGTTTCAGAAACTTTACAAGTCATTGAAATGGCTCGTAAAGCAAATTTTGGAATAATAATCTCTCATAGGTCTGGTGAAACTTCTGATGATATAATTGCAGATATTTCAGTAGGGACTAATTCTGGCCAAATTAAAACAGGTGCTCCCGCAAGAAGTGATAGAACTGCAAAATATAATCAGTTATTACGAATCAGTGAAGAATGTACAACGTATACTAACTTATTCTAGAGATGCCAATATCAAGGGCAAGACAATAGTGGCGTCGGATTCTATTACAAACTTCGGTGTATCCACATCTAACTTTTCCCAACTTATTTTCTCATTAGGGGGGGCTCCTGAATAACCCCCATAAGACGCACTAGATTCCGATATTTGAGCGAACCAAGACCATAGCTCAACATCTAGCTTGACATCTTGCCTTAGCATTGGGACCACGCATATAGCAAAATCTCCTGCTATGCCTCCACCAATTTGCAATAGTCCAGTGGGTGAATCATCTTCACGGTACCAATCTGCTAATGCTTGCATAGCATGTAATCCGCCTAAAACGATATCCGGAGATGATAAAGTACAATCAATCACTCTGGCAGTTAATATGTTTCCAAGTGTAGAATCTTCCCATCCAGGTACAAAGATAGGTAAGTTTGCATCTGCAGCTGCTAACAGCCAAGAGTCATTTGGATCAGCATCATACTCTAGATCTCCATGCAATAATAAATCATACAAATACTCATGAGGAAATCTTCTATCTTCAGCTACTTCAGCATCTTTCCATAATTTTAGTAATGGCTTTTCAATTTGTCGAATTGCTTCTTCCTCTGGTATTGCAATATCTGTAACTCTATTTAATCCTCTTTTTTGTAATTGTTTGTCTTGTTCAGCCGTCCAACTTCTCCAATCTTTTATTTTTTCATAAGACGATTTCGCTACTAAATTGAATAAGTCTTCTTCAAGATTTGCACCTGTACAACAAATCGCATGAATTTTTTGAGACCGAATCGCCGGAGCTAGTGAACGCCCAATTTCAGCAGTCGACATAGCCCCCGCCAAAGTAATCATCATTCTCCCATCATTTTTTAAAAATTCTCGAAGTGATTCACAGCATTCTGCAAGTACGCCTGCGTTGAAATGTTTGTAATGATATTCAATAAAATCTTTAACTTGCATCATAATTCCTCAATGTTTGAATCGACTAATTTTTTCTCTACTAATTAATTTAATATTAATCATCTCAGTAACCAACTTCTCATGAATAATATCGATAATTAAATCAGGGTCGCCATCTCCACAAGTAAACGCATCAATAGCTAGTAAGCCTTTTTCATAATAGCAATGAGCACTTACATGACTTTCATCTAGTAGCACAACAGCAGCAAAACCAGTCGGACTTTGAGTGCCATCAAACTCTTCAACATGAGAATGAACTTCTCTTACTCCTGCACTTTCCACCGCGATTCTCATTAATTCTAGCATCCAACTTCCATTCTTTTCATCATTAAAATTGCATCCAATATAGTCAATAAAAACTTGTTTTCCGTGAGCCCGATTCATCCCTAATCCCTCTCTAACATCATCTTTTGATAGTTAATCAAAGTAACCATTTCTTCAATCTTTTCAATCCTTCTAGTATTACTTCCTCATCCGCTGCGTATGATACTCTTACAAAGCCATTCCCGCCTGTAATTAATGATGCAGGAATCAATTGAACACCAGCCTTTAAAGCTCCATCTGCAAATTCGATATCTGTCATTCCAGTGCCTGATACATCAACAAATGCATAGAAAGCACCTTCTAAGTTTCCAACCCTTAGTCCAGGTATTTCTGACAACCCTTCTCTCATTATTTCTCTTCTCTTTAGATACTCTGAATTGAATTTTTCCACATCCTCGTCGCAAGATAATGCAATTTTAGCAGCTTCCATCATGAAGGTTGGGACATGTGATGCAGAGTTTGCTTGAGATTTGATTGCAGCCTTCATTGCATTTTCGGGCCCAGTTAGGAAACCTAGCCGCATACCTGTCATTGCCCATGATTTTGACCATCCATTGACAATAAGAGTTCTTTCTTTTCCGCCAGGGCATGTTGCTGGAGATACATGTGGATAATCAGTCCAATTCAGGCGTGCATATATTTCATCAGAAACAATCCAAAGGTCATATTCTTCCGCAATTTCAACAATTCCAGAAATTTCTTCGGGAGTAAATACGGCACCCGTTGGGTTATTTGGGGAATTAAGTAGAATCATTTTTGTTTTTTCAGTAATTGCCGAACGAATAGCATCTAGATCCGGATGAAAATCATCTTTTTTTACAGAAACATGGACTGGAACTGCTCCAATGAGTTCCAACATAGGTTCGTACGATGCCCATGATGGAGCTAGTAAAATGGCTTCATCCCCCGGCATGGTGGTAATCATGAATGAATATAGCAGAGCTTGTTTAGCACCAGGAGTAATTACAACATTTTCCGCCTTAGTTTCAATTTGATGTTTCTCAAACAGGTAGTCAGTAACGGCTTGACATAATTCCATTGAACCAGCTCCCCTCGTGTATTTTGTATCCCCCTGATCTAAGCCTTTCATAGCAGACTCAATTATTCTCCTTGGTGTTTCAAAACTAGGCTCCCCTACTGTCCAACGAATCACCTCTGGTCCAGGAGGTTGTAAGTAAGGTGCAAAGCCAACACCAAGGCCATCATAGCGGGATGAAACATCGGGCACGAACTCTAGGAGATGCATCCGCCCCATCAAGATATGCAGTAACGGAACTCATTCTAATTGGTGCTCCCGAGCGAAGAATCTTCAAACATAAGGTCTGTTACGCAAAGCCACAGCATGGGTGGCAGAGTAGCTATGCAGCGGACTGCAAATCCGCGGACCTGGGTGCAAATCCCGGCCTGTGCTCCAATTAATTAGATACAGCGGAGCCTTTTTCAATTTTCCATTCCATGTCATAATGAGGTCCGATATTCTCTATTTCAAAAACATCTGAGACTATTTTAAAACCACATTTTGCATACATAGGAACTGCTCGGATTCTTGCGTTACACCAGATTCCAGTATTTTCTTTTTTCGTTTCATGTTGCAAAGCTTTGACAAGATCTGAACCGATTCCGCGATTTCGGAAATTAGAATCAACAGCCATTCCTCTAATTCGATATTCACATTCACCTCTAGCATCAGCCTGTAATGTAGCACATCCCACAAGTTTCCCTTCGATATATGCGCATAGATACCTGGTGCGAATATCATTATCTACATCCGGATAATGTTCACTACCTCTCGGTAAACCAATTCTCAAAACTTTAAATCTTAATTCAAGATGATCATCATCTATAGAGTCAGACCATATTAATTGATGAACCATATAGTTGCGTAGATTACATGGTTGAAAAACCATCTTTAGGCGTGATTTGAAATCTAACTGGTCTTTGGTGTGTATATGAGTGAGGTGGAGGCGCCAGATTGGCAACCCTATTTTTTAGCAGGAGGGGTCCTCCTAATGAATACTATATTTTTCAAAATATCAGCGTCAGGTCCTTGGGAATCTTCATCATTTACACTCGGAGTAACGGGACTTATAGGTCTAACATTTGTCTACGTATCTTGGTATAGATTTACTTTTAGGAGAAAAGGTTTGGTGCCTTGGTTAGATCTTTGGCTAGAACCAAAAATTTCAGCTCAAAAAGAACTAATCGTAGCAGCATTGTTTTTAATATTGGCTTATTTATTGGGGACAAATGATTTATCTTTACCAGTTCCCACTTCGCTAATATTATCATTAATAGGTTTGCTAATGCTAATTCAATCTGTATATGTATTGCTTAGTATTACTATTTTATCTGATGATTAAGTTACCTTTGCCCCGGTTTCCAAAACTGTACAGGAAGTGGATCTTTTCCTTGCATTGCACGATATGCCAAATGATCCGCTCTTTCGTTCCAGCGATGCCCTCTATGCGCTCTTACGTGTTCATGGGATAGGTCACGAAATGATGAAACTTCATTCCATAATTTTTGGACATGTAATGCCAGTGCTTTATTCGCTTTCGCTTTCCAAGTACTCGAACCAATGTTCAAAGCATACTGGGAATCTCCCCTTATTACAGCCGGAGTATTACTTCCTTCAATTAGTAACCATTTCAATGAATGTCCTATAGCGCATAATTCAGCAGTATTATTTGAGCCAACCTCTGCGCCAATGAAATCTATCGATTCATTTTTCGTAATCACTCGACCACTTTTTTCAATAGTAATTTCTCCTTGTCCTTTTCCCAGACCAGTATCCCCAATTACAATACAAAAACCCCAACCAGCAGGGGTTTCAGAAGTCACATTTTTATTTTCTTCGCAAGATCCATCTACATAAACAGAAATCTTGCCCAGAGAAGTCATTACTTATTCCTCAATTAGAGATCTGTATGCCATAGCATCGAGAAGAGAATCTAATTCACTCAGATCCTTAACAGCCATCTTACAAATCCAACCTTCTCCATATGGGTCTGTGTTAATCGTTTCAGGAGCATCTTCTAGGTCTTCGTTAACTCCAATAACCTCTCCAGCGATTGGAGCATATATTTCACTAACAGATTTTACAGACTCTACGCTAGCAAAAGATTCCATTGAACCTACAGTGGCGCCAACCTCTGGCAACTCAACCCAGACAACATCGGTCAATGCATTCTGTGCATAGTCTGTAATTCCCACTGTAATTTCATTTCCTTCTAGCCGAATCCATTCATGTTCTTTGGTGTAAATTAATCCCTCTGGTACTTCGCTCATGGTCATCTCCAGTGCCTACGAGGATAATCAGAGAGTCAAGTTTTCGCTTCGCTACTCTTCTTCATTCAATCTAGTTTCTAGATGTTTTTTTTCCATTTCTGACCAGCCGGAACCCATACTATCTCCGCTGGCCTCTAGTTGTTCTTGTTTTAGGCGAACTCTCATATCATCTTCTTTTTCTCGACTAATCCATCTGTCTAAAATAGCTTCTTCATGGTCCTTACCTCTAGAAAAATGCATCAGTGATAATAATAAAATACTGATTATTGAAATAAGTGGAAATAATAAAACATAGTTATTTTGTTCCAAACAAATACTCTTTCCACAACCTAGAATTTGAATTAAACCCTCAGATACTGCCAAAGCCGTCATTAGAATAAAAGCTACGAGAACTCCAATCAAAACTCTTTGGACTCTATTTGCAGGTGAATCCAAAAGAAATCACCCTTGAAGACTCCAAACTCCTAGAATCATTAGAAATGATCACTCCAATAATTTATGAATTTTATACGGTAATAATGCACGATTAACTGGAGTTACTTCAAGCACCCGGCCATCATCTCTTCTACGAATATCCTGTAGCAATGGGTGACGGCTTTTTTTATGTAGCGTCATTAAAGTAGGTTTATCATATTCTAGTGCTGCACGTACTGCAGCTACAAAAGCCTCACTTTCAACTGAAAACTTTCCTACCTCGTCAATGACTAAAACTTCACATTCATCCAATGCTTCAAGTATTGCTGGAACAGCTACTCTATCTAACTCAGTAGGGTCTATTCCATAACCTAATATTCGATGTCTTGAATCAATATTTCTATGTGCTATAATTCCTTTTTCTCCCGTTCTAACGTTAACACAAGCATAACCAACCCGTTCCCCATTTTCGACTATGGCTTCGGTTTGAATACCTCCAATAATGTCTTTATACCTTTTTCTAGAATTATTTTTTCTTTCTTCCCGCACCATTTGAATTACTTTTTGTAAAACTGCGGACTTACCAGATCTTGGTAATCCAGTAATGCCTATTTTTGGATATATTCCCATAATGAAACCTTCATTTGTATGCATTCAGACGCAAGACGCTTTCACCGAGGTCACGCGTATGTATTAATGGGTTTGGTATTTCATAGTTAAAAAAACCGAAGAAAGGAAAGGAGATACCGGAAACCGAAAACAATAGTTCCAGATTATGTTAATGAGCCGTAATCGAATGTATTTTGGTAGGTTTAGGGAATGGTAAATTCTCTATTTCATAATTATTGACATTGTTATTTGCAGCCCAAGCACGAGACCAAAGATCTAAAGTCTCAGAATTAAGATGTACTGCTAACCAATTCAACCCCTTATCTACAGATCCATGTTCTTCAGATATACGTTCGAGAACCTCTGCGGGCAATTCTAGGAAGTTAACTGAATTCCCTAATACACAATCAGACGGGGCTACAGCCCACCTCAATCTTCTTTCTAACTGAGCATTAACAATTGCCTGACACGCAAGTCTTGGTAGGCCTTTAGAGCGGATTGGCCCTACCCATTTTGCTTGATTCCTCTGAATAGCATCATCTTTCATGCCACTGACATATGCTGGATGCATTATACTAATTTCATTGCCCTTTGTCGAAAAGTGCGTACCTCTAATGAAAGGAGTGCCTCTAGACCCTGATTTCCAATCTATAATGTCTTCAGACCAATTAGTTTGATCAATTTCTCCAACTCTTACTCTTATTGGCTTTCCAGTAGGATTTAGCCAATTATTCTCTTCCGACAATCTAGGTTGTTGTGCCAATTCAGTAATCGCTCTGACAACTCTCTTCCTATCGTAGCCATCACGAGGCATACGAGGTACAGCCCAATTTCCATCAGTCCAACTACTCCATGATTCAATTACCATTTCAAAAGTTGGGACATTATTCGCCAGACCATTTTGTGGAGTTACTTCATTGGTTTGTAAAGGTCCAATACTCGCCATTTTCTCTGTTTTTCCGCCTTTAGTTATTCCAATAACAAGGACTCCTTGGGATACTCCGGGGAATATTCTTTGATTTTCCGGGAACGACCAAGAAGACGACCATCGATTGCTTTCAACCATTAATTTTCGAAGAGGAATACTGCTCTTTTCTCGAAGTAACGAATCGGGGACAATCATTCTTATTCGACCATCCTTACGAACAAGTTGAATGCCTCTTTCTAAGAATAAGCGATAGAGGTTAACATTTCCTCTAAGTGTCGAGAATCTTCTACTTCCATCTTTATTTGTAGTATTTCTCAGCTGTCTAGATAATTCTTTCCTTAAACCACTACCGTCTGGATGACCCCTGAACCGATCTTTAATTCTTAACCAAGGGGGTCTACAAACAAGTAACCCTGGTTTTTCTTCCCACGGCCATTCGCCTCTTAGTGCATCTCCACATTGTATTGTTTTGAGTAAGATCGCTTCAGCGTCCTTCCTTCCGATTTTACCGCGATCTCCATCTCCATCTAAGTCAACTAAATCGCAACGGGACAATGCAATCAAAATTCTTCTACGCGCACAATTAATTGCAATTTCAGAATTATCTAGCATTTGTAATCCATTTAGTAGTGTGAGCGTATCTTTCTTTCTTTCTTCTGCAGTGAACTTTTCACTTCTTTCGGCATGAATTCTAATTAATCTAGCCGCAAATACTCCTGCTCCCACCGATGGATCGGCAAAAGGTATTGAAATACCAGTACGTGTTTGCTGGTCATTTTTATCATTATCGGATTTATCATTTTGATCTTCTGTTACATCTTGATTAAATTTTTGAGCATATGCTCTAAATCCAGGCGGTAAAGCAGATAATGACAAAGTTGCCGAAGGTTCTTTGGCGACTTCTTCACGCGTATTTTTTAATTCATCAGAAAGAATAGATTCTGCAAATTTTGCAGGTGTAGCATATGCACCACGAGGAGACCTTCCATCGCTTTCTGCTTCATTACGTGCCAGAAGATGATCTAAGACTGCTCCTGGGTCTGAAAGTAGACCTGCGGGTAGAGTTGGCCAATGATTCGGTAAAGTAGCAGCAATTGGGATTCCGTGACGTGTAGCTTCTTCCCAAGAATCTAGCCAAGTTTCGAGTTGCTCGACTCTGTCAGAACACTCTCTGTCAAGTCTAGCGTACCAACCGGAAGCGTCACTAACCATAGAAATACATGGGTGGCGACAAGGGTCTCCTCTTTGAATGAGTCGGCTAAAAAAGGGTTTCTTTCCCCACGGTTTTATATGTTTAAAGAGAAGTAGTCTTGTTCCAACTCGACAACTATCTCTCGCTGTAACAACCAAGAAATAGCTTCATCTACCTCTCCATCCCTTATTCCAATTTGACTTAATTCTTGTAATAGGAGATCAAAATGAATTGAAACCAAACCTCTTGATGTTAATGATTCAAGAATATGCATTACATGTTCAGTAACTATTGCTAACAAAGGGTCATCACTAATTTCTAGATTAGTATAATCGACTGCAGGATAATCTTCAATATTTTCATTTTTGTTCTTAGTGACATTGGATTCTTTATTGTCAGGCTCATAGATATCGAATAGATTTTTTTGATGCGGGTCTGTCCAAACCACTCCTTCAGAAACCTCTCTTTGTCTTTTTAGACGTTTAGCTAATTTTTCTAATCGATGTAATCTTTGTTCTAATCGTAACCTCTCTCTTCCGAGCTGTCCTTCCACGAGTTGAAGTTCTTCATTGGCTCTCTCATCTAACCATGTTGAAATATCCCACGAGGGATCTAGTCTGAGCATTGTTTCCCATAGTCGGGCTACTGATTCAGGAAGCGCTCTCACATCTATTCTAGGACTCCCCTCTCCGTCGTCTGAAGCATGGTCCATGGTGGGTTGATTTACGGTGAATGTCTATGAAGTATCGTGTTGGTAATTGTCAATTGTCCAATCGTTGGATTGATGAAGTAAACCCATTTGCCCCAGCACATGACTGAGTACCGAGTGACCGTACTTCCCGGCGATGGAACTGGTAAGGAAGTAATAGCAGAGGCTATGCGAGTCCTATCGGTATTTGAAGAAAATAGCCCCGTATCGTTCAAAATCACAGAAATTCCTTGTGGAGGAGAGTATTATCTTGAGACCGGAAAAGAATGGCCAGAAGGGTCTTTTGAGCATTGTAGAGATAATTCCGATGCAATTCTTCTTGGCGCAATCGGTTGGCCGGGTGCTCGGCTCCCAAACGGTGATCTTGCTGGGGGGCAAGTAATACTTGGTCTACGCTCAGGATTGAACCTCTATGCGAACGTAAGGCCAGTGAAATTATTCCATGGCGTGAAACATAAAGTTCATGGTATTTTCAAAGATATTTGGGACCCTAACTTAGTAGATATGGTAATGGTACGTGAAAATACTGAAGGCTTGTATCATTCATTACTAAGGAGAATGTCACAAAAAGCAATAGGCAAAGAAGATGAACCGATGGTTATTGAAAAATTCCCCGGATTAGATGGCGAAGTGGCTTGGGACACACGACCTATCTCAAGAAATGGTAGCGAGAGAGTCATAAAGTTCGCTTTTGAAATGGCTGAGCACCGACAGAAAAAATTAGGCAAGCCGCAAAAAGTCACCTGTGTCGACAAGTCCAATGTTACACGAGGATGTCGACTATTCAGAGAAATATTTAATGAAATCGCAGAGCAAGAATATCCAGATATAGAAATTAATGAAGCGTATATCGATGCATTCACAATGTGGTTAATGAGGGATCCTGAGTCACTGGATGTTGTAGTTTTACCAAATATGTTTGGAGATATTGCCACTGATCTTGCCTCGGTCCTCCAAGGAGGAATGGGTATGGCAGGTAGTGCTAACTTAGGTCCAAAGCATATGTTGTTTGAACCGGTGCATGGGTCTGCTCCGAAACACGCTGGTAAAAACACAGTAAATCCAATAGCAACACTCTCATCTCTGCAATTAATGTTTGAAGCTCTTGGTTTCCGCAAGCAAGACTCAGATTTAGATACGTGCTCTGATATTTTGATGCAGGCAATCGAAGAGCATTTTGCAGAAGGAGGTTGTGTGACATACGACCTTGGCGGAAAAGCATCTACTAGTGATGTAGGCAGTGCTATAGCGGTACGCTGCGAAAAATTATTAAAAGAACATTTTTAATTGCCGATAAATTGTTCTAAGACGTCGCATTATTTGCAATAATTTTTAATGCCTGAATTAGATTTTCACTATTATTCCATTCTGTTGGAGGGTGGTCATTATCGATTACATCTTCGAGCAATAACTTGGCAACTCTAGAAATTTCGTCAACTATTGTAACAGTTGCCATTTTTGCTGTTCTAGAAAGTGGATTCAGATCTACAACTAATACTTGTTTTCCCAAAGAAACCAGGGCTTCGCACCGGTCTCCATCTTCAAGAGGGACTAGAATTACATCTGCTTTTTCAATTCCTTTGGCCGAACAAATAGATCTTGGGCCCTCAAGTCCTTCTATCTGTCCATCATTTTCTTTTCCTAGAATTTCGACAGACATTACTGCAGAATTCCAGTTTCCGACCCAGTTCTCAGGGCCCTCCTCTTGAGCTAATACTTTTTTTTCATTTTCCAATAATAAATATAAATTATTGATTCTTTCTTTAGTTCTATAATATATGTTAATTTCTATCGGACAATTTAAAACTGCAGCTACGCGAATAAGTGATTTACCTGCTAATACTGCAGTATTTCCATTTACAGATATTACTGGATATTTTGATAAAATCAATCTTGCAGCAGATTCCTTAATTGCCAATCTGGCTGAATCGCTTGTTTTTTCCCCTAAGAGATAGTCAAAAGCCTCCCCTCTTCCATGTGCAATCATTGCTGAATCAGCCAATAGTCCATTTTTTGTTGCATCCACAATCATTTTTCTAGAGAGTAAAGAATTTCTTCTCGGATGACTCTCAGGAATTCCAACCATCACTTTCCCCCTCCATCAATAATTAGAGAGAGGTCTAGAGGGGAAATTCCCCTATTTACTGCTGAAGTTGAAATCAAATCAACTCCACTTGTTACCCAATTTGGAATAGAATCTTTCATAATTCCTCCTGATCCTTCTAGCACGCACCATTCTCTTAAATTCAATTCTTTTAATTTAATTATTATCTCGGTTACTTGAGCAATCACCATATTATCTAATAGTAAAACTACAGGATCAGTTTTCGCATGAACTTTCTGTAATTCGAACCAAGTATCTGCTGCCATAACTGCTTGCTCAATATTTTGAACTTCTATTACGGTGAACTCAGAATTCTTATCTAAATTAATATCCGAAATCACACGCTTGAGGGTATCTAGTTCACTTTCACCCTTATTTTTCGCCGATGCAAAGTCATTTTCTTTCAACATCAAAGCATCTTCTCTATCTAATCGGTGAGTCAACCCGCCTCCGATATGTACTGCCCATTTATCCAACAGGCCCCAATCTGTCTTTCTTGTACAAGCAATATCCATGTTTTTTGAAATAGATACCCAATCATACGTTGATGTTGAAATTCCAGAGAGTCTACCCAGAATATTTAGCAAGACTCTTTCAATTTTTAATATTTCAGCAGAATCACCACTTATTTCTAAAACCGTATCTTTAGGCATTACTTTTTCTCCTTCTTTCACCATCCATTGTATAGAGCAACCACTAGCATATTTTCCAATCAATCTATCGATTATAGTATGTCCACAAATAATTCCATGCCCCTTGGCAATAACTTTTGCATTAACTAATCGGGACATAACATTGTCTCCCACTCTATCATCTGCAACCATAGTTTCAATCCAGCGATCGATAGAATCAACGAACAAAGTGGTAGGAACGCCTTGTTCTGATAGCAATCGCGACCTGTCATGCGGGGGTGTCGGCACAGTAATCCGTCTCTAACATCTCACTTCAACCGTCCGAAACGTCAATTGACCCTATCCTAATCGAAAAATGATGCGAGTCGCGGTAGTAGGGGGTGGAATCGCCGGCCTCAGCGCCAGCATTCAGCTCGCAGTAGATGGTGCCGAAGTCATTCTTGTTGAAGCTAGAGATACACTTGGAGGACGAGTCAGAATGCGTAATACTGGAGACTGGATTATAGATCCAGGATTACACCTTATGCGAGAAAAAGGCCCTTTAAATCAATTATTAAGGAAATTACGGGCACCTAGAGTAATTGGAGAAAAGTTCCGTCAGCGAGACTTTTATTCAATCTCTTCTGATAGAGATGATGGATTGTCCAAATTAGAAAATATGAGCATTTCTTCAACATCTAAAGTATCGACAGAATTCATAATACCGCACGGGGGATGGTCTAGTGTCATAGGTCGTTTGATAGTAGCCGTAAACCAGCTCAATGTTGAGGTCTATGTAGGACAAAAAGTTGAATCAATTATATTACAAAATAAAAAAGTTCAATCCATAATGGTCAATGGAAAAAAAATCTATTGCGATAAGATAGTTTTGGCAATACCTCCTTTTGAAGCCGCTCTTTTACTCAAACATGCTGGTTTGAAAACCTCCAAATTAGATTCCTGTGAGCCTCAGTTATCCGCAGCCATGGATATAGCTATAGAAGCTAAGATCATGAGCCCTTACTCGGGACTATTTGATCTAAATTCAGGAGTAATCGCTATCGATTTATCACAAAAAGATAGAATCCCATTTGGACGTGAACCCGAAGAATGCTCCGTTATCCATGCAGTCAATCTCCGAGATAACGGGAGCAGTGCAATAGAAGAAATTAAACAATTCCTTGATTTAAGATGTGCTGGTTGGAGGGCACATGTGTCGAAAAGGCGTTCAACTCCTTCAATAATGATTCACCCATGTTCTCTCGAACAGAGAGTAAAAGCATCAGTTTACGCATCTTCTGGGATAATTCTAGCCGGGGCCCATGTTATTTCTGATTATACATTAAGTGATGCATCGGTTTTTACGGGGAGAAATACTTCTAAACTACTTCATCATTAATTGTATTCAAAGTCGATTCAATTGCTCCTAGGCATGCTAATAGATCATCTACAGTCGATCGAACATTTTTCAGAGTGTCCCCAGAGACGTGAATTCTTAATTCGTAAACACCATTGATTTCTATAATTTCAGCAGAAAAAGTCTCTGGATCATCTGCTGCTATTCCGGCTAATAACTCTTCAGCTCGACTTTTAGAGCCCACCCAAACTAAAGAGGTCGAAACCGATTCCACAGACATCGGAGCACCCTAACGCATATCTCTTCTTTTGTTCACCGATTCACATGAGCAGCGATCCGGTGCCCGATGTCCCTTTGCTAGCGGGCATGGGTGGAGTCAATTCCTCTGAATCTCATAGCGTCCATTTTGGACGTAAAGCTATAATAATTTCTAGAGACAAAAATACGCATGAATTATCTTCTTTAGCACAGACAATGGGTATCGAAATCGTAGATGTTGTGGTACAGAAAGGTAAAGCGAATTCAAAGACATATCTTGGTTCTGGAAAATTACAGCAAATTTCAGAAGAACTTCAAATGGCAGGAAAAGGGCATCATTGGCATAATGTTGATTTACTTTTGATACACAGTAATTTAAAATCGGGCCAATTGGTTAATATCAATGATTTAACATCTATTGAAAGTTGGGATAGAGTACGCCTATTACTAGAATTATTTACTATCCATGCTTCTTCTGTTGAAGCTAAAATCCAAGTTCGTATTGCGAGATTATTAGCAGATAGGTCGGTACTCAGAGAATTAGTTAATCGAGAACATACCGGTGAACGTTTAGGATTTGGAGCCGGGGGGCAGACTGGTTGGAGCAATGTAATGACAGCGGTCAGCCATGAGATTGCCAAGTTACGAAGAAAGCTAAAGAAGTTAGGTTCATCTTTATCCGAAAGAAGGCGCCAAAGAGCTAAATCCGGCGCACTTACAGTTGGTCTAGCCGGTTATACTAATGTAGGTAAATCTAGTTTGTTTTCTTCTCTCTCCGGCAAATCGGTTTTGATAAAAAACCAACTTTTCTCAACACTTGAAACAACAGTTGGACGTATGGCCAATCAACCAAGGATATTGATGGTAGATACAATAGGTTTTATTGATAATATTCCTGCAGAATTACTAGATTCATTTTCAGCAACATTACAAGAATCACTTTCTTGTGATATGCTTTTGTTACTCGTTGATGCATCGGACGAACCAGAGGAGATACGTCGAAAACTTGCAACATCACGCAGGGAGTTATTTGGAAGACTTGACGATGGAAATAGTCATAATACGCTAGTAGTATTAACAAAAATAGATTTGTGCACCGAAGATCAGCTTAGAGAAGCAAAAGAAATTGTACATTTCTATAGTTCATTTGAGTCCGCATCAGTTAGTTCCGTAACAGGTCAAGGTATAGATGAATTAAGATCTAGTATTATGACTATGTTACACGGACCTCCAATCAAAATCAAAGTATCACCTCCTGAGGATGATGATGGCATAGAATTAGTAGAGTTAGTCTCCCGGGTCTATCGCGAAACATTGGTTATTGAAGTAGAAGTAGATTCTAACCAAACTAAAATTTCTGGTTGGATGGATAAAGCGAATATTGCTAGATTAATAAAAGATCATCCGAATCAAATTCAAATATCTATTTGATATCAAACATCAGATAATAGTTGCATACGACTATACCAAGGCCAAATAACAGTATGTTTTTCGACTATATCAAATCCATTTAGGCCTTGCATGGATCTTAAAATTCCATAATTAGCAAAGTCTGCTCCGTTGGGAGAAATACCTCCGAAGAAATCTTCATCTATTGCTGATGACATAGAGTTTAGTTGAGTTAAAAGGTTCTCCCGCGGAGGTTCATCAAACATTTTTGCACGACTTTTCCCAACCATTCTCATAATGATCGCACCAAGCCATTTATTGACAATTCTATCTTTTAATCCAAACTTATCGACTCTAGTGACGTAATCTAATGCATGTAATGATGTGCGATAATTCTTGTAAATCACTGCAACAATGCTCTTTCCTAAAATATCATTTGAAAAATTCATCCATATATCTTGTTTCTCATCTTCTCCTTCTCTTGGAAATTTAGCTCCATGCTTTTCATCAATATAATGTAAAATGTCATTTGAATCATTGATATGTGTTCCATCGGTATCGACTAAAACAGGGACCTTAGTCCAATCTGACCATTTTAATTCGGTCTTCTTCATTGGATCCACTTCTACATTAGAGAATTCAATGCCCCTAGATTTCAATAAAGCTTTTACTTTTAATGAAAATGGGCAAGTTGCATACGTGTAGATAGTAGGTTTACCATCAACAGATTTCTCAGGTACTTTGTTTGGTTGTACTCCTCCAAATGCTTCTGGAGCATCTTTCGCCTTCCTAGCCATGATTTGCCGAAAGCGCACTATTTGTCAATGTTCTGCTCTTTGTGATTGCATTTATTGTAAAAATAATGTAGTTTTTTTAACAAACTATCATCTGAATACTTGACTGCGTGTCATTAAATTCTATGAAGGAGAAACCCTCGCATCGTTAATGATGACTTCGTTATTCACCTCTGAATCCGTATCGGCGGGTCATCCCGACAAGCTTTGTGATGCGATATCGGATGCTATTGTCGATGCTTGCTTACGTATTGATCCAAGGTCTAGAGTGGCAGTTGAAACTATGGTTAAAGGTAAGAAAGACAAAGCTGTGATAATACTAGCCGGAGAGGTTAGTTTGTCTGGAAATATGCCTCCATATGAAGATATAGCCAGAAAAACCGCAGCAGATATTGGATATACATCTCACGCAATAGGGATGGATGCAACTAATCCTGAGTTATGCGAGGTCCAAGTTCATATCACTACACAATCTCCAAATATTGCTCAGGGTGTTGATGGTGATTCTGACGATAATGTGGGTGCGGGCGATCAAGGAATGATGTTTGGTTATGCTTGCACGGAAACAGAGGCAGAATCTGAATTAAGTGGGAGGTACTTTCCTTTACCAGCAGCTTTAGCACAGAGAATCTGTCGAAGATTAGACATGATTGTTCAGACCAAAGAAATTGAATGGATTCGTCCCGATGGGAAGAGTCAAGTTACTATCGAATATGATGATCAAGGCAACCCTAGCCATGTTCATACTGTCGTAGTAGCAGTTCAACATGATTCAGCATTGAAAGATCGGTTTGAGGGGGATGAAAATCTTGAACACCAATTTGTAACAGAGCAAATTCGTAAACAGGTAGTAGAACATGCGATACCTTCCCATTGGTTGAGGAATGGGTATAGGCTTGTCGTCAATGGTACGGGAAGATTTGCCGACCCAGGTGGGCCATATTCTGATGCAGGAATTACAGGGCGTAAAATTGTAGTAGATACTTATGGTGGAATGGGAAGGCATGGAGGTGGAGCATTTAGCGGTAAAGATCCAACGAAAGTTGACCGCTCAGCGGCATACTATTCTCGCTGGGTTGCTAAGCATGTTGTTGCTTCCGGTTTAGCTACAAGATGTGAGATACAGGTAGCATATGTTATCGGAGTTTCTAGCCCAGTAAGTTTACATGTCAATAGTTTTGGAACTGGAATATTATCAGATAGAGAATTGGAAGATAAAATCACAACTGTATTTGACTTCAGGCCCTCGGCAATAGTTAGAGATCTGAAATTACGAGAACCTCATTATAGCGTTACAGCCGCAGGTGGTCATTTCGGGCGTCCATCAACTGATTCTGGGCATTTTGAATGGGAAAGATTAGACACAGAACGCCTCCAATCTCTGAATTCTTAATTAGATTATATCTATTTAGGCGAATATCGATAGACCGATGAACACATGAATAGGTTGTATGCCGGCAGGCTATGGCACGTGAGCTGGTCAAGCTAGATGAGATACACCGTACCTTCGGTCCATTGACGATTTTAGAGGGGGTAAATCTTCGTATTGATGAAGGTGATAGGATAGGTGTTGTTGGCCACAATGGTGCTGGGAAAACCACGCTTCTCCGAACTATTTCAAATCAAGATCAAGACATGGGGGATATTACTTTTGCACCCGGTTTACGTTTAGCATTTTTAACTCAAGTCCGCGATTTAGATGAAAATGCTACACTTGGAGAGGAACTCAATCGTCGTGGCCGCCAATTTCAAGAACTTGAAGACGAAATTACAGGTATTGAAGAGAAAATGACAATTCCTTCATTCTATGAAGGCGATTGGCAACCAACAATGGACAGATACCAGGAACTACAGGCATTAATGGCGCGTTCAGGAGGTGGCGATGTTGCAGGACACGCCCAAGAGATACTCAAGGCTTTAGATTTAGCACACCACTCTATGGATACAAAACTATCCTCTCTTTCAGGCGGTGAAAAGGCGAAAGTTGCCCTTGCAAGGCAATTAGTTGGGCTTAAAGAAATAGATCTATTATTTCTTGATGAGCCTACAAATCATCTTGATCTCCAAACACTTGACTGGCTAGAGCGATTTCTTTTGAATTTCCAAGGAGCCCTATTAGTGGTTAGTCACGACAGATATTTTCTTGATAGAGTTTGTAATAATATAGTCGAAATTCAAGATGCTCATTCGAAAGGTTATCCGGGCAATTATACTTCATTTCTTAAACAAAAAGAATTGTTCCTCCAAACTCTTGAAGATCGAATTGATAAAACACAAAAAGAATTGAAGCGATTAAAGGGTGCTATGCAGTCTATGAAAAGCAATAATAAATTCGATAAATCAATTTCTCAAAAACATTTCATGATTACACGTTCTGAACGTGAATTAAAATGGCTGAAATCAATTAAACCCAGGCAGAGGAGAATGCTTAATTTCTCATTACAAGCAACTGAAAAATCAAGTCTTGAAGTACTTGATTTCCATAAGGCACATTTACATTTCGATGGTATGAACAGACCAATCCTGCATGGTCTTGACGTTGGGGTCAGGCGAGGGCAAAAAATCGGTGTAGTAGGGCCTAACGGTGCAGGGAAAACTAGTATTCTACGTGTTATAATAGGTGAATTAAAATTAGATTCTGGCCAACTTGATGTCAGGCCAGGAGTTCAAGTGGGTTATTTCCACCAAGATCACAGGTCTCTAAGTTTCGATAAAACTCCTATCGAACAAATTCAAGAATTAAAGCCAAGAATGGACTATAAAGATATCAGGGCATTGCTTGGACAATTTCAATTCACAAGTGATATGGTAGATAATAAGTTAGAAAAATTGAGTGGAGGCGAGAGAGCAAGAATTGCCATGCTTAAACTATTACTTGAAGATAATAACATGTTACTCCTTGACGAACCTACAAATCATCTAGATACCGATGCCAAAGAAGCACTTGAATATGCATTGCATGAGTATGATGGAGGAATAATTACAGTAAGTCACGACAGATGGTTTTTAGATAAAATTTGTGATACTATATGGGAACTTCCAGGTGACGGTAGTCTTTGGGTTTGGCCTGGTAATTATTCTGAATATATCCGTAGGAAAGCAGTTCAAAAAGCCAAGAATGAATAATCTCGAATATTTAGTTACTCGATAAAAAAGCTAATAATTCTATATTTATGGACTAGTCCGGTCGTAATACTATCTGTTAAATGGTATCTCCAACAATATGGTTCGAGGGTCCGATAGCGTACAAACTAATATTTCTTTAAGAAAATATTCAATAGGAAACAAACGTAAATCAAGATTATCAATTGTATTGATATTGTTAATGGTTTTTTCAGTAGCTGCCCCTAGTATATCTCCAATCTCTCAAGTTCTAGAAGATACAAGTGAGAGATATGAGACAGCAAATGGAACTCTCGACGATGTAAGTACTTCTACACTTCTTTCAAATTTAAACACCTCAAATCCAATCGAAGTTATAGGGGTAATGGATGATTCTCAACAAGTACATTTAGTTTGGATAGAGAACGGTACAAATCCTCAATTATACTATGCATTAATTTCAACAAGTGGAATTGACACAATATTAATTGCAAGTACAGCAGTCGGTCAAAACTCAACAACAGCTCTTTCAAGCCCTTCTTTAGTAATAGATTCAAATTATCGTACCCATATAGTTTGGGCAATTACAGATACTGAGATATTATACACTCTTCTAGATTCATCTTTAGATGATCAAGATGGTAGCCCTGGCGATATAGCTTCAATGACTCTTGTATCTACATATACAATCGCTATACAATCATCTGGAGTCAGAAACGAACCAGATATTGCAATTGACTCATTTGACGGAATTCATGTAGTTTGGGTAGATACATATGACCTACAAAGCACCTTTTTCGGAGCATCTCTGATTTATTATGCAATGTTTGCATTCAATACTTCAGGAGCAAATTCACTTTCTACTTTAATCAATAATACAATTATTACTCCAGCAATTGGCTACAAAGGTAGCCCAGCGATATCAATAGGTACGAATAACACGGTAATTGTCGTTTGGGAAGATACGCGTGGAAGTTTAATTGAGTATGTTGGATTAATAGATTCTTCAGGTTCCATGACTACTGAATGGTTGGATATGTGCGCAGTATTTTATGGTGGTAATTTAAGCAGTGGAGAATATTTCCAAGGCGTCAAACCGATGTTAGAATCTGCTAGTATAACAGTTTTAGAAACACTTTATGCGATAAGTGGTCAAATGAGTCATGCAAATAGTCAGAAGAATTGTGAAGATGCATATGAAGTTGGAGGCTATGGTGACGGACCAAGGAATACTCATCTTGGTCAAAATATAACAGACACATCAGGCGGCATAAGAGCTCTTTCTGATGTTATGTATAATGGTTCCAGTTACAATATTCCATCCGATTGGGGCTATAACAGTGAAATGTGGGGCCCTGGTTCAACATGGGCTTGCCTTTCTTGGAGAGATAATTCAGGTAGTGTGCCAGGAAATCCAGCAACACCGAATGATCATCAATGGAATCCTAATGCTACAAGACTGATTATTCCAGTGTCTGATGAAGGGCCATTTGGAGGAGATCCAGCACAAGAATCTGATGATAATCAAAGTATAATTGAAGCTCATGAAGCTTGTACTAAGGCAGGAATAATACCAATTGCAATAGCTGGAACCTCAGCTTACGGCGTATCTACTGCTGCAGGAGGCCAAGACACCGAAGTCCGTTCACATATGATGGACCTTGTGCAATGTCCGTCAACAAATGTTGGAACTCAGCAAAGAACTTGTGATGATTCATCTTGGAGCACTAAAGATGCTGAAGGTGAGATGTATCTCTATCCATCAAATAATATGGCTAACTTCGAAGGGAATTTTGAAAGTGGCAGTCTGACAAATGGGTGGGCAGTTTCAGCTTCATCAAACGATTTATGGTCTATAGAATCAGCAAATAATGGGATTGTATACTCAAATATGAATCTATGTGACATTGGTGGTTCCGCACATAATCCTTCATTTAACTCATTAAATTGTACTTATTCTCATCCCCAAAATGTCTCATCTGTTGATCTTACTGTTGGAATTGACAATTGGCCTTCAGAGTTTAGTATGGATGTTATCCTCCCCAACGGCACTGTAGAATCATTCAATTCGACAGATCTTTCTTCCCAAGGAATCTCATCAGGCAATAATGGAATCTTAGTAAGTTACACTGATGTAGGAAATTATACTATTTATCTTAATGATTCATATGGTGATGGTGGTTCTTCTGTATCTGCCGATTATTCTTATGTATCTCAGACCAATCCCTCCTATACCCCTATTTCGGAAACTTATTCTGCACAGTCAGGTGCTATCTCTGATGGTGAAAGTACTAGTTTAGAGTTCGTTGGAATTTTAGCCGACGGCTTAGTGAGTTTCTCTTACAATATTTCTTCTGAATCAAATTATGATTTTTTACAGTTTTATGTTGATGGAGTCCAGTTAGCACAATGGTCAGGTTCACAGAATGGCAACTTCACCACACCAATCACTCTCGGTCAACATACCTTGGTGTGGAAATATGTCAAAGATGGAAGTGTTAGCGTAGGTCTTGATGCTGCTTGGATTGACGATGTTGTAGTCCCAGTTGCAAACTATACTGAAGAACTCAATGCTCTTGTAAATGAAATAGTCTCATTGACAACTGGCAGCGGATCTACAGAAACTTTCCTTACAGTGCTGAATCCTTATTCTATTCTCAACTCTCCAAGAAGTGATTGGTCCAGAGGAATGCCGGCAATTAGTATAGACGATCAAACTGGAGAATATATTGAAGACATAGGGCCTAATCTAGATTATATTTGGCAAGATGGTATAGGTTGGAGCACAATAGGGCATTTTGTTTTAGTTAATGATACACGATTAACTAGTGGTCATGGCTGGTCAGTAAATCCTGAAGTCAATGTCGATAATGATGGAAATGTGCACGTAGTATGGGTTGACGGTAGAGATTCCATGCCTGGTAAGGATGTACCTTCACAGCTACATTATATGCAACTAGATTTGAGTCGTGCAGGAGTCCTCGATGGTGAGGCCGACGGTCTAGATTTGAACCAAGTAGCGGTTGTTACAAACTCTGCTGTACCTGGTTCAGATATGACTTATGGCGCTAATCCTCGTGTCGATTTCGATAACGATGGTTCGGTACATATCACTTGGTTCGAATCAATGGAAGATACAATTACTGATGAAGGAATAGTAGAATTAAGATGGACACGAATCAATGCTCCTCAATTAAATAATGAGGGAGAACTTTTGACAGGACAAACACTAACAGATGCATATGGTGTCATCAATACTCGAATCATAGCATCTAGTTCAGATAATCTAATGGGTATATTTGGAAACAACGTCGAATCAGCATCTCAGCCAATAGTGAACTTTAATTGGCCAAATAGGGACATTATCTGGACTACTGATGATTGTTCTAATTCAGATTCAAATCAAGATAAATGGGATGTTTGCATGTGGTCAGAAAATGTATGGAATGTTGAAATAAGCACAAGTCCTAATGAAATAACATTCCTTCCATCACAATCATTAAACACGAATTATCAAATAAACGCGATTCAATTACCCGGAGAATCTGATATCGTTGTAATTGATGTTCAGGGTATGCCCAATAACTGGTTTATTGATGTTGGTTTTGCCGGTAATTATCAGCATACAACAACATTAATTGAAAATCAAATGAGTAGTTTCGATTTATTCATTCGAGCACCTACTTTATCTCAGATAAATGTAGATCAAGAGTTCTGGCTGACTTTATCTATTACCTCTTCAACTAAAGATGAAGCAGTTATTACAAAATTAATTAAAATTAATCTTATCAATGATCAAGATTGGAATGATGATGATGGTGATGGCATATTAGATCTAGAAGATTTATGTCAATTTGGTGAAACAGGCTGGATTTCGTCTAATTTCAATGATCATGATAGTGATGGATGTAGAGATTCTTCAGAAGATTTAGACGATGATAATGATGGTTATTTAGATTCGGATGATTTATGCCCGAATGGCCAAATAGGCACTATTTTAGACAATGATATGGATGGTTGTGATGATATTACGGAAGATATTGATAATGATGGCGACGGAGTCATAAATGATTATGATTTATGCCCCAATGGCGCTCAATATTGGGGTCCTTACGCATTAGATAATGATGGCGACGGTTGTCGTGATGCCGATGAAGATAACAATGATGACAATGATCCTTACTTAGATTCTAATGATGATTGTAATTCAGGTTATTCTTGGTGGGATGATTTATATTTCGATCATGATAATGACGGCTGCCATGATGTTTTCGAAGATGAAGACGATGATAATGATGGAATTAATGATCGCGAAGATTCATGTCCTCAAGGGCTAGTACTTTGGATTTCCAGTCCAGCTACCGATCAAGATAGAGACGGTTGTCATGATTCTACTGAAGACGATGATAGGGATAATGACGGAATCCTAGATCAATTCGATCAATGTTCAATGGGTATTTCCGACTGGTCATCTTCAACAATGAATGATTGGGATTTAGATGGTTGTAATGACCTTTTAGAAGATCTTGATGACGATAATGATGGATTTTTAGATACTGATGATAATTGTGTTCGAAGTGAAATGTATACAACTACAGGTAATTCAGATGGAGATCTTGATAATGACGGTTGTTTAGATGATTCCGAGGACAGAGATAATGATAATGATGGAATAGATAATGAATTCGACAATTGTCAAGATAATCCTTCTTCAGGTTGGGTATCTGTAATCGCTGATGATTGGGATAGAGATGGATGTCATGATGATAACGAAGATGCCGATGACGATAATGATGGAATATTAGATAGTTTCGATAATTGTCCGAATAGTATCCAAAGTGGCCTTGATTTAGACAATGATGGATGTATTGACGATACTGAAGACTATGATGATGATGGTGATGGTATTCCAGATACTAAAGATAACTGTCCAAATGGTTTGACTAATTGGCAATCTTCCAAATCAACAGATTTAGATCGTGATGGGTGTATGGATTCTATCGAAGATGATAATGTTGAGATGAGCATACTACAACTAGCAACATCTAATTCTGTAATGACAGCTGGAGTATTCAGTATCACTATGATATTATTAGCCGCTTTAGTATTAGTCCAAAGAAATAAACCAAAGATTGGCGAATTTTCTGATTACACGAGTAAAATCCAAAAATCTTTGAATAGAGATTATCACTCTGAAGAAAGCAATAATCAGAAATTAGTGGACTTAACGAAAGTTGGCTATTCTCCCGAAGTTGCCAATGCAATTGTGGAAAATGAAATGAGGATAATAGGTGATTTTACTGAAAATCAACCATGAATCATTTTCTTAAACATTGGGGGTAACTGAAGCATGGGGCAAGGGACCATGCGAGCAGTTAGAATCGAGTGCGCGCCATCCTCCATCAATCATGATTTTCGAATTCGCAAGGCTCTTGAATTTGTTAGTTGGGATTATCGCGGTAATCTTGGTATTTTTGATAATAAACTTAGATTAATGGTGGAGTGCATCACTCTCGACTCACAATGCCCGCCTCCAGGGTATAGCATAGGTGGAGTTTCTGTAATTGAGGTATTAGAAGAATGGTCATCCGATTATTTGACACATCATTTACTAGTTTTAGAATTTAATTCAGAGATCATTCAAGATTATTTTGCAGGTAATGATCTTTGTATTCTTGCAGGTAGTAATCTGACTTCTTCTGGTCTTGTATTGCAATTTTCAGGGCGGCAATCTTCAATTGCAAAAATCCTTAATGCAATCCGTAATAAGATGCCTGTAGAGCGAATTACGAGGGCTAAGAATTCAGAAGGAATTTCTGATGTTGCGACGACTTTACAACAACATCGTATTATCAAAGTAGCTCATAGAAGTGGCTGGTATTCTGTACCAAAAAAGACATCAATAAGAGACATTGCAGCTAAATTAGGGCTATCGAAATCTACGGTCGCTGAACAACTTGTTAAGGCTGAAGGACAAATAGTTAGTAGTTTTCTTAAGAAATCAAAATGAATCTAACCTTGTTTGAGCCTTCCTTTTCATAAACCAAGATTTTTTTAATTCATTTGGTGATGAAACCCTTCCAGATAAATATTGAATCGACTCATCTAGTGAATCAAATACTTTCGGTTTTTGCTTCATTGCATCACGTACCGTTTCACGAATTAACCATACTCCTACTGGGGCCCAATAACCTGGGCCTATATCTCTCCAAATAAGACAGGCCGCCGATTTTCGAATTTTATTTAATGATTCTACGATTCCGAGTCTTGCAGCATAATATGCTCCAGTTACGTTTGTTGCATAATCTGTTTTAGGAGTTCCTTCTTCAAAATCGGTCTTCATTACTTTATTTGACTCAGACCACAATGAACCATTTGTCCAAGTCTCTATCATCTGATACGCCCAAATACCCGGAGTCAATATAATGTGGAATGAATTATCTAAATATGTAGATTCATAAACAAGAGTTTTATCTATTGATTCATAGTCGCTTATTTTATCCCATAAATTTTTGCTTAGCATATCATCTGTTGCAGTAATGCTCCATCTTGTAGGTACTAATTTTCGATTTCTTTCTTTGCCCAACAACCCTGTTGCTAATAGTCTTGAAATATGCGCTTCTCCAATAGATGAACTCTCTAATTCTTTAATTGCTTCATTCGCTAAAAGATCCGTTTCATCTACAATTGAATCTACCTTCCTTGGAATATTTGAATTTCCCACAATTTCAGCTCTGATGACTTCCCCTGAAGGACCTAGAGGTGTACTCATAGTATCAAAATTAGGGTTTCCTATTAATTTTATTTTTTTTGCGAAATCAAGTTCAATATCTACGGACTTACTAGCCATAGCAATTTCTTGAGTAGTCTCCAAAATTTTATTAGGATTAAGTGGACTAGTAATTTTCGCCGTATTACTCCCGGTAATCAGGTTAGAATGTCTTACCGCAACCTCTTCTAAACTTCTTCCAAATAAATCAGCAGGATCTCCTGTAATTTGATTATTATAACTTTCATTTTCGAGAAACCAAGATGCACTAGGTCCAACTCTTACATCTGGATACCCATATCTTCCAACAAATACTGACGGAGGACTAGGACCAACCATTTCATCAAATGAATTAATTTCATAAGATGGTAGCTTTGCATGAATTTTAGATAATAATGGGCAGGGGCTGATTCCACACATACCACGGACACCTCTACAATCTATGCATTCGGGGAACATTGTATTGATGTTGTAATTGATTGCACTTTATGATTCTGTAAGATAAACAGGAAGACTTGACATTCTTAGGTAAGAATTGTTTCGCGTATAGTGAGCGTGATTCTAATGGCCATAATTCCTGCAACAACATTACAACAATTTATTGGCATGGATGATTATGAAAAAAAATTAACAATTGACCGAGTCGCTAGAGAATTAGGAATTACTATCGCTGATGTTGAAGCTGAGATTAATAATTTTGAGAAAGGAGGATTCTCTTCGCAATCTAGTCCAACTAGTATTGATATTCCTGAGAAAAAAACTAATTTTATTGAGTCAGAAGCATCACACCCCGGCTCCCCAGAATTCGTAAATGATGCTCACAGGTATCGGTTTACATATGATCCGGGTAGAGATGCTAAAGAACGGCAATCAACTGTTAATCAAGCAATTCTTTGCCCTCATTGCAACGTTGGAATTGGAATTCCTCCTGTCCGGCCAATCAAGGTGATGTGCCCCTCATGTCGCGTAGAATCTTTATTTGAGAATTAATTAGACGCCCCAGAACTTGTTGTTTGAAAGCTCTTCTTCGTCTTTTGTTATTGATTCAACCGCTGTCTTAAGAAGGTAGTATAGTACAAGTGTGAATAAGGGTAAATCCCAATCTCTTGAAACTGTTTCAAAGTTTACTATGTATGACTGCGAACTAAGAATTGTAATTAATACACCAAGTGAAGCATCAGCTATTGTATACACGATTGCTCCTCTTCCAGCGAGAATCATTGATCTACCTGTATACGTTCCCTCGCCCCATCTTACTGCCCCAATTGCCAATGCAAACGTAAATACAGCAACAACAAGCCATTGAAGAGCTACTTCAATAGCGGTAGTCCATATCAGTGCATCCGATGAATCACCATATGTTACTGTATCAGAGAAAACTTGAAACATCGTTATTCCCGCTAAGAAAACAGAAAATATCGACATTGCCCATAACATGGATGAGAAGATTCCTTTTTGCGCACTATCTCTTAAATCGACCATTAATCTTTCTAATTGTTCTTCCCAACCTAGGCCCTTAGAAAGAATCCATACTCCAACTAATAATGGCATAATTCCGATTAAAACTTTTCCATTGGGTAGGATTAATCCTAATCCTATAATCATTAAAAAAATCGAAATTGGTACTAGTAATTTCGCTCTCCAGCGTGGGTCATCTATTGCCTTGGCAATATAATAATAAGTGGATTCAATGCCTTTAGACTGCCTGACGATAATCTTTTCAAGATGGTCAACTCTAACACGTGAGGTGATTATTGGCATTGATGCTTCATCATCCGCTCCATCGGTGACAAGGATAGCGACATCCGGCTGAAATTCTTTAATCACTTCATCCAGTTGGCTTGCGATTGCTCTATCGCTTCTCGGACCTACGCGTACATCGCCAGTAAGGATTGCAACCTCTACTTCATCATTTGAGTCAACGTTTTCCATTAACCTATCATAATGATGTAATGCTCCCAAAATTGCATTTGTGTCTGATTCTTCGGGATCTGCAATTCCAAGTTTTATTGCAGCAGTAATGGTTGGTTTTCGCCCTATGACGGGTCCTCTAATCGCCGCCTTTACGCCAAGGTCATTGTCTCTATCTACTGTTAGAACTAGTGTTCGTACCATTCGACTTAACCCCCTATAGATTCACCTTAACGAAAGTCACCTATGAATAATTGTCTTTAATGACCAAATTTCACTTGGTTTCTTCAATAATAGTCACATCGCGACCTTCTTTGAAACGACGTCTTTGTTTTGCTTTAAGATACTTCAATGGATGTGTTAACCATTCTTGGTCACAAAGTCGATCGTCTCCAGGAGAGACTGGACATCTAGCACTTGTTTTCAGGGCAGCACAGCCATGGGGGGTATATCCTCTTTCAAATATTTGATTAATTTGATAACTTGTAGTATCTGCATTATAATCCGGTGCATTAGAGAAAAACCCACAGGTTTGCTCTTGTGTTAAACTCATGGCCAGAGACATAGATGCCAAAAATACTCGGCCAGTATGGTTAACATTCACTCCTTGACTTAATTCAGCTACTGCTGATTCAAAACAAGGTGGCCAATCATCTCTGATAGCGGCAGTCATCGGCATCTCATCTTTGACTTGTTCAGACAATAGTTTAGTCACTCTTTCTACAGGGTCAATGAATAGTTCAGCAAATGAGTCATCCATTTTGTTCATTCTATCCATGCAACTATTAGTCAAATCTTCTCGTATTCTTTCTTTAATTAGCCTTGCAGTACGCTTCCTACTTGTTTCTCCAGCACCAGAGTTCATACACACCCAACCTTCTTTTACAGGTCTATTTATCAATCTCCAATAATTTCCAGATATACGCGGACACAATTCTATAAAATCACTCATAGGGATCCAGTAGGTCGTCAAACCTCTATTTTGAACTTCTTTAATGTCAGAAATGTAAGATTTTGCTAAGATAGTAAAATTATCTTTATCCATCCCGAAAAGTTGGTCGGCTCTACTAGCTTCTCCTTCGACCCATCTCGCTAACAGGCGTTCATTGAATGACGCACAAACAACAAGCATAGCATAAAGAAAAGATAGTGATTCAGTCATTTTACCTAAATCCGAAGATAAATCAATAGTCGTAGCAGCATCCACTCCTTCTTTATGCATTACAGATTCTAGAAGACGTATTCTCCCCCTCGCTCTTACTTCTTCAAGCCAGGGTGCTTCGATGAGGTCTTCTACTGTTATCCCATTTTTTTCTAGAACTAATTTGAGAAAAACACTGCCTTGAGGTAAGAACGGATATCTCGCCATTATAGACTCATTTTCGATGCTCGGTTTGGTGAGCGGCATCGGCATATTACAACCATGAACGACGAGGGTTCTTGAATGCTCACCGACTCCTTCCACTGGAGTTAACGTATAATGTCAACAGATATCGGCATTTCTGCAATTAATAATAAATTAATTCAGATACAGAGCGAGGTACGAGATTTTTTCGGTTGGGACGTAGAATCTGACACTGAAAGCGCATTACAACTACTATCGGCTGTGGAACTTTATCCGATTGATACTTGGACCAGATCTCAAAGGTTAGTGACATTAGCGAATCTACGTAGAAGATTAGTGCTAAGAGACACTAAAATTGCAGTATTAGGTGCTGCTGTTGAAGAATCTGAAGTCAGATCATTGTTAGATACCCCCACTCTAATTGTTGCAGCCGATGGAGCAGTCGGCGTTCTTTCTTCATTACCTGAATCAATGTCTGAAAGAGCATGGTCTCGCTTAGTTTGTATTGTCAGCGATGCAGATGGAGGTGATGGAACTACAGCCGCTGTCGAGAGAAGTATTCCAGTTATTTTACACGCTCATGGAGATAATTTTGATTCTTGGAAGAATCTGTTAAGTCTAGCTGCAAATATCCCTACACCTCCTCGATTAGTTCTTACTCACCAAACTCCGGGAAAAATAGAGGGGATGTATAATCCTGGAGGATTCACCGATGGAGATAGATCAATTTGCTTTCTCGTCGCGTTAGGTGTTCCTATTCATAATATCTCATTACTGGGAACTCGGACAGACATAGTGGGAAAATGGTCTGGAGTAACTAATCCCACGGAGAAACTAGTCAAATTACAATGGATGGATAAGGTTTTACAGATTATAGGTGTCAAATACTAATCATAAGAAATCAGTTAAAGTCATCACAGTGACACGATCATTATTGAATAATGAATCTGTACTTTCAGTCAACCATCTAACTCTCTGTTCAGTATAAAGATCGACTCCATAGTTCTGAATAATTCCCTCTGTTACTTTGATATATTTTCTTACTGCACCTTCTGAAACAGTTAATATGACATTCCCTCCACATTTTGTAGTATCTTCTCCCCTTCTAGCCGATAAACCACCAATTTCTAGTTTATGTGTTTGAATACATTTTCCAGCCAAAGGTATTCTTCTATAAGATTCTCCACATTTCACACATCTTACTTTCTGCCTTGTAAATGCCACCAGATTCCCTCTTAGATCTGGTAAAAAATGAGATTCAATTACTTGTGAAGCGACCTTTTCAACCCGTACGCTCCTCAACATACTTCCAATTGCCAATTGCCCATTCATTTTATCTTCCATCGAACCTAATGTTTTGTAAGCGGAATTAGTAGGCCCAGCATCTAAGTCACCCGATTCATGAGTCCATCCATAACCTCGTAAATCTCCAATAGTTCCAAGTCTTGATTCTACTGTTTCAACAATATTGCTTAATTCATTTGGGTGCGGTTGCCTGAGAGTTTCTTCATAAAAATGCCTTGAATAGTTATGTGCACAATCTACATTTAATGCTTCTTTATCGATTTCACTAGGATTTAATCGAGTGGTCAAAACAAGCGGTGCATCCATCCTTCCACCTCTTCCTGAAGGTAAAATATGTTTTGAAAAATTTAGCAAACCATCCATTAGCATCAATATACTATCTTCATCTCCATCGCAATTCCTTCTTTTCGCAGCATGGAAAAGTGGATGTGCATAACCTGCTGACGCACCAGTCCAGCCGATTATCCGGCATAAAACTCCGCCCGAAGTATGTGGAGCAAGCCCTATAGCCAATGATCCAACAATATCATTAATATTCTTAACATTATAGAAAGGCTCCATTTTATAAAAACGAATTAAGAGGTCATCAATAAAATTGCATGTTGAGATCAAATGTTCCTCTGCATTCAAAGAAGGAATAATATCCTGAGGGAATAATTCTAAAATTTGTTCATTGGAGATCAAGTCTTCTCCATATACATCTTTTTTATATCCGAGTTCATACAGTTTTTCCCACGGGGTATAAATTTCTCTAGGTTTAAAATGAGTTACGGGAACATCAATCATATCGTATCTTGATGTGCCGTCCCGAAAGACGGAAACACCATGTTTCCCTCTAAGGATTCCTTTTTCTATTGGTTCAGGTGTTTGACCTTCCGAAAGTAATTCTTTCTGTGCTTTGATAATTTTCGGCAATCTATCCAAGCCCAATGATCTTCTTTTGACCTCTAATAATTTATCCAAATCTACTGTGGTTCTTTCACCTTTTCTTCTTCTTCTTCGCAGATTTGTTCCCCTTGATTTTCTTTCAATTGTTTTCCCTCCACATTCTATCGCTTCTCCGGCATCTTCTCTATTATGGCACACTAAATTAGGCGATTCTTTCCCACACTTTTGGCAAACACGTCTTCCCATTTCAACTCGGATTCGTCCTTTACTTGCTGCTTGAAGTAGTAATTTTTGAGAACCACCATTTTCTCCTATTGGGTATAGTGAATGAGTTAATGGTTTCAATTCTCTTCTAGCAGATTTTTCAGGTCTCCCCATCCTAGCTCCAATTCTGCAAGGGACTGAATCCTCCCATCTCAAATTGGATACTTTTCTTACTATCCAGAGACTTCTTTCAACTTCATTTTCATCAATCAATATTTTTGCATTTAATAATTCTTCACTGTTTTCAGTACCATTGTCAATAATCTTCTCTGCGGCTTTTTCTCCTGCCCTTTCAGTCTCCTGAATATTCATTCCCGCTTGTCTTGCAGCAGTAGTGGCTTCGATACGTTCTAAATCTCTGAGGTGTTCTAATTTTTGAATTCTTTCAGTTTCTTGTGTAACTCTTGAGCGAGCATTATTTATTTTTTCAACTCGTTGCCTTACATGCGACTCCGTATCGATCAAAATTCCAATGCCCTCTCCTGATACTTCTAACCCCAAACCCTCTAGTAACGACTCCCAATTATTATTGATAATAAGATTCCCGTTTTCATGATAATGTTCAATTCCTAGGGTCATAAGTGATGATTTCACAACTCCATGATTTTTTACTTCAGTCCACCTTGGCCAATTATTTGAAATTTGGCCCGGTATTTGATCATTGAGAACATTCTTATCAAAAGGCCAATTTTCAACAACATTTGGGATAATAATCGATCCATTTTGAATTTTTGATTTTGCTAAACTTTGAATTAATGTTGGAATGAAATTCATTGGTAAGTCTGACCACCAAAGATTCCACGGTGGGGGGATAGCAGTACCAAAGTCGATAGATATCTGTTTTATTTGCTCCCATCCTAATTCTAAACCTCTAAGAAAAACTACCCACTTCTGCTTCCTCCATTTTCTTTCTATGGGGTTTTCGCCTCCTCTTTTTATCGCGCCATTAAATGGCAGGCCATCTGGCAAAGAATTTTTTTGAACATCTATTATTAAAGCGAATTTCTCAACTTTTGAGGGCATATCGAGAGATTCTATTAAATCCGAAGCCCACCAATCTTTATTGTATGCTGAAGGGACTAATTTCTTATTATTCTCCAAGAATTCCCCATAACCAATTAATATTTCTCCTGAATCCCAAATACTCTTTACTTCGGTAAGATTTTCTCTCCAATCTTCCAAGTCTTTAATTCTCCTATATTCTCCATTATTCATCAATACAGTGGGTCCATCAACCTCCGTACACGGAGTTACTGCGCATGCCTTTCCTGGTCTTTCGATTTTCATTTGTGTCCCTACGGCGAGAAATCCTCCCATTGCTTCCATGGTGACTGGATTCACCCCAGCTGCTGCTAAGCCTGTGATCCTACTTCTCCCATATCTTAACCGAAATCCTCCCGGTTGGTTAGGTTCACCAAACACGGGTCTTCCAGCAATGACGTCTTCCATATATCTGCTAATTGGAGTAATCTCTCTTGCTTTGAAAGAGTCTTTATTTTGACCGCTATTTTTATTTTTATTCGCAAATTGAGCTATAAATTCCCAACCTTGAATGTTCATTCTTTCTGTATGTTTCTGGACTTTAGGGGCTTTCAGGCATAATCCTTCCCCGATTACAAGCATCACGCCCCCTCTAATCCGAGTTCTATAAGACCCATTGGAATTAACAATATTTCTCACTTCTTTATACCCAGAACATTCTATTTTTTCAGTTTCTTCTCCATTAACCATCACGGGACAAGCCCTCATTATAGTTTCAATTTCTTCAGGTGGAGGCTTATACTGCAAACCTACCCGGTATAATCCAAACTCTTCTTTCACCCGTTCTACTTCAGGAGTTGTAGGAATATATCTATTCAATCCTAATTCTCTTCTAACCATATCTCCAATAAGAACTCCGAGGGCTTGAGCAGTCCCTCCTGCAGCTCTAATCGGGCCACAAAAATCTATCGACAGAAACTCAGTACCATCTGCATTGTTTAGGATTCTTACATCTCCGATGCCATCTAATGGTGCGACTAAAACCGCTTCAGTCAATACGGCTAAGCCCACTCTCAATCCACAATCTATTGATTTTTGCATATCCAATGTTTGCTCATTCATTTTTCTAGCGACGTCTACAGCAATTTGTATCGAAGCACTTTCTCTATCTGTGGTTTTCAGGAGATGTCTTAAATCATCCTCTATCTTCATTCCATCTAAATAATCTTCAAGTAACTTTTCGGTTCTACTTGCCAAATCAGATGCTCTTGGAATTTCTATACTATTTTCAAAATCAAGCCCCTTAGATTTAGCTTTTTGAGCAATCTGATACACTTCTTCTGTGTGTTCTTCTAACCACGCTTCATAGTCAGCTTGTTCTTGTTCAAGACGAGCAGCGTCAATTGTGAAATTTTGGCTACTTACTTCCTCCATATGCTTCCCCCCGGCCACTCAATAATCTCTCAACGATACCGGCCGCCCAAGAACATTCACTGTAAACAATGTCGAATCAGGTATTTTGACGTGACAACATTCATTCGATTCATTGCCGCCGCAGATAAGAGGAAACAGTATGTCGACAAGTGTAACTGATGCTAAATCTCGCTTAATCCAAAAAGTCAGAGAGCTAGCTTATCTCCATTCTCCAGATGATTTATTCACTTTAGCTAGTGGTAGGCTGAGCCCTCATTTCTTTGATATGAAGCCAGTCATGATGGATCCAGAATGCGCTCATCTTTTGGGAGTCATGATACATTCAGAAATAGAGTCTTTAGATTCAATCGATGCCATCGGTGGATTAGAATTAGGGGCAGTTCCGTTAACTGGGATAGTAATTGCAAAAGCCCCAAAAGGCTCATCACTTCGTGGTTTTATGGTGCGTAAAGAAGCTAAAGGACGAGGGGGGAGGAAGACTGGAAACCCTCCAGGGATAGAAGGAGCGAGCCTCAAAAAAGGCGATAGAGTAATTTTGTTAGAGGATGTAACAACAACGGGAGGTTCGGCTCTTAAAGCATCAGAAAGGCTAGTTGAAATGGGCTGTGAAGTAGTTGCTTGTATTACTATTTTAGACAGGCAAGAAGGCGGCATGGATGCCTTTGTAGACGCAAAAGTCTCGTTAATCCCTTTATTAGTTCGTTCAGATATCACGGGTGAGTGAATGGGCCAACATGAAATAGATGTCGAAGGTTTACCTTATCACCCAGATAAGTTACTTCGGAAAGATTATGTCGGAGTCAATGATTATTTTTCGTTAGATCTTCGTGTGGGTAAAGTAGTAGAAGTTTTAGAATATCCTGAGATGAGAAAACCTTCATATAAAATTAGAGTAGATTTCGGATCTATTATCGGTAATCTTTCAAGTTCAGCCCAAATAACAAATTATACCCGAAGTGAATTAATAGGGCGTTTAGTAGTCGGCGCAATAAATCTAGGAGACAAAACTTTACCTGGAGGCTTTATCTCACAATTTTTAATACTCGGCGCTTTAGATCCGGATGGTTCTGTAAATCTTCTTGAATTACCAAAAAAAGTTTTATTGGGCTCAACCGTTGCTTAGTTTTCTAAAATTTTTAATTTTATTTATGCACATAACAATAATTCGAATTTCTGAAAACCATTCTTTTACACTTTTCATAATCACAATAAAGATTTTGCTTAGCTGTTTCTAATTTTTCTATTCTTTTTTCTTTTTCTCCATTCGGCATTTTCTCCCTAAATTCTTCTAATTTTTCTATTCTTTTTTCTTTTTCTCCATTCGGCATTTTCTTCCTAACTTCTTTCTTAGCCCTCGCATCTTTCTTGGCTTCATTCATACAGCTTTTACAAAGTATCATATCACTCTTGTATTTTTCTTCTGGCTTCCCGTCGCTACCCATGCCCCCAACCATGTGCGCCATACCACTTCCACCACCCTCTGCCATTGCAGACAACGCTACGATGCCTAACACCCCAAGCGCCAGTGTCCCTGCAATCACTCCGAGAGTCTTTGCGTATTGTTCAACAGCATCCTTGCCCACTGATTCACAGTCGCTACAAATATATGCCCAACAACCTCCTCTTTGACAATTCCATGCTAGGGATTGATTCAATTTTAGACATCTGTCACACTTGCCTTTAGCAAGGGTATGTTCTGGATTATTCGATATTATAGCAATAAACCCTCCAATTCCTCCAAGTATTGCCGGCAATGTCATTATCTCATTTCCTTCGATTCCCAAATAGAGAGCAGCTAATAATACAATACCACCCGAAACTTGCCTCACTCTTTTCTTTAGGGTCAAATCTTTTTTCGATAGTGATTGATCTTCTATTAGCCGAATCAACTCTGAGTCATATCTTACTCCCCTCAGTTTTGGTTTAATCCCGTTAAGAAGGTCTAATTCTCCCGCATCAAACCAGAAAGTGGAGCAATTCCTACAAGAGTCAATTATGACAGTCTTAGGAATATCGACCATAATTAATTCATTTTGGATATTTTCTGGAATATCTAACTCAACTAAATCCATTATAGAAGAACATATTGGGCACTTACATCCACCTTCCTTTCTATCTAAGTCCTCTTTCTTTTCACCTAACTTTTTTGCATTTGGGATAATTGCATCCATAGATTTAGCTGTGACTCCAACCCCCCAACATCTCTTACAAATCAATAAATCTACGCCTTTAATTTCTTCAGATTTTTCTATATAAAGCTCAACATTGCAATGGGGGCAATCGCATCCACTTAAAGCGCTCATAATATTCTCAAAGCAATAATCCTTGATTATACTTGTCACGGCATTGGACCATTATCCTCTTGAGCCCCCGGTGCTTCCGATACTCATGACTATTGTAGAAATGTCAACAACACTAGGCGAATTACAAATTGAACTTTATACTGACGAATGTCCAGATACTACGGGTAATTTCCTTAAATTAGTCGATTCTGGGTACTATGATGGATTACATTTCCATCGTATAATAAAGGATTTTATGATTCAAGGCGGATGCCCTAAATCAAAAGATCCTGATAGTCGTGCAGCAGGAACTGGTGGCCCAGGTTGGCAAATCCCTTGCGAAGCCTCTGCTCTTGCAAAGGCTCACGATAAGCCCGGTTTGTTTTCCATGGCTAATGCTGGTAAAAACACAGGTGGCTCACAATTTTTCTTAACAACTGTAGCTACCCCTTGGCTGAATGGGAATCATGCAGTTTTCGGAGAAGTAGTGGAAGGAATGAGTGTAGTTAAAGAAATAGAGTCTCAAAATACTGATTTCCGAGATAAACCTCAAACGCCCATGCAGATTATTTACGTTAAAAGAATTTGATTCTTTGTTTTGTTGAGTTTTCTAAAAGTTATACTGCGAATTGAAACTGTAAGTTTATTAATAAGTTATTAACAGCGCTTTACATGGCCAAACACCGCACGGGAGATCGGCGAATCTTAAGCATAAGTATACCCGAAGAATTAGCTAAAAAATTAGATAAAAAAGTAGGGAAAGGGCAAAATGATGGGCGCTCCGCCACTATATCTAAAATGATTGAAAAATCCTTATTTTCAGATAGTAATTCTCAACCTTATGCCCCCGCGGGAAAATCCAAAAAAGCTCGAGGGGACAAAGGTTCCATGAGGATTGAGAGGGATACGATGGGTGAAGTCGAAGTTCCTTCAGATTGTTATTATGGGGCTCAAACTGCACGTTCACTAATCAATTTCAATATCGGAAAAGATATAATGCCACATGCAATGATTCGTGCTTTTGGAATTCTTAAAAAATCTGCAGCAGAAACTAATGTAGAATTAAAAGAATTAGATCCTAAGATAGGGGCATTAATTTCTTCTGCTTGCGAAGAAGTCATCGCGGGTAGTCTAAATGCTCATTTTCCCTTACGCGTATGGCAAACAGGTTCTGGGACACAAACTAATATGAATGCCAATGAAGTAATTGCAAATCGTGCTATAGAACTCACAAACGGGCAACTAGGGAGTAAAACACCCGTCCACCCAAATGACCACGTTAATAGAGCTCAATCAAGTAATGATACTTTTCCCACTGCAATGCATATAGCTGCGGCTGAAGAAATTCAACACAGATTAATACCAGCAATCATGAATCTAAGAAATTCTTTAGATCAGAAATCAAGTGAGTTTTCAGAAATAGTTAAAATAGGCCGTACACATTTAATGGATGCTGTACCTTTGACATTAGGCCAAGAGTTTAGTGCATATGTTTCAATGCTAGATTCAGATATTATCCGTATAGAAAATTCTCAAATTGATCTCCTTGAATTAGCTCTTGGAGGAACTGCGGTAGGTACTGGGCTCAATACACATCCTGATTTTGCAGAAAAAGTAGCAGAGAAAATAGCAAAATTCACTTCTTTAGATTTTGTTAGTGCTGATAATAAATTCGCGCAATTAGGGGCTCATGATGCCATAGTTGCAACATCAGGAATGTTGAATACTTTATCTGTATCTTTGATGAAAATTGCAAATGATGTGAGGTGGATGGGTTCCGGACCTAGATGTGGATTTGGTGAATTATCACTACCTGCCAATGAGCCAGGATCTAGTATAATGCCAGGCAAAGTGAACCCCACTCAGGCGGAAGCAATGACAATGGTGTGTTGTCAGGTGATGGGTAATAATACAGCAATTTCAATAGGTGGCAGTCAAGGAAATTTTGAATTAAATGTGTATAAACCAATGATGATACATAATCTTCTTCATAGTATCCGAATACTTTCTGATACCTGTATCTCTTTTTCCGAAAAGTGCATTATGGGATTAGAGGCGAATCACGAGAAGATCTCTGAACATTTAGAAAATTCATTAATGCTTGTCACAGCATTAAATCCTCATATAGGGTATGATAATGCTGCAAAAATTGCTAAAAATGCTCATCAAAATAACTTGACATTAAGAGAAAGTGCACTAGATCTGAAATTATTAGAGAATCATCAATTTGATGAATGGGTAAAACCAGAAGAAATGATTGGACCTAATAAGAATTAGAAAATAGGGTCGAAGTACCGATTAGGTGGGAGCTAGCATTAGGTTCTGAACATTGGGGGATCATTACCCTCTGCTAACTCCGCAGGGTCCCAAGTCTGCAGGTTCCCTAAGGTTCCCACTCGCCTGGGGTAGATGACTCTGAGACTTCATGCTCTCTCTTTGTCGTTTTCCGAATTTTAAGAATCTCTTCTTTCAATCCGTGTTCGCTTATTTCCCTAGCTCTCACTAGTTTTTTCCACGTCTCAGTACTGATCCTCCACGGTTTCCCGCTCTTGTCCTCAATGTGTTTCTCTTCAGTTTCTTTTCCCCTTCCTTTCGTCCGGTTTTTTTCATCTTTATTTCCTCACATATGCGCCTCAAATCCGTCCCATCTCTGGTCCTTTTTCTTCGCTCATGTACCTTTTCGGGATAGTTTTGTATTTCGGTTTATGTTTTCCCCGTTACCGGTTCGGTTTTGTTTTCCATACTTCCTCTGTGATTTCTTTCCCCTTCCTTTCGTCCAGTTTTTCCCATCTCAGTTCTCCCGCCGTCTTTACGTCCACTGACGTTTTGACTGTTCCCCGGATCTCTTTCGATTTCCGGTTTTACTGCTCCTTTTCGGAGCTCGGTTGTTGTGGCCCGCGGGTCGCGAATAAACGCGCCCACACTCCTCCATCGAAGCAGCAAAGTTCTCAGGGGCGGCTACGGTTCTTAAACCTTCCGGCGACAAAGCCGCAGTCCACTGGAAACAGGGGTTAAACAGGGGTTATTTCCACTGCATTTTTTTAGTCATCTAAGCGCCCTTAATCGTTTTTTTAACAAATCTCTTTTATCCTGGTCATCAGAAGTTTCTTTGATTTCACCTAGTCTTCTAGAAAGTAATTTATCTTCAAAAAGCATCACTTTTCCATTTTGGTCTGATACTGCAATTTTCCCTTCCATATTGTCCATTAATCTAATTCTAGAATCATGAATGATATGATATTGTATTTCTCCATTATTTCTATTCAATAGGTATATACTATTTTCATTATTAGATATTGATACCCAAATTAAATTTTCAACATCCAGTAAAAAATCAATTATTCCAACAAATTCTTTCTTCCAACCATTTGATGACATAATAGTTCCATTACTGTTTCCAACACACCAACTCTCTTCTTTTGATGTAATTGCAGTTATAGGGAATTTTTCAAATTGGATAATATTTATGTCATGGTCATTAATTTCGGAAATTGTTCCATCACTGTGTCCTAATAAGAAACCCGATAATGTCTCAATACCTAGTGTTATTGGGCTTTGGCCATTAATTTTTTTATGAATAATTTCATAGTCACTAGTTATTACTAAATATCCACACCTCGGCCTTCCAATACCTAAAATCAACTCATTTTTTTGCATTAGTATGAACCAGGGCTTTTCTTCAAAATTAATTGATTTAATCATTTTTGAATCTTTATCGAATTCAAATAGTGTGGTATCAGTATAATCTTCAACATCAAGTTCATACAATGATGAAGTCACCCAGATTGAATGTTCATCCAATGTAACAAGATCACTAGATCCTCCAATATTTTTTGTCCATTCTAAAGTTCCTTTCTCTATATCTATCGCATGCAACTCTGCCGATGCAGTTAGATAGATACGGTCATTTATTGCAATATCTGAAATTGGACCTTCTACCTGCAAAGTCCATTTTTCCCGGCCATTATCGATATCCCAAGTTACTATCTTGCCATCTTTTGAACCTGCAATTAAGGTATTATCATGTATAATTAGAGCTGTACATTCACTACCCAAATCTCTGACAAATGAGGATAGTTCCTCTAGCCGATGCTTTTGCATTAATATCCCTAAGCATATCTGTGCTTTCGTGCTTTCGTACCTAAGGTGTTAATTCATACAGAATTTCCATCTTGTCTTGAAGATACTTCACGAAATCATCAGGCGATGGGGGATTACCTGTGGCTTCTTCGATTAAGGCAGAAGGTTCAATGATGCTACCCCGAGAATGCACATTCTTCCGCATCCATTCAAGGAGAGGTGTAAAGTTACCATTTTTAATCAGTTGATCATGATTCGGTAGTTCTTTTTTTGCCGCTTTGAGCAATTGAGCAGAATATAGGTTACCAAGAGTATATGTGGGGAAGTACCCAAATGCTCCAAATGACCAATGTATGTCTTGAAGGACACCCAATGTCCTATTCGGTGCTCTTATTCCTAAAAATTCTTGATACATATCATCCCATGCCTCTGGTAAGTCATCAACTTCAATCTCACCTGCAATAAGCTTCTTTTCAATTTCATATCTTATCATAATATGAAGATTATATGTGGCTTCATCAGCCTCAACTCGAATTAAACTTGGCTCAACAAAATTCACTGAACGCCATAAATCCTCTGCCGAAACCCCTTGCATTTGTTTCGGGAAGTATTTTTTCCATAATGGAAGTGACCATTCGCAAAATTCTTTTGAACGGCCTATTTGGTTTTCCCATAAACGACTTTGACTTTCATGTACCCCTAAACCATTAGCTGAACCAGCAGGTTGAAAATCTAAATTTCTTGGTCTTCCTTGTTCATAGAGTCCATGTCCTGTTTCATGCATTGAACCATATAATGACCCAAAAGGGTCGGTTTCATCATACCTAGTAGTCCACCTTACGTCATCAGGGTTTGGCCCGCCGCAGAATGGATGAGTTGATGCGTCTCTTCTACCTGCTTGAAAATCAAAACCTATCGCTTCAGAAATAGACTGTGAAAGTCCCTCTTGCCCTTCTTTACTCCAAGTATTATCATGAACCCAAGACATATCAGGCTTCTTTCCATTTTCAATAACTTGTTTGACAAGTGGGGCGACATTTTCTCTCAGTCCAATAAACAAAGGATCAACCTTTGAAACGGTTAATCCTGATTCATATAAATCAAGAAGTGCATCATACCTCACTCCATCATATCCTAGATAATCGGCTTTTTTCCTTGACATTTCTACCATCTTAGCTAAATCATCTCTAAATATAGAAAAGTCATTTTTTGACCTTGCTTCAGCCCAAGAAATCTGAGATTTTGATTTATGCATTGCCATTTCTGCTACAAAAGCAGTCGGTAGTTTTGTTGCCTTACTATAGGAGTCTCTAGTTAATCTAATATTTCCTAACTGTACTTCATTTAGGTCATCTCTTTTTTCTAACAGTTCGAGCAACTCTCCAATTCTTGGATTTGTTAGCTTCTCATGCCCTGTTTTAGAAATCCAAGAGAGTTGTTCAGCTCTCAATGACGCTGCTTTTGGTGGCATTAATACCTCTTGGTCCCACCCTAAGAGTCCTCCTATTTGGCTGACTAAATCGATATCTTTCAATCTTATTAATAGTTCATCATAAGCATCCATAGTTTCCCGGAATCATTACTATAAATCAAACCCTTTCATTAGAAAGTCTCGAATTAATATATGTTTGAAGCTTATTTGATGTCATACACCGAACCAATCTCTTAGGACTAATCCTATCACGAAAGAAATGCCAGTTACTACAACTAAAATACCAGTCATCTCAAAAAATCGTTGTTTAAATGAGTATTCTTGGGCTATAGATACGTAGAAGTTGAATAAAGCAATAATCAATAATCCAATAATTAACGTTGTACAAAGTGCCTGAACATGAGGTTCTAACCCAAATATAATCGGACTATTTTCACTTAATAAGAGATAAGGTGTAACAAGAAGTAAAACTGTAATTAGATATGAAGTTCCGGTAAAAATCGCTGCCTTCATCGGCGAACGTTCAGATTTTTCTTCTTTGGTCGCCAAAAATTCCGACGCTGCCATACTAAATGATGCAGCAAAACCCGTTACTAATCCAGCCAATGCTACAATTTTTAATTCTTGAAATGCAAAAGTAAGTCCCGCCAGAGCACCTGTCAGCTCAACTAAAGCATCTGAGAGCCCCAAAATTACGCTACTTAGATAATTCAAAGCATCCTCTTCTAATAGGGAAAGAAGCTTTTCTTCATGCTCTTCTTCTTCCTTAGCAATATCATCTAAACCCAGATCTCGATACTCTTTAGAAGCTCCTTTCTCAAATTTTTCCATTAGTTTCAGAGAGAATGTAAGTCCCAATAAAATTGATGTTAGGACATGTAATGATACTCTAATTTTTGAGGCACTAACTTCGACTTTAGTGATATTCTTTAGAATATTGTAGTGTTCTATTTCTTGGCCAGATATCTGTTCTAGAATCTGCTTATTATTTTCATTTTTTTGTTTTTTAGCAAGTTTTCTATATACTTCCGCTTCAGTAATCTCCATTCGCTGGAGCCGAATCAAACGTCTTCTCCTCTTACTATCCACAATCTTTGTCAAAACGTTGGAGTTATTCAAGTAATCTATTATTGTATTCATATTTTTATTAATTATTTTATCAGATATCAAAAACCATTATGGCAAAGACTCATGAGTAATATAAATGACGCGAGTTATATGATTAAGAGGTCGTTGAGCTTATGCTTGACTCTGTTAATTATTATGCCAATGTTATCTGGATGTTTTGGCACTAATGAATCAGATGTTATGGTTGAAAAATCTCATTGGCTACCTGATGTTGAAGATAGGTCCAATTTACAATATCAGAATGACGATGTATTTAGTCGCGTTTCTATCAATGGTTCTTATGGAATAGGTGAATCAAAATCAATTTTTGTATCAGTTCCAACAATTACTACCAGTGACGGTGGTGCAGGAATAACTGGTGATGCCGCCGTACATCTAGGATTATGGTTGCCTATTATCGAAGGTTGTGACTATGATTCTGCAGAGATATCAGACGATTGCCAAGTACCAATAATTGCAGAAATAGGGCCATATTATGATGATGGCGATGTCGATGCATTAACTCCTGCCGATAGATTAGGACGTTTTTTGATTGAAAATTTTGTTCCTCATGGGTACGGAATTGCCCAAGTAAGCGTATTTGGAACGGGTGAAAGTAATCATTGTATGGATTTAATGGGGACTGATGAACAAAGGGGTATTCATGCTGCAGTTGAATACTTAGGCTCAGCACCTTTTTCTAATGGTGCTGTAGGTATTATTGGTAAATCATATGATGGCTCAACGCCCTGGGAGGCTGCTGCTATGGGTTCTGAATATCTAAAGACAATAATTCCGATGTCGGGCCTAATTGGTGCTCATGACTTAATGTGGCGTAATGGTAGTATGGAAGCTAGAGGAGCAATAATGCATAATGGAGTGTATGGGAGTTTCGGTCTAGACGGAGATCTTCAAGATGCTGAAAATGCTTGTGAAGGTTATCTAGAAGGCTATTATGCTGGCCCTGCTGCATATTTATCAGGGGATAATCTAGCATGGACTGGAAGTGATTATTGGGAAGAACGTACTTTTCTTTCTCGAGCATTAGAAAATTATAATGGATCAATTTACATTATTCATGGCATGCAAGATTGGAATGTGGACCCTCATATGGCATTTCCTACACACAACATATTCCGCGATGCAGGATTTGATGTCAAAGGCCTCTACGGGCAATGGGGTCATGATTATCCCGATAGAGAAAGTGGCCATGAAGGATTAACCAGTGGTAATGGCGCCGAAGCATTTCCATTCACATTAAGGTGGGATTGGGCTGATGATTTACTGGAATGGTTTGATTTTTATCTTAAAGAAGAAGGACCTCAACCAAGATTAATTGCAGAAATACAAGATAATATTGGTGGTTGGAGAGTGGAAAACACATATCCCCCATTAGATCTAAATTTATTAAAATATGATATGGATGATTGTACTATAATTGGAGGTGGAGAAACCATAACTTCTAGTTCTCAACTTTCTATAGAGTGTCCATTTTTTGATAAAGAAACTAGAATAATTGGTACGCCGACTTTTCATGTCGAGGCAACAATATCTTTACTTTCAACTAGTGGACATTTATTTGTTGAGATGGTCCAAGCAAGTAATGGTATGCATTTAGGGCATGCAGTGATGGACTTACGATTCCATAATGGTGGTAAAGATGGAGAAACACTTTCCCCTGGCGAAACAGTAATTGCTAAAATGGAATTTTTTGGCATGGATGTAGTAATACCAGAGGGTGATGGAATCCACCTTTTAATTACTCAAACTGGTGAAGACTATATTCCTAGCCCCGTTTCTACAATGGCAGTTACTCTCGGATTAGGTACGAGTAGCATCTTAACCTTACCACTTTCAGATAAGGATTGTAATGATTTATTCCTTCCACCAATGCAAGAACAGTACCCTCAATGTTTTGATGAAGAATAATCGTATTTTATTCTTAGACAAGAATCCGAACTCTTGATGTCAGTCATAGGTTTCGGCTAACTATGGTCGCTAGTGATGCGAGAGTCAATGTCGCAGTTTCAGACCGTATTATGGTGCACCTTTGGGAGCAAGATCATCAGGCCGATCATTACCTTGTATCATTTGACATGACTCGCCCCGGGATTGCGGAAGTCTGTGCTCTCCATTTGCCAAATGTATCACGTACTATGCGTGATTTAGTAGTAAACGGTCTTGTTTCAGAACATACTAGGGCAGTAAGGGGAGATGAAAGGCGTCAGAAAACGTGGCAATTAACAGAAGATGGCCGGAAAGAAGCGAGAAATAGAATTGAAAAGCTCCGCTCAACTAAAATCTTAATTCGTGATAAAAAAGGTAAATTATTAGAAATAAGGGCTGATGAAGCATCTTCAGTACTACAAACAGGATTAACACTTTTACAAGTATTAATGCATGCACAACATGAAGGTGTATTGAATTTTGGAGATATCAGATTTGGGGCGATCATTCGCTCTGAGGGGACTTTATCGAATAATATAGGTTCAATCACCTTGCTATCAGGAGCTCACTCGACATACCATGTCCGTCCCCCCGAAACAAGAGAAGTTCATGGCCGCTCTTTAGAGAAAAAATCAATAGACAAATGGTATAATTCCGATGTCCCAATGTTTGTATTATCCGGTATTGCTGGATGCGGTAAAACAACTCTTGTTTCCTTTTGGATTGATGATCTAATTTCATCAGGAAAAGAAATTCAGGCAATGTATTATCCTTGTCAGCCATGGGATTCTTCACTCGGTATAGCGACTAGTTTACTTCATAGGATTGGCATTGGTTCTGATGACGGTTTTTCTGACCCATATAGACTTCTAGAATCATTACCATTAAAGCCAGGTGCAGCGTTTAATATAGACCTATTTCGAAGGAGATTAATCGCTCATTTATCCGATGAAGATAAACTCTTAGATGCCCAACCTCCTAATTTGTTTGTTATTTTAGATGACGTGCATAATATTGGCCCAGACGGCGATCATCTTTTTGGTGCATTATTACAAGTATCCGAAGCAACTAAAATGCGATTATTTTTAATTTCCCGAACTAATCTTGCATTTTATGATCGTAGAGACGTTCATACGAGAGGAAAGGTCGAGGAATTGGTATTAACAGGATTAACTTTAGAAGAAGTAGAAGAATGGATTAATAAATTAGATCTTCCAAATGATGCTCCTGCTAGAGATATTTATGCTGCAACAGGAGGGCATCCTCTTGCCGTTGAATTATTGGAGATATACGGTAATACTCTACATGAAGATTGGTTACGATTTTTGGATGAAGAAATACTCGATGTACTACCTCGAGATCATAGAGAATTATTAGCTTTTTTAGCAGTCTCAGAGGTTCCTGTACCTTGGGAAATATTAGCCAAGGCATCAAACTTTAACGGGCCACCTCCAAGCAGTTTACTCGAACGTGGACTTATGCTAGAGATAGAAGGAGGAATGTGGTTACATGAAGCATTGAGATCCAGGCTACTTCGTGAAGTAGGAGCACCCCTCGAAGAACGTGCTCGAAAAATAAATCAAGGCCGTAATTAATCCATGTACTTGCCTAGCCACTGATCAAACATAGGTTTAGGTCTAGCACCAGTCATTTGATCAACAGGTTGCCCGTTATGGAATAATACTAGGGCTGGAATTCCTCTAAAGCCAAACTTCCCCATTGAGAGAGGATTCATATCGGTATTTACCTTTGCAATAGTAATATCTTTTTCATCTGCAATTTGATTTAATATTGGAGAAATCATTTTACAGGGTCCACACCATGGTGCCCAAAAGTCAACTAAGACCCATTCACTACTCTTCGTCGCCATATCAAATTCAGCATCACTAACCTCTACTACTCGTCCCATACTCTCTACCAACAAACTTGGTTTCGAACTCACCCTAATAATAATTTGTTATTTTAAATCATAATTATAATAGGAACTATTGAGTACCTTGGGCTTATCCAATTAACCCAAGGTCATATTTTATGCAGATAGCTCCTAGTATACTTACAGCAGATTTTTGTGAATTGGGCAAAGTTATGGATGAAGTAATTTCGGAAGGTATTAATTGGATTCATCTGGATGTAATGGATGGAAATTGGGTACTTAATAAGACGATTACTTTTGGCCCGGCTTTGATTAAAAGTGTACGTCAAAGAGTAGGTTCAGACGTATTTGTTGACTGTCACCTCATGGTGACAAATGCTGAAGATAACTGGGAACAATATGTTGATGCTGGAGTAGATTTGGTAATTTTTCATGTAGAAGCCGTTGAAGATATATCTTTACTTATCAGCAATCTTCATTCAAGAGGTTGTCAAGCTGGAGCCGTCCTCAATCCTAACACTCCCTCTTCTGAGGTGCTGCCTTATCTTTCAGAATTAGATTTAGTACTTGTGATGAGCGTTGTGCCTGGAAAAGGAGGGCAATCTTTTATGCCCGAAATGGAACCAAAGATTCGAGATTTTAGAATTGCAATTGATTCTCAAATATTAGCCGGTGGGCGGTCTACAAAATTGATGATTGATGGTGGGATAAAATACCATAATGCCGCTTTAGTTAAGAGTTGGGGAATAGATGTGGCTGTAGTAGGTAGTGGTTTAATAAATAATAAAGCAACGATTAAAGAGAACTTAGAACAAATTAACTCAATGTTATCGGATTGAAGCCTTGATACTGCCAATATTCAAAGAGGGCGAACCTCAGAGCCCACACATGGTTACCGAGGCGTGGATGGTTTCAGAGGTTCTCAAAGTTGTTCCAGATGCTATAATTGAAGCATCTGATTTACATGGTAGTGGCGATCATTTTCATGTTCGAGTAATATCTGAATCTTATGATGGAGTCAGACCTTTACAACGCCAAAAACCAATTTTAAATCATTTTAAACCATATATTACTCAGAATATAGTTCATGCATTAGATCTAAAATGTATGACTCCTGAACAAGCAGAATCAACTCTTGACACTGCTTTTGACCCTCACTCCGAGAAAAAAACAGAATTCTTTGGAGTGCATATTCGTAGAGAAAGTAAGGAGTGAATAAAATGAGTTTTAATTGGACACCAGATGAACTGCAAGAAATAGTCGATAGCAACCCTATTGTGTTGTTTATGAAAGGTACACCTGAACAACCTCGTTGTGGTTTTAGTAATAGAGCAGCTACGGTTCTTAGTCAGTTGGAAGATAAATGGGCAAGTATCGATGTGACATCCGACCCACGAGCAATACCTTCTATCTGCGCATGGTCAGATTTTCCAACAATGCCTCAAATATACGTCAATGGCGAATTAATCGGTGGTTCCGATATAGCTATGGAAATGTATGAAAGTGGTGAACTTCAAAAAATGATTTTAGAAACAAATTCTGAGTGAGTTGATTCACTTGACGGTCGATAACGGCCGTAAATATATGCTTGTTGCATTATTTGGTTCTACAGTAATCTCATTCGCCCCATTACTTTACAGGTACTCTGAAACTAATCCCGTTACAGGCGCTTTTTTTCGGATGGCTTATGCACTTCCAGCTCTAGCATTATTAATTTATTTTTTAAAATCTAAGGATTCACGCAGCCCTAAATCTCGTTGGCTAGCATTTTCTGCAGGTTTGTTACTAGCTCTTGATTTCATAGGATACCATACAGCTATTGACTATGTCGGCACAGGTATCGCAACTATGATTGGTAACTCCCAGGTCCTTATTGTTACTTTAGTAAGTTGGAAATTTTTAGGTGAAAAACCAAATAAATCAATCCTTTTTTCTTTACCTATTGTTATTGTTGGCTTAGCGTTAATTTCAGGTATTTGGGATGATAATCCATATGGCGAAGATCCTTTCCGAGGCGTTATTGCAGGGATATTTGCTGCTATATTTTATTCCTCATTTTTAATATTATATAGGTACTCAAATAGAGAAATGGCTCCCGCTCAAAATCTTCAATTTGATGCTACAGCCGGAGCAGCCATAGGACTCCTTTTCATTGGGTTATTGCCTTTACAATTTTTAAGCATAGAGTCTATTGATATTCAACCCGTTTGGCCCGGTCATGCTTGGTTAATTCTTCTAGCAATTTCCTGTCAAGCAGCAGGATGGATGGCAATCACTTATTCCTTACCTCGTCTTCCAGCTGCCCACACATCGTTTGCAGTTCTTTTACAGCCAGTATTAACAATAATTTGGGGGTTATTACTTCTTGATGAAAACCCATCAATGCAACAATCTACTGGGATCTTCTTGATATTAGGATCAGTAATTACTGTAACTGCCTTTGGAAAGGCTGAAGTTACCACTGAGTAGTAATTTAGGTGTACAGGGCGAGAGATATTAGCGAGGGGATGGGATGCACTCAGCAGAACCTTACGTCCTGTACGTCCTCTGATAGGGGTGGGTAACTCATAATCATTTTCAGATTAATCGTGAAAAGTACCTAAAATATGGCATTATTATTCTAAAGTACAGTCAATACTTCAGGTCCACCTTCTGTAACAATTACAGTATGCTCAAATTGACCAACATTACCACCATCTACATCTCGTAAAGCCTCATAACCTTCTAAGAATCTTATAGCAATTAGTTTCTTTGTCATAGCCTTCCATTTCTTTTGTAGAGCTTCTTCATCTTCATTTGGGAATGGTTTTTCTAATAATGGATATGCCCATCTTTCAGCAAAAGGAAGAGTACTATATCGTTCTTCGATATATCTGGCCATTGTAGCCCCGAGAGGTTTTAGTTTACCTTTTGAAAGTGCTTTACGAATAGAAACATCACCAGTTACTCTTAGGATATTTGAAGATCCAGTAGGGGATATATTTTCTACCATCCCAGATTTACCAGTTGTGTTGAAAGGTTCAATTGCATAGATAGAACCAGCCTCCGCTCCTCCTTTGAATCCTGAGTTAGGACCACATGCATATGATGGAATAGATGTACCTGAATGTAAATTCCACCTCTCAAGTTGGTGTCCACATAAATTTTTTACAGGTTCAAAACCAGCATCTTTTGTTACTTGTTCTGCTGCTTTTCCAATTTCATGCCATGGGGTTCCAGGATACATTTTTTCAATAGATGCATTCCTTGCTTCTTTTGCGGCCTTTATCTGTTCAGTATGATTATTCTCATTCCCTATTTCAATTGTTAATGCATTATCTGCAAGAGCACCTTTTATGTGAACCCCTACATCTAGTTTAACCAAATCACCTTTTTCAAAAATCATTGACCTCTCCCATCCATCAGGAGGTAGGTTTTGATGACTGGGTGTGAAATGTGCCGCAATTTCGTTGACAGAGATTGTTACAGGGAAAGCTGCTTGCCCCCCATGCCTTCTGATAAATCTCTCAGCAGAGTCAATAACTTCAAGCCAAGATTTACCTTCTAGAATTTCATCTTTTATACCTTCTAAGGTTCTTCGAGCGACGTGTCCAGCATCTCTCCACTGTTTCAAATCTGCTTCTTCGACCATTCTTGAATCTCCTTTGATGCGACCAAACCTTCTCTCAATACCCGTATCTCTCGACTGTTGGGTGATTTACAGACCGTATGCCATGCTATCAAGGTACTGGGTCTTCCTCCCCGACAGATACCAGAAATATATGCAATTTTATTGGCGGTTGTCGAAAGAGACGCGGCTGCCAATTCACAATTATTTTCAGGGGAATCTCCACTAATATTGGCAGAAGTTGCAGTCAATGGTCCTGTTTGTTTAACAAACATTTTAGCAACCGGATTGGATAAGATACGAATAGCAACTTCCTCCCCCCCTAATCGTAAATCTAATGGTTTTTTTGCCTGTAAAATTATTGTCAATGACCCTTCTGGAAAGGAAGATATGAAATCTTCTAAATCATCAGTTAGATGCACTAATTCAGATGCTTGTTGAAGATCACAAACACCTATGCTTACAATCATATCCGGAGTTCTTTTTTTTAAATCATATAGTTTATCCAGAGCTTCAGACGTTAATATACAACCTAAAGCAGGTAATGTTGAGGTAGGATAAACTACGCAATGACCGAGTAATGCATTTTTAATCGCATCTTCCATATAATAACCTCTATTTTATATGTTTTCTATTTGCAGGGGGAAGTGAATTTGCATGTGCTACAATAGATCCTACACGTAAGTCAATATTTGATTGATGAGTATGTCTCTGAGAAATTCTCGCTAAATCATAAGCCCCGAAATAAATACTAAATGGAAATATCAGATATGCTAATTTCTTCAACGCTCTTGTTTCCCACATTTTACTTGTCATTTCGGACCCATCTTCTGCTAAAACTGCAAGTCCCATTAATTTCTGCCCGAACGAACGTGAGTAGTAAAGGCCGGTATATTTCCAATATAACCAGTGTGAAATTAAGAGAATTAGTAACATAGCTAGAGCGTAATGAAAGTCCTTCGATCCCCAAAGAGTTAGATTCCATGCATTAATTAAATCTCCTCCCGTAATTAATAGTAAGATGGAGCTAACTATTACTGTGTCTAATACAAAAGAAGCAATTCTCCTTACACCTGAAGCTAAGATAGTTCCTTCAGGTACCGGCCAATGCCCACCATCTTCTGAAACCAGTGCTTTAGCAAGTGTAGTGCTGCCTTTGTTAATTGAAATCGGGGAATCATGTCCATCCATTAGACTCATCTCAGGCCATGCCCAGAAGGTGCCACGCCTCAAACTTACTATTGCGTATGTAATCTAACCATGCCTTCCAATTCTTATCACTTCTGAGTGTATCAGGGTCTCCTATTACTATCAAACCTCTTTTAGCTCGAGTCAAAGCAACATTTAATCTCCTAGATTCTGATAAAAAGCCAACATTTCTCTCTGGATTCGAACGTACACAAGAAAAAATAATCACTTCCTTTTCTCTACCTTGATATCCGTCAACGGTTCTAACTTCAACACCATCTAAATTTTCACTCATCGAATTACGAATAGCCCTAACCTGCCCTGCATAAGGAGTAATAATCCCAATATCTTTTTTGATTAATTCTCCAGCTTCTAGTAAATCTTCAAGTATTTTAAGAACCCAAGAAACTTCTAATGGGTTTTCTCTAGAAGTTCCATCTGGGGATACCGTTTCTCCTCCATTTACTGGGACAAATGCAACAGGGTTTTCCCAATCTGGCCAAAGTAAGCCAGCCGGAGCAGGCCTATTTTCGGAATTAACCCCATCTATCAATTTATTAGAATAAAATTGTTGATTTGGAAATTTAGAGATAGCGGGATGCATCCTATATTGTGTAGTCAATAAGAGAGGTTCAATACCCATATCCACTAATCTTTCAAATAACGACCTTTTAAGCCCTTTTTCTTCAGCTCTGAATGACACAACTGTTGGTGGTAGTTGTTTATGGTCACCAACTAATACAACTTGTCTTGCTCCCCTAACTAATGGAACTAAAGAAGCGGGTTCTGTAGCCTGTGTAGATTCATCAATTAATACTTGAGGAAATTTTCTCCCATCTAATATTTGATTACCCGAACCTATACAAGTACAACATATAATTTGTGCTTTATCTAAAATATCATCTCTAATCTGATTTTCGATCCTACGAATTTCTTTCCAACCTTTTTTAATATCCCTATGTGCTAATCCTTTCTCTTTACCTTTCATTGAACTTATTCTTCTACTCAATTTTTCATTGAGCTCTAATTGGGTATCTAAATCTCTTCTTAATGGATGAATTTCCATTTTTGCATCAATTGTGGCTAATCTTAGTTTTTCTCTTACCTTTACTGGTTGCCCTAATCTTACAGCTCGAACACCCCTTGCTAGCAAACCCTCAAGTAAATTATCAACTGCAACATTCGAGTCTGCAACAGCTAAAATACTACCAATGTCCTGTTGCGCCCATGATTCTAATATCCTGACAGCCGTGTGTGTCTTTCCTGTACCTGGAGGTCCTTGGATTAATGTCAATCTTCTTTCTATTGCAGCCTTAGATGCGATTAGTTGCGGTACATTTAGATCTGGTGCAAAAGTAGTTTTTCTCCCCCTTGCTCCTCCTAGCTCTGGCGTTAAACCAGCAGTACCAGGTGGGTCATGAACCATGCCAAGTAATAATTCTCTTAGAGGAGCGCCTCCATCTTCCTCAAATATACTATTCAGGGCATCTTTCATTCTATCATAAGCGATTCGATTTGCTCCTTTGTCAAGTCTCCAAGTATCTTTTCTAATATCTTTAGGGACATCAGAAAAAACTATTTTTATAGAATTCCTTGAAGTTGAAAAAATAGTCCCTTCCAAAGGAGTTTCTTTGAGTGGGTCTTTTTTCGACACTAGAATAATGTCTCCTTGCCTAAAGCGATGAGTACCCAAATCTTTTTTTTTCCTATTAGTGAATTTAACAATACGTTGTCCAAATAACCAACCATCATTTTTTCCTACTAAATCAAAAAGAGCTATGCCATTCTCTATCAATTTCTTTCTTGGCCAATTTTGAAGTTTTTCAACAACATTTTTCATTTCATCATCAATTTCCCATTTTATTAATTTGAGATATAATTCATGATGGTCCTGACTTCTATTAAATCGAGTTTGGGGATCGTCAGAACTCCCTTTCATAATTGAATGCCAACGTAATTAACACATCACGCTTTCTAGTATTAGTTCACAATAGTTCCTTGCATATTGTTTACACTTCTCCGGGTGAGGATTATACGGTATGTTTTGTCGAGTTCGAATGTCTGAGGGGATGCTAAGTGTTCGATAAGTTTCGAAATTGGAGAAATATTGTAGAGAAGGGTAAAATCTGCCCAACTTGTCAACACGAGAATTCAGAAGATGCAATTCTTTGTGCATTATGCCAGTATCAGTTGCAAAAACCTTCTTTTCAGCAAGATTCCGACCTTAATCAAGATATTGCAGGGGATCTTTTTGATGAATTATTGGGCGATTTTGAAGATGAAGAATCCGAAGATATCATTGATTGGTCGAAGACGACATTCCAAATTGATGATGTAACAATAGATGTTCAACAGTATGATGATGACGACGGAATAGTAGTTTCGAAGAAACCCTCCTTCGCAATGTCTGTGGCTTCTCCAGATCCTGTTGATGAGTCTGAAGAAGAGTACGTTTTGAAGCCAGAAGATGCTCCCGAGTTTGTAACGAAATTTGAGATGCCTGATATAGAAATAGAGCCAATATCGGAGATATCGTACAAACCTGTTGAATTAATTCAGCCAGTTAGTCAAGAAGTTAAACCAGTAGCAGAACCTGTAGCAGAACCAGTAGCAGAACCTGTAGCAGAACCAGTAGCAGAATCAGTAGCAGAACCTGTAGCAGAATCAGTAGCAGAACCTGTAGCAGAACCAGTAGCAGAACCTGTAGCAGAACCAGTAGCAGAACCAGTTCTCAAGAAACCAATTCCCCCTCCTCCTCTACTCCCCCCAATCCCCCCTCGAGACCAAGAATTAGCTCCAATCCCCCCCCCACCTCCGATTATTTCTGCTGCTCAAATCT
>Ga0308010_1000058_pt1 | contig 104328 bp, 89 predicted proteins | sample Neamet129_FD_202368 | JGI IMG/M metagenome (GOLD analysis project Ga0308010, IMG submission 202368) | Marine microbial communities from water near the shore, Antarctic Ocean - #129 | ecosystem: Environmental > Aquatic > Marine > Unclassified | place: Southern Ocean | collected 2014-07-24 | reverse complement strand
ACAATTGCACTGGTCCAACATCAGCAACACGACTGTGAACCACTTTACTTTCGCCAGTCCGAGGCGCGAGTCACCATGGAACTGGACAATGTGGCGCATGGCCTGAACCACTTTGCCCAACAACTGCGCAAAACCGCCTCAGCACAGGCACGCTTCGCCTTGGTGGTCCAGCTTAAAACCTGGGCACTGAACAAACCAACCCTGCAAACCCTGATGGCGCAGTACCTGGACGAAGTGGAACGCACGCAGCAGGTGGTACATCTGGATCCGGATAGCCACAATGAATCGATTGAATCGCTGTGCGAGCAGCTGGTCTTTTTGAGTGCCGTGTTTGAGCAGGAATCAGAACTGATCGAACAAATGGCCTTTGCTGACCCACAACTGGTGTTTTGCGACTGAACCTTAGTTGCCAACCTTACTTGCCGATACAGAACCGGCTGAAAATCAATCCCAGCAAATCATCGGGCAGCATACGCCCGGTGATTTCTCCCAAAGCATCATGCGCCAGGCGCAACTCTTCAGCAAACAAATCCAGAATCCGATCGTCCTGTTGCGCAAACTCATGCGCAACTGCCAAATGCTGACCACACACCATCAAGGCATCGACGTGTCGTTGCCGTGCCATGAAACCATGGTCCGGCGTGTGGGCAATGCCCACCTTGGCCAGTATGGCGTCTTTTAACTGCTCCAGTCCCAAACCGTTCTTTGCAGATACCGGCAATACATCATTCAACAATTGTGGCACCTTAGGCAGCAAATCAACCTTGTTCAACACGGTGATGGTGGGCAAATGAAGAGGCAGTTCAAGGTGGGTATTCAATGCATCCTGAAGACCCTGTGTTGCGTCTTTCAAAATAAGCAACAAATCGGCTTCTTCCACCGACTTTCGGGTTCGCGCTATGCCGATTCTTTCCACCTCATCTGCAGTGTCACGCAAACCCGCCGTGTCAACCAGCACCAAAGGTACGCCGCGAATATTCAGTTCCTGTTTGATTCGATCACGTGTGGTGCCCGCAATGGCCGACACGATTGCGATTTCCTCGCCGGCCAAAGCGTTTAGCAAACTCGACTTGCCCACATTGGGTTCGCCCACCAGCACAATTTGCAAGCCATCGCGAAACTTCACTCCTTCCTGCGCTGCACCGAGCAACTGTCGATGTGCGTTCAAGATATCCGCAAGTTGACCTTTGGCATCTGCCTTCTCAAGAAATTCGATTTCCTCTTCAGGGAAATCAAGTGTGGCTTCGAGCAGCAAACGCAAATGCACAATGCGATCGGCCAGCGCATTCACCTGCTTCGAAAACACACCACTTAACGAAGCCGCAGCGGCTTTGGCAGTGGCTATAGAACCGGCATCGATCAAATCGGCCACCGCTTCGGCCTGGGCCAGATCAAGCTTGTCGTTTAAAAATGCGCGTTGCGTAAACTCACCTGGCATGGCGTGGCGCAACGGAATATTCAGCTGCCGGGCCAAGGCCAGGGCATGCCCCACCACACCTTGCAACACCGCTTGACCACCATGGCCCTGAAACTCAAGCACATTCTCACCAGTGAACGATGCGGGTGCATTGAACAACAGGGCAATGCCTTCATCGATGGCATGCTGATCGAAATCACGAAGCGTTAAAAGAGTTGCCAGGCGGGGTTTGGGCAACTTGCCGCAAAATGCCGTACAAAAGGCCTGAAAACTAGAGGGGGAAGGAAAAGAAAACCGCACCACCCCCACCCCGCCCTTGCCCGGCGCGGTGGCGATGGCGACGATGGGATCACCGTGCTGTGGCTGGTGCAGACTCAATTTGACGCGTAATTACCCATTGTTGGGCAATGGACAAAATGTTGTTTACAACCCAGTACAACACCAAACCTGCCGGGAAGAAAATAAACATGACCGAGAACACCAAGGGCATGATCATCATGATTTTGGCTTGAACGGGATCGGGTGGCGTTGGGTTCAACTTGGTTTGAATGAACATGGTCACCGCCATGATCACAGGCAGAATATAGAAGGGGTCCGGCGCAGCCAAATCGGTTACCCAACCCAACCAAGGCGCATTGCGCATTTCTACACTGGCCAGCAACACCCAGTACAGGGCAATGAACACGGGAATCTGAATCAGAATGGGCATACAACCGCCCAAGGGGTTGATTTTCTCGCGTTTGTACATTTCCATCATGGCGCGCTGGAAGCCCATTTTGTCATCGCCATATTGTTCCTTCAGCTTTTGCATGCGCGGGCCAACTTTGCGCATTTTAGCCATAGATTTGTAACTGGCTGCTGACAAGGGGAAAAACACCAACTTGATCAAAATGGTCAGTACCACAATGGCCCAGCCCCAATTGCCAATGTAACTGTGAATTTTTTCCAGTAACCAATAGATGGGCTGGGCAATTACAGTGAGCCAGCCATAATCCACTACCAGGTCCAGCCCGGGTGACAGGGCTTCCAGCACACTTTGATCTTGCGGACCGGTATACAGTTTGGCTGTGTACGTCGCCGTTTGTTCGGGCGCCAAAGTGCCGAGGCTGCTGACCAAACCAATGGAATACAGGTTGGAATCTACCTGGCGCGTGTAATTCTCGCGGGGACCATCCTGACCAATAATGGCCGACACAAAGTAGTGCTGAATCATGGCAAGCCAGCCGGAATCAGCGGTTTTTACATAGTCTGCACTGCGATCGGCGATGTCTTCAAAGTCGATCTTCTGGTATTTCTTCTCGGGTGTGTAAACAGCCGGGCCCGTGAAAGTTGCGTACAGGGAAGAATCGCTTTCAAGCGGGTTGCCATCGCGGGTAATTTGTACATAAGCACTGGGTGATACCGGCTCAACACCTGCGTTGCGTGCATTGATCACAAGGTCAATGTCGTAGCGATTCTTGAAAATGGTGTAAGTGGTTGTGTTTTCAACACCACCGCTTGTGGCTTTGAATACAAGCTTTAATTGATCCTGGCCGGGCGCAAACTCGGTAGAACCCGACACCAGTTCAAACAAGGTACGGTGGTTGGGCGCGTCAGGTACACCTACCAAGCCAGCTTGGCCAACATAGGTTCGATTGGCTGTTTGTTCAAACAGTTGAACCGGCAATTCCGGATTCTCGGCAGCAGGGTGATTCAGCAGCTTTGAAGTAATCAGTTGTGCGCCCTGGCTTGAAAACTGCAGTTCAAGCACATCGTTTTTAACAGTAATGGTTTGCGCAGCGGGTGCGGCTTCCGCAGTGCCTGAAGCGATTGCATTCGGATCAGCTGGAACATCACCAGCCGTTGGAGCCACTGCCTGAGGCAAGTCATTGGCCGCGCCGGAGCCAGCTGACGAACCGCCAGCCTTGGTAGCATCGCCTTTGTCGCTGGTTTGCGCGCCAGTGCTGAGGCCGAACAAGGTTGGCTTACCAATAGAAGCCTGATAATTGTCCCAAAGCATGATGAGAGACAAACTGAATATCATCAAGAGGACTAGCCTGCGCGTTTCCATTTAAATCCTTAATTACTGAGCTTAATGACTAAGAGTCGCGACTGGTGCGGCGTGTTTCAGGAACAGGGTCCAAACCGCCAGCATTCCAGGGATTGCATCGACAAATGCGGCCTAAAGACAAAGCCGCGCCTTTCCATGCGCCATGAATTTTAACTGCTTCAAGGGCATATTCCGAGCAACTGGGGTAAAAACGGCAAGAAGGCGGGAAAAGAGGACTTACAGCAAGCTGATAGCCACGGATCAGTGCTGTGATGGCACGCGCCGTGAGAGATCGTTGAAAAGTTGTTGGAGTTCTATCCACCACGCCGCTCGATCTGAATGACCTACTGCACACACTGGTTTGCTTAAGCGAACCAGGAATTTGCCTTGGTAGTTACCCAATGCTTCTTGGCAGGCATGGCGGATCAAACGTTTTAGCGTATTTCGATCCACGGCCCGTTTGGCCAAGCGCTTCGGGATCAGTATTCCGAACTGCGGTGGGGTGTCTTCGAACAGTGCGTGAAGCATCAATCGATCTGTTTTGGCCACTGGCCTGGTTTTTAACAGACCACCAAATGTTTCAGATCGAGTGATTTTTGTCGCATGCGACCCGGAACCCACCCTGTGCAATTCAGAATGTTCAAAGCGCCAGGCTTATACGGACAAACGTGCACGGCCCTTGGAGCGACGTGCGCGCAGCACGGCACGACCACCACGGGTGCGTGAACGTACCAAAAAGCCGTGTGTTCTTTGACGGCGAACTTTAGAAGGTTGATAAGTGCGTTTCATGGCAAGCCTCTGGCCCACATGGGCTTAAAATTTGGCGAAAAATAGGTTAAAACTGGTTTGGCCCCAGGTTCGGCATATAAGACAAATCCAACAAGGATCGAAGCTCACACCAAGGGAACCCGAAATTATAGAGGCAAATTCGGGAAAAACCTAGAAAAATCTGCAAGTTCGCGTGAAGGCAGCCAATCACTCACTCAATCCGTGGGGGTTTGGATACAATGGAGCGCTGAGTTTTAATTCCTGCAAAGCAGTTCATCCGAATAATAAGGCTGTTCATAACGTGATTGATCAATTCTGGAACCACTGTGTTGAAGCGCTTCGGAAGGAAATTCCAGCCCAACAAATCAAGCTGTGGATCGAACCACTGACCGTGGTTGAATTTGATGAAGACACCGCCAGCCTGAGCATGGCTGCCCCAAACCGCTTCAAGCTGGATTGGGTACTGAATAACTATGGCGGCCGTTTCAATGAACTGGCCACTGAGTTTTTTGGTTGCGACATGGCCATTCAATGGCAAGTGGCCGCCAAACAGGCCAGTCCTTTGGTGGCCCCTCCCCCGGCTTCGGCCAAAAACAACAGTGAAGCTGCCACGCAAGGTGCACCCAAGGTTGCCGCCGTCAAACGCGACGAAATTGCTGCCACAGTTTACGAACGCAGCCGTTTGAACCGTGACCTTTGTTTTTCCAATTTTGTCTCGGGCCGTGCCAACCAACTGGCCAGGGCTGCCGCTGAACAAGTGGCGTCCAACCCGGGCGTCAGTTATAACCCGCTTTTTTTGTATGGCGGGGTGGGCTTGGGCAAAACCCACCTGATTCATTCCATCGGCAATCGCCTGCTGGAGCAGAACCCCAATACGCAGATTCGTTACATTCACGCAGAACAATATGTCAGCGATGTGGTGAAGGCCTATCAAAAAAAGGCATTTGAAGAATTCAAACGCTCTTATTACTCGCTCGACTTGCTATTGATCGACGATATTCAGTTTTTCGGGGGTAAAAGCCGAACGCAAGAAGAGTTTTTCTATGCTTTTGAACAATTAATTGCGGCCAAGAAGCAAATCATCATCACCAGCGATACCTACCCCAAAGACATTCAGGGCATGGACGACCGGCTGATTTCCCGATTCAACAGCGGTTTGACTGTGGCGATTGAACCCCCCGAACTCGAGATGCGAGTGGCCATTCTGCTGAAAAAAGCCGAACAGCAAAAAATTATGTTTTCGGAAGATGTGGCCTTTTTCGTGGCCAAACACATGCGCAGCAACATCCGCGAACTGGAAGGCGCCCTGCGACGAATCATGGCGTTTGCCAGTTTTCACAACAAGCCCGTGACCATGGACCTGGTGCGCGAAGCTTTGCGCGACATGATTTCCGTCCACCATGGCCAGGTGTCGGTTGAGAGTATTCAAAAAACAGTGGCTGATTACTACAAAATCAAGGTAGCAGACATGTTTTCAAAGCGCAGGCAAGCGCAAATTGTGCTGCCGCGCCAAGTGGCCATGTATTTGGCCAAAGAATTAACCGAGAAAAGTTACGTGGAAATTGGTGAGTTGTTTGGTGGAAGAGACCACACCACGGTACTGCATGCGGTAAACAAGATATCGGAATTGCGAAATCAGTCATCAGAGTTGAACCATGCGCTGCACGTGCTGGACCAAACCCTGAAGGGTTGATTTAGAATTGTGGATAACTGTGTAATAAGCGTGCAGAACAACACGAGTTATCCACAGAAAAAAAAGAACCCGGAAAAATCGGAAAAAGTTATCCACAGTATGCAGATTGAATCCCGGAAGTTCTACACCCATTTTGAAAGAACCTAAGAAGCTCAATTCAAAGGAAAAAATAGAGTTGTCCACAGAATCGAATCAACTCTATTAACTAATCCTATAAGGAAATATTAAATGGAATTAATTCATAGCTCACGCGATGCATTGGTTCGAAAACTGCAAATCGTCAGCAACATCGTCGAACGTCGAAACACCTTGCCGGTGTTGGCCAACATTCTGTTGAAAAAACAGGGCGGCCTGCTGACACTGCTGTCTTCAGACATTGAAATGCAGATTCAAACCAGTGCAGAAGTGGGTGCGGGTGGTGAAGACACCGCGACCACAGTGGCTGCGAGGAAATTCCTGGATATTTTGAGATCACTCCCCGAAGATTCGGATGTCATGGTGAAGCTGGACGGCAAGAAAATGTCTGTACAGGCCAAGAAAAGCCGTTTTGCCTTGCAAACCCTGCCCGCCGAGGATTTCCCGCTGGTGCAGGAACCCAAAGAATGGGTGACACAAATCAGTCTGCCGCAAAAAATGCTCAAAAATCTGTTGGGCATGGTTCATTTTTCCATGGCTCAACAAGACCTGCGTTATTACCTGAATGGTGTTTTGTTGGTGATTGAAAGTGCCTGCGTTCGCGCTGTGGCTACCGATGGACACCGCCTGGCCTATGCCGATGCACCTGGTCAAGGCGGCACCGCCAAGCATGAGGTTATTATTCCGCGCAAAACCGTACTAGAGCTGTCGCGTTTGCTGAATGACACCGATGACACTGTAACCATTGATTTGGCGAGCAACCAGGCGAAATTCACCTTCTCGGATATCACCCTGATCACCAAGTTGGTGGAAGGCAAGTTTCCCGATTATCAACGGGTAATTCCCAAAACCCATCAGCACCACGTGGTTATTTCCCGCGACGCCTTGTTGCACTCGCTTCAGCGGGCCTCGATTTTGACCAGTGACAAATTCCGAGGTATTCGCTGGGTGTTGGGTGCCAATGGTTTGACCATTGTGGCCAACAACTCGGATCAGGAAGAAGCCCGGGATGAAATGGAAGTCGAATACCAAGGTCCCGAGATTGACGTGGGTTTTAACGTAAACTACCTGTTGGATGTGTTGAACAACCTCAAGTCGGAAACCGTGCAGTTTACGTTGCAAGACGGAAACAGCAGTGCACTGGTGACCACCCCAGGCAAAGACGATTTCAAGTATGTCGTCATGCCCATGCGTATTTAAAACGACAATAAAACGAAAACAACAACACTCTTATGACTTCAGAAACACAGAATGGCGGTGACTTGCCCGTACAAGGCAACAACGCAGATTATGGCGAAGGTTCAATCCAGATTCTCGAAGGCCTGGAAGCAGTCCGAAAGCGTCCTGGCATGTACATCGGTGACACGTCCGATGGTACCGGTTTGCATCACCTTGTGTTCGAAGTCGTTGACAACTCGATTGACGAGGCCTTGGCGGGTCACTGCGATGACATCGTGGTAACCATTCATGCAGACAATTCAATCAGCGTGACCGACAACGGGCGGGGCATTCCGACCGGCGTAAAGATGGATGACAAGAATGAGCCCAAGCGCTCTGCGTCTGAGATTGCGCTGACTGAATTGCATGCTGGCGGCAAATTCAACCAAAACAGTTACAAGGTTTCGGGTGGTTTGCACGGGGTGGGTGTTAGTTGTGTGAACGCCTTGTCGAGCTGGTTGCGTCTGATTGTTCGCCGTGAAGGCAAGGTGCATCAGCTGGAATTTGCCCGTGGTTTTGTTCAAAACAGAATCATTGAGCAGGTCGACGGTGTGGATGTGTCGCCCATGAAAATTGTGGGTACCACTGACAAGCGTGGTACGGAAGTTCACTTTCTGCCCGACACTGAAATTTTTCAGCACAACAACGATTTTCACTATGAAATTCTGGCCAAGCGCCTGCGTGAACTCAGCTTCCTGAACAATGGGGTGCGTATTCGTCTGAAAGACGAGCGCACTGGCAAGGAAGACGATTTCGCCGGCAGTGGCGGCGTGATGGGTTTTGTTGAATTCATCAATGCCAACAAGAAAATTTTGCATCCGAATACGTTTTATGCAGCGGGTGAACGCCCAGCCGAAACTTATGGTGGCATTCCCGGCACCAGCATTGGTGTTGAAGTGTCGATGCAATGGAACGACGGCTTTAATGAATCGGTGCTGTGTTTCACCAACAACATTCCGCAACGTGATGGTGGTACACACCTGACTGGCTTGCGCGCCGCCATGACCCGAGTGATTGGCAAGTACATTGAAGTCAATGAAATTGCCAAGAAACAGAAAGTGGAAGTGACAGGCGATGACATGCGCGAAGGCCTGTGCTGCGTGCTGTCAGTGAAAGTGCCTGAACCCAAGTTTTCGAGCCAAACCAAAGACAAACTGGTGTCCAGCGAGGTGCGTGCACCTGTAGAAGACATTGTGGCCAAGGTGCTCAGTGAGTTTTTGGAAGAACGGCCTAACGATGCCAAGCTGATTTGCAGCAAGATTGTTGAAGCAGCGCGTGCTCGCGAAGCTGCGCGCAAAGCGCGCGACATGACACGCCGCAAAGGTGTGCTGGACGGTGTTGGCTTGCCCGGCAAACTGGCCGATTGCCAGGAACGTGACCCCGCCAAATGCGAAATTTACATTGTTGAGGGCGACTCTGCGGGTGGTTCAGCCAAACAGGGACGTGATCGTAAATTTCAGGCCATTTTGCCGCTGCGCGGCAAGGTACTCAACGTTGAGAAAGCCCGATTCGACAAGTTGCTGACTTCGGAGCAAATTACCACGCTGATTACTGCCTTGGGTACCAGCATTGGCAAGGACGACTTCAACCTGGCCAAGTTGCGCTATCACCGCATCATCATCATGACCGATGCGGACGTGGACGGCGCACACATTCGTACACTTTTGCTGACTCTGCTTTATCGCCAAATGCCGGAATTGGTTGAACACGGCCATGTGTACATTGCGCAACCGCCGCTGTACAAAGTAAAGCACGGTAAAGATGAGCGTTACCTGAAAGACGATCAGGAAGAGGCGCAGTACATGCTGACCATTGCCATGGAAAAAGCAGCGCTGATTCCTGGTGAAGGCAAAGACCCAATCAAGGGTGAAGCACTGGAAGAACTGGCTCGACAGTTTGTGACTGTGGAAGCAGTGGTGCGTCGTTTAAGCCGAATGATCGATCCCGATGTACTGAACGCGATTGTGGAAGGCGTTGAACTGGATCTTGATTCAGAACAAGCATCCAAAGCCAGCGCAGCCCGTTTGCAGGCCGTACTCGACCCCGCAATCATGACTGTGTTTTCACAGTTCGATGAGCAAAGTGACAAGCACCGTGTGTTGATTCACCGCCGCCACCATGGCAATGTGCGTGTCACCACAATCGACCCTGACTTTGTTCATGGTGCTGATTATCCACTGTTGGCCCATGCCGCGAAAACCTTCAAAGGCTTGATTTCCGAAGGCGCTGAAATTCAGCGTGGCGAAGGTGAAAAGCAAAAGGTGCAAGCAGTGCAAAGCTTCCGCGAGGCCATGCACTGGTTGCGCGAACAGGCAGAAAAAGCGATTACCAAACAGCGCTACAAAGGTTTGGGTGAGATGAACCCGCAGCAGTTGTGGGAGACCACCATGGACCCCACAGTGCGCCGTTTGCTGCGTGTTCAAATTGAAGATGCGATTGCGGCAGATCAAATTTTCACGACCCTGATGGGCGATGAAGTTGAACCCCGTCGTGCGTTCATTGAGAGCAACGCTTTGAAAGCCGGCAATATTGACGTTTAAGCACAACGTCCTTGATCAGATAATCACAATCTTCGATTAAGCTCAAACCCCACACACTCCGTTGTGGGGTTTTTTATTGGGGATGCAACTTCATGGAATCCAGCAAAGCGAGGTGGATCGGCCTGTCTGTTATTGCGTTGGCTTGTGTACTTTACTCCATGGACCTGACGGTATTGAATCTCGCAATACCCGCCATTAGTGCTCACCTACAGCCCAGCAGCGCGCAGCTGCTTTGGATTGTTGATATTTATGGATTCATGGTGGCTGGTGCCTTGATCACGATGGGCACACTGGGTGACCGAATTGGTCGCAGGCGTTTGTTGATGATTGGTGCCGCTGCATTCGGTGTGGCTTCGGTTTTGGCGGCATTCTCAAACAGTGCTGAAATGTTGATCGTGACCCGTGCTTTGCACGGTTTGGCAGGCGCCACAATTGCACCCTCCACACTTTCACTGATTCGAAACATGTTCGATGATCCCGCCGAGCGCATGAAGGCAATTGGTATCTGGATCAGCAGTTTTTCAATTGGCGCAGTGATGGGGCCTTTGGTCGGCGGGGTATTGCTGGAATATTTCTGGTGGGGCTCGGTTTTCTTGATCAATGTTCCGGTGATGATTTTGCTGTTGATACTTGCGCCACGCCTGTTGCCTGAATACAAGGATGAATCTGCAGGTCGCATGGATCTGCCCAGTGCAGCGCTTTCACTCAGTGCGGTACTTCTTCTCATTTATGCACTGAAAGACACTGCGGAACAGGGCGTGAACACGATGGGCGCCTTGAGTTTCGTAGGGGGGTTGGCGCTTGGCGTGTGGTTCGTGCGCAGGCAGGCTGCTTTGAAGGACCCGCTGATTGATCTAAACCTGTTCAAGGCACCAGGTTTTAAAGCGGTGCTGGGCACTTACCTATTGAGTTGCCTGACCATGTTTGGTGTCTACGTTTACATTGCTCAATACTTGCAATTGGTGCTGGGCTTGACACCTTTGGTGGCGGGGGCCTGGACAGTGCCCTGGGCCCTGGCTTTTGTGGTGGGCACCAACATCACGCCTTGGCTGGCCAAACAATTGGGGCAAGCCAAATTGGTTGTGTTTGGATTGTTGGGTACGGCGATTGGCTTTGCCGGCCTCGCTTTGTTGAGCATTAAAGCCGACATGGGTTTGCTTGTTTTCGCCACGGTGGTACTTGCTTTGGGTTTGTCCCCCATGTTTACTTTGGGCACAGAATTGATCATCAGCAGTGCCCCACCCGAGAAGGCTGGCGCGGCATCTGCATTGGCAGAGACGGGTGCTGAATTCGGCGGTGCAGTGGGTATTGCAGTATTCGGCAGCATTGGTGTGGCCATTTACCGGGACCGCATGGAGAGTTTGTTGAACCCAGCCTGGCCAAGCGAGATTCAGCGTGCCGCCCAGGATACCCTGGGTGGGGCTTTGGCCTCTGCCGTTCAATTGCCTGCAATTGAACAAATTAGTTTGTTGCAAGCCGCCAGGCATGCCTTTATGGAAGGCATGCAACTGACTTCAATCGCTGGCGCGGTACTCATGTTGCTGGCCAGTGTACTGGCGTATAAAAGCCTGAAGCACCTGCGTACTGCGCACTAAGCGGACCCTTTAATTTTTCTTCAGGTTCCAGGTAACATGCATGCGGGCCACGGTGTGCCCGCTTGCATCACTGACTTCCACCTCAACCGGAAAGTTGATTTTTCCAGTGGTGCGAAGTGTTTTCTTCAGTGGTGAAATAGCTTGCGCCACCTTGGCCTGGGCATTGATCAGGCCCAATGCAGGTTGTAGCACCTCAAACTCAACCTGAGCGGCCACTGGCCTAACTCCCAGAATAACCGAGGCAAAGCCGCCCGCCATGGCTGCACCGGAGCAGGTCTCGGCCAGGGTAAACAGAGCACCGTCAGCAAGCTTGCCAGTGTCGTCCAGCAGTTCGGGCTTCTGTGCCATTTCACAACGCGCCACGCCATCGCCCATGCTGCTTAACCGCACGCCACAGGCTTTGGCAAAAGGCACTTTGCCATCCATTTGCATCTTGACCAGGGGTCGCATGATCAGGGTAAGCAGTGTGTCCAACATTATTGCTCTCCTTGAAGCAATGTGAACTGAATGTGAAGTTCAGCCAGGGGTTCGTTGGCCTCGTTGTTCAAGGTGCTCATCGTGTGCGCCACTCTGTTGCCGAAATCAATTGTGGGCGCTGCGGTGTGTATCCAAACAGGCCCTTTCGCGGGTCGTTTGTAAGAAATTCGGCTGGTATAAGCAGCGATTTTCCAACCATGGCTGTGCAGTGCCAATGCCTGTAGCAGCCGCACCTTTGCATCCGCTTGAGCGGCGGTAAACAAGGCGCCAGCATGCAAAGTACCAATGTGATTTTTCAGAAAAGAATCAAAACCCAGTTGAACATGTTCTTCTGAGTTTTTGTTCACAGTGCCCAGTTTGGCAAACTGGAAAAAAGGATTGCTGGCCAGTGTTTGAGCCAGGCGCATGGCATTCATTCAGTGTCTCCTTTGGGTTGCGAGAAACGCGTGTGTACGGTGTTCAAAAATTTCAGCACGGTGTCAATTTCCTCCGTGGTGAAACCTTCGACCAGTTGTTTGTTTAATTTGACCAACAAGGGTTTGGCGGCCTGCATTTTGTCCCTGCCTTTGTTGGTCATTCTCAGGTGAGCCACGCGGGCGTCCTCTTGTGAAACTACCCGTTCAATCAGTTTGGCGGTTTTCATGCGTTGCACCAGACCCGTCATGGCGGAGCTGTTCAAACCAAGCACTTCGCCAAGTTCTTGCATGGAAGCCTGTGGAAACTTGTCCAGCGCAAACAGCAAACTGACTTGTGCGGCCGGTACACCAATGGCTTGTTCAACGCCACTGTCGGCGTGGCGATAAAGTACAGCGCGCGCGCGGTTCAGCATGAAAAAAAGACGACGATCCATGTGCATTCCAATTATTACGTATGCGTAATATATTGAAATTAAGTGGGGTCGTCAATTAATACGTGTGTGTAATAAATCAAACGGGGTTAGAACCTGGGTCGTTTACTGCGATAGACCTGTGAGTTCTCGCGATGACTGAAAACCAATTGCCACAGCATGCCTTTGCGGGCACGGAAGTAAGCTGCGCAGGTCATCAGGTAATATGTCCACATGCGGTGAAAACGTTCATCGTAATTGGCTTGAAGTGTGGGCCAAGCCTTTTCAAAATTGGCATGCCAGGCCATCAGTGTTTTGTCGTAATCCGTGCCAAAATTGTGCCAGTCCTCCAGCACCAGTCTGCCGTCAACATGTTCGGCAATTTCGCTGGGTGAGGGAATTTTTCCGTTCGGGAAAATGTATTTGTCGATCCAGGGATCAGTGGCCTCGGTTTTATTAAAGCCGCCAATGGTATGCAACAAAAAAAGACCATCGGGTTTTAAAAGACGGTGCACCGCGTCAAAATAGGCTGGGTAGTTTTTTAAGCCCACATGTTCAAACATCCCCACGGACACCACTTTGTCGTATTGGCCTTGCAAGTCGCGGTAATCAATCAATTCAATTTCTACAGGCAAACCGGCACAACGCGCCCGGGCATATTGTTGTTGCTGCGCCGATACGGTGATACCCAGCACTTGCACATCAAAATGAGTTGCTGCGTACCAAGCCAACCCACCCCAGCCACAACCGATGTCCAGCAATTTTTCACCAGGCTGCAACTGCAATTTTTGGCAAATCATGTCGAGTTTGTGCAACTGTGCCTGTTCAAGATCCCGGGCTTGTTCCCAGTAAGCACATGAATAGATCATGAGCGGATCGAGCATGGCTTCAAACAGGTCATTGCCAGTGTCGTAATGGTGTTCACCCACTTGAAATGCGCGTGTGGGCGCTTGCAGATTAATGACTTTCTCGCGCAAAGCAAGCATTAACCATTGCATTTTGGTCCAGGCTTTGGTGTGTTCGTCGGCATTGTTTCGCATCAATCGAAACATCATTTCGTCGAGTCGCGCCACGGTCCACCAACCATTCATGTAGGCCTCGCCCAGGCCGATAGAACCATGGCTGAGTACAGCGTTGAACAAGCGTTCGTCGAGTATCTGAATGTCGTAGGGTTCAGTGCCGTTAATGTGTATGCCAGCGCTGTGCAACAGGCCTGCAATAGGCTTGGGTACCTTTTGGGCATCAACCAAATCGTGCGGGTGTGTTTTCATAGAACCTGTGAAGTGGCTATGACGACAAACCGATTATTGCAGACTTGACTAATGCTTGCCAAACAAGCTGTCGGAGTAAGAATTCAGCGTGCAAACCGGAATGTGGGAACTCCAGCCGGGGGGGTTTTGTTGATATTGCCTTCCCAGCCTTCTATCCGTGCAGCCACGTGTGCAAGCCCTTGAACCAGTAAGGTGGGTGCGGAAAGCAGGAACATCAGGATGCCAATGTTGGTCATGGAAAAATCCACCGGGAAATTCCCGTTGGTGCTGACAGTCGAGGGACCGCCTGTGGCGTCGGCGGCAATTGGAATGAAAGTACCGAAGATAAGTGCCAACACGGCGCCCCCGAAAAAGCGCCCAAGGCTGTTGCACATGGAACGTGACGCAGGGCTGGTACCCACAGCGTTGTTCACAAAAAGTGCCATGTTGTTGAATATTCGCGACAGGTTGGCATTCGATGCCAACACCACATTCATGTTGAACAAACGCATGCCTTCGGCAATTTTTATACAAGCACGTGTGACGGGGCCGTATTGGTGAATATTTTTGGCCATGTACTCGCCTTTAAAACAGTTTTTTGCTGCTCTGCTGGGGTCGCTCATTTTCTTGGCATGTGCTTTTTGGTAGCTCTCGCTGGCCCATTTTCGCAAGGTGGGCGCTATGTGGGTGTTGGCCACGCGATCAAGCAATGCCGCGGGGTAGGCAAGTGTTTTAAGGGCAAAATTGTGGATGGCAGGCGCAAGAATTTCTTCGGTTTGTCGACGGGCATCTTGAATGGCTTTTGCATGCGGGTTGTTAACATCCATGTGGTCTACAGTGCTCGCCAGCGCAACATAGTGACTTTCTTTGGTGGTTACTGCTTTGGCATAGCGGTAGCGTGCCCAAAGGGTGGCTGATTCGCCTGCCGGTTTTTCAACCTGCATGTATTGCCCCAAAGCGGTTTTAAGAGCCTGCATGTTTTCAAGGTCGCTTTTGCCGGGGTCAATTGCGGCCAGTGCAGCATTCAAAACAATGGGAACGCCTTGAGCATCCAGACTGTTCGATTTGATTTTTTTCAGAATGTGATGTTTGCCCTGCATTGCTTTGGCCATGATCTGGATCAGCTCGGGTTTGCCTTTGATGGATTTGAGTTGTGACAGTATTTTTTGAAGATTTTCGCTGACGTCTTTTGAAAGGTTTTCTTTCTGTTTCGTGTTGACCTTGTGTTTTTGAACCGCGATTTGGCTGGCCAGGCCAGCGCAAAAGCCCAAGAAACCCAGGGCAGAAGAAGCCACCGGGAATGCGATGAGCAAAGTCAAAATACCCTGACCCAGGAAAGTGGCACTGTTGCTGGAGAGGCCCCGTATTGCGCTCAATAATTCGGTAGTGGCCACACCAACAAACCCCAGCAAACCAAACATGAGAATTTTGTTTTTGGTGCTTTTTTCATCAACGCCACTCGCGCCGGCGTTGCGCACGACGTTGTAACTCATGCCAGTGGGTGCGGCATTCATTTCGCACAGGCCATGCAAGGCATGGCTTAATTTGGAGAATCGGCGGGCCCACAGGTTGCGAGATGTGTGGCCATTGTCCTTGTTGTAATAATTGGGGCTGTAGCGAATGTAATCTTCCCGCATCAAGCGGTTTTGAACACCGCTTGAATTCCACACCGTGTCGTCATACTCGTCTTCTGTCAGTGCGCGGCCCAGCGCGTCTGATTTTTGGGTGGCTTGGTAATCTTTGCGCAGAATGGCTGCTTCGGAGTATTGTTTAGATTCAAAATGCGCTTTGGCAACCACTTGAATGGCACGTGTGGAGCTCACAAAGTCACAGATTTTTTTCCAGGCAGTGCGCTGTTTGTAGACGTCACCATGCACATGTTTATTGCCTGATTTGCGGGCAATATTGTTCTTGATCCCACGGTCAAGCGCGGGCGTGATCATGTTCGGTGAGACAGTAATTTGCAGGGCCACGACAGGTCTCCAGAACGCACGATTCAGGTGCATTTCATTTTTTCTTTGACCCTAAACATGTCACAAACTGTGAATTTGTCCAAAAGCGGGCAAATAGGTGTCACTCGTTGTGTGTCACTTTATTCGTTAAAGTTTGACAAAATCAGGGTTTCCCCTATTTTTTGTGCACCGCAATAGCGCAGTACTTGAACTCGGGAATTTTTCCATCGGGGTCGAGTGCTGCGTGGGTTAGTTTGTTGATTGCTGCCTCGGCATAACAAAAAGGCACAAATACATGGCCCGGTGGTGTGCCCGTGTCGGCGCGTGCAAACAGTTGAATTTCACCGCGGCGGGATTGAAGCCGAATGGTGTTGCCAGCCTCAATGTTCAAGGCTTTTAAATCCTCGGGATGAAGCAGTGCGGTGGGTTCGGGTTCAATGGCATCCAGAACGCTGGCGCGACGGGTCATGCTGCCAGTGTGCCAGTGTTCCAGTTGTCGTCCGGTGATCAATACAAAGGGAAACTCGGAATCAGGTGTTTCAGCAGCCTTACGGTATCGGGCTGGCACCAGGCGAGCTTTTCCATTGGGTGTCGGGAAGTGCTCGGTAAACACCACGGCTTGGCCAATGTCTCCTTCATGAGCGCAGGGGTAAACCAAAGCGTGCTCGCCTTGCAGGCGTTGCCAGGTAATGCCCTCAATGCTGTGCATGGCGCGGCGCATTTCATCAAACACTTCTTCCAAACTGTTGTACTGCCAGTCCAGCCCCAGTCCTTGTGCAATACTTTGAATGATCCACAGGTCTTGCCGTGCTTGTCCCGGCGGGTGGATGGCTTGTTGCCCAAGTTGCACCAGGCGATCGGTGTTGGTGAAGGTGCCGGTTTTTTCAGGAAAAGCGCTGGCGGGTAAAACGACATCTGCAAGGCTTGCCGTTTCGGTCAGGAAGATGTCTTGCACCACTAGAAAATCGAGTGCGGCCAGTGCCTTTCGGGCATGGTTTAAATCGGGGTCAGACATGGCCGGGTTTTCACCGAGTATGTACATGCCTTTTACAGTACCGGCGAGAATCGCCTGCATGGTCTCGACCACGGTTAGCCCGGGGGTGTTGGAAAGTGGCGTGTTCCAAAGGGCCTCGAACCGTTGTTGTGCTTCGGGATTGCACACCTGTTGGTAGTCCGGGTACATCATGGGGATCAGCCCGGCGTCTGATGCGCCCTGCACATTGTTTTGGCCGCGCAAGGGGTGAAGGCCCGTGCCAGGTCGACCGATTTGCCCGGTGATCAGTGCCAGTGAAATAAGGCAGCGTGCATTGTCGGTGCCGTGGGTGTGCTGTGAAATGCCCATGCCCCACAAAATGATGGATGCACTGGATGTGGCATACAGGCGGGCCACTGCACGCAATTCAGCCGGTGATATGCCACAGATGGATGACATGGCCTCGGGTGTGCAGGCGCTGACATTCGCTTTCAGGTCATCAAAGCCTTCGGTACGTTGTTCGATGAATTCCCGATCAATCAGCTTTTCTTCGATGATGACGTGCAACAAGGCATTGAGCAGTGCCACGTCACTGTCGGCCTTGAACTGTAAAAAATGGGTGGCGTGCCGTGCCAGGTCTGAACGCCTGGGGTCGGCCACAATCAGTTTGGCGCCGTTTTTAACCGCGTTTTTAATCCAGGTGGCGCCCACAGGATGATTCACTGTGGGGTTGGCACCAATTACGAAGATCACTTCGGCCTGGTTTACATCCATCACCGGGTTGGACACGGCTCCCGATCCAATACCCTCCAGCAATGCGGCCACTGACGAGGCGTGACACAGGCGGGTGCAGTGGTCAACATTGTTGGTACCAAAACCGGTGCGAACCAGTTTTTGAAACAGATAGGCTTCCTCGTTGCTGCATTTGGCAGAGCCAAAACCAGCCAGTGCATGGCCGCCATGCGTGGATTTAATTTGCTTGAACCGGCCGGCGATCAAGGCCAGTGCTTCGTCCCAAGTGGCTGGGCGAAACGCGCTATTCACTTGTTCTGGATCCAGCAGATCGACCGGGTTTTTGGTAACTCCTTCGCGGCGAACCAGCGGTTGGGTGAGCCGTTGTTCGTGGTGAACATAGTCAAAGCCATAGCGGCCTTTCACGCACAGGCGGCCTTCATTGGCGGGTCCCTTGCGACCTTCGACACGCAAAATGGTATTGCCCTTCACGTGGTAAGTAAGCTGACAGCCCACACCGCAATAAGGGCATACGGAATCCACTGTTTTATCTGCGGGCTGGTGTGCCGCAGCTTTGGCCGGGCTCAGCGCACCGGTGGGGCAGGCTTGCACGCATTCGCCGCAGGCCACGCAGGTGGATTGGGCCAGCGCATCACCTTGATCAAACACAATTGCGGCGTGTTCACCGCGAAAAGCCAGGCCAATGACATCGTTCACCTGCACGTCCCGGCAGGCGCGCACGCAGCGGGTGCACTGGATGCAATGGTCCATGTTCACTGCAATTGCAGGGTGCGACAGGTCGGCGGGCACGGCTGCCCGCGCGTCAAACCGGCTGCCTTCAATGTCCATTTGCTGACACCAGTGGGTCAATTCATTGTCGGTTTTCAGCGCTTTTGGGTTTGCGTGGTTGGGCATGTCGGCCAGCAACAGTTCCAGCACCATTTTTTGCGCGGCAATGGCCTTGGTGGAGTCGGTGTGCACCACCATGCCTGCCACGGCCTGTCTGCAACACGAGGCGGCCAGGGTGCGTTCGTCCTCCACCTCGACCACGCAGGCGCGGCAGTTGCCCGCAGCTTCAAGGCCGGCTTTGTAGCAAAGGTGGGGTACGTCGATGCCTTCGCGCTGGGCAACCTGCAGCAGGGTTTCACCTGGCAGGGCTTCAACAGTTTGGCCGTTGAGCTGTAAGCGGATCATTTGCGAGGCGTTCATGATTTGCTGCCTCTTGGCTCGAATTCCAATTCCTGAGGAAAGTAGCGGATGACACAATCAATTGGATTGGGGGCCGCCTGGCCTAGACCGCAAATGGAGGCATCGCGCATGACGGCAGAAAGCTCCTGCAGCAAAGGTACATTCCATTGGGGTTGATTGATCAAGGCCAGGGCTTTGGCGGTACCGGTGCGGCAGGGAGTGCATTGCCCGCAGCTTTCATGCACGAAAAACCGCATCAGATTGCGGGCCATGTTCACAGCGCTGTCCGCTTGAGAGAACACTACAACAGCCGCGGAGCCGATGAAGCAGCCGTGGGGTTGCAGGGTGTCGAAATCAAGTGGCACATCGGCCAGTACCGCAGGCAATATTCCGCCAGACGCTCCGCCTGGCAAATAGCCATAAAGGGTGTGGCCGGGCTGCATGCCATCGCAGTACTCGGAAATCAGCTCGTTCAGGGTGATACCTGCCGGGGCTAGGTGAACGCCGGGTTTATTCACGCGCCCTGATACAGAATACGACCGTAGACCACTTCGCCCATGGCGTCCCTGTTCGGAGAACCAGCCGGCCCCTTTTTCAAGGATGGTGGGTACCCAGTACAGGGTTTCAAAGTTGTGAACCAGTGTGGGTTTGTTGAACAAGCCCACCTGCGCAACGTAAGGTGGGCGTAGCCTTGGTAATCCACGTTTGCCTTCAATCGACTCCAGCATGGCCGATTCTTCACCGCAAATGTAGGCGCCTGCACCACGACGAAGTTCAATGGCGGGCATGTTGCTTATCGGCGGACTGGCTTTGAGGAGGGCCAGTTCGTTTTGCAGCATGGCCCGGCAGGCGTGGTATTCGTCGCGCAGGTAAATGTAAATTGTGCTGGCTTGCACGGCCCAGGCGGCAATCAGCATGCCCTCCAAAAACTGATGTGGGTTGTGTTCAAGGTAGCTGCGGTCTTTGAAGGTACCGGGTTCGCCTTCATCGATGTTCACAGCCATCAAACGGGGTGCGTTTTGCTCGCGCACAATGGCCCACTTTTTACCGGCTGGAAAACCCGCGCCACCCAAACCGCGCAAGCCTGAATTCGAGAGGGTGTTGATAAGCGATTCAACCGTGCGTTTCCCCGTTACACATTCGTGCAAAAGTTGATAACCCCCTGCGGCTTTGTATTGGGCTACACCAGTGTGGCGCGGTGGCAAGGCCGTGGTGTGCTGACCAAATGCTGCTTCCATAATTTCATGGTGATTGGCCCAGCCAATTTCATGCTGGCCCACTGCCACTGCCGGGGCTTGCTCGCAACGCCCAATGCAGGGTACCGCTTGAACCCGCACGGTGCTGCCAAGCAGTGCAGGCAATTTCTCAATCAGTTCTTCTGCTCCCGCCATGCAACAAGACGGGCCATTGCACACACGCACAGTGAGATCGTGGTTTGCGGAGTGTTCGGAGTCCACCACATCGAAGTGATGGTAGAAGGTAGCCACTTCGAACACTTCGGTTTGTGACAACCTCAGGCATTCAGCCAGCGCGGCCAGGTGAGGTTTGGGCAGACAGCCCAAGTGGTCTTGCAGTTGGTGAAGGTATTCAATCAGCAGGTCGCGGCGCAGCGTTTCTTGGCCCACAATGGCAAGGACTTCGGACACGCAGTGGGGGTTTGCTTGACGACCTTTGGGTTTGCCGCGGTGTTGTTGCGTAAAGTCAACAGCAGTTGCAATCGGTATGATTGCTGGGTTCATCTCATCTCCGCCTTCTGTTGTTCGCCCTATTAGGCCGCTATTGAACTTACACGGTCCTTTCTAGGACCAAGGGGTTGCGGTGAAGTTCATCGTAAACCTGCAGCTCAATTTGCCGTTAGTGGATTCTGTCAACCCAAGTTTGCTGCACTGCGGTAGCATCCTCCTCTTGAATCAGTTTTCGAAAAATGTGTATGAAAAACAAGCCTTTTGGCATTTTCCTGGCGTCCATGTTGGCCTTGGTGTTGTCTGCCTGTGCCACGGTTGCACCGCCAGTTGCGCCTTTGCCTGAACCTGTACCGGCTGCTCAGGCCCAAGACCCGGTTGTACCGAAAACCCGCGAGCCAGTGGTTGCTTTGGTGCTGGGGGGCGGTGGTGTGAAGGGCTTTGCCCATGTGGGTGTGATCAAGGTGCTGGAAAGCCACGGTATCAAACCCAGCATTGTGGTGGGTACCAGTGCAGGCAGCTTTGTGGGTGCTTTGTATGCCAGTGGCATGAACGCTTACACCTTGCAAAGCGTAGCTTTGGGTATGCAGGAAGCCGACATTCGCGACCTGACCTTGAGCAGCCAGGGGTTCTTGATAGGCGACAAATTGCAGCAGTATGTGAATACGCAAGTGAAGAACAAGGCCATTCATCAGTTCCCGATTCGTTTTGCAGCTGTGGCCACCGACCTAGAAAGCGGTGAGAAGGTTGCCTTTAACTATGGAAACGCCGGGCAGGCAGTGCGTGCGTCGTGCAGCATTCCAAACGTGTTTTTACCTACCCGTATCGGAAAACGCCAGTTTGTGGATGGTGGTTTGGTAAGCCCTGTACCTGTGCTGACTGCCCGTGAAATGGGCGCCGATGTGGTGATTGCGGTGGATATTTCTGCAAAACCACGCACTGGAGCAGGTGCCATGGGATGGTGGGGGTTGCTCGACCAAAGCATCAATATTCTGAGCCAACAAGCCATTCGTGCCGAGTTGGCCCGGGCCGATGTGGTGATACAACCCAGTGTGCAACATGCTGATGCATTGAATCTGGACCAGCGCCATGAGTTTTTGCTGGAAGGCGAAAAAGTGGCGCAGAAACTGGTGCCAAAAATTCAGGCTGCCATACAGGGAAGTCGCGAACGGCTGATGGCACAGGCAAACCCGCAGGCACGGCTCTAAATTTTCGCAGTACAATGCCTTGATGACAAAAGAAAAAACAGGGCATGCAGACATGGGTTCGCTGACGGACAAACCCACAATTTTGATCGCTGAAGACCACCCCATGATTTCGATCATGTTGGCTGACATGATCGACCAGCTGGTCACCCACAGTGAAATTATTGTGGTGGAAAGCATGGAGAAGGCCAGAGCCATTCGGGCTGAGCCAGACTTGGTCATTGCCGATCTGGACCTCCCCGACTCCAAGGGCGTGGGTACCATCAACACCTTTGCAGTGCTGTTTCCACAATGCCCAAAACTGATTTGTTCGGGCGTGCTCGACAAAAACCTGGCGCGTGAGGCTGAGCGGGCTGGCTATTTTTACGTGAACAAGGCCAGCACCTACCCTGAACTGCTTCGTGCCCTTCAAAATTTGCTGATACAGGCGGGTGTGCTTGACGATGTGCCCAAAGGCGCGGAGAAGGCTGCCAACGAATACCATTCCAACATTTATGCCCCGGGGTCGGACAAACCCTTGACCTGGAAGCAGGTGGAAATCATGCGCAAAACCGCCGAAGGCTTGTCGGCCAAGGAAGTGGCGCGTGAAATGGACATCAGCCCGGATACGGTGCGTGGGCACATCAAGGAAATATTCTTGCGCTTGGGTGCAAAAAACAAAGGTCAGGCTGTTGATATTTTCATTCGGGCTGAACGCAAAGCGCGCTTGCTCGATTCTTGAACACCGCTGGCTGGGAGGCCAAGATGATCCGTTCGATGCGTTCCTTACTTGCCTTTTTCGTGGCCCTGTTTGCCTTGGTATTCACCGGTACAGTGGCGGCCGCGGATTTAAGCGGCATCACCAGCAAAGAGGCAGTAACTGCCTTGCGTACCACGCTCAGCAAAGGTGCCGATGCCGCAGTGGGCAGCTTGGGCAAGGCCGATGGTTTTTTGGGCAACCCGGCTGTGCGAATTAAACTGCCGGAGTACCTGGAGAACAGCAAGGGTTTGCTGAAAATGGTGGGCATGGGTTCACAGCTGGATCAAATGGAAATCAGCATGAACCGCGCGGCGGAAGCGGCGGTGCCACAGGCCAAAGCCGTACTGAAAAAGACCATTCAAAACATGACAGTTGAAGACGCCAAACAAGTACTGAGTGGCGGTGATACCGCAGTGACGGACTTTTTCAGAAGCAAATCCCAGGCCGATTTGTACACCCAGCTGCTGCCGATTGTGAAAGGCAAAACCGCGCAGGTGGGTTTGGCCCAGCAATACAATGCCTTGGCCGAGAAGGGCAGCCGCTTTGGCTTGGTGAAGGCCGAAGACGCCAACCTGGAGGGCTATGTCACCAATAAGGCGCTTGATGCGTTGTTTTTGATGGTGGCTGAGGAAGAGAAAGCGATTCGGGCCAACCCGGTTGCGGCGGGCAGTGCCGTGCTTAAAAAAGTGTTTGGGAGTTTGAAGTGAAGAAAATGATTCATTTGGCGGTTTTGTCTGCCGCCGTGGCTTTGGCAGCCTGTTCTGAACATCATGACCATGGTGCAGAGTCGGGCCATTCTCACGATGCGCCTGCTGTAGCAGAGCAGGCGGCAGCACCCGCGCAGGTGCAAGACGGAATTTCGGTTCAGAACGCCTGGGTGCGCCCCACTGTGGGCGAGCAGGACGCCACTGGTGCCTATTTGACCATTACCAGTCAGGAACCCATGTCCTTGGTTGGCGTGGCCACCCCGGCCGCTGAAATTGCCGAAGTGCATGAAATGAAAATGGACGGCGACATTATGCGCATGCGCATGGCCGAGCGCATTGAAATGAAGGCGGGCGAGCCGCTGGAATTAAAGCCGGGTGGCTACCATGTGATGCTGATGGCTTTAACCGCACCGGTTGAGGTTGGCCAGGAAATTGAACTGAGCCTGCAATTTGAGAAAGCCGATGGCAGCAAAATTGAAATGCCGGTGAAAGCGGTGGCAGGCCAGAATGCAGCAGGTGACCACCACAGCCATGGTGGCGGCGGTGATCACAAACACTAAATGCCCAGCTTTGCCTTAGAAGGCCAGTTTCACACCCACCAGCGCAGAGCGCCCGCCCAGCGGCGTATAACCGCGCACGGTGTTCAGCGTTGTGGCTGAAAACGCCAGCTCATCAGTCAGGTTTTGAAGGTTGGCGAATACTTCGCCACCGGTGCGGCCCCAAGTGAATGTCTTGCCGATTCGCAAGTTCACCAACTCGTAACCTTCCACTTCAACATCGCCTGAACCCGCTTTGCTGTCGCTGACCCAAATCAGTTCAGGCGTAACGGTCCAGCCACCTTGTGTATAAGCGGCGCTGGCCACCACACGTTGCGGGCTGATGCGGGGAAGGTTGCCGCCCCCATCGGTGCGTTTGCCACGTACAAGGTCGTATTGAATGGACGGCTGCAGCTTGCCAGCACCCATGGCGTAGGCGGTTTGATATCCCAGTTCAATGCCTTGAAATTCTGCGGGAACCGCCGTGAAGTCGAACACTTGAATGGGCGGTTCTCCGGGCGCTTCAATAAACTCGGCATCGGCACCTGTGCGTCCAATCAAGGCAATGTAATTGCTGTATCGGCTTGCGAAGGCAGTGGCATTGAATTTGGATTCACCTTGTGCCCAAGTGCTGGTTAATTCCAGGTGGCGGCCGCGTTCTTCCTGCAAATTCGGATTGCCTTTCTCGTAGGCATCTGTGGCCACATGCACACCATCGGCATACAACTCGAAGCTGGAGGGCGCACGCTCCACCCGAGACACCGAACCACCCAGCGACCAGCCGTTGCCAATAGGCGCTGTATAGCCCAAAGAAACGGAACTTGGGCTGAAACTGCGGTTAATGCCAGGACCCGCATCTACACCGGCGCCCGCGACAGGGCCATTCAGGGGCGACAAACCACTGGTGGCTGCATTCACATCCACTTGGTCTCCACGCAGACCGAATTCGAATACCCCACTGTTTTCCTGTCCGCGGCTGGCGCGGAAGATGGTGAAGAGCCCGGTTTGATCGGTGCTGGTGCTGGGCACAAAGGCTTCATCCCCAATCGCCGAAAAATCGGTCCGCTCAAACTGCACGCCAGTGCTGGTGTTGATGTTCATGCCGGCAATTGAAAACGGCTGCAAGGCCACTTCCACGCGGCCGTCTACGCCATCGTTCACAAACAGGGTGGCCGGCGCACCGTCTTCAAATTCCTGGTGTTGATAATCGGTTTTGGCCAGGCGGTATTTCACTTGCTTGAAGGCGGCGTTGTTGAAGTTTTGCTCACCTTCCAGTGCATAGCGTTCGCTTTCCATGCCAATCCGCACATCGAGGGATTTCGGTACACCGTATTCGTTGTTGTAACGTTCAGCCGACACGCCAATATAGCCATTGCCGGTTTGGAACGAGGCTCCGATGGCTGCACCATCGGATTTCGAGGAGGAGTTTTGAACCCGGTTGCCCGTGACACCGTCGGGGTCGGTGAACGTGGGGGTTTCAAGGTCGCGCGTGGTGCGCTTGAATCCATCCAGATGAATGCTGACCCCCTGCCCCAAGCCGGCATCCAGCTTAAAGCCGCCGGCAGTTTGATCGGCTGCGCCGCCACCCAGCAAGTTGACTTCACCCTGAAGACCTTGCACAGGCTTGCGTGCAATGCGTTGGTCGACCAGGTTCACTACACCGCCGACCGCATTGCCCCCGTAGGCCAGCGCAGCAGGGCCACGAAGGATTTCAACCTGGTGCAATGCGAAGGGATCTACAGGCAGGGCATGGTCGAAGCTGAGTGCAGACACATCAACCGTGGCGGCTGAATTGCGCAGAATCTTGATTCGGTCAGAGTCTTGGCCACGCACAATGGGGCGGCTTGAATTGGGGCCGAAACCTGTGGCGGACACTCCCGGTTGATAGCGCAATGCCTCGCCCACGGTGCTGGCGCCATTGGCATTCAGCTCATCGGCGGTAATGATTGAAAAAGGTTTGGCGATGGATTCTGCTTGTTCGGTTGTGCCGGTGACCACCACGGATTCAAGCAAGGCTTCTTGGGCCAGGGCCTGGGTTTGTGCAATAAAAAGCAAGCTGGCCAGCGCCACAGCACGACGCTGAAATTGGGATTTGTTCATGTTCTTTCCTGAAATACATCACGCCGCTGTCCGGCCTGGTTTTGATAACAAAAAGGCTCGGAAAGCGACAAAAAATAAGGGGATTGTTTACTTCAGGAAAAACTGGGCGGGTCGCGGACCCGCACCCGTTGCGCGAACAGGGTATTTCTGGGCGCTGCGACCGCACTGCTTTGAATGCCCAGTTGGGCCAGCAGGGGCAATGCACAGCCGGTGGGTGGATTGGAAACTGCGGCCTGTGCGGTGGCAAGCCCATCGAACAGCAGGCAGGAATGCAGTAAATCGCTGGCGGCAGCGTGTTTGCTGTTGTGGCTGTGTGCGTGGCCGTGCGATTCGGCTTGCAGCGTGTCCCGGTGCTCAATGCTGTGGGCAAGACCTGCCCATTGCGTGGCCAAAACGGCCAGCGCGATCAGCATGTGTTGGAACCAGCGGGTGCGCATTGGGGAAATCACTTCGTTTGACTGCAATTTGAGTAGTTTAACAAACCTGTCAAGAGGGTGCTGGTGTGGTTCACGGTGAAGGGTGTCCGGCTTTGCGGCGCATCTCCGCCAAGCGTTTGTCTTTCAGGGTCCAGATATCACCAATCCAGGTTTTAAACCGGTTCTTGAATTCCAGGTCGTTGCGAAAGTCGCCTGCGATCATGTCGGCAGGAATGGGCAGAATTTCAACATGCACCTGCATATTGGGTTGCTTCCCGCACAGCCAGCTCCATGTGATGTTGCCCTGGCTGGGGCCATAGGCAATGGTGACATTCACCATGCCAGCAAACTGCTCACCCATGGCATTCAGCGAGGCGGACAAGCCGCCGTATTTGGGGCCCAGCAGGCGAGTGTAAGGTGATTTGGTTTTGGCTTTTTTGGCGGGTGTAAAGCGGGTACCTTCCAGAAAGTTGATCACGGTAACCGGACTTTCTTTGTATACCTCGCAGGCTTTGCGGGTGGTTTCCAGGTCTTGGCTGGCCAGCACCGGGTTGCGTGCAATGGCGGCACGGCTGTGGCGCTTCATGAAGGGGAAATCCATGGCCCAACACACCACGCCCACAATGGGAACCCAAATCAGTTCTTTTTTCAGGAAAAACCGGCCAAAAGGTGCGTGGCCGTGAAGCACATCGAACAACACCACAATGTCGGCCCAGGCCGTGTGGTTGCTGATCACCAGATAACTGCTGCGCGGTTTGAAGTCGCCATGAATCTCAACCTGCCCCTGTTGACCGTGCAGCAGTTTGTACAGTTGCTTGTCCGAGCCTACCCACCAGGTTGCAATTTGCACGCAGCAATTGGATGCCACGCGTTGCACACGATACACCGGCACAAGGCGCAACACGATAAACGGGAACATCACGATGAACCAGAAGGTGATGCACAGGCTCATCAGGGTGACGGTGAGGACACCGATGATAGGGGCAGGAAGAATTCTGGACAGAGGCACTTTGGGGATCCGGGGTGTAGTAGCTTTGCGGGCTGTTCAATCAAACAGCCCGGATCTTACCCCAGAAACTCTTAAACACCCAACAGGCCAGTGACTACGTCCACGGGGAACACACCTTGTTGACTGATGCGGTTGGCACCGTCGGCCACCTCGAAGGTGGCAGACAGGGTTTCAGAGCCGCCGCGCTCAAGAATGGTGCTGACTGCCCAGTATTCGCAAGTGGTTTTGTCCTCAGCCACGCGCAGCAAGCTGTAACCGCGTTCGGTGACGTTTACATGCTTGATGTGTGGGCTGGTCAAGCGAATGGACTCGATGATCTGGTTGGGTACGTCCAGTCCTGGCGAGGTGACGGAGGACACCACAAACTCGGTGGCCACACTGCCTTGGCCCGTGACTGGGTTGTAGCCGCCTGCCACATCAATCGGCTGGTTGGGGTTGTCCGTGATGTCGGCCACCCAGGCGCTGTGGACATCGCCAGTCAGAATAACCACGTTGTTGATGGCCTCGCCACCATCGTCGCCGCGCAGGGCATTGATGATGCGCTGGCGCTCGGCGCTGTAGCCATCCCAAGCGTCGCCATTCAAGCCTGAGGGGGCCAACAGGTCGCCCACAGGGCTGGGTGCCGGGTTGTTCAAGCCTGGTTTGATGATCCACTGGTGAAACACCACCTGGTTGCCTATCAGCTTCCACTGGGCTTGCGAGGCACGCATGCCGTTAATCAAGAAGTTGTACTGCTCTTCACCAATCATCGTGCGGTCGGGCTGACTGGAAACTCCATCAGTGGGGTTGATGGGCGTGGCTGCTTCAAGGTCGCGGTCGAACAAGCGGGTGTCCAGCATGAACATGTCGACCATGTCGCCAAACTGCACGCGGCGGAAAATCTTGGCGCGGTTACCGGGTTCGGGCAAGCGAATTGGCATCCATTCGTCGTACGCGCGCTGGGCAAAACCCTTGCGTTCTTCCCACACACCTTCTGCACCCTCGGTGTGGTTTTCTGCGCCGTCGCGGTAGGAGTTGTTGGTCGATTCGTGGTCGTCCCAAATGGTGATGAAGGGAAAGCGCTGGTGCAGCTTTTGCAGGTCTTCATCGCGCTTGTACTGGGCGTGGCGGGTGCGGTAGTCGGATAGCGTGATTATTTCTGTCGCCGGTTCATACTCGCGCACGTTGCCATACTGGCCTGTGCCGTATTCGTAAATGTAGTCGCCCAGGTGAATAATGGCGTCAATGTCATCGCGCTCGGCCAGTTTGGCATAGGCATTGAAAAAGCCATGGGCCAGGCTGGAGCAGCTCACCACGCCAAAATTCAGCGGGCGCTTGTTGCCGGCGGCGGGTGTGGTGCGGGTGCGGCCCACCGGGCTGGTTTTGCCGTTGCTGCGGAATTGGTAGAAGTACACGGTGTCTTGTTCAAGACCGTTGCAAATCAGCTTCACGGTGAAGTCTTGTGCTGCGGTGGTTTGAAAGTCCATGGATTTGACAAACATGGTCAGCGCTTCGTCCTTGAACACATCCACGCGGCCAGCCACGGTGCGGTTGGTGTTTTCAGGCGTAATGCGAGTCCACAACACCACGCTGTCAAAGGCGGGGTCGCCGCTGGCCACGCTGTGCAGAAACTGCACATTCTGAGTGGGGGTGTTGTCACTGGGTGTGGTGCGGTTATCGGTTGCTGTGGTCGAATCGTTGTCACTGCCACAACCCTGCAGCAGGCTTAGCCCGCCAACGCTGGCAGTACCAATACCAAGACCTTTGAGGAAGGAGCGGCGTGTTATGCCCGGGCGTTTTTGAATTCGACTGCGTTTGCGGCGTGGACCTGACATGGCGTGTATTCCTTGGTAGTTTGAAGCTGTTTGTTATGCGTTGGGTAGTGTGTCGGGGATCATCAGTTCATAGAGCATGCCCAGCCCAAGCCCATAGCCGCCTTGCCCGTTGGGGCCTCCGCGGTCACTGGTAAAGTACATGCGTTTGCCGTCCGGGCTGAAGGCAATTCCGGCGATTTCAGACTGGTCTTGCCCAACAATTTGCAGCAGCGGTACCAGCTTGCCGTCGGGATATACAACCACCACTTGCATGCTGCCACCATCTTCGGCTACCAACACTTCGCCAAATGGCGTCATGGTGATGTTGTCAACGCCAGAAAGAATGTTGTTGGGGGCGGTGGCGGTGGCCATGTCGTAAACCACCTCAATGGTTTGTGCGGTGGTGTTCAACATCCACAAGCGGTCATCGCCCTTGGTCGCAAAAAACACGCGGTCATTCTGATACCAGACACCTTCGCCACCGTCGAACACGGCAGTGTCGGGCAGGCGGTTCTCGGTTTGCGGTGCATTGGGATTGGCTGCGTTCACCCAGCTGTAGCGCACCGGGCCATTCAATGCATTGGCCACATCGCCTTCCACTTTCAATACCTGTAGCAGTCCCTGATTCATATTGGCGCGTGGCGCACCGGCCGGCCAGTCACCCGCGGTGGGTACCCAGCGGTAGAAGCGGCCGTCGGGCATGTCTTCCGTCATGTAGAACACGCGGCGCTCACTGTCGATAGCAACTGCTTCGTGGCTGAACAGCCCCAGGGCTGGCAGTGGGCGGGCGGCCTGAATACCGAACGGATCGCATTCCCACACCAAGCCGGTCGGAATTTCTTCGCAGCTGAGCCAGGTTTTCCAGGGTGTAATTACGCCAGCACAATTAAATGTAGTGTTTTGTAATATTCGATAGCTGTCTTCAATCGTGCCGTCGGGGCCAAACACAAGGGCGCTTGCGCCGCCCAGTCCGGGGCTGAATGTTTCGAGTAAATTTCCCACGGGCGCCAGTTCAGGCACGGTGAAACCAAGGGTACCAAAGCCTGGAATCTCGCTGTTTGAACAATAAATCCAGCCACCATCTTCTCGGGGCACCACACCGCCACCGTCATTGAAAATATGCCAAGGTGTTGCGCCTGAAACCGGCGGCAGGTTGCTGATGGCCACTACCCGCGTGGAAAAACCGGCAGCAGTGCGCACGCCGTTGGCATCAGGATCGCCCAGTGGGCTGATGTTTCGAAACCGAAACTGATTGTTATTTAGCGCAGTGCCGCCAAACCGGTTGGTCTCTGATGCGCCAAGCCGGCCACTGCTTGAACCGGAGGGATTGTCGGAACTGCCGCAGCCAGCCATCCACGGCAGCGCGCTGGCGCTGGCACCATACAAAAATGTTTTGAGCAGATTGCGTCGGCGAATGCTGGGGGGCAAAGCGGGTGGAAACGACATGGCGAACATCCAGATTGAACAACATCAACCTGTGATACCCGGCATACTGAATTTTGGTTTCCGAGGCGGTCTTCAGTGTGACCATTCACCGATTTGTCACATGGTGGGGTCACACGGAAGTACAGTCCTTTACGTTTTGAAGTAAGACACAGCGCGCTGCAAGTCTTCCGACATGCTTTCTACCTGACGGGATTGACCCTCTAGTTGCATACTGGCCATTTTCAGTTGTTCCGACAAGGCTGAAATATCACTCACCCGCTCGGAAATATCCATGCTGGCGGCTTCTTGCTCTTTGGTGGAATTGGCCACGGCCAGCGCATATTCAACGGATTGCTCGAAGTGTTGAACAATTTCCTGAAGACCACCCATAAGCTTGTCAGCGTACTGCATGTTTTCGTTCATGTGCTCGCCCACTTGTTCCACCGACTTGTTGGAACGTTCTGAGTAGGTGCAAATTTCACCGATCAAGGTGCGAATTTCATCGGTGGCCGTGGCGGTGTTCTGTGCCAGGGTACGTACTTCATCGGCCACCACTGCAAAGCCACGCCCTTGTTCGCCAGCGCGAGCGGCTTCAATGGCAGCATTCAAGGCCAGCAGGTTGGTTTGCTGGGCAATCCCCTGAATCACGGACACGATACCGTTGATTCGGTCAGAGCGTTCCACCAGTCCCGCAATTTCCTGGGTGGTGGTTTGCATTTGACCCGCCATGTCATTCATTTTGCCTTGCAGGGTTTGCATCAAGGCCATGCCGTTCTTGGCGGTGTCTGCCGACAGTTTGGCCTGCACTTCGGTTTTGTGGGCGTAATCTGAAATGGACTTGGCGCTGGCGCTCATTTGTTCCACGCTGACCGCAGTGGCGTTGGAACTGTCGGCCTGTTTTTCAGCAGAACCTGACAGACCCGACGCCACATTCACCAGTTCGCTTGAAGCGGTTTTGAAAGTGCCGCAGGCCTGTGACACCTGCTTGATGATTTCCCGCAAACGCACCTGCAATTGCTGCATTCCGTCCATCAGCGAGCCACTCTCGCATTTCGGGACAGATTGGGTCAGATTGCCTTGCGCCATGGTCACCACCACATTCAGCGCCTTGGCAGGTTCGCCACCAATTTGCTTGCGAAGCGATGCAGCCACCATGCCAACCGTGATACCGCACAACAGCACAATGGCGACACACACAATGCCGATGGTGATCAGGGCATTCTCGAACACGGAATCGCCTTGGGCCACTGCAGCCTCCATAGTGCTTTTCACGCTCGAGTTCAAGGCATTCATGGCATTGTCAATTTGCTGCTCCAGCGGATCACCTTCTCCCAGCAGCATCAGGGTTGCAGCCTGCACTTCACCCAATTCGGATTGTTCAATCACTTTTTGATACACGGTGTGCAAGGCCGAGTTGTCGGTGTTGATGGTTTCGATCAGTTTGCGGGTTTCGCCCGCAGGCGCGCTGGCCTGCATGCTTTGGCCCAGCAAATCAATTTCAGCATCCAGCGCAAGCATGCGTGATTTGGCCAAATCAAACCGCTCCTGTTCATCAGCAAGAATCACATTTCGGGCTTCGCGCGCCAACAATGCTGATTTACTGCCCAGGTTGGACACCTGCGTTAGCAGGGAAACCTGCTTTTCGGTGTTTTCCTGGTTGAACTGGTTTAGGGCATGAATTTGATAAACAGCAAACACACTCAAGGCGAGCAAGGCCGCAATAGGTATGCCCATGACAATACCCAGCCGAACATTCAGGCTGGTATTGATGATCTTGTTCATAAAGGAGGAAGACATGTTTACTTGCTCATGGAAGGGCTTGAACATTCACGCCGATGGTTAAAGTGCCAATTGCTTTGCCACCCTCCATCACGGGTACGGAGACCTGAGAAACCACCGCGCCGGAACTTTCATCCTTTTTTGCACGGGCAATGTAGTCATCGCCTTTGCCATCGGCCCAGGCTTTCACAAACTTGGGCTCATCGCCCTGCCAGTAATCGGAAGTCATGGAACTGATGGCTACGTTCGCTCCCTGGTTGTCGGTCAGAATGGTTTCGGTGAAATAAGGTTTGGATTTTTCAGCCGCAAGCAGGGCTTTGGACACCGGGCTTTCCATCATGGCTTTTCCCTCTGGCAAACCGCCCGATGCAGCAATCCACTTGCTGTCCATCGCCTTGATGGCGTCCAGTGTCAGTCCCTTTCCGTTTTGGGCTTTGACAGCGGCAATCACTTCGGGTTTTGCGGCAATCGCCTTGATTTCAGGCAGCACGTCGTTGGCCGTGCCTGCAAAAACGGCGCCGCCTGTTGTCAGAATGAAAGTGGCCAAGCTGGCCTTTGCAAAAGACTGGAATCGGTTCATGTGCTGTGCTCCATGGGATTGAGCGTGGGTCTCAATCGGTAGATTGTTAAATTTTTTCCGCCACAAGGGGGATGTAACAAGATTAAGGATCTGATTCTGAAAGCAATTCATGGATAAGCAACGGGAATAGGCCTTACTAAAATTCGTTGGTTCAAATGGAGGGGGGTGTATAGGGTAAACCCTTGCATCTGAGTTTGACTTGACGTAACAGTTGCGCAGAACAAGGGTTGGCGCTATGTTTGAGCGGGTAACAACTGTTGCGCAAACAAAAAGGGGAAAAAATGAAAAAATTGATGCTTGCTGCCTCGGCAGCTGTTGTATTGGCAGGTTGTGCGGCTGGCGGTATGTTTGGCCCAGCCCCGAAAGACGGTGAATTGGCCCAGCCCACCGATTATAAATCCTGGCCTGTGTTCCTGGCCGGAATCGAAAAGCCCACTGGCCACATTCGTGACATTTACATCAACCCCACTGGCGCTGCCGCCAAAAAAGGCGAAGCCTTTGCCAACGGTACTGTGAGCGTGATGGAAATTTACAAGGCCACCAAAACCGGCGATAAAATGACCAAGGCTGGTCTTGAAAAAGTGTTCGTCATGTACAAGGGCAACAACTGGGGCAGCACTGCGCCAGAAGGCATGAAGACAGGCGACTGGGTGTATGCAGCATTTGAACCCAATGGCCAGCCCGCCAAAGCGGATTACGCCACCTGCCGTGGTTGCCACCTGCCATTGGCCGACAAAGACTACATTTTTCACTACGACAAGTACTTTGACACACGCAAGAGCGCCCAGATTTTGGACGGTCATGCTGGCAAAGTAGCCATGTCTGTTGAAGAAGCCCACCTGGCTGCTTTGGTTACCAAGTAAACCACTGGCTATTTCCGTACAATAAAAGCCACCCAAGGCCGGGTGGCTTTTTTGTTGGGGTGTTCCATGCGCATTCTGCGTTTCGCTTTGTATGCATTGTCTGCAATCGTTTTACTGGGCCTGGGCGCTCTGGTTTTCCTGCTGAAGTCGTATCCCGCTGTCCAGTTGTCTGAATCGTTGAAACCAAGCCCTGCCGGCAGTGTGCGAACCTTGTTTTTGGGAACCTCGTCCATGGCCTGGACCGATGGGCAGAGCACATGGCTGGTGGATGGTTTTTTCTCGCGACAACCGTTGTCCGAAGTTGCTTTTACCCGACTGAAGGTTGATGAAACCCAGGTTGGTGCAGTGGCCGCAGAAATGTTCAAGCGTCTGGATATGCCCAGTGCCTTGAGTGGTATTGTGGTGGCGCACTCGCATTACGATCATTCCCTGGATGCTCCTTTTCTGGCGAAACAATATGGCGCGCGGGTGGTCGGTTCGGAATCGACTTTGCAAATTGCCAAAGGGCAAGATGTGCCGACAACACAAATAGATGCCTTTACGGGCAGTGGCCGCGTGAAGTTGGGCGAGTTTGATATTCAGTTGATTCAATCTGCCCATGCGCCCACCGGATTCACGGGTGGATTTAACACCAAACCTGTGTTTCTTCCGGCCCATGCCTTGCAGTTCAAAGAAGGAATCAGCTTTTCATTTGTGGTGTCTCACCCCGGCCTGGGGCCTGGGCCATTCGCGCTTATTCAGCCTAGCGCAGGTTATGTTGAAGGCCAAAACAAAGACATTGCGGTGGAGCATGTGTTTTTGGGAATGGGTGGTTTGGGTAAATTAAGCGACGCCTACATTGAGAATTACTGGCGGGAAATGGTGGTCGGTACCGGGGCTAAGCATGTGTACCTTATTCACTGGGATGACTTTACTCAACCTCTCATGAAAAAGGGTCAGCTGGTGGGCTTGAAACCCATGCCCAAGTTACTGGATGACTTCCCGAGATCCCTTGAATTGTTAAAGATGTTTTCAGAACGCGATGGCGTGACTCTTCATGTGTTGGGTGCATGGCAAATGGTCCATTTTTGATCCACAGTTTCCGGTGTTTGAGTGCATACTAAAACCGCATGCTGCGTGGCATGCGTGACCAGCGCGATTCGCTGAAATGTAAGTAACTATGCCGAACCCCAGCAGTCTGCACACCGACGCCAATAAAAAGAACTTTGCGGATCTGTTTCACAACGAGGTCACAGCGTGGTTGGTGTTGGTGCTTTCCATTGTCATCACTGCGCTGGGCTGGGTGTTGTCCAGCCAAGCCATCGAGAAACGCGCCAACGACAGGTTTTCATTTGAGGTTCGAGATGCCCAAGAGCGCATTCAGAGCCGGATCAACCAGTACCAACAAATTTTGCGCGGTGGAGTGGCTTTTTTTGATGCGCACACCAGCGTGAATCGAGAACACTGGCAGGTGTACGTGGCCTCGCTCAACTTGCAACGCGAGTTGCCAGGCGTGCAAGGTTTCGCGTTCGCCGAACGTGTGTCACCAGATACTTTAGAACAATACGAAAACCGCATACGTGCCGAGGGATTTCCAAATTATTCGGTCACCCCTCCTGGTGAACGCGAGGTTTACTTTCCCATCACACTGATCGAGCCGTTTGATGAACGCAACCAGCGTGCTTTTGGTTACGACATGTTTTCCGAGCCTGTACGCCGCGAGGCCATGCGCCGGGCCATGGACACGGGTCAGCCCACCGTGTCGGGTTTGGTTCAGTTAAAGCAGGGCGACGAGAGAAACCCCGCCCCGGGCTTTCTGATTTATCTGCCTGTGTATACCCAGGGTGTAGATTTAAGTTCGGTCGATTCTCGCAGGCAGGCTATTCGCGGCTTTGTGTATAGCCCTTTTGTTGCCTCGGACCTGATGCAGAATGTGTTGGGCAATGAAAAAATTCCCCTTCACTTTCAGTTGTATGACGCTGAAAGCAGGGTACCGGAATCGCTGATTTATGATTCCGCCAGTGGTGTTGACACCCCACAGCAACTTCAATTGTTTGATCACACCCATGCAGTGACAGTCCCCGTTGAGTTGTCTGGGCGAACATGGACCGCGCGTTTTGAAAGTACACCCGATTTTGACCGGGATGTTCACAACTCCCTGCCCAACCTGATTTTGCTCGCCGGCGGTGCAATTGATTTGATGCTGTTTCTCACCATCTATTCTTTGGTGCAACAGCGCAGGCGACAAAGCGCCAGCAATGCGAAAAGCCAGTTTCTGGCCAATATGAGCCACGAAATCCGTACCCCGCTCAACGCCATTCTGGGTTTCAATACTTTGTTGGGAGAACAGCTGACAGACCCGCAGGCCAAAGGGTATGTGAAGCAGGTTCAAGAGGCTTCAGAGCAATTGCTGGGCATGGTTGAAGATGTGCTGAGTTTCTCGCAGATTGAAGCAGGTTCAATACGGATCGAGAATATAGAATTTGATTTGCATGACAGGGTGCGCAGAACCTTGCGCCTGTTTACTGCAAAAGCACAGCACAAAGGTTTGAGCCTTGAACTTGAGATGGATGCAATGACACCAATGTTGGTGAAAGGTGACCCCGCGCGTTACGGGCAGGTGTTATCGAACTTGTTGAACAATGCGATCAAGTTTTCCGACAGCGGCGTGGTGCGCGTCAAAGTGCAGGCCGACAGGCTGGACATGCATGAGGCAGTAATTCGCACCGAGGTACACGATCAGGGTATCGGCTTCGACGTCAATGAATTCGAGCGCCTTACCCGCCCCTTTGAGCAGGCGGACAACACCGCCACACGCCGGTTTGGCGGTAGTGGTTTGGGTTTGGCGATCTGCAAGCGATTGACCGAGTTAATGGGTGGCGAACTGTTTGTGGCCTCTGTGCCGCAGGCTGGCAGCGTATTTGGTTTCACCTTGCGGGTTCAAACCGTGTTTGTACAAACGGGCGATTCAACCGCCCAGTTGCCCACAGAGGCGGTATCACTTCAGGGTAAAAAAATACTGGTGGTCGAAGACAACAAGCTGAATCAGCATGTGATCAAAGCCTTGCTCTCAAAAATGAAAGCAGATGTATTGTTGGTCGACAACGGGCAAATGGCCGTTGACGCCGTGCGTGCAGATTCGTCGATCGACCTTGTGTTGATGGACATTCACATGCCGGTGATGAACGGCATTGACGCCGCCATTGCAATTCGCCAGTTGCCCGGCCCAGCCAGTCTGTTGCCAATTGTGGCGTTGACCGCGGGTGCTCTTCAGGAAGATGAACAGGCCTGCATGAATGCGGGCATGAACGAGTTTTTAAGCAAACCAGTGGACGTGCCCAAACTGCGGCAGGTGTTGAGCCGGCAATTACTGGGCGCGCACTGAAAACACAAACATGCCCACCAGCATGGCAGCGATAAAAATCAGGCCATCGGTGGCCAGGCTGGCCGCCGCAACTACTGCAGGGCCGGGGCAAAAACCGCCAATGCCCCACCCCGCGCCAAATAACGCCGCACCCAGCAAAAGTTTTTTGTCGACATGGGTGTTGGTGGGCAAATTCATGGGCAAGCCCATGAGGCTGTTTTTCAGGCGCTTGGCCAAAAAAAACCCGGGCAACCCAAGGGCAATTGCACCGCCCATCACAAACATCAGTGAAGGGTCCCAGGGCATTGAAAGATCAAGAAAGCCTATCACCTTGGCCGGGTTGGCCATGCCCGAGATGATCAAGCCCCAACCAAAAACCAAGCCCGCCAGGCCGCTTGCCGCGGCAAAACGCATGTTGTTTTTCACAATTTGACTTCCCTCAAATAACATGCATAAGCATTGAGGCCACCACGAAACCGGTGACCATGAAAACGCCCGTGGCAATCAGCGAACGCAGCGACAGGCGTGAAAGCCCGCACACGCCGTGCCCACTGGTGCAGCCCGACCCCAGCCGTGTGCCGTAACCCACTAACAGCCCAGCAACAACCAATGCAACCGTGCCGCGTGGGCTTTCAAATTCAAAACTTCCCACCACAGCTTGGTACAGCCAGGGTGCTGCGGCCATGCCCAGTACAAAGGAAAGTCGCCACAGAAATTCTCCATGTTGCGGCTTGAGCAAACCGCCTACTATGCCGCTGATCCCGGCCACGCGGCCAGTCAACAGAATCAGCATGACGGCCGACAAGCCGATCAACAACCCGCCGAACAAAGCCGGGTAGGGCGTAAAAGCTTCCCAATTGACAGTGAACATCCTGATTCCGATTAAATATGATTACACGCTCATATTATCATGTGCAAAAAATAATCACCAGAATGGGTGTGAGTTACAATGCGGCGTCTGTCTTGTTGCCCACACAACCCCATGTCCTCTTCGGAAACACCTTCCCAAGCCCTGTTCCCTGTGCTTTATTCCCCTTCTTCGGTCGCGGTAATTGGTGCTGGCATTGCGGGCAGTAGTGTGGCGCTGGCGCTTTGCAAACTGGGTGTGCGGGTGCACTTGCATGATTCAGCCAGCGGCCCCGCAGCGGGTGCTTCCGGTAACTGGGTGGGCGCTTTTCACCCCCACATTACCCGTGGCGATTCGCCCTTGTCGCAATTGACACGTTTGGGGTTTGAACACACCTTGCTGGCGCTTGAGGATTTGACCGCACAAGGTTTGCTGAAAAAAGGCGTCGATTGGGACACCCCAGGGCACTTGCAAACCGTGCCACCTGAAGAGGCCGACCGCGCGCGTGAAACACTGGAGTTGTTGAATTTTCCGCAAACACTGGTGCGCTGGGCGCAGCCCAATGCCCTGTTGCCCACACCCTTGAGTGGTCTGTTTTTCCCGCAAGGTGGTTGGGTGAAACCAGCCCGTTGGGTAGCGGCCAATCTACAGGCCTGTGGTGAATTGCTTCACACCCATTACAACAGCACCATTGGCGATATAAGCCCCTTGCGGGAACAACACTCGGCGGTGGTGGTGTGTGTGGCTGAAAATGCACTTGAATTGGCACCGATCCCCGGTGCTCGCGCAAATGCTGTCAAAGGCCAAATCAGCAAATTGAGGTGTGATGTAAAACCCGGTGTCGTGTTGTCTGGTGAAAGTTATGCGATTGCTCCAGCAGCTGAAGACTGGTTGGTTTTGGGTGCCACATACGAGCGGCCTGTGCTGCACTTGAACCCCACCGCCGAGGCCGATGAGTTGAACATTGCCCGGTTCAAGGCGGCATTTCCTGAGTTACCACTTGGAGAGTTGCTTGATCACCGCTGCGCAGTGCGATCGGTTTGGCACGATCGCCTGCCCGCCATCGGCCCCGTGCCGAATATGCCGGGGGTGTACATGAGCACCGGCTTTGGGTCCCGTGGTTTGTTGTGGGCAGCTTTGGGAGGGTGTGTGGTGGCTGACCACTTCACGGGCAAGCCAATCGAGTCGAAACTGTTGGGAAAACTTACGCCCCGCGCGGCGAAGGCGTAAGTTTTAAAAAGCGTTCAAAACGCAAAATTCATGACGCTTCTTTGGCAGCCTTGGCTTTGGCTGCGGTTTTTGTCGCTGGCTTGGCCGCAGTTTTGCCTTTGGCTGCACCAGGCTTCTTCTCGGCTTTTGCCTCGAACTCAAAACCAATTGCACCGTCGGGTTTCTTGACCAAAAACGCTTTGAACGCACGGCGGGTTTTCGATGAAACAAACCGTGTCAGCAAATCAGTTTTACCGTCGAGCAACAGTTTTTCCATTTGTTCGCGGTCAATGGGTTGTTGCAAAATCACCTTGCCTGAACGGAAGTCACAGCTTTTGTTCGGGCCCACTGATTTTTCGCACACATAACTGGTTGCCTGTTCATACACATTGGATGCGCACTTGGGACATGGCCCAAGTCGGGTTTCACCAGAGAAGTCGACGGGTTCGCCATTGTCATCGTCTTTGGCCTGGCCAAAGTCAAACTCCAGCTTGTGTTCATCAGTCAGCTTCAGCACAGCGGCAAACGGGCGGCCCATTTTGCTGCGGAAACCATCGAGCATTGGCAACTCGCGGTCTTGCAACAGCTTTTCAACTTCAGCCACTTCAAACTGACGACCGCCTGGCACTTTCGAGATCGAGAATTCGCATTTTGTGCAGGCAAAGCGGCGGTAGTTTTCCTTCACTACGCTGCCGCAGTTCGGGCAAGGGGTGACAAGCGTGGCGTAGTCGCCAGGAATGGTTTCCTCTGTGTAGTTTTTCGCACGGTCAACAATGTTCTGCGTAATCTTGGCAATTTCCTGCATGAACTGTTCGCGCGAGAGCTCGCCCTTTTCCATCAGGGAAAGTTTGTACTCCCACTCGCCAGTCAACTCAGGCATGGTCAGTTCTTCAACGTCCAGGCCACGCAGCAGGGTCAGCAGCTGGAACGCCTTGGCTGTGGGTACCAAAGCGCGTTCTTCACGCACCAGGTACTTTTCGTTAATCAAACCCTCAATGGTGGCAGCGCGCGTGGCTGGCGTGCCCAAGCCTTTGGTGCCCATGGCATCGCGCAGTTCTTCTTCTTCCACCAGTTTGCCTGCACCTTCCATGGCGGAAAGTAAAGTGGCTTCGCTGTAGCGTGCAGGTGGCTTGGTGCTCAGGGTGTGTACATCAATTTCGTCGGTACTTACTTTTTCACCGGCATCCACAGCCACCAAGCTGTCATCGCCCGCAGCTGCGGCTGCGCGGCCGTAAATGGCCAGCCAGCCCGGCTTCACCAGCACCTTGCCTTCGGTTTTGAAGGGGTGGCCTTCAACCGTGGTAATGCGTGTGGTGACGTTGAATTCCGCTGGTGGGAAAAACACTGCCAGGAAACGTTTCACCACCATGTCGTATAGCTTGGCTTCGGGTTCGCTCAGGTTTTTTGGCACTTGCAGGGTTGGAATAATCGCAAAGTGGTCAGAAATCTTGCTGTTGTCGAACACCCGTTTGTTGGGCTTTACCCAGTTGTTTTTCAGGATTTGTTCACAAAACTGCCCATACGCACCGGCAATGTGGCCTGAATCCAATCCCACAAAGCTTTTCAGGGTTTGGTTCACGGTGCCCATATAATCTTCAGGCAAGGCTTTTGAATCAGTACGCGGGTAGGTCAACACTTTGTGTTTTTCATACAGCGCCTGGGCCAGGCCCAAGGTGTTCTTTGCTGAAAAACCAAAGCGACTGTTGGCCTCGCGTTGCAGGCTGGTCAAATCGAACAACTGAGGCGCAATTTGCGTGGTGGGTTTGCTTTCTTCTTCTACTGTGCCGGGCTTGCCGTCACAGGCAGCCACAATGGCTTTGGCCTTGGCTTCGTCCCACAGCCGGTCTGCACGTTGCTCAGGGTCTTCTGCTTTTTTAAAGTCGCGGTCAAACCATTTGCCTTCGTAGGCACCAGCCTGCGCGCCAAAACTGGCGCGAATCTCGAAATAAGTGCGCGGCACAAACTTGCGGATTTTCTCTTCGCGTTCCACAACAATGGCCAGTGTGGGGGTTTGTACCCTGCCCACCGTGGTCAGGTAAAACCCGCCTTCCTTGCTGTTGAATGCAGTCATGGCACGTGTGCCATTGATACCCACCAGCCAGTCTGCTTCCGAGCGGCAGCGCGCAGCATCGGCCAGTGGCATCATGTCAGCATCGCTGCGCAGGCTCGAGAAGGCCTGGCGAATGGCTGCGGGTGTCATCGATTGCAACCACAAGCGTTCAACCGGCTTGCTGCTTTTCGCGTATTGCGCGATCAGGCGGAAAATCAGCTCACCTTCCCGGCCCGCGTCACAGGCGTTAATCAGGCCGACCACGTCTTTGCGTTTAATCAGTTTGTTCAGCACCTTCAGGCGCGATTCTGTTTTTGCAATCGGGTTCAGGTCAAAGTGTGTTGGCAACACGGGCAGGTTGGCAAAACTCCACTTGCCCCGCTTCACCTCAAATTCGTCGGGCGCCTTGATTTCCACCAAATGGCCCACGGCCGATGACAGCACGTACTCATCACTTTCAAAGTAATCGTCGTGTTTGGTGAAACCACCGAGGGAGCGCGCAATGTCAGCGGCCACGGAGGGTTTTTCCGCGATGATCAGTTTTTTGGGGTTTTCGCTACTCAATTAGTCCAACTCGTCGGTGTGTGTAATTTCAAGGCCTTGTGCGCCGAAGTGTAAGTGTCAGTCCTTCAACAAATCAAGGCTTTCTCTAGAATCTTCAATTCTGTTGTTGCAACGGCCTTTTTTTAAAATACACCATTTGAACGCACCCAGCGGTTACCGCTTTCACCCAGCACCAGCCCCAGCAGCTCCAGTTCGGTCAGTGCAGCCAGGGTGTCTTCAGTGTCCAAACCCAATTGCCGGGCCAATGTGTCCGTGTGCACCGGGTCGTGCCCCAGGTGTTGCAATACCCGGCCCAGTTCTTCATCGGGTTCAGCATCAGTGTCCACGGTGCAGGTCATTTCGGTGTGGCAATCGCTGTCATCTTCTTGCAACACGCTGAGCAACTTGTACTGTGGCAGGCTGGCCTTGGCTTCTTCCATCAACTCCAGGGCTGTTTCTACCAGCAAGGCGCCTTTTTTGATCATGTCGTGGCAGCCTTTGCTTTGGCTGCTGTGAATGGAACCAGGAATGGCCCCTACCGGGCGCCCCAGTTCACTGGCAACCCGGGCTGTAATCAAGGAACCTGAACGCATGGCTGCCTCGACCACCAGCAGTGCATCGGCCAGGCCAGCAATAATGCGGTTTCGACGGGGGAAAAAGCCAGCTTGCGGCGCGGTACCGGGTGGGTATTCAGACAACACCAAACCACCTTGTTCGACAATCTGCTTTTTAAGACCGGCGTGGTGCGGGGGGTAAACCTCGTCAGGCCCACAACCCAGCACGGCAATGGTGGCACCCAGGGCCTGAAGTGCACCCGCGTGTGCTGCACCGTCAATGCCTTCGGCCAAGCCGCTGACAACTACCCATTGGGCTTGCGCAAAAGCCTTGCCAAAACCCTGCGCGTTGCTCAAGCCGGTGCGTGTGGCATTTCTGCTGCCTACAATCGCGATGCCCCGGGTTTTCAACAAATCCAGGCGGCCTTCACCGAACAGAATCAGCGGCGGGTCTTTCAGTGCAAGCAGGCTTTGCGGGTAAGCCGGGCTGTGAATGCCCACCCAGAATCTTTTGTTGCTTTGCAACAACCAAGTGCTGGCCAGTGCATGCCAAAGCCGGACTGCTTCGCATGGGGCGGGTAAACTGCAACCTGGGCCTTGTTGGGCCAGCTCGTAGCGTGCACGCGCTTTGATGGTTGTGTTGTAAGCCAGGTTCATGGCCTTGAGTAGCTCACCCATGCAAAGCGCCGAGCAACAAGTGATGGAATTTGCGAACTATTTTTGCCACAGAAGGTATATCCTTTTGGTGTTGACTGTGAAGGTTTTTTGAAAGCATGGCTTTACTCCCAATTTTGCGTTATCCGGATCCGCGCTTGAAAACGGTTGCCACCCCTGTCACCCAGTTTGATGACGCGCTTGTCAAGCTGACTCAAGACATGGCAGAAACCATGTACGATGCGCCTGGCGTTGGCCTGGCCGCTACGCAGGTGAATGTGCACAAACGAATCATCGTGATTGATGTCACCGATGACAAATCGGGCCTGACCGTATTCATCAACCCCGAGATCATCGACGCCAGCAAAGAATGCAAGGTGTACGAAGAGGGTTGTTTGTCCGTGCCCGGCATTTACGAGAAGGTTGAACGCCCCGACACGGTGAAGGTACGCGCACAGAATGTGAAGGGTGAGTGGTTTGAAATTGATTGCGACGAGCTGCTTGCCGTGTGTATTCAGCATGAAATTGACCACCTCAATGGCAAGGTGTTTGTTGAATACCTTTCGCAGTTGAAGCAAACCCGCATCAAAACCAAGATGAAGAAGCAAGAAAAGCTTCAAACCGCTTGATCGCCCAACCCCCCATGAATCGAACCCTGAATGTGGGTTTCGCTGGCACACCCGAGTTTGCTCGGGTTGCGCTGGCGAAACTTATTGCTGCCGGTTACCCTGTGCACCTGGTACTGACCCAACCCGACCGCCCCGCTGGCAGGGGCATGAAGTTACAGGCTTCCCCTGTTAAACAGCTGGCACAGCAACATGGCATCCCCGTGCTGCAACCGGTCAGTCTGAAAAAAGGCGAGGAAGCCGAACACGCCTTGCACGCCTTGAAAACCGCCGTACATGGTCAAGCCCTGGATGTGTTGATTGTGGCGGCTTACGGGCTTATTTTGCCGCAAACTGTTTTGGATGCTCCGCGCTTGGGTTGCTTGAACATTCATGGCAGCTTGCTGCCGCGCTGGCGTGGCGCTGCCCCCATTCAGCGGTGTATTGAGGCGGGCGATGCTGAAACCGGCGTGTGCATCATGCAGATGGAGGCAGGGTTGGACACCGGCCCCGTTCGCCTGTGGCGGGCCTTGCCGATTGAACACACCGACACCACCACCACCCTGCACGACAAATTGGCCGAGCTGGGCGGTGATTTGTTGGTAGAGGCGCTGGACTCCCTTCAGGCGGCAACACTGCCCCTGGTTCCACAACCTGAAGTGGGAGTGACCTACGCAGAGAAAATCACAAAAGCGGAGGGCGTGATCAACTGGCATCGCAGTGCAGTTGAACTTCAGCGTACACTGCGTGCCTTCGACCCTTTTCCAGGTGCAAACACAACGTGGGGTGGTGAACCTTTGAAGTGTTTTGATCCTGAAACTGTCGCATTGGCTGGCCTGATGGGTAAACCGGGCGAGGTGTTGTCCGTTGATTCCGCAGGCATAGAGGTGCAATGTGGGCAGGGTGTGTTGCGTATTCGAACCCTTCAGAAGGCCGGCAGCAAACGCCAACCTGCGCAGCAGGTGGCACAGGCTTTGGGTTTGCAGGCCGGAAACCAATTGAGCGAATCTGCCTCCAACTAGGCAAAGGTGGCACGCGCAAAACTTGAAATTGCGCGAAAAAGCCTTATTTTCAAGTTGTCGAATCAACAGGCCGCTGATTGGCCAGGATAAATAAGATCATGTTTAACTGGATGAAAACCTTCATGTTGATGGCGGCCATCACCGCCCTTTTCGTGGTGCTGGGTGGCATGATGGGCGGCCGTGGCGGCATGTTGTTGGCCTTGGGCTTTGCACTGGTGATGAACTTTGGTGCGTACTGGTTTTCCGACAAAATGGTTTTGCGCATGTACAAAGCCAAGGAAGTCGATGCCAGCAATGCCCCGGAGTTTTACAACATGGTGGCTGAACTTGCACAGCGCGCAGACATGCCAATGCCGCGTGTTTACCTGATCAATGACAGCGCCCCCAATGCCTTTGCAACCGGGCGCAACCCGGAAAACGCGGCTGTGGCTGCAACCACGGGTATTTTGCAGGTGCTTTCCGCGCGTGAACTGCGTGGCGTGATGGCCCATGAACTGGCCCATGTGAAGCACCGCGACATTCTGATTTCCACCATTTCGGCCACCATGGCGGGTGCCATTTCGGCGCTGGCCAACTTTGCGCTGTTTTTTGGTGGGCGAGATGAGAACGGCCAGCCGATGAACCCGATTGCCAGCATTGCCTTGGCCATTCTGGCGCCATTGGCCGCATCACTGATTCAAATGTCAATCTCGCGCGCCCGTGAATACGAGGCTGACCGTGGAGGCGCAGAAATTTGCGGCGACCCGGCGGCTTTGGCCAGCGCGCTGGACAAAATTCAACGGTATGCCAAGGGCATTCCGTTCCGTACTACTGAAGCGCACCCGGAAACCGCTCAAATGATGATCATGAATCCACTGTCAGGGCAAGGCATAGCTGGCCTTTTTTCGACCCACCCACCCACTGAAGAACGAATCGCCCGCTTGATGGAAATGGCCCGCACTGGCGGTCCGCGTTGAAGCCGGTTCACAGTACGCCACCCAAACTGACAGAAGCCAGTTTGGCGTTTGCCCTGCTCAAGGCCGCGGCAGTCATGACCCGGGTTCTGCGGGAAGGTCGCTCGCTTGACCAAGCCTTGGCCGCTGAAACCAAGGGTGTGAAAACCCCGCAGGCTTTGGGTGCCATTCAAGACCTGGCTTACTTCGGCATGCGCAACCTGGGCCGTGGGCAAGTTTTAACCCGCTTGATCAGCGGCAAAGCGCTGCTAAACCCCGAGCCCTTGAATGAATTGATGGCCTTGGGTTTTGGTTTGCTGTGGGATGACAAAAACCCGAAGTACCCGGCGCACACTGTGGTGGACCAAATGGTGTATGCCTGCACGGGCAGCGAGCAGTTTGCACGCGCCAAGGGCCTGGCCAATGCCTGTTTGCGCAATTTTTTGCGCGACTCGAACACCTGGCGAACCAAGGCTTTTGAAGACCCGCTGGCGCAGCACAACTTGCCAGTTTGGTGGATTGAAAAACTGAAAGCCAGCCACCCGCAACACTGGGAAACGATGTTGGCACAGGCGCAAAGCCACCCGCCTTTGGTGGTTCGTGTAAACACCCGCAGTATTTCAGCGCCCGCCTATGCCGAGCAGTTAAACACCGCAGGCATGGAAGCCCGTGTGATTGGTCAGCAGGCCGTGTTGCTGGCCAAGCCTGTGCCTGTATCTGCCCTGCCCGGCTTTGATTTGGGCCAGGTGTCGGTACAAGACAGTGCAGCGCAATTGGCTTCCCAGTTGCTGAACCCGCAGAATGGACAACGCATTCTGGATGCCTGTGCTGCACCGGGCGGAAAAACCGGGCACTTGCTTGAGTTGGCCGATATTGAACTGGTTGCCCTAGATTCCAGCCCGCAGCGCCTGGGCCGCGTCGAAGACAACATTCGCCGCATTGCCCCCACCCTGAATGGTCAATGGGATTTGCGTTTGAAAGTGGCGCAGGCTGAATTGCTCGACACCTGGTGGGACGGCGTGCCTTTTGACGGTATTTTGGCCGATGTGCCTTGCACGGGTTCAGGCGTGGTTCGTCGCCACCCCGACATTCCATGGTTGCGCAGACCGGACGATATTGCCAAGTTGTCGCAGATTCAACACAAAATACTGAATGCCTTGTGGTCTACCCTAAAGCCGGGCGGTACACTTTTGCTGGTGACCTGTTCCATCTTTCCTGAAGAGGGGCCCCTGTTGGCAAACGCATTTCTCGACAATCATTCCGATGCCCTGGCGCAAACTGCGCCCGGCTGGGTGTTGCCAGTTGCAGCGGCCAACCCTGACCAAGGCTTTGATGCATCTCCCGACGGGTTCTTTTACGCCAAGTTTGAAAAATCCCTAACCTCTTGAGGAAGTGCCTTGAAATTTAGCCAGGCCCACTCCTCGTCATGGACACGCGCTTTGCATGGCCTGCTGGGCCTTTTGCTGATGTGCGTGCTGACTGTGGGGCTGGCCCAGCTTGATTCTTCAACGCGGGTCACCGCGGTTAAACTTGAGCCCAGTAAGGCTCCCGCCTCTGCGGCATGGAACCTGGCCGCAGAATTCGAAATTGAGTTGGGCTACAAGTTGCGTGAGGCCGTTGATCGCGGCCTGCCTTTGCAGTTCACGGTTGACTTTCAGTTGATGCGTTCCCGTTGGTACTGGGTGGACGAAGAAGTGGTCAGCACCACTTATCCACTGAATTTGTCGTACAACGCCCTGACCCGTACTTACCGCGTAGTAACCCCCAACAACACCTACAATACCCCCACGCTTGAAGACGCCATGCAGCACATGACCAAGGTGCGCGACTGGGCGGTCATTCCTCGTGATCGAATTGAGATTGGACAGCCTTACACTGCGCAAGTGCGTTTTCGATTGCTGCTCACCGAACTACCAAAGCCATTTCAAATCAGTGCACTGGTGAACAGTGAATGGGATTTGTCCTCGGAATGGCTCACTTTTGAGTTCACGCCCAAACGCGAGGCCTGGAAATGAATCCCTGGCTGGAAAACACCCGGTGGCTGCGTTACACGCTGCTGATTCTGGGCAGCTTGGGCGGGGTGTTGCTGTTTCTTTTGGCTTCGGCTTCCTCGAACACTGATTTTTTTGAAAGCAATTACCCCTTGCTGATCACGCTGAACGGCATTATTGCTGCCGGCTTGTTCAGTATTCTGGCTTTGCTGATTGTGCGCATGGTGCGCCGGTACCGTGCGGGTGTTTTTGGCTCTCGGCTCATGTTGCGCATGTCCTTGTCGTTTGCGCTGATGGGGCTGATCCCCGGTTTTGTGTTGTACCTGGTGTCGGTGCAATTTCTCGCAAAAAGTATCGACAGCTGGTTTGACGTGCGTGTAGATGGTGCGCTGGAATCGGGCTTGAATTTGGGCCAGACTGCGCTGGACAGTTTGATCAATGAACTGGCTTTGAAAGGGCAGTCCATTTCCATCGAGCTTTCACGTGCCACACCCAGCGAGCAATTGCTGGAACTGCCCCGGCTTCGTGATGCGGCCAATGTGCAAGAACTCACCTTGCTGTCTGAAACCGGGCAAATTCTGGGAAGTTCAGGAGGCGCACTGGATAGCCTGTTGCCCAGCCTGCCCACGCAGGTGATGCTGCGCCAGGCACTGATGACCAGGCCTTTTCAGCAAATTGAGCCTGACCCCGAAGACCCGGATGGGCGCTTGTACATGCGTGTGGTGGTGCCGATTGCCCCGCCCTTGACCAGTTTTGATTTGGGTCAGCGCTATGTACAAATTATGCACCCCGTGCCCACAACACTTTCGCAGCGGGCCAATGCGGTGCAAAGCGTGTACCGCGATTATCAAGAATTGCAGTTGTCGCGTTCGGGCTTGCGAAAAATTTATGGCATCACGTTGACCCTGGCGTTGTTGCTCACGGTGTTTGTATCGGTGGCTGCGGCATTCTGGCTTTCATCAAGATTGTCCTCTCCTTTGTTGTGGCTTGCCGAGGGTACCAAGGCCCTGGCCAGTGGCAACTTCAAAACCATGCAGCCTGTGAATGCAGACGATGAATTGCGTGAGTTGGTTGATTCATTCAACACCATGACCCGGCAGCTATCGGAAGCGCAACGCCGCTTGCAGGCCAATCAAAACCAGCTCGCTGCCAACAATGATTTCCTGCAAAGTTTGCTGACCAGTTTGTCCGCTGGTGTGCTGGTGCTCGATCACAAACTGCGCCTGAAGATGTACAACGACGGTGCACTGCGAATTTTTGATCGTTCACTGGCCGAGAACCAGGGCCATCCACTGGACGACATGCCCGGCCTGGAAGGATTTGCCATGGCAGTGCGTGCCAGCGTGGCCGACAACCAGGGCAATGAAGGTGAAGAAAGCGGCATTTGGCAAAAACAGCTGGAAATTCCCCGTGCGTTTGATTCGCAAAGTTCGAAATCCATTCTGGTGCGTGGCTCGCGCTTGCCCGGTGAAAAGGCCGGTTACGTGCTGGTATGCGACGACATTACTGCTTTGATTTCTGCGCAGCGAACGGCGGCCTGGGGTGAGGTAGCGCGTCGCCTGGCTCACGAAATTAAGAATCCGCTGACCCCGATTCAGCTTTCTGCCGAGCGTTTGCAAATGAAGTTGGCTGACAAACTGCAAGAACCGGAATCCGGAATTTTGCAGCGTGCCACCCGCACCATCGTGAACCAGGTGGAATCACTGAAACGTTTGGTCAACGATTTCCGCGACTATGCGCGACTGCCGCCGGCTGATTTGAAGCCGCTGGATTTGAATGACTTGGTGGTCGATGTGCTGGCACTGTACGATGTGCATGTGGGCATTGAAGAACAGGCGGAAACCCGCTTCATTCCAAAATTGACTGAAAAATTACCGCTGGTGGCCGGAGATTCGTCGCAGTTGCGCCAAGTGATTCATAATTTGTTGCAAAATGCACTAGACGCATGTGTCGATTGCGATCAACCCAAAGTGGAAGTGCGAACCGAAGGCTTGAAAGCACCGGAAGGTGAACAGGAACAGTTGGTGGGCGTGAAGCTGGTGGTGGCTGACAACGGGCCGGGGTTCAATCCCGACTTGCTGGCAAAAGCTTTCGAGCCTTACATCACCACGAAAACCAAGGGCACCGGTTTGGGTTTGGCGATCGTTAGAAAAATTGCAGATGAACACAAGGCGCGAATAGCCATTAGAAACAGGGTAGATGCACAAGGGCGGGTGGTTGGTGCGGCGGTGGAGTTAACTTTCCCCGTGTTGCAAAACACCTTGAACAATGCCGAACATAGTCAGGCCGCATAAAGAAGGAACTCTCTCACCATGGCGACCATTCTCGTTGTAGATGACGAAATTGGAATTCGAGAACTTTTGTCCGAGATTCTCGGCGACGAAGGGCATGCTGTACTGCTTGCTGAAAATGCAGGTCAGGCACGCGCACTTCGTGACCAAGAGCAGCCCGATCTGGTGTTGCTCGACATCTGGATGCCCGACACTGACGGTGTTACTTTGCTGAAAGAATGGTCCGTGAAAGGCCTTTTGACCATGCCTGTGATCATGATGAGTGGCCACGCTACAATCGACACCGCTGTTGAAGCCACGCGCATTGGTGCGCTTGATTTCCTGGAGAAACCAATTTCCCTGCAGAAGTTGCTGGGTGCCGTAGAGAAAGGTTTGGCGCGCGGAAAAATGGTGCAATCGGCCCGCGCGCTGATGCAGTCCCAGCCAAAGTCCAACGGCATGGGTAGCACTTCCAACCAGGCCAGTGGCGCATCTGTTTCTGCAAGTGGTGGTGTGGCCACAGCGCCCGACTCAAGCCCCTTGGGCCAAGCCCTGGCCGAGTTGTCGACACTCGACCTGGATGCCCAACTGCGCGATGCCCGTGATTCATTTGAACGTATTTATTTTGAATACCACCTGCGCCTGGAAAATGGCAGCATGACGCGTCTGGCTGAGCGCACCGGCATTGAGCGCACGCACTTGTATCGCAAACTCAAGCAGCTGGGCGTAGAAGTAGGCCGCACCGCGCGCAAAAATATCGCATGAAAATTATCATCGTCGGCGCCGGGCGTGTGGGGGCCAGCCTCGCTGAAAGCCTGGTGTCTGAACACAATGACATCACCCTGATCGACCCGGACCCCAGGGTACTCGCCGATCTTCAAGACCGCTACGATTTACGTACCATTGCTGGCAACGGCGCTTTGCCGCGCGTGCTGAAACAGGCAGGCGCCGAAGATGCCGACATGCTGGTGGCTGTAACTCGCAGCGACGAAACGAATTTGGTGGCCTGCCGCATGGCTGCCTTGATGTTCAATGTGCCCCGCCGAATTGCCCGTGTGCGCTCGCCTGAAATGATGGAGCAAGCCCATTTGCATGGTGACGAGGGCTTTAATGTGGACCACGTGATTTGCCCGGAGCAAAGCGTGACCAATCACATTGAGCGCCTGATCGAGTTTCCCGATGCTTTGCAGGTACTTGATTTTGCCGATGGCAAGGTGACGCTGGTGTCGGTTCGCGCTTACGCTGGCGGGCCTTTGGTGTCGCACCCCATTGAAGACATTCGCAAGCACTTGCCCAAGGTGGATGTTCGCATTGTGGCCCTGTTTCGCGAAAACCAGCCTGTGGCCGTTGAAGGCTACACCATGATTCAACCCGGCGACGAGGTGTTTTGCCTCTCAGCCACAGAACATGTGCGCACGGTAATGTCTGAATTGCGGCGGATGTCCAAACCGGTCACCAAGGTGATGATTGCCGGTGGCGGTAACATTGGTTTGCGCCTGGCCCGAAGCCTGGAAGAAAACTACCAGGTGAAGGTGATTGACGCCGACCGCAAGCGTTGTGAAGACCTGGCGAATCAGCTGGGTTCGCGCACCCTGGTGTTGTACGGCGACGCAACCGATGAAGACTTGCTGGCCGAAGAAAATGTGCAAGACGTGGACACCTTCATTGCACTGACCAATGATGATGAAAACAACATCATGTCGTCGCTTTTGGCCAAGCGCATGGGCGCACGCAGGGTAATCGCCCTGATTCAGCGCAAGGTATACGCCGAACTGGTGCAGGGTGGGCAAATCGACATTGCACTGGCGCCTTCGAATGCCACACTCAGTGAATTGCTCAAGCACATCCGCCGGGGAGATGTGGTGGCTGTGCACCGATTGCGTCGCGGTGTGGCGGAAGCAATTGAAACCATTGCGCACGGCGATTCGAAATCGTCGAAAGTGGTGGGCCGTGCCATTGAAAAAATCGACATGCCCAAGGGTGCCGTGATTGGTGCAATTGTGCGAGGTGACAAAGTGATCATGGCGCACCACGACACGGTGATCGAGGCCGAAGATCACATCATTACTTTCGTAGAAAATCGAAAACTGGTACCGCAGGTGGAAAAACTGTTCCAGGTCGGTGTGGGGTTTATCTAAAGTGGCGCGTGCAGCATGAGGAATTCGCTTTTTCCAGTGCTGGGTGTATTGGGCTTTGCCGTGGCCTTGTTCTCGGTGGCGTTTTTGGTGCCGCTGACCTACGCATTTGTAACCGATGAACCCACGGTGCATGCATTTGCCACAGGTTTTTTAGTCACCTTTGGTATTGGTGTCACAGCACACGTATTAACCCGCCGCTTTCGCCGGGAACTTCAACCCCGCGATGGTTTTCTACTGGTGTCTACGGTGTGGTCGGGCTTGCCTGCTTTTGCCACCATTCCCATGGTGCTGTTTTTTGATGATCTCAGTGTCACGGATGCCTATTTCGAAATGGTGTCTGCGCTGACTACCACTGGCGCTACGGTGCTCAGTGGCCTGGACGACATGCCTGCCAGTATCAATATCTGGCGACATTTGTTGTCATGGATGGGCGGCATGGGCATTCTGGTTTTGGCGGTGGCCATTTTGCCTTTGCTGGGTGTGGGTGGTTCTCAGGTGTTCAAGGCCGAGACCCCGGGGCCCATGAAAGACAGCAAATTGACCCCCCGAATCACGGAAACAGCCAAGTCGCTGTACATGGTGTACTTGATGCTATCAGTGGCTTGCGCAATCAGTTACAAACTGGCGGGCATGACCTGGCTGGATGCGTTTTTGCACACTGGCACCACCGTGTCGCTGTCAGGTTTTTCGTCGCATGATGCAAGCTACGCTTACTTCGACTCAGCAGCCATTGAAATGGTGGCGGTGGTGTTCATGATGATCGCAGCAGTGAATTTCTCGATTCACTTTTTGGCGTGGCGCGGCAAATCATTTCGCCCCTATGCAAATTGCCCGGAAGCCAAATGGTTTTTCATGTTGATGTTTGGTGCGGTGTCATTGATCACCGTGTATTTGCTGGCGCATCAGGAATACACCACGTTCAGCGAGGCGTTCAGGTATGCGCTTTTCAACACCGTGTCGGTGGCTACCACCACAGGTTATGCCAACACCGATTACAGCCAGTGGCCCCTGTTTGCACCTTTGCTCATGATTTTTCTAAGCATGTTTGCAACCGCAGCAGGCTCGACAGGTGGTGGCATCAAAATGTTGCGTGCCGTTATTTTGTTCAAGCACGCCATTGGCGAGTTGTCCCGAATTCTCCATCCGCGCGCAATCAACCCGGTACGTATTCGCGGTTCAGCAGTGAGCCCACAAGTTATTTTTGGTGTGCTGGCTTTCATGCTGATGTATGGCATGAGCGTGATCACCATCACCATGTTGTTGATATTTACAGGGCTTGATCCAATTTCTGCATTGACCACAGGAATTTCAATGATCAATAATCTGGGCCCTGCTTTGGGTGAGTTTGGTCCAGTAGACCATTACGGTGCCTTGGGCGACTTTCAAACCTGGCTTTGTTCATTTGCCATGTTGCTCGGCCGCCTGGAAATGTTCACCATTCTGGTGCTGTTCACGCCAGCCTTCTGGCGCAAATGAAAACGCGGCTTTTTCTGGTGCCTGGCCGCGACCCGGAAGCACGAGCCCGGCGAATTGAAGCACTGCTTTCCGAGCAGGCCGGCGTTGGCAAAATTACCTTGATGGCCAGTACCGAAGTTTTTTCCTATGCCTCGGTGGAGGCTCAGGCAGAGTTGTTTCGTCTGGACACTGAGCGCAAAGCGCGCGGCATTCATGTGCTTCGGCTTAGCCCCGGTTGCTTGTGTTGTTCCTCCAAACTGGTGCTGACAACCCACCTAGCTCGTACCTTAAGATTGAATCAACCCAATGTATTGTTAATGGAACTGGAAAGCCAAAGCCACCCGGAACAGGTGTTACAGTTATTAAAAGAGCCTCAATGGATTGATTGGTTTGCCGATATAACACTTGTGGAGGATGTTGCGTAAGGGGTTAGACGCCCAAGGCGTGGCCTTGAAATTGCTAGATAGATCACCATATTCAACCTGAAAGTATTATTTGGAGGTTTGCGATGTTAATGATGATTGATAGCCCCTTTTACTGCGTGGTGGATTTGGTCATGAGCGAGGGGCAACCCAGCCTTGGCATTGAAATCGTGGACAAGAACAATCAGCGCGAACTGTTTTTGCAGGGCGATGCGGCTGAAAAATTCCGCGAAGAGGTGAAATACCTTGCCGCCCAAGAACCCGATATCGACGACATCGAAGCTTTTATTGAAAGCTACAAACCCTGGATGCAACACCCGGTTACGTTGCACTGAACGTGTTTTGAAAATGCCTCTGCTGTTCTGGCAGAGGCCACCTTCTCAATTGCAACTTAAGCGAATCTTGGCTTGGCGTGAGTTTCGCGGCTAAGCATCAAACTGACAATCGATGTGCCCACCCACACGGCAAGCACCAGCATGCACACGGTCATGCCAGCTTTTGAATACGCACCTGTTATGTTTTCTGCAGCCGCATAGTGGTCAAGAATTGCACCCAGTACCGGCTGCTGCACCAGTGGGCCGACCATCACACCCAGGTTCACAATGCCCACTGCGGTTGCGCCCAAGTGGTGCGGCACCGATTCTTTTACATAACCGAAGCTCAGCACCATGGAGCCACCCCCAAAGGCCGTGGCCCACAACAAAACTGACACCAGCGGAATTGGAAGTTCAGGTTGAATGCCGAGAATAATAAAGCCGCTAATTGAGAAAATTGCACCCAAAAAATAGGGCAGTTTGCGCTGCTTCAGTTTGTCGGAAAGCGCACCAAAAAACAGACTGCCGGCAGCAAAAGCGATCAGCATGCCAGTGATAATCAGGGATGCCTCTTTAACGTTGAGCCCATGCCAGGTGGTGAGGTAGGGCACGCCCCACAGGCCGGTGAATGTGAGAATGGCGCCGCACACGCCACTGGGAATCCAGAAAATCAACCATACCGCAGGAAAGCGAAGTGTGTGGCCCAAAGCGGTAAGCAATGGCAAGGTGACTTCATGGGCGGGGCGTTTGGCAACGTGGTTTTTGTAACCGCGTTGTGTGGGCATGTCGCGTACATATATCCAGATGAGCAATCCCAGTGCGATGGCAATAATTCCACTGGCGCCCATTACCATGCGCCAGCCGAACAAATCGGAAAGTGCACGCAGGGGCACACCTGCCAGTACCGCACCCATGGTGCCCACGGCCAGGCTAACCCCCGACATGCTGGCAAAACGTGCAGGCGAAAACCACTGGGCCACCAACATCAGCATGGAAACCCAGGCCACTGCAACCGAACCACCCACCAAGCCGCGCCCCACTGCCGCCCAACCCAGGGTGGGTGCAAAGCCGAACATGAGCGCGCCAAGGCCGCCCAGCATACAGCCTACTGTGAGAATTTTCCGTGGGCCGATCCGGTCCACCAACAGGCCGACAGGTATTTGCATGGCCGCGTAAAAGTAGAAGTAAAACGCAGACAGGTTGCCTAGCGCAGCGCGGCTGAGGTCGAACGTGGTGCTGAGTTCTTCGGTGAGTACGCCCGGTGTAACGCGCTGGAAAAAACCAAACAGGTAAAACGCGGCTGCCAGGCTCCAGATGATGAATGACATCCGCAAGGGGGGCGGGGAAAGGTGATTGGGCGACATGGTGTTGTTCTTGTGGTGACTTCAGGCAGTGTCGCATGTGGGCGCGCTTGTGCCACTTGGGTGTAACCCGAGTGGTTCTTTGCTCAACTCGGCATGGGTTGCTTGTGCCGCACTGGATCGGTGTGATTTGGGAGCTGAGCTTGAAGGGTCACCGTTGTAGTTTCTGGCCAACTCGGCATGGGTTACTTGTTCCGCACGGGAGTGGCTGGGAACTGAACTTGAAGGGTCACCGCTGCCCGAAAACTTGGCATTTCGGCTTGTCAGCTTGAGCCTGCACTAAGCCAAGTCCTCCAAAAGTAACGGTCGGGTCTTGGCTTTCGCGCCAAGGCGCGATCGTTAGTCTCTGCGCGCCAAGCCGGCAAGTTTTCTGACTGGTCATCGTGCGACCCATTGCAAGTTCAGCTCCCAGCTCTCCCGTGCAGTGCTTCTCCACCACCGTGCAACTCACGGCTGTGTTCACCGCCCAATCGGCGGCGGTGTTTCGATCGCCTCGCCTTCAAGAAAACCTGCCCTTGCGTGCCGAGCAGGGCCGGTGTTGCCCAGCATGGGCGACAGAGAACGGGCCCGACCCGCAGTTTAGGAGGGCCGTTCTCAGGCATCGCAAGGCTCAGCAAGGGATCAACAGGTTTTCTGGCGGGAGAGCGAAATCCAAGCCGATTGAGCCACCAAGAAAGCTGCGAGAGATCGGAACCCAAGCCAATTGGGCGATTAAGAAAGCTGCGAGAGATCGGAACCCAAGCCGATTAAACCAGCACCGTGCTGTTCCATGCCGCCATGGCCAGCGCAGCGCGTTGCTCAACTACCTTGGCTACATTGGCCACACCGTCCAGCCCCGCAGTCAGCCATGTGCCGCCCACCGCTTGCACGGCCTTGATTTCACGCCACTGCGGCAGGTTCTCAAGTGTTACGCCACCAGTGGGCACAACGCGTGCTGCGGCCAATGGCGCTGTAATGCCAGCAAGGGCTTTGGGGCCACCAGCCGCCATGGCCGGGAAAAATTTCAGCAATTCAAACCCCAGTTCAAGCCCACGCATCATTTCCGATGCAGTGGCCACACCCGGCACCCAGGCATATCCCTTGTTCAAGGCATGCTCGGCCAGCACCTCTGTTAGGCCAGGCGAAATGAACAGCGTTGCCCCCAGGTCAGCGGCTTGATCAAACTGCGCTGGTGTCAGCACCGTGCCGGCAGACACATTCATGTCGGGAAAGCGCTTGGCTATTTCACCCAAGGCTTGCAGTGCTTCCGGGGTGCGCAGCGTAATTTCAATTTGTGTAATGCCGCCTGCACACAAGCCTTCGGCGATTTCCAAACCCTGTTTTACATTGGGAATCACCACCACCGGCAAAACACCTTGTTGTAACCAGTTGCGGGTGCGTTCGGCTCGAGTGTCGGGGGAGGGTTGCGTGTTCATGGCTTGTCCTTGTTTCATTGGGGGAACAGGTTGCTTGCGCCTTCCTCGGCGCTGCTCACTGTGTTTCTCCACACCTGGAAATATCCGCGCCCATGGCTGACTGCTTGCGCGGGTGTGGGCATGGGCTCTCGGTTACTTAAATCGGCCGTGGTTTGTAAAACGCCTTCATTGGCATCTACCCGTACCACATCGCCGTCACGAAGCCGCGAAATCGGCCCATCGGCTTTGGCTTCCGGGCACACATGAATGGCGGACAACACCTTGCCAGAAGCGCCGCTCATTCGGCCATCGGTCACCAAGGCAACGGGCAGGCCTTGGTCTTGCAGAATACCAAGAATGGGCGTGAGCTTGTGCAGCTCGGGCATGCCGTTGGCACGCGGGCCTTGGTGGGCCAGTACAACCACCACGGCCTCGGTCAGTTCGCCGTTGTTGAACGCATCAATCACTTGGTGTTGGTCGGTGAACACGCGGCAAGGCGCCTCTACAAATCGGTGTTCCTGTTTCACAGCCGATACCTTGCATACACCGCGACCCAGGTTGCCTTTCATCAGGCGAATGCCACCGTCGGGCTGGAAGGGGTTGGTGTAGGGGCGCAGCACATCAAGGTTGCGCGATGCGCCGGGTGTGCGTGTTGAAAAGGTTTCTGCCGTGGGCAGCACTTCAGCGAGCGTGTTGGCCATGGTGGTGCCCCACACGGTGGGGGCTTCACCGTCTACAAAGCCGCCGTCAATCAGTGTGGCCAGCAAGCCAGCTGTGCCGCCTGCGGCCTGAAATGCATTGACATCTTCGGTGCCGTTGGGGTACACGCGGGTAAGCAGGGGGGTGACGCTGGAAATGATTTCAAGGTCGGTCCAGTCGATCAAATAGCCTGCCGCGCGGGCCACGCTCACCCAGTGAATGGTGTGGTTGGTTGAACCACCCGAGGCCATCAGGCCGACCAGTGCGTTCATCAGGCAGCGGGAATCAACCAGTGTGCCCAACTTCAAGGCAGGGTTGCGCGTGGCGCTTTCAAGCGCGCGCACGCTTTCACCGATCAGCGCCTTGCGCTGTGGGCTGCTGGGTAGTTCGAACGCGCCGCCCGGAAACTGCAAGCCCATGAAATCGAGCATCAGCTGATTGGAATTGGCCGTGCCGTAAAACGTGCAGGTACCCGGGCTGTGGTAAGCCTTTTCCTCGGACTGCAGCAGGTCTTCGCGCGTGGCCTTGCCTTGCGCGGCCAATTGTCGGGTTTTGGCTTTCTCGGAATTGGACAGACCTGTTTCCATGGGCCCGGCGGGGATAAATACAAAGGGCAGGTGGCCAAAGCCCAACGCGCCAATCAACAAACCAGGTGCAATTTTGTCGCAAACGCCCAGCAAAATAGCGCCGTCGAATACATCGTGTGAAAGACCGACACAGGCGGAAAGTGCAATGACATCGCGTGAAAAAAGCGACAGTTCCATGCCTTCCCGACCTTGGGTTACACCATCGCACATGGCCGGTGTACCGCCTGCCACTTGGGTGGTGGCACCCAGTGCGCGCGCGTGTTGTGCAATTAATTCAGGGTAAACCGCAAATGGCTGATGGGCCGACAACATGTCATTGTATGCAGTCACAATGCCCAAGTGCGGTGACTTGTGTAATGAAATAACGCGCTTGGTACTGCTTGGGTAAATTGCGGTGGTGTGGGCCAGGTTGGCACAACCCACAGCAGTGCGGTTTTGTGGGCCATGTGGCAGGCTATTCAAGTAGGCTGAGCGCGTGGCTTTGGAACGTTGTTCAATGCGTTCGCGAAGCGCCTGCAATGTGGGGTTCAAAGTAGTTGCCATGGCGCAAACCTCGAGAAGATAACTTGTGAATGTGCAGTGTTTGTAACATAATTACAAAAAACTAGCAATTAATGTAACTAATTTGATCAACTGATCTGGAACCTAAAATGACCGACAATTCCCCCCTGCCCGTTGGCGCTTTCACCTTTGTGTTGCATGGGGCAGGCGGCGATTTGGCCAAGCGTAAAATTATTCCCGCACTGGCACACTTGGCAAAATCGGGATACTTTTCTGCGGAATCCAGAATCATTTTTGCACAACGCGAAGCCCTGAGCCCTGAAGAAGCTTTGGCTCAAGTCGATTCGTTTCTGAAAGCTGCGGGCGATGAAGCAGCACGGGAATCGATTCCGGCTTTGCTGCCGTACCTGCACACCTTGCAAGTGGTGCTGGGCACGCCCGAATCGTGCAGGGCCATGGCCAATGCAGTGACCGGCAGCCCCGAACCTGTGGTGCATTACGCTGCCCTGCCTTCTTCGCGATTCATTGATTTGATCAATTGCATTCCCACCGTGCGGGATCCGTCCAGGCTTCGCTTGGTTCTAGAAAAACCCTTGGGTTTCAATGCCAAAGAATCAGCACTGATTGAAGAAGCCGTGGCCGCCAAACTGGATGAATCACAGGTTTATCGAATCGATCATTACCTGGGCAAACAGGCGGTACAGAATTTGTTGGCACTGCGTTTGGGCAATCGGATTTTCGAGCCATTGTTGACCCGCGAACATGTGGCCCACGTGCAAATTACCGTGGCTGAAGACCTGGGTGTTGAAGACCGCGCTGGTTTTTACGAACATGCCGGTGCGCTGCGCGACATGGTTCAAAGCCACATGCTGCAGTTGCTGGCCACGGTGGCCATGGAACCACCAGTCAGCCTGGAAGCAAATTCCCTGCGCGATGAAAAGCTGAAGGTGTTGCGATCACTGAAAGTGCCGCAGGTCACGGGAATTCCGGAAATTGTGGTGGGCCAGTATGGCGAGGGCTATGTGAAAGGCCAGCCTGTGCCCAAGTACCGCGACGAGAAAGGAGTGGCTGCAAATTCCACCACCGAAACCTATGTGTCGTTTCGCACCGAAGTGCAAACCTGGCGCTGGGCAGGCGTGCCGTTTTTAGTGCGAACCGGCAAACGGATGCCGCGCCGCTTCGCGGAAATCGTGATTCAGTTTCGCGATGTGCCCAAGCCTTTGTTCGAACCCGTGGGTGGCCAGTGGGTGGGTAACCAGTTGGTGATTCACCTGCAACCCGAGGACAAACTTGAACTGAAGTTGCTTGCAAAAACGCCGGGCGAACGTGAACGCTTGAAGCCAGTTTCACTGGACCTTGATTTTTTCAACACCTGGCGCATTCCTGTGCGCGATGCCTACGAGCGTTTGATCACCGATATTTTGCGTGGTCGCTTGGGCTTGTTTTTGCGCCGGGATGAGGTACAAACACAGTGGCAATTTGTCGACCGCATTTTGAATGACTTGAAAAGCCACAGCATGGAACCTGTGCCTTACACCAGCGGCACGTATGGCCCCTCAGCGGCCACTGCCATGGCGATGCGGGCCGGTGCAATTTGGTCAGAGGATGGATTGTGAACAAGCAATTAAACGATGAAGAAAAAGACTCTCAACTGCGCGACGACATTCGCCTGCTGGGCGCCTTGTTGGGCGAAATAATTGCCGAGCAACAGGGGCTGCCCGTGTTTGCGGCCATTGAAGAAGTGCGCCAGTTGTCGGTGCAGTACCGCCGGTTTGATGACAATGCGGCGCGCACCAAACTGGAAGCGCGACTTGAGGCCTTGACTCAAGATGAAACCATTTCACTGATTCGCTCGTTTTCGATTTTCTCGATGTTGAGTAACATTGCCGAGGACTGCCATTTGATTCGCCGCAACCGCCAGCATGAGTTGGCCGGAATGCCTGCGCGCGAGGCCAGCCTGGATTACACGATTGCCGAGTTGAGCCGTGTTGGCGTGAACCGCGACGTTGTGCTTGCGCGTTTGAAGAAAACCGAATCGGTGCCGGTGTTGACTGCGCACCCCACCGAGGTACAGCGCAAGAGTGTGCTGGATGCACAGCAAAGCATCATTGCGTTGATTCGCCACCGCGATGAAATTCAATTGACGCTTGAGGAGGCCAATGCCTGGCGCGATGAACTGAAAGCCGCAGTGCAGCGCCTGTTTCAAACCCGCCTGCTACGCCGAAACAAGTTGAGTGTCATAGACGAGGTGAATAACGCACTGGCCTATTTCGATTCCACTTTTTTTGCCCAGGTGCCGCAGGTGTACCGCAAGTTGCAAAGCCTGTTGAGCTTGCCCAGTACCGATAACTTTTTGCCGGTGAATGAAGACCCGCTGGGCAAGGTGTTGACCGTGGGCTCGTGGATTGGTGGCGACCGCGATGGTAACCCGTTTGTGACTGCGCAGGTGCTGGACATGACTTTGAAAATTCAAAGCAGCAAAGTGCTGGAGCATTACCTGGCCGAGGTGAATTGCCTGATACGCGAATTCAGCGTTACAGATTATTTCTTGAAGCCCAACCCGCCATTAACGGATTTGGCCAATACATCGGGCGAAGACTCAGCCCACCGCATGGACGAAACCTTGCGCCGTGCCTGCGTGGCGATCCGCAACCGGCTTCAAGCCACCTTGCAACAAGCAGTCCAAGGTGAGTGCACGGCCCAGGCCTATTCAAGCCCTGCCGGTTTGCTGTCCGATTTGAATACCCTGTTCAGCGCACTGAGCGAGAACGGCATGCAGCGGATTGCCGAAGGGCGACTGGCTCTGTTGGCCCGCAAAGTGAAGGTGTTTGGTTTCTCGCTGATGGCGCTCGATTTGCGTCAGAACAGCGATGTGTTCGAAGCGGTGGTGGCCGACCTGCTCAAGCAATCCACCTTGGGAAAAACCGATTATTTGGCCAGCAGCGAGGCTGAGCGCGTGGCTTTGTTGTGTGCCGAGTTGCGCACCCCCCGTTTGTTGTTCAGCGATTCTTTGCAGTACAGCGAACGCACGCATTCGGAAATGGCAATTTTCAGAAAAGCCAAATTGGCGCATCAGGTGCTGGGTGTGTCGGCCATTCAAAATTGCATTATTTCCAAAACAGCGTCGGTAAGTGATTTGCTTGAGTTGGCGGTGTTGTTGAAAGAAGCCCATTTACTCAATGTGGCCACTGGTGAATTGGCGGTGAACATTGTGCCGCTGTTTGAAACCATTGAAGACTTGCAGGCCGCCCCTGTAATCATGGCAACGCTGTTTGACATTGCCGAGTACCGAGCCTTGGTGGCCTCTCGCGGGCATGTGCAGGAGGTGATGCTGGGCTACTCAGACAGCAACAAGGACGGTGGTTTTGTCACTTCCGGTTGGAGCCTGTACCAGGCCGAAATTGGTTTGGTGGATGTGTTTGCAAAACACGGTATTAAAATTCGCCTGTTTCACGGCCGGGGTGGCTCTGTGGGTCGTGGTGGCGGTTCCAGTTACCACGCCATTTTGGGTCAGCCACCGGGTGCGGTCGACGGCCGAATTCGCCTGACCGAACAAGGCGAAGTGATCGCCGCCAAGTACGGCATTGAATCGCTGGGCAGGCGCAACCTGGAGGTGTTGGTGTCTGCAAACCTGATGGTTTCCGAACACACCGAACTGACCCGTGAAGTGCCAAGCAAGTACCTGGAACTGATGGCGAAGTTGTCGAACCATGCCTTCAATGCCTATCGGGATTTGGTGTACAACACCGATGGTTTTCTGGAGTACTTCAAACAGTCCACGGTGATATCCGAGATTGCCAGTTTGAACATTGGCAGCCGCCCTGCTTCCCGCAAAGCCAACTGGACCATTGAAGATTTACGTGCCATTCCATGGGTGTTCAGTTGGGCGCAAAGCCGTGTGATGTTACCGGGGTGGTATGGCTTTGGCACGGCAGTGGCCAAATTACGCAATGGTTTGAATGAAGCGGAATTGCTCGAGTTGCAAGCCATGGCGAAACAATGGCCCTTCTTTAACACCATGCTGTCTACATTGAACATGGTGCTGGCCAAGGCCGACATGGCGATTGCATCGCGCTACGCCGCCATGGTGGAAGACGCCGCACTGCGCGACAAAGTGTTTGGCCGCATTGCCGCCGAGCATGCACGTGCCGTGGAAGGGCTGTTGTGGCTGACTGGGCAAAAAGAATTGCTTGCAGACAATCCCTTGCTGAAACGTTCTATTCAAGCGCGTTTTCCGTATGTCGACCCGCTGAACCATGTGCAGGTTGAATTGTTGCGCAGGCACCGCCAAGGCGAACTGGATGAACGCGTGGCCCGTGGCGTGCATTTGTCGATCAACGGCATTGCCACCGGCTTGAGAAACAGCGGTTGAGTCGGCAGATACAGTTGAGGAGTTGATTTTGGACACAATACAAATTACCAACTGGAACGAATTCGTTGCCTTGACTTCTGAGTGCGATGGTTGGGCTTTTCGGGGTTTGCAGGATGCGGACTGGTCTTTGCTAAGTTCTTTGTCCCGCTACTTGCACAACTATGTGCCCGACAAAGCCACCTGGCGTTCACGGGAAGAGCGCGCCTTCCGGATTTTCCGTCGCAAAGCGCACAATTATTTGCCCGATGCCAGCGTGCTGGATGACGATGTTCGATGCCTTGCACTGATGCAGCATCACGGTGCGCCTACGCGCATGCTCGATTTCACCAAATCGCCTTTCGTCGCTGCATTTTTCGCGCTTGAAAGGGCGGTTAAAAATTCGGCGGTATTTGCGCTGGACACGCCCCGTTTGTGGATGGCCACACCCAGCAACAATGCCACCCTGCACCGTGACATGATTGATCCGCGAATTCAAGGTAATTTTGAGCGTTATTTTGCATCGAACACCAACGACATCATGTGGGTGGGTGAGCCTGATCGAATGGACGGGCGATTGGTGGCGCAGTCGGGTACTTTCGTGGTGCCCGGTGTGCTGGACAAGCCGATCGACGAAATCATTCAGCACTACGAAACTGGCCCTGCGATGATTCGCAAATTTGTTCTGCCCGCCAGCCTTCGCAAGGAAGCCATGTTGGCGCTTTACCGAATGAACATCACCCACGCCACGCTGTTCCCAGACCTGGATGGACTGTCGCGGTCAATTGCCTATGAACTTGAAATAACCTGGCCTGGGCACGCCATGGCTGCTAACAAAGCGGAGTGAAATCAACTGCGGCTTTCCTGGCGGTATTCTTCAAGCTTGTTGCCCCGGTACACCTGTTTAAAGAAAATGGGTGTCAGGAAGGTGGTGACAATGCCCATTAACACCAAGGTTGAGAACATGGTAGGGCCAATAAAGCCGTTCTGGTAGGCAATGCCGGCCACCACCAGTTCCATCACGCCACGGCCGTTGAGTACTGCCCCCAAACCCAATGATTCCCGGTGGTCCATGCCCACCATCAAGCCCCCCAGCCATCCTGCAAACAATTTGGTAACAATCGACACCAAAATAACCACGAGCGGGAAGTTCCATTCGGTCAGGCTGACAAGTTGCAATTCAAGCCCCAGATACGCGAAGAAAATAGGGCCGAGAAAACCGTTGGTAATTGACCCGAGAGTGCCTTGCAGGTCTTTGTAGCGCGAGGCGATGAAGTGTTTTTTGTCGAGAAACAGCGCACCAAAAAATGCACCAATCACAAAGTGAAAACCCAAGGCCTCACTGATGGTGCCAAACACCAGCACAAACACAATCACAATGCCGAACAAGGCTTCAGGACCAAATACCTTGATCATGGATTCTGGCAAGGCCTGCACATTCACATTGCGTTTTTCGAGCCAGTTCAGCAATTGGTTCAGCCCCACCACCACCAGGCCCATGGCCATCAGTTTCAGGGTGGCTATGCCCACAGCCACGCTGGCGTCGCCCAGTGTGAGTGTTTCAGGCAGGTTCAGCACAATGCCCAGAATGAATAGCGCAGCCACGTCGTTGACCACTGCAGTGGCCAGTGAAAATTTGGCAATGGGGGTGTGCAAAATTCCGAGGCTGTCCATCAGCTTTACGGCCACAGGCAATGCGGTGATTGAAATGCACAGGCCCAGAAAAATCATGCGCATGATGTCCTGACCAAATGCTGCTGCCACCAACACACCACCACCGAAGGGAATGAAAAAGCTGATGGCTGCCAACATGAGCCCGCGCCCTTTCATGGCACCCACAATGTCGGAAAAGCGCATTTCAAGCCCGGCATTCAAAATGATCAGGAACACGGCCAATTCAGTAACGCCGGCAAGGGCTTTGTTGGGTTCAATCAAACCCAGAATGGCAGGGCCCAGCAATACCCCGGCCAGAATTTCACCGATGAGCTCGGGCTGGTTGTAGCGTGCAAACAGGCGGCCGAACAAGCGGGCGACCACAATAAGCAATAGCAAGCTGGACAGCAGTGACATAGGGAAATTTACAGAAAGATGGCGATTGAGTGTACCACTGGCAAGCTTAGGGTTAACGCGGAGAACTCAATGTGGTCAAATGTGCTGTTTCAATCTTTTGACGTGGCGTTGTATGTCCGATTCTGAAAAGCACCTGGAAGAAACCTGCATCACCAGCACACGCGTGTTTGACGGGCATTTGATGAAAGTGAACCAAGACACGGTGCGCCTGCCCAATGGCGAACAATCGGTGCGCGAATACACGGTGCACCCGGGTGCAGTGGCCATTATTCCCATTCTCGATGATGGTCGCTTTGTGATGGAGCGGCAATTTCGCTACCCTTTGCACCGCGTGTTTCTGGAATTCCCGGCTGGCAAAATTGATCCGGGTGAAGACCCAGTGGCCACGGCTCATCGGGAACTGCTGGAAGAAACCGGATATGTGGCGCAAACGCTGGAATACATCACCACCATTCACCCGGTCATTTCCTATTCCACAGAAAAGATCGAGTTGTATGTGGCGCGTGGTTTAACCCTGCAAGAGCGACAGCTGGACCACAATGAGTTTCTGGACGTGGTGCTGGTTGAACCTGCCGAGTTGATGAGGCAAATCAAGGCAGGTGAAGTGAGTGATGTGAAAACGATTATTGGGGCGTTTTGGGTGGCACAAACCTGAAGTCGCACAGTGGGTGCGCTTGTGCAATGGTTTGGGCGCGTTGCAATTGCAAACCCCACTGCGCAGCCATTTGGTGGTCCAGGCTGCATGCGGCATGGCGGGTTAGTTCAGGCACGCCCTGCTGTTTAAAGTAATTGGCCAGCGGGCAAACAGTGACATCAAAGGCCACCGCACTGCTGGTGGGGTGCACTGTGCGTGCAAACGGTTTGGTGAACATCACCTTGAACATGAGGTTGGTCAACCACCGTGCGCGCACCAGTGCTTTTGCGCTGCGCAGGCGAGACAGCTTGAAACCCAATTCAATCGGTGGACCAAATATTTGCCAGTTGATGGTTTCAATCAACTGGCCTGCCTCGGTGCGAGGCATCCCCTCTTCCAGTGCTGCGCGGTACAAGGCCACATCCCATTCCATGTAGCGCATGATCAACCCCAAGCCCAGCGAATGAGGCGGGCGTGTGTGTTGAATACTTTGTTGAATGCGCTGCGCAGTTTGCCACAGTTGCGCAGTGACAACCGGTTTGACCTGCCTGCCAAAAGCATGGCCCGGAAAGTAAAACCGCAGCGCAGCCAGCAGGTTCATGGCGAGGCCTTAAAACTGAAGGTCGCGTACATACGGGTTGCTTCGGCGTTCCTGACCAAAGCTGCCTTCTGGCCCGTGGCCTGGAATAAACACGGTGTCGTTGCCCATGGGCCACAAGCGGTTGCGAATGCTGTCTATCAGGGTTTCATGGTCGCCACCGGGAAAGTCCGTGCGGCCCATGCTGCCTACAAACAGCACATCGCCCACAAACGCACGTTTGGCTTCCTCCGAGTGAAACACCACGTGGCCCGGTGTGTGGCCCGGGCAGTGGCGCACATTCAGGGTGCAATTGCCAATTTGAACTGTGTCGCCATCGGCCAGCCAACGGTTGGGTGTGAAAGGTTTACTCAAGGGAAAGTTAAACATGCGGCTTTGGTCGGCCAGTCGGTCGATCCAGAACTGATCGCCCTGGTGTGGGCCGATGATGGGCAAGTTCAATTGCTCGGCCAGTTCTGCCACCCCACCCGCGTGGTCAATGTGCGCGTGTGTCAGCCAGATAGCTTGCAGTTCAAGATTGCGCTCCGTAATCGCTTTGTTGAGTTTGTTCAAATCGCCACCGGGGTCGATGATGGCGGCCTTGTTGGTTTCACTGCACCACACGATGGAACAGTTTTGTGCAAAGGGTGTAACAGGAATGGTGTGGTAGCGAAGCATGTGGCGTGTGGGTGAATACAGTGGAGATATAGTAGTGAAATTGTGGTGTTGATTCAAATTAACCCGGTTCAATTGATCAAGAAAAAAGGGGGTTCGAGTTTATGGGAACAGCGGCATATCGCAGATTTCTGGTGGTACTGGCTGTGGCATTCGCCGTGGCATTTGCCTTGGTGTGCATTCCGCCGTTTATCCAGAACCCAGACATTGTGGGTGCGTTTGCGGGTGGTTTTGTGAACCCCTATGCTTCGGGTTATGCCATGGACATTTTCTTCACCTGGGCCGTGTTGGCCGTGTGGGTAATGTACGAGGCCAAAGTGAAGGGCATTCGCTACGGTTGGGTGGCGTTGCTGCTGGGCGTAGTACCCGGTGTTGCCACCGGGTTTGCAGTGTACCTGTTGATTCGTTTGAATCAGGAACAGGCAGTCGCTTGAAATTACACCGCCAGCGGATGATCGGCCATGTCGTGATTCACATCAGCGTGGCCTTGTTCATCTTTGCGCACGGCGATGACCACATCGCGTAGCTTGGCATCGGCGGGTAGTTTGTAATAGTCGATTGCAATTTTCGGTGCGGCGATGTTTTCAATTCGCCCTGCATCAATTTCCGCAAGGTAGTCGGTGTAGCTAACCACCGCCTGGTTTTCGAAGTAGCCCACCATGCGGTGCGCAGTTTTCGGGAAGAACACATACAGCACGAAATAGAAGTGCCAAAACACCAGTTGGGCAAACAACACCAACATCCGCTCGCCCACACTAGGTTTTGCAATTTCAATAAAAATCATCAAATGCATGCGTTCGTTTTCCGCTTCTTCAAGCAGGGTTCGAATGGTGGGGCCGTAGCCGGTTTTCATTTTCCGCAAGCTTTTCAGGTGGATCCACATGCCAGCCACCATGCCGGGTACACCTGCCACGGTTTCCAGAATGACCGCCCGATGACCGTAGCGTTTGGCAAAGAAAGTGTCGGCAAACCAGCGAAAAAACATGGTGAGCGATTTTGCGAACTTGTCAGAGAAGTCTTTGGGGGTGGGTTCTTGAGGCAATGCTTCCATGGGCGCTACTTCCTGAGGTGAGGTGACAACTTGTTTATTTTTTTAATGAGTCTACGCTGATTGGAATGTGGGGGCTAGCCCTTAAAATCACTGCCAAAACACAGAGAGGCTGACTTGTTTGAAGGAAAGGTAAATGAATAAGTTAATGTTCAAGCTAGTTTTTCTCGTATTTTTCTCGGTGCCATCTTGGGCCTTCGCAGACAGCGCCAATGATGAAGAATTTTGTGCGCAGCTGAATGATGCAAAAACAGAGATGGAAGATACGCTTCTACGGATCAAGCAGAGAAAACAAAATGACTCGGCATTTCTTAAGGCGTTGAACAATAGCCAGAAGCAATGGATGCGGAATTACTCATGCAGTTTCCCTCGAAGCAGTTCATCGACTATGGTTCTGTTTTGCCGATGTGCCAATGCGTAGCCCGGTTGGGTTTAGTTCAGGAAAGAATTGTCACTTTAAAGCAATGGCTTGAGCCAGTTATGGAGGGTGATGTATGTACGGGAAGTAAACGGTAAATCGAGGTTAGCGTAAGCCCCACCAGGCGCCATGAAGAGGGGCTGCAGTTGGACTACAAACACAATTTGTATTGAGACAGAAAGCCTTGTTCCGTGCAGAATACGGTTGAAGCAACAACTTTATTCAGCCAAATCCATGTTGATCAAAAGTGCAGAAGATCGCGATAGCGACATCAAGATTCTCGAATCATTGTTAAACCACCCTGCTGCATCGGCTTTGACGAAACGCAGCATTGAAAAAGAGATTCGAGCAATCAAGGCGGGTGTGAAGGGCGAAAAGGATGCCGCCTACCAAATTGAGTACCACTACGGCCATGGGAAAAACTGGGCAGTCATTCACGACTTGCGTATTGAACACAAGGGCCGAGTTGCTCGAATTGACCACTTGCTGATTAATCGATTGATGGAAATTTGGGTGTGCGAAAGCAAACATTTTCATCAAGGAGTTTCGATTAACGAACAAGGCGAGTTTGTCTCATTCACTGGTTCCCAAGCTTACGGAATACCCTCGCCTTTGGAGCAGAACCGTAGGCATTGTTCACTGCTTCAAGAAGTATTTGATGACGGCGTGGTTCCGCTGGAAAAGCGTTTGGGTTTTTCGATCAAGCCGGTGATCAAAAGCCTGGTACTGGTGTCCAGTAAAGCGCGGATTACCCGGCCGTCAAAGTCGTTTCCAGGGCTTGATGAGATCATTAAAGTTGATCAGATCAAGGCGAAACTTGACCAGGCAATGGACGATGACAATAACCCCCTAAACCTTGCAAAGTTGGTCAGCAGTGAAACAGTGAAAGCGTTTGCAGAAAGATTGGTGGTTTTGCATACACCACATCAATTTAATTGGTATGGAAAATTCGGCTTGCCAGTGCAAGTTGACGAATCCGCTACTGTAGAAGTTGTAGAGGACGCCGATCCTGAACCCAAGAAATCAAAACTGGCTTGCAATACCTGTGGGACAGTAGTGGCTTACAACGTGGCCAAATTTTGCTGGTTTAACAAGCCGCGTTTTGGGGGCCAGGTTTACTGCTATGAGTGCCAGAAGAGTTTGTAGAAAGGTTTGTAGTCGGGTTTGCCACAGCTCAAGGTGGGTTACTTTACCTTGCCAGCAGTCCACCTCACTTATTCAATTCTCTATTTATGCAAACCGAACGTGGCTATGACCACCAGAATACCTATCGCAATGCATACGGAAAATAGATATCCCAAAACAACATAAACAAACAAGCGACTTGCAACATTGAACCAAAGCGGTACTTGTTTTTGCATGTCGCCAAACCCTCGAATCCTTCTAAAAATGGGTATTGAGATTGCTAGCGAGAAAAGAAGTGTGCGAATCCAGCTTGTGGGGAAATATCGATAGGCAGAGGATTCGAACTCGCTGAAATAAGGTGGACATACATATCGATCGATCACTGATTTGGGCGTTAGCCAGGTCAGCAACGTGAGACTCAATGGCAAGACAACCGGGATAATCAGGATGCTAAATCCGATGATCCACATGGTGATTTCGATTATCTGCATAACTGACCTACACCAGTAGCGCTCAACAAATCCATTTGATTTCCAAACTGATCGTATAGAAATTTGCCGCTTGTTTCACCCGCCTTTTGAGCAAAAAACCCCCCCGCAGCAGATGCAACCAGGGCTACTCCCCAACCTACCGGACCACTAACAACGAGCGCACCAACAGCGACGCTTGCCAGAACACCGCCTGCCGCGCCGACAATTAAACCCAACCCGTCTGCCCAAAGAATTTCATTCTTCTTATGATTACTCCCAGCCGAAGCAATCTTCCCACACGTACCCATCACTCCAAACCCTGTTAGCAGTACGCCCCCGCCCTTCGCAAGTTTGCTCAACTTCGCCATGCGCTCGGCATGTTTCACGAATACGGGTGAGGGATTTACACCCACTGCGCGGTTTTGATAAAGCACGTTGAACGAGCTTTGTCCGCCGTGCATGTGGCGGCCCATCCAGCCCAGTTTCTTCAGGTAGTTGTTCAGTATGGCCTGTTGGCGCAACTGGTATTGACGAATACTCAACCTGCCCGCAAGGTGTTCAGTGTTTAATTGTTGCAATTGCCCAATCACCGCCCGGTTTTGCGTGCCACTTAAATAACCCAGTACCCCAAGTCCTGTTCCAGCAAAATCAGTTACATGCTGTGTGTCATTGCTCACCCTGGCCAGAAATTCATACATTCCACGCTCGGCAGGATCTGCTGGTACGAAGCTGCGAGCAGTGTCCACCAAGCTAAATTCACCTCCGCCATTCACTACCTGGCGGATTCGGGCTTTCACGGCCTTGGGGTCCATGCACAGAATCGTGTCAGGGTCGTGTGAAATAAAGTCGAGCGTTCGCGGGGCTTGGCTGCCTAAAGCCATGCGTGGGTTCTTCACACTGGGGTTCAATGCCAGCAGGTAATCGAGCAAAATTGAGAAGTAAGGCTCTTGACCTGGGCGTACACCATAGCTGTGAGCAATCACGTCGTGCAAAGAATGTTGAGGCTGGGGAATGTAAAAGGCAGGCTTGGTAAGGGACAGTTTTCCAAAGCTGGAATTGAACATGTTCAGGATGGGGAGTTGCTGAACCCAACATTCAATCTTTGGGCGAGGACACTGTCAAAAAATACGGTTTTGAGTCGCTATAAGTAGGTAGCTGTGAGTTAAAACCACCCCTAATACGGTACCCATTCAATGCGAAGAACAAAGGCCACACTGATTTACAAAAGAACCAAGAATCTACGCGCAGTCCAGTTATTGCTTGGTCATTCAAAGTTAGAAAGCACTGTTCGATATTTAGGCATTTAAGTTGATGATGCACTGGAAATTTCGGAACAGACTGAAATTTGATGCCAAGCGACGCATCGTAAGCTTCTTATGCGCCAATTTCTCGCAACACTTCGGGATGACTGACCGCAACTTTGAGCAGGGTTTTTGCCGCGCCGGTTGGGCTTCGGCGACCTTGTTCCCAGTCCTGCAAGGTGCGAACCGACACACCCAGCAAAGAAGCGAATGCTTGCTGAGACAATCCCATTTTGGCACGTGCCTCTGCCGCAGGCGATAACTCAACCTGATTGATGCGTGCGGCCTTGCCTTGACGCATTTGTTTCACAGACTTGAGTAAGTCATCTTGAAATTTTTTCATTTCAGAGTCCACCTTCTACTCCTTTTTTCAATTCAGCTAGAAAGGCGGTTGGAAGGTTATCGAACTTGGCCTTTTTGTACACGATGAGCAGCCAAATGGCTGCTTCAGTCGCATTGAAATAAATTACCCTGGCGCCACCTCGCTTACCTTGGCCAGCGGATGACCAACGAACTTTCCTGCAGCCACCGCTTCCTGGAATGACATCGCCAGCCTCTGGGTTATTGGCAATCCAGTTGATGAATTCAATACGCTCGGTGTCGGACCAGACGTCGCTGGCGTATTTTTGAAATATTGGGGTTTCGGCTACGGTTCTCACTTTCAAAGTGTACGGCAATGCCGTATATTTAGCAATCCCTTGGTAGGGTTAAAGGCGGCTTTTCGGCCGGAGCGGACATTAGGGCTGACGGCAGGCGCGTCTGAGTTATTTGCAAAAGCAGACTTCAGAACTTTGCCAGTTGTCGATGATGGGTCTGACCTTCGAAATTGAGTTCCATGCTCAACATTTGGTGGCGAATAACCAAGGTTTATTTTTCATCTTGTTCATGCGATGCTTTGTAAATATTTTAAATAGTTAATTTAAAAAGATCATTTGCGATTTGCGGATAAATGGATATCGCCGTTATTGTTCGATAAATCAAGTTGGGCGCCTTCAAGTCCCCTTTGGCAACTCTATGTGAGCTGAAATGAGTAAGATTATTCTTGGGTATCCATTTTCTGGTGCTTTATATGGCTATCTGTCCGACCAGATCGCTAAAGAGCATTCTCATACCAATGCCATTGGCAGGCACGGGTACTACACAACCTTGTACGGAAAAAAATACAAGAACTTTGTTGAAACATCACTGATGTTTTCTTTGATCTTTGATGAAGTATTTGTTACCCCCGCGGACAATCACTGGCCAGCCTCAAAATCAACGGAAAGCAGAGATTTTCATCCGGAACTTGGGCTGCACGCGGAATGGGATGCATATAGAAACCTGTTCAACGATACCGATGGTATGGTCACGCACTACTTAAATGACCAAACAATCAAAGAAATCCTGACGAATAGTTTCCAGATTCCTGCACAGTATCAACAGATGGTTTTATCTTCGATCGTGTATGAACTCAATCTTTCCAGAAAGCATCGGTGCCCAATCCTTTGCTCCAACGGGAGAAAGCGAGTCATTGAGCGATTGATAGAGATTGATCGGCCAGCGATTCATCCAAGCACGATCTCCCAAGACAAAATTGAGATCGTGACTGATTACATGAAGGTCACTGGCTTGCTTCTATCTCCTTCAAGCCTGGAGAATCTGATCGATGTAAAACCCGATGCACAAATACGTGATTACGCAAATGCGTTTCTTGGAATGCTCGAGCAGTATCAAAGGTCGCCATCGAAACCCAATCGGATGGCAATTCTTGATCTGGCTAGGAATGCAATTGAACAGGAAAAAGTGAGCAAGTTGGTTTCCGGGTTGCTAAATTGGTTTAGCACACTATTTCGGTTGGTCGGAGCCACTCCTCTATCGATGGCATCTAAGGGTGGGTCATTCGTAGCAAACTGGTCTGCGGATGGCGCGAAGTGGTATGCATTTGCCGGTGAAATTAGGAAGGCTGAGACTAAGGCTCTATTGGTCAGGCAGATTGAAGACCTCCAGCGCCAAGTGTCAGAAGAAAAAGAATAACCACCCCATGGCCAATCTGTACCCAACCCATAATTCCACCGGACCTGCGTAAAAACCCGCGCAGGCCGCTGAATTCAAACGTTATGTGAATTTTCAGAGTTGTGAGTAATGCTGGACATACAAAAGAGAATTGGAGTTATTGAGAGGCTCCTTCAGGAAGATACTGACCAAAGCCTGACGTATGCAGCTTTGGAATGTCGACTTACACTTGAATACTTGTGCTATGAGAGATTCAAACTGACCTATTCGTATCTGTCCCAAGATGATCTTAAAAACTGGGTACCGAAAGACGTTGTTAAGCAAGTTTCAGAAGACGTCGATGACAATATAGATAAAGAATTTACGCTTTCAATTTCGACCCAGCCAACGGATGGAAAAAATTTTAAAACGAAAGAGGATTTCGAAGCGCTGGAATACGTGGCATTGGGAACACAGTCTGCACTGAATTTGAACATAGTGCATAGTTTGTGGCACGGCGTTTCTAATGTAGCACTACATTTGCCCATTCCGAACATAAGTTCTGGCGACCTAACGATATACCAGAATAAGGAACGAATTAAGAAGAAGGTGCAGTCGGTAATAGACTTCCTGAGACCCATAACGGGCAACCTTTTGATGGCAGGCTCACTTGGCGAAGTATTTAGTTTCGACTGCTTTATTTGCGGAATGACAATAAAGCGGCCTGTTAAAAAATTAGTTTCTCCATCTGTAGTAAATTGTGTTAACCCGAAGTGCGACGAAAGTTATCTTCTGGAGCCAAGTGAAACCGAAAAAAATGTCGATATTACGAGGCGAATTTTCAAATTTGAATGCATTGGCTGCAAACGGGACTTAGAAGTTCCAGGAAAAATATTCAGAGAGCTGAGATTTAATCAGCAACTTAATATCGTATGTAGTTCATGTCAGTCGACGCTAGAATTAGTCATGCGGCCGCTGATGAAATTGGTTGAGGACAAGAATTCACATAACGAGCAAAATCAGATGGACGCATAAATGCGCCGCTGTTTTGAGCGTTAAGTTTCAAGAAACTGAGTGAAGAATATGGTGAAAGGTCAGACTGACTGGAGATTACAGACGATCACCAATCTTGCAGAAGATTGGACTTCACCGTGGACGGGGCAAACAGCAAAGAAAGGAACGCAAATCACGGTAGTGACAATTGCTAGGTCCAAATTGGGAAAAGCGGTAACACTTCCGTTACCAAACGCGACGGCTTTAATGATTAACGCCTCTCAGCGGTCATTTAGAAACGCATCAATTTTGTGGCGAAAGAGTAAAGTTGATGAGTCGAAAAGTTCTGAAGTGGATTTTAAGAACTACCCGGATGCATTTGAGTATTTAGAATGCATGATGGAGTCAGTATTAACAGCTTATGCTGGACTTGAAGCATTTTTAAACGACGTAATTCCTGAAGATTTTGAGTATATATCCAATCGAAAGAGCGACACAATTGTTGAGGTATCAGATAAGTTTAAGATACAGCGGCACATTTCGATTGCTGAGAAAATTACTCAGGTCCTGCCTGAAGTTTTAGGCATTAAAAGCCCTAAGGGAAACTCGAAATCCTGGGAAGAATTTAAAAAGCTAGAGAGGTTAAGAAATAGAATCACACACATGAAAACAGAAGATCGGAAATCAGCCCAGCTTGATGAAGATACTGTCTGGCATTCCTTGGTAACAGCAAGTCCACCGTACTCTCAAGCATTATCAGTAATCATGTATTTTTCAGAAAAACTTGAACCAAAGCCACGATGGATTGAGAAGTGCCCAATCAACTAAAGCGTAACAATTGGCTTCAGCGGACGTTGGCGCTAACGTGCCGCTGCCCCTGAGCCCTCGCGATATTCAAAGTCGGTTCAAGAGTAAATTGGAGACATTCTAGGTCTAAAGTTTTACGGCCGCTCCGGCCGACAAGCAGTCACCCTACTCAATCAGATTTGCTTCCTAACACCGCTCTCAAATTGTCCGAAGGTTATCTTTGCTTCGGTCTCTTAAATAGCTTGGTCAATACAGCGTACGTGACTAAACCCATCAAGGCGAAAAACACAGGAAGAACCAAACGCAGCTCAGCAATCGGCACCCAGTCCGACAACACCACAGGAATATCGGAGTAGAAAGTCTCCAGCTTCACAGCAAAGATCAGGTAGTCGAACGTGAGCTTGCCAATGATCAACATAAACAGAAACATGATCGCTTGCTTTAAATGCTGCGCAACTGCACCAGCAAGGAAGGGGGCAGTAATCACCAAGGCCTCCAAAAAGATCAAACTGCGTGAGTCGGTGTTTTGAATCTGCAAGAAATCCAGGCCGTACAGTAGGGCTAACAACAAAAATGCAAGCCCAGCAGCTACTCTTTGATGCTTGCTAAGCGAATATTTAGCGAACATACAAAATACTCTCGGCTTCTTCGAGGATGATCGACTTGATCAATTCGGTGGATTTGCTTCCCATTATTCCCCCACCTATATCGATACAGCCTTTAGATCCAATGCGCCGACCACAGTGAATGAAGAAGTCATCTCGACCAAACATGGCGTTGTCTTCTAGGGGATGCAAGGGTACCCGCCAATCTCCCCAATCACCAGTTGAGTTTCTGATCAGGTCCCGGAGCAGGCCCGGGTCACTTAGTTCAGCAGAGACAACGCGGTAGCGACCTTTCGGAAGCGGCCCGGTTGATTTCTTGCTTTGGCAAATCGTTTGATTGGTGCAGTCATTACGCCCACTGGTGGCGTAAGTAGCCAACTCTTGAGAATTGCCTTTTGCAACAAACATGCCTTGGTTTACGTAGAAAACTAAAGTAGCCACTTCACAGCCGCTCACCGAATTTGGAAACCTTGTGAGCCTACTTTTGACTTGAAACTTAATCAAAAAGATACTTGGGTCTGTGTGTTCGCGAGATACTGCAGCGTGCGGAATATTTTTCCAGCCAATCAATCGAGATTCATACCCAACCCATGAAAACCTTGCTCATCACCTACCACTCCATCACAGGGGGCTCCAAAGCCCTGGCCCAGGCGGTGGCAGAAGGGGCGGGCACTGAACCCAATACCCGTACTGTGCTTTTGCATGCCAGTGAAACCACCGCTGAACATGTGTTGAATGCGCACGGCTATGTATTCGTTACCCCCGAAACCTTGGGCAGCATGGCGGGTTTGATGAAAGACTTTTTTGACCGCACCTACTATGCTGCGCTCGATCAAATCAATGGGCGGCCCTACACGGTGTTGGTGTGCGCCGGCAGCGACGGGCAGGGCGCTGTGAAGCAAATTCAGCGCATTGCCACGGGTTGGCGTTTAACGGAAATGGCACCGCCACACATTGTGTGTACCCACGCACAAACGCCTGAAAAAATTCTGGCACCCAAAACCATTGCCCCCGCGGATTTGCAACATGGCCGCGATTTGGGCGCTGCATTCGCAGGTGGTTTGGCTTTGGGTTTGTTTTAAGCCGCCAATTCAGCTTCTCCACTCAGGAAGCCGCACATCCTTCCACACCGCGAAGGCGCGCATACCAACGGTTACCACCACACAGCCCAGCATGTTCACATACGCCGGGTTGTCCAGTTCACGCAGGCCAATATAAGCCCAACCACCGAAGAAGGCGCAAATGGCATAGGGGCGGTGGTCTTTAAAGGCTTGCGGAATTTCATTGCACACAATGTCGCGCAGCACACCACCGAATACGCCAGTGATGACGCCCATGAACACAGCCACCAGGCTGGGCATGCCCGCCATGATGGATACAAACACCCCCGCGGCGGTGAACAGGCCCAGCCCCAAGGTGTCAGGCCACAAAATGGCTTTTTCAGTGAACTTGAAATGCCGCTGCCGCAAAAACAGCATGGCCACAATACACAGCACAAACACGGCCCACAGCAGTTCGATGTATCTCACCCAGAAGAAGGGACGTACATCCAGCAGCAAGTCGCGAAGCGTACCGCCACCAAAGGCGGCAAGAAATGCCACCACGCAAACCCCCACAGCGTCCAGTCGTTTGCGGGCGCCTTCAAGAATTCCGCTCAGGGCAAAAGCCAGTGTGGCCACCACTTCAATGCCCAGTTGAATGTTCTGGCTGAATTCGCCGGGGTTGAGCGCATCCATTCACTGCACCGCCGCACGATCAACAATCACGTAATGCTTGCGCACAGGCTCCAGTACTTCGAACACGCCAGTGAACCCTGCGGGTATTACGCCAGCATCGCCCGGACCAAATTGCTCGGCCTGCCCTTCCGCATTCGTAATTTGAATGCGCCCTTGCAGCACATGAAAAAATTCGTCTTTACCCGGGGCAAAGGCGATACGCCATGCGCCTGTCTCGCAGGCCCATACACCGGCACTAACACCGTTGTTTTCATAGTGATTCCAGGTGCTGCGCAAAGGGTTGCCTTTTTCAAGCCGGTCCGGGCGGGGGCGGTCGTGTTCAAGCGGCGTGTTGCACTTGGCAAATACAGTCAGTTTTTGTGTCATGGATTGAACTTTGGTGTGAACCTTGGTCTATTGTAAAGGCAGGACTACAGGCAGGGGGCTTTAACGATGAAACAGTTTTGGGAGGCCCTGGGGCAGTGGTCTGCAGCCTTGTTGTGTAGCGTCATGCTGTACGAATTCTTTGCCGCATAAAACCCGGGAATCGATTGCGCCGGCAAGGTGTAGAATCTAGGCACGTTCAGCCCGAGGTTTTATCGTGTCTACCCCTTTCCGTGTGTTGTCTTTCATCCCGCCGATGACGCAGCTCAACACGCCCTATCCATCAACCGCCTACATCACCGGCTTTTTGCGCAAACAGGGCGTTGATGCCGTGCAGGCCGACATTGCGCTGGGCCTGGTGCTCAAGCTGTTTTCACCTGAAGGGCTGGACAGGATTGCCTCGGAAATTGAGCAGTACGAGGAAGTGACCGAGCGCGTGGCCCTGTTCATGGACCAGTTCAGCCGTTACCGTGCCACCATTGCCCCCACCATTCGCTTTTTGCAGGGGGGCGATTCCACCCTGGCCCACCGAATCAACAGCCGGGCTTTTTTGCCGGAAGGCCCGCGGTTCGAGGCGCTGGATGTGTATGTGGACGAGGAAGGTGGCGACCCGCTGGCCTGGGCCTTTGGTGCCTTGGGCGCGCAAGACAAGGCACGCCACCTGGCCACTTTGTACCTGAACGACCTGGCCGATGTTATTGCTGATGCGATTGATGAGCGCTTTGAGTTTGTGCGTTATGCAGAATCACTGGCCGGTAGCCAGCCCAGCTTCGACCCGCTGGCCACGGCTTTGCAACAGCCTTTCACGCTGATCGATGAAATTTTGGTGGAATTAACGTTGGCTGAATTCAAACGCCAGCAACCACAACTGGTGTTGTTGTCTGTGCCCTTTCCCGGCGCGGTGTACGCCGCTTTGCGCATGGCGCAGGCCATGAAGGCCGAGAACCCCGCCATCAAAATTGGTTTGGGCGGTGGGTATGTAAACACTGAATTGCGCGAACTCGCAGAGCCCCGTCTGTTCGACTTTGTTGATTTTGTCACGCTCGATTCAGGCGAGCGCCCCCTGCTTTGCTTGATTGAACACCTGCAAGGCAAGCGTGGCCCGCAGCGTTTGGTGCGCACTTTCACGCGCAACGCTGAAGGAACGGTTCAATACACGAACTGGGCTGAACCCGATGTGCCGTTTGGCGATGTGGGCACCCCCACTTGGGATGGTTTGCCATTGCACAGTTACCTCAGCCTGCTCGACATGTTGAACCCCATGCACCGCCTGTGGAGCGACGGTCGCTGGAACAAGCTGACCGTGGCCCATGGCTGCTACTGGAAAAAATGCAGTTTTTGCGATGTGTCGCTTGATTACATTTCCCGCTACGAGAACGCCACAGCCACTGAGCTGGTCAATCGGATTGAACAAATTGTGGCAGAAACCGGGCAAACCGGTTTTCATTTTGTGGATGAGGCTGCACCCCCCAAAGCCTTGAAAGCCTTGGCGCAGGAATTGATTGCACGCAATGTGTCCATTTCCTGGTGGGGCAATATACGGTTTGAAAAATCCTTCACGCCCGAGCTTTGCCAGTTGCTGGCCGACAGTGGCTGCATTGCGGTTAGTGGCGGGCTGGAAGTGGCATCTGACCGCTTGTTGAACCTGATGAAGAAGGGTGTTTCAGTGGAGCAGGTGGCGCGGGTGACCAAAGGCTTTACCGATGCCGGCGTGTTGGTACACGCTTACCTGATGTACGGCTTCCCCACCCAAACTGTGCAAGACACCGTGGATGCGCTGGAATACGTGCGCCAGTTGTTTGCCGAGGGCTGTATTCAATCAGGTTACTTTCACCGTTTTGCCTGCACCGTGCACTCGCCAGTGGGTAAAAACCCGGAAGAATATGGCATTCAATTGAAGCCCTTGCCCCAAGGCACTTTTGCGAAAAACGACATCGGCTTTATCGACCCCACGGGTGTAGACCATGCAGCGCTTGGCGAGGGCTTGAACCGCGCGCTTTACAACTACATGCACAGCATTGGCCTGGACCAGAATGTGCGCAGCTGGTTTGACCAAAAAGTGCCTCGCCCCACGGTGCAAAAAAACTTCATTGAGCAGGCTTTGTACGGCAAACCAGTCAAAACAGCTTAATATGGACAGTATGTAAACTTCAAAGGTGGCACCATGCGTTTAAAAACCCTGTTGATGCCCATGATCACCCAGCACCGGTTTGCGCGCACTACCCTGCTCGCCCAACGCGCCAAGGCCGAAAAAGCCCGGCTGGCCTCTGGCCGCTCCCACGAGGTTTATTACTTTCACCAGGTGGATGACCCCTACAGCCATTTGGTGGCCCAGGCTTTGCCGCGGTTTTTGGCACGTTACAACATTGAATTGAAGCCACATGTGGTGAGCCCCCCACCCGATTCGGCCGCACCTGAACGGGAAAAACTGGTGGCCTACAGCCGAGTGGATGCCGCTTTGCTGGCGCAGCGCCACAGTTTGAGTTTTGTTGACCATGGCCGGCAGCCCGCCTTAGCGCGTGCCCGTCAGGCTGCCCACACTTTGGTGGCAGCCATTCAAGGCGGGCAGTTTGTTGAGCATGTGGCCTTGGTGGGCCAGTGGTTGTGGGCCAGCGATGAAACCCAAATGCCTCCCGAGCAATTCAATGCATTGAAACCGGTGTCCAGCCAAGATGTGCAAAACCACATTGCACAGGCCGACGGGTTGCGAGACAAATTAGGGCACTACCTGGGCGGCATGTTGTATTACGAGGGCGAGTGGTACTGGGGCATCGATCGCCTGTACCACCTCGAGCAGCGCTTGCAGGCTTTGGGTGCGCAAGCCAATGGGGCCATTGCCTTGTTGTTTCCTGCAGACGATGGTCTTGAGCACGCCAAACCACTGGAGAACCCGCCAGACATTGATTTCTTCTTTTCCTTCCGCAGCCCCTATTCCGCCATTGTGGCCCCCCGCATTTTCGAGTTGGGCCGCCTGACTGGCGCGAAAGTTAATTTGCGTTTTGTATTGCCCATGGTGATGCGCGGCTTGCCCGTGCCCAAGGTGAAGCGCGAATACATTGTGTACGACACCGCCCGGGAAGCGCATGTGCGTAACATTCCTTTTGGTCGTTTGAACGACCCCGTGGGCAAACCCACCGAGCGCGGCCTTGCCTTGATTCCGTTTGCCGAACAGCACAGCAAGGGGCAAGAATTTGTGCTTTCCTACATGCAGGGTGTGTGGGCTGAAGGCATTGACGCCGGAAGCGACAAAGGTTTGAAAAAAATTGTAGAACGCGCTGGTTTGCGTTGGGAAGGTGCAGAAGTGGCCCTGCAGCACGAGGCCTGGCGCGAGCGGGCCACAGCCAACAGAGAGGAGCTGTTTGCCGCTGGTTTTTGGGGGGTGCCCTCATTCAAGGTGGGCAATACGGTGGTGTGGGGGCAAGACCGCCTGTGGGCTGTGCATGAAGCTTTGAAATTTCACTTAGCAACCTGATTTGCCTTGCTGAACGGGTGGGCATTTCACCGACCCATACGAGCAAAAAACACAGCAATCTCCAGGTTTGGGTTTCAACAAAATATTGCAGTGTTCACACTTGAAGAAAAACAGGCAGGCGTCCGTTGGCATTACGCAAAGGGTGCTTTTGCCGCAACTTGGACAAGTCAAAATCGACTCACGTACAACTTCAGTCATGGTGCGTTCCCCCGCTTTTACATGAACCATGGCACTGCCAACATGAGCATTGAAAGCACGGCGATTAACCAGTAAATCAGCTTCTGACCGCGGCTGCAAGCGTTGCAACCCTCCTTGCGCCAGAACATTTTGTAGTAAGCAAATGCCAGCAAGCTGATCGTGATCACCATAAAAACGGGTCGGTAGGGTTCCAACGCAGCAAATATGCCGATTGATGCACTGCTTCCCACGCCCATAGCCAGCAGCAGCAGCGGACCAAGGCAGCAAACGGAAGCCCCGAATGCCGCGAGTGCGGTCGCAATCAGGGTGCCGGTATTTTGAGGTGTTGTCATGTTGGTATTTCTCAATGCATTAGGAAGTGATATTGTGAAAGCCGTACCTAAGTACGGAGTCAACAGGCATGATTCAAAAACACACATTAAGTATCGGCGGGTTGGCCCAGGCAGCGGGCGTGAATGTTGAAACCATTCGTTACTACCAGCGCGTGGGCATGCTTGCACAACCTGCAAAACCCCTTCAGGGCGCCCGTAAATATGGTCCACGGGACATCAAGCAGATCCGCTTTATCAAGCGAGCGCAGGCCTTGGGTTTTACCCTGTCCGAGGTGGCTGAACTGCTAGCGTTGGGCAATGCGAGTTCCTGTCGTGAAACGCAGGTATTGGCTGAAAGCAAGCTGGAGTCCATCAGCTCACGAATTCAAGACCTTGTAAAAATGCAGGATACTTTGCAGCAGCTTGTAGCGCAGTGTAATGCTACAGACAAATCGACCAATTGCCCCATTATTGATGCATTGGTGGGCGATGAATAGCTTGACCTTGTCACCATGTCAGGGTTTCTAATAAAGTAAATCAAGTACTGATTAAGGAAATTTCATGCCCGGTTGCAACCATTGCCCCTCTGATGAAGCGGCCAAGTCTGCTGCAAACAATCCCGGTTTTCGCAAGGTATTGTGGATCGCGCTGATTGCGAACGCAGCCATGTTCTTCATTGAAGTGGGCGCTAGTTGGTCGGCAGGTTCCGTTTCTCTGCTTGCCGATTCGCTCGACTTTGGTGGCGATGCGGTCAACTATGCCTTGTCCCTGTTTGTGTTGGGCATGGCGCTTCAAACCCGTGCCAAAGCTGCCTTTCTCAAAGGGGTGTGCATGGGGCTGTATGGTGTTGGTGTATTGGGTTTTGCCGGGTATGCAGCCATGCACGGCCAGGTACCTTCTTACGCCACCATGGGTATCGTGGGTTTAATGGCTTTGAGTGTGAATGTGGGTGTTGCAGCCATTCAGTACCGTTATCGCAATGGCGACTCCAACATGCGCTCGGTGTGGCTGTGCAGCCGCAACGATGCAATCGGCAACCTCGCTGTGTTGGGTGCTGCATTGTTGGTGGGGGTTACGCAAACAGCCTGGCCCGACTTGGCGGTGGCGGCGCTCATGGCCACACTCGGTTTGACCGCCTCATTCAGTGTGATCAAGCAGGCAAGGGCTGAAATACGGGGTGAGGCAATCACCGGTGCACATTCTCATTGATTTGAGGTATTGAACCTTTTTCTGTCTGTGTTACTCTCATGCCCATGACAAAAATTTATGTTCTGTTGTTGATCATGATGCTTCCGCTGCAAAGCCTTTGGGCCGCGGTGGAGTTGTATCACGTGCACGACTCAGGGCATGCTTCGTCGCTTCAAGCGGTTGGTCATTCTCACGGTAATCATGATCACTCAAGTACCTCTGCCGATACGCAAAGCCGTCAAGACAACGCGGGTAAATCGACATGTGATGCCGACCACCACCACTGCCATGCTCACAGTGCGAGTGTGCTGCCCAGCCTGTTGACCATTGAAATGCTTCCCCATGCCCTGGATCAGGAATCTGATCAATTCACGGGCTTTCAATCTTTTTCTTCAAACCGCATCGAACGCCCGAAATGGGCCTGAACAAAACCTGAGTTAGTTGTCCGTTTTGGCCTGCCTATGCCGGCTCAAGACTGAAATTTCATCAGCTTTTGTTTGGAGAGAATCCATGTATTCACCACATCGTGTGGTGTCCACTTGCCTGGCTTTCTTAATGGTCAGCACGATGGCCTCGGCATTTGCCGAGTCGGCCGTCGAAGTGGAAACCGAATTGACGGTTCGTCTTGCGTTTGAATCTGCATTAAGCTTGGATCCCGAGATTCAAGCCCAAGGCAAACGACTGGCGGCGCTTGAGGCCCGACGCAGTGCGGCAAACGCCTTCACTGCAGCGCCTCTTTCTGTAGAAGGTTCTTATCGAACCGACCGCAACTACAACAATCAGGGCCTGCGGGAGCTCGAGCTGGGCTTGTCTGCCCCAATCTGGAACTGGAACGAACGCAGCCGGACACAGGCGCTGCGCGACAGTGAAATCGAGCTTGCCAAGAAGCAGCTTGAGCAGACGAAGCTGGAACTTGCTGGTCTGGTTCGCCAAACCCTGTGGGATACCCTGGCTGCCAATCTGGATGTTGAAATTGCACAGGCCCGGACCAAAACTGCCAAGGAATTGATGGTGGATGTGGATAGACGTGTCATGGCCGGGGAACTGGCACAGACTGATTTCTATCAGGCTTCTGCATTGTATGCCCAGTCCAAGGCCGACCTTGGGCGTGCATTGGGCGCTTTGGGAGACCTTAGCGCGGAATATGCCGCGATGATTGGTTTGCCTGTGTCAACACTGTCTCGCATTCAAACTGAAAGCACTGACATTCCCAATGGCTTGAAACCGCTGGATCATCCTGCCCTGAAGCTGGCACAGGCGCAACTGAATGCACAGCAGCGACAGGCTGATCTGGTACAAACCCAGGCCAGAGCCAATCCCGAATTGGGGCTCGCGGTGATCAGTGACCGTGGCGCATTTTCATCAATAAGCGAAAAATCGCTTGTGGTGTCAACCCGCATACCGCTGGGCAATTCTTCAGAGTATCAAAGCCGGGTATTGCAGGCCGAAAGTGATCAGCTTGCCGCACAGGCCCTGCTGGTTAAAACGCAAAGGTCGGTGGTTGCGCGCAGCCGCGCTGCGGAGGGCAACCTGGACATGTTTTCCCAGTTAAAAACGTCTGCACTGGAGCAGGCTGACCTGGCCGATAAAACGTATCGGCTGTATCGGCGTTCATTCGACTTGGGGGAAACCGATCTTCCAACCCTGCTGCGCTTTGAACAACAGGCCTTTGAAGCCAACAGGCTTGCCCGAAAGTCTGCCGTGGAATATGCCGCCAAAGTCTCTGCCTACAAACAGGCACTTGGACTTTTACCATGACGATCAAAGAGATTCATGCCATGAAATACATCAATTCAAAATCGACTTACATGGGTGCTGTGTTTGTTGCACTCGCCCTTTTTACGACACCAAGCAGTTTTGCAGGCCCCGGACATGATCACGGTGATGAAGAGCCGACAGCCACTGGCGAAGCGTCGCCACGGGTGGTGATGGAATCGGACCTGTTCGAAGCGGTGGGTATTTTGAAAGGTCGCACGCTGGAAATTTACATTGACCATACCGCCACCAATGCACCAGTTGAAAATGCGGAGCTTGATTTGGAGCTCAATGGAAGCTCGATACCCGTTGAGTTGCATGCCGTGGGTGAATTTGATGCGGTGCTGCCTGAGGGTTTGTCTGAGGGATCCGTGTCGGTGGCCTTGACAGTTTCATCTGGTGAACTCACCGATCTGCTGGCCGGTCAACTTGACCTGTCGCATGCAGACGACCACGCCACCGATGAGGAATCCCATTCACATGCCTGGGAATGGGTGTTGTATGGCTTGGGCGGCATGTTGCTTCTCGGTTTGCCTGTTGTTGGGTTTGTACGAAAAAAAATGAAGGAAGGCAAACAATCATGATCAACAAAAATTTTGCACTCTCGGTCTTGGTGTTCGGCCTTTTTAGTCCTTTCAATATTTACGCGGGCCCTGGCCATGATCATGGCGATGAAGCAGTCGAGCAAACCCTGGGTGATGGCCCCAAACGGCAAGCCACGGGCGAGGTTTTTTTGCCCAAGCCTGCCCAGCGCCAATTGGGTATTCGCACTTTGAAAACCGAGATCAAGCCCCAGGCCAAGGTGATTGAACTGAACGGCAAGGTGGCACTGGATCCGCAAACCGGGGGCATTGTTCAAACCACCCTGGGTGGAAGTTTTGTACCACCGGGTCAAGGTGTTCCGCAATTGGGCCAACAAGTGAAAAAGGGTCAAGTGCTCGGATTCATTCAAACACCGCAAGCCGCCTTGGAAAAATCATCGCAACAGGCACAACTTGCTCAACTGAGGTCTGAACTGACCTTGACCGAGAAGCGACTGGAGCGTCTTTTGCAGCTTGCAGACACCGTACCAAAAAAGGAAATTGACGCTGCCCAGGCCCAGGTTCAAAGCCTGAAGGGCCAGGTGGCGGCCTTGGCTGGCGGCATTGCTTCAAGAGAAACATTGCGTGCGCCGTCCACCGGCATTGTGGCGTCATCCATGGCCATTTCCGGCAAGGTTTTTTCGGAAGGAGATGTGTTGTTTGAAATTGTTGACCCGGCAGTGGTGCGTGTAGAGGCAAGCTGGTACGAGTCTGGCGTGGTTCCCGATTTTCAATCCGCCCGCGTTCAAGCCGGTGAAAAGGGGGTAAAGCTGAAGTACCTGGGTGCGGCAAGCAGTGTAAAGGACCAGGCATTGACATTGGCATTCGAAGCACGGGGGCTGCAAAACACAAGTTTTCCGACCGGACAATTGCTGAAGGTGTATGCGGAACAGTCCGGGGGCGTTGATGCCGTGGCTGTGCCCAGTGCTGCAGTGGTCAAGAATGCGTCGAATCAAACCATTGTGTGGGTGAAAAAGGAGCCTGAAGTTTTCGAGCCTATGGTGGTGTTGACCGAACCGCTCAACGGACTTGAGGTGTTGGTTCGTGGTGGACTTTCCGGCGGTGAACGCGTGGTTGTTCAGGGCGCAACCCTGATTAACCAGGTTCGATAAGGGGCTTTGTCATGTTTCAGTTTTTACTCGACAGCAGCCTGAAGAACCGGCTGTTGGTGTTGTTGGCCGCACTTATCCTGACCTTGTACGGTGCATTCACACTCACCCAGACTCCGGTGGATGTGTTTCCCGATTTGAACAAACCCACCGTTACGGTGATTACCGAGGCCGGGGGCATGGCCTCGGAAGAAGTGGAACAACTGATTACCTTTCCACTGGAAACCGCGCTGAACGGCTTGCCGGGGGTGGAAGTAATCCGTTCGGTATCCAGTGCAGGTTTGTCGTTCATCTACGTGACGTTCAATTGGGATACTGAAATTTACCGCGCACGGCAAATGGTTTCAGAACGGCTTTCCAGCATGGAAGAATCCATTCCTTCCGGGGTTGCACCAACCATGGGGCCGGTCAGTTCCATCATGGGCGAGATCATGCAGATCGCCATACCGATTGACGTGAAAAAAATCTCGCCGATGCAAGTGCGTGAATACGCCGACTGGGTGTTAAGGCCCCGTTTGTTGTCCATTCAGGGTGTGGCGCAGGTCATTCCCATTGGTGGCGAGGTGCGGCAGTTTCAAGTACAGCCCAATTTGCAGCGCATGGTTGAACTGGGCATCACGATTGAAAACGTGCAGCAGGCCCTAAGCGGTTTTGCGTCCAACACCTCGGGCGGTTTTTTGTCGCTCAATGGCCGCGAGTACCTGATTCGACATTTGGGCAGAACTTCGTCACTGGATGACTTGCGCAATGTGGCAGTGGGTTCCCGAAGTGGTCAGGCCGTGTTGCTTAAACAAGTTGCTCAAGTGGATTTTGCAGCGGCCGTGAAGCGGGGCGATGCAGGCTATGAAGGCAAGCCGGCCGTCATTCTGGGCATTCAAAAACAACCCAGTGCCGATACCATCAGCCTGACCAATCGCATTGAAGAGGCTTTGGTTGGCATGAGCAGCAACTTGCCCGAAGGCATGGAAAAACCACGGGTTACTTTTCGGCAGGCAAGTTTTATTGAATCATCCATTTCAACCTTGCAAGGCAAGTTGATTGGTGCCTCGGTGTTTGTTGCTGCAGTGCTGTTTTTCTTTCTGGGCACTTTGCGCCCTACGGTGATCGCGCTTACGGCAATACCCGTGTCCATTTTCATGACCGCCCTGGTGTTTAACTACTTTGGTTTGTCCATCAACACCATGACCCTGGGCGGTTTGGCCATTGCCATCGGTGGTTTGGTTGATGATGCGGTGGTGGACGTGGAAAACATTCTTCGCCGTTTGAAAGAGCAACGGGCCAGGCACCCCGGTGCCTCATTCGACCTGATCGCACTGGTTCGAAAAGCATCGCTGGAAGTGCGAACCGGCATTGTGTACGCCACGGCCATTATTGTGCTGGTGTTTATTCCGCTGTTTGCGTTGCCGGGCATTGAAGGCAAGCTGTTTGTGCCTTTGGGCATTGCGTTCATTGTGTCCACGCTGGCCTCGCTGATTGTGTCGGTCACAGTAACGCCGGTGTTGTCGTATTACTTGCTGCCGCGCATCAAGAACCTGGACCATGGCGACACCAAGGTACTGGCATGGTTGAAGGCCAGGTATCAGCAAAGCCTGATGCCCGTTTTAAACAAGCCGAAGGCTGCCATTGCGGCCGGTGTGGTGGCAGTGTTGATTGCGGGTGTTTCAGTGCCGTTTTTTGCCAAAACATTTTTGCCACCGTTTAACGAGGGTACCTTGTTGATCGGCATGCGCTTGAATCCGGGCGTTACTTTGGAAGAATCGTCAAAGCTGGCTTCGCAGGCCGAATTGCTGCTTCAGGGTGTTCCGGAAATTACCCGTGTGGGTCGGCGTAGCGGCAGGGCTGAACTGGACGAGCATGCCGAGGGTGTGCATGTGTCTGAACTGGATTTGGGTTTGATTCCCGCCAGTGAAATGACACGCCCCATGGCCGAAGTTCAGGCAGATATTCGGGCAAGGCTTAAGAACCTGCCGGCAGCCGTTGCGCTTGGGCAGCCCATTTCACACCGAATTGATCACATGCTCTCGGGCGTGCGTTCACAAATTGCCATCAAGGTGTTTGGTGAAGATCTCGATACCCTTCGGGGCACCGCAGAGCAACTGCGTGCGCAGTTGGCCCGCATTGATGGTCTGGTTGATCTTGAAGTTGAGAAACAGGTGTTGGCTCCGGAAATCAAGGTGCGGATCAATTACGACGCTGCTTCCCGGTACGGCGTGTCGTCCTCCGATATTCTGCATTCACTTCAGGCTCTGGTCGAAGGCGAGAAAATTACCCAGGTGGTGGAAGGCAACCGGCGTTTTGCTTTGGTGTTGAAGCTGGCTGAAGCGGATCGAGGCCCGCAGCAACTTGAACGGTTGCTGATTCCAACGCCCCAGGGTGCAGTGCCTTTGTCGGTGCTGGCGCAGGTCGAGGACGGCGATGGCCCCAACCAGATCAGCCGTGACGATGGCAAGCGCCGAATCGTGATTTCTGCCAATGCCCAAGGCCGGGCCTTGTCGGAAGTGGTGGCCGATATTCGCAACACAGTCGATGGCCTTGAATTGCCTGAGGGCTATTTCATTACCTTGGGTGGGCAGTTTGAAGCGCAGGAAGAGGCCACGCGGCTGGTGGGTTTTCTGTCCATTATTTCGCTCACTTTGATGTTCGCTGTGTTGTACAGCCGTTACCAGTCAGTGCGGCTGTCGGCCATTATCATGGGCAATATTCCGCTGGCCATGGTGGGCGCCGTACTGGGCCTGTGGCTGTCGGGTCAGCCGCTGTCGGTGGCGGCCCTGATCGGCTTCATTACGCTGGCTGGAATTTCCGTGCGCAACGGGATTTTGAAAGTCAGCCACTACATCAACCTGATGCGGTTTGAGCATGAGCAATTTTCACAGTCCATGATTCTTCGAGGCTCTATGGAACGCCTGAGCCCTGTGTTGATGACTGCCCTGGTTACCGCGTTTGCCTTGGCCCCTTTGCTGTTTGAAGCTGAGCGCCCCGGCACCGAAATTTTGCATCCTGTGGCGGTGGTTATTTTCAGCGGGCTGATCAGCTCGACCTTATTGGACACTTTTTTAACCCCTGCACTGTTCTGGGTTTTTGGGCGCAAGGATGCTGAAAAACTGATGGAACAGGCCGACGCGCAAGCGTTGTAATTTTTTTAGTTTGAACAAGGAGAATGAACATGAAATCAATCAAATTGCTGTGGTGCGCACTGGCACTGGGTCTTGGTTTGAATACCGTATCGGCAATTGCGCAAGGAAAAGACATACACAGCACCGAGCCCAAATACGGCGGTATCGTCTCTGAAAGCAATCACATGGAGTTTGAGTTGGTGGTAAAGCCTGAGGGCACTTCGCTGTACGCCATGGATCATGGCGAGCCGGTGGACTTCAGCAAAGCCTCTGGCAAGGTGATTTTGTTGAACGATGGGCAAAAGAAAGAGATTGTATTAACCGGCAATTCCACCGTGCTTCAAGGCGAGGGTGTTGAACTGAAAACCCCGGCTTACACGGCACTGGCCACGGTGGAGTTTGCAAACAAGAAGAAAACCACTGTGCGTTTTAAAACAAAGTGAACATGGAGTTGCTGAAACTCTCTGCCTTGTTCGCGGCCACTGCGGTGTCTGAAATTCTGGGTTGTTACCTGCCATGGCTTGTTCTAAAACAAGACAAAACGCCATGGCTCTGGATTCCGGCAGTGGGATTTCTTGTGTTGTTTGCGTGGTTGCTTACTTTGCACCCGTCAGCCGCTGGCCGAACGTATGCAGCTTACGGTGGCATGTACATCACCGTTGCCTTGCTTTGGTTGTACTGGGTTGAGGGTGTTGGCTTGACACGGTGGGATGTGGCTGGGGCCTTGCTTGCACTTGCAGGCATGGCAACCATCATGCTTCAGCCCAGGGTTTAGGTGTTCACGCACTGTGAAACATCCACCCGCGCTTTCAAGCGGGTGACCAGCAAAAACAACCCACCCAGCTTGCGGTGTATGAACAGGCAGTCGATGGGCGGGGCGTGCCAGAATTGGCGGTCTTCGCCGAGCTCAAAGCCTTTGTCGCGAATTCGCGCGGCCAGGTCGGTGTTGCCAAAATCAAAACAACCCTTGGTGCAAAAAGGCTCGCAGGCCAAATCCATCAAGTCAAGTACCAACTCCCTGTGGTGGGTTTGCGTGCTTGAATCGAAATAGCCAATGCGGGTCGCGGCCTTTTCCATCAGGCTGCGGCTGCCTGCCTGTGCAGCTTTCATCACGTCCACATAACCGTCCACCAGTTCTTTATCAAAACTGCGGGTGGCACCAAAATCAAGTAATACCACTTTGCCTGTTTTGGGGTTGTAGCGGTAGTTCGCAAAATTAGGGTCAGTTTGCATCAAGCGCATGCCCAACAATTCTTTGAACAACAACTGGAACATGGTGGTGGCAATTTTGTCGCGAACCGGTTGGGTGGCATGGGCCATTTGTTCAATCGGCATACCTTCCACATAGCGCATGGCCAATATGCCCTGCGTGGTCAGGTCGGTGTTCACCGTGGGAATTTCGAACCGTTCGTCTTCGCCCAATGCTTCGGTGTATTTGGCGATGTACTCGGCTTCCCTCAGGTAATCCGCCTCCTCATGCAGTTGTTTTTTGGCTTCTGCCAGCAATGCAGCCAAATCAAAAGTTTTGGGCACCAAGCCAGTGAAACGCAAAATGGTGGCCACATTGTCAATGTCGCTGTCGATGCTGTCGCGCACACCGGGGTACTGAATTTTAATGGCCAGTTTTTGACCATCCAGTGAAATGGCTTCGTGCACCTGCCCGATGGATGCGGCTGCAATCGGTGTCAGGTTGAATTCGCGTACTCTCTCGCGCCAGTTCTCACCCCATTCTTTTTCGAGCACGGCCAGCAATTGTTTGCGCGGCATGTGCTTGGCGTCTTGCCGAAGTTTGGCCATGATTTCCGCCAGTTGCGGTGGCAGCATGTCGCCCGCGTCCATCGACACCAATTGCCCCAGTTTCATGGCCGCCCCGCGCAGTTGGGCCAATTGATCGGCCACGCGAAGGGCGTTTTTGGGGGTCAGCAACAGACTGCTCAGTTTGGGGCGTTTGCCTTGTGCCAATTGTTTTGTGCCGTTTTTAACCACTGAGCCCGCCACGGTGGTGGCCAGGGCGCCAAACCGGCTCAAACGTGCAAAGCGCCCCGAAGGCACAGCCGATTCGTTTGAGTTGTTGATCGCAGGGGGTTTCTTGCTGGACGACATGAAGAGTACTGCTTTGAGGCAAAGATGAACCTCATCTTAAAACAAAAGGCGCCTGTGCGGGGAATCACAGGCACCTTTGAAAACCGGTGAATTAACCGGTGTTCTTCAATCAGCTGGCATCGCCTTCAGTCAGGTCAACACCATTGATTTTGCTCAGTACTTCGGCGCGGGTTGTATTTGACAGTTGAACCTCAGCGGTCTCGCTGGCGTCACCTGCGATCGGGCTGAATTCGCCGGTTTGTACTGCCTTCTGATATTCATTCAACACAGCTTGGCGTGTAGCTTGGTTACGCTGACTTTCGGCTGCCACTACGTGGCTGGTGCCATCGCCTTGCTGAGTTGCTGGGTTGGCCATGACCACGGCTGGTACAGATGCTGAAATGGCCAATACGGAGGTGGCGATCAATTGACGTGCGTTCATGGTAAATCTCCTTTTGAGGTACTTCACTAAGTTTTGCCGTTGCGTTATTGCGTTGGCATGAGTCGTACTTTACGCAGCCTCGAATTACCAAGTGCCCACAGGCACATTACAAATTTGTAATTTAAAAATATCGGCCCAGCTTCTATACTGCGTGTTGTGTTTACTTGGCCGCAGCGGTGCAGTTTCGATGAAAATTCTGGTGATTGAAGACGAAAAAAAACTGGCCAGCTACCTTCAGAAAGGGTTGAGCTCGGAAGGCTTTGTGGTGGATGTTGCCCACAACGGCATTGACGGTTTGCACCTGGCCACCGAGGGCCATTACGAACTCATTATCCTAGATGGCATGTTGCCCGACCTGGATGGCTTGGGCGTTTTGGCCGCCTTGCGTCAAACCATGAACATCCCCGTGCTCATGCTGACCGCCCGCTCTATGGTGGAAGACCGTGTGAAGGGCTTGCAGGCGGGTGCCGATGATTACCTGACCAAACCCTTTGCATTCTCCGAGTTGGTAGCTCGTGTGCACGCGCTGGCACGTCGCGCACAGGGACAACCCAGCGCCACTTCCGACAGCAGTCACCTCAGCCTGGCAGACCTTGAACTGGATGCGGTGAAACGGCAGGCCAAACGCGCTGGACAGGATTTGCGTTTGACTGCCAAAGAATTCAGCCTGTTGTGGTTGTTGTTGCGCAGAAAAGGCGAGGTGCTGTCACGCACCGAGTTGGCAGAACTGGTGTGGGACATGCACTTTGACAGTGAAACCAATGTGGTGGACGTGGCGGTGCGCCGCTTGCGCAGCAAAATGGACGAACCTTTTGACCCGCCCCTGCTGCACACAGTGCGCGGCATGGGCTATGTGCTGGAACAACGCGCGGTGGTTGAGCAGGCCAATGAGCAGGCCGTAGGGGACCTTCCATCGTGAGGCGTTCAATAGCAAGGCGATCTTCATTGCAAATGTCGATACTCAGCATTCTGGGTGTGGGCATTATCGCCATCATCAGTTACCAGGCCATTTGCATGTGGCAAGACATGCGGCACCAGGACACTCTCAGTCGCGCGGCTTCCAGCGTTGAACAGGTGTTGGTCCGCAACAGCGAGCTTTTGCCCACCGAAATGTGGGGCCGGGTAGACGAATTGCTGTTAAGCCTTGGCAACGTGCGTGCCAAAGTGCATGGCGAGAACGGACAAGTGTTGTATGGCCCGCAAGTGTTGCTGAGCCAGGTGAAGCACAAAGTAAGCTACATGCACCCCTTGAACGGACTGGGCGGCAGCATGCCCATGCGAGATCTAGAATTGGCCATGGATGTGTCTGAAGACAAACGTTTTTTGAAGTTCATTGCTTTGCTGTTTACGGCGGTTACAGTGGTTTGGGGATTTTTCATCATGCTGTTGAGCGGCACACTGGCCCGGTTTGAATTGAAACCCCTGAACAAGTTTGGTCGAAAAATTGCGGACTTTGATCCTTCAGATATCAACGCCAGAATCAAAAGCGACCATGAACCCGAAGAGCTTTACCCGGTTATTGAGCAGTTCAACAAGTTGATGGGCAAGGTAGGGCAGTATCAGGAACAGTTGCGTTCGTTTAATTCCAACGTGGCACACGAGTTGAACACGCCTTTGTCCAGCCTTACCGTAAGCCACGAGTTGTTGTTGCGCGAGAAGAACCCCGATCCCGAGCATTTGAAAGAAGCCTTGCACAGCCACCTTGAAGAACTGCAACGCATGAACCGCATTATTCAAAGCATGCTGTTTTTGTCGCATGCCAGCCAGGGACAGTACAACGATTTTCGCTGGGTTGAAAAGTTGAGTGAACCAGTGATGACGGTGATGGACTACATGGAGGCCATGCTGGAGGAAAAGCATTTGCACTTTGAATTGCACGGCGATGCTTCAGCACGCATTGATTCCGAATTGGTCAAGCGGGCTTTGTCCAACCTGGTGTCCAATGCGATTCGGTATGCCGAAGAGGGCAGCACCATTCACATTCACATTGAACCTGCGCATGCGAGTGGCTTGGTCAACGTTACCGTGAGCAACAAAGGCGTGTGTATTCCCGAGCGTAGCGTGCCTCATTTGTTTGAGCCTTTCTACCGGGTAGATCAATCGCGCAATGAAAGTGGGCATAACCATGGTCTGGGCTTGGCGATTGTGGCTGCCATTGCCCGTTTGCATGGGGGTGAACCCTTTGCCCAGTGCGATGGGGAATGGGTACGCATCGGGTTCTCAGTGAAACAATAACGAGCTGGATCAAGTCGCCTGGAGGCAACGCTAAGGGTAAATCAGTGGCATCGGTGTACAATTTCGCTACCAAATAAAAGCCGTCTTTGCCGGCTGCATTGATCAAGAACAACACCATGTGGCGCAATATTTTCAATCCGCAAAACCGTTGGGTCGCAGGTGTTTCTGCGTTCCTTATGCTTTTGGCCAACGGCAGTTTTACAAGCCGCTTGGTGCAAGCCTATCCCCTCTCCGATGGCAATGTGTTGTTTGTTGCATCCGTATTTTTGTTGTTTACCCTGGCCACCACTTTGTTGTTGGTATGGTTGTGCCATGGGCGAGCAGCGCCTTGGGTGTTGGCTCTTTATTTGATTGCTTCAAGCATGGCGGCGTATTTCATGTCGACCTACGGCACGGTGATTGACCAAACCATGCTGGAAAACACCTTGCAAACCAATGCGGCCGAGGCAGGCGACCTGTTTTCGATTTCCATGCTGTTGTACTTGTTGGTTCTGGGTGTGTTACCTGCCTGGTACGTGCTGCGGCGCATGCCCAGGGCAAAGGGCCTTGCAACAGAACTTCGCGCCAAGGCATTGTTCAGTGTGTGTTTGCTGGCAGGCATGGTGTTGTTGATTGTGCCTTTTACCTCCCAATACGCTTCATTTTTCCGTGAACACAAAAGCCTGCGCTTTTACGCCAACCCCACGTATTTCACCTACTCGGCCATTCGCTTGGCCAGCAGCAAAATCAAAGGCAGTGCTGGCCCCGTGGTGGTGCAGGCAGTTGCGCCAGACGCCGCATTGCATGATGAACCCCCGCTGCACCCCAAAGAACTGATTGTTTTGGTGGTGGGCGAAACGGCGCGTGCCGACCGGTTTGCACTGAATGGTTACACCAAGCCCACCAACCCCATGTTGGGCAAAGAAGATGTGGTTTCTCTGGGCAATGTTACTTCCTGCGGTACATCAACCGCCGTGTCGGTGCCCTGCATGTTTTCACTGGCTGGGCGCGATGGCTTCGATGGTGATAAGGTCAATCAATTCGAGAACGTGCTGGATGTGCTGAAACGCCAAGGCGTTGAAATTTTGTGGCGCGACAACAATTCCGATTCCAAAGGCGTTGCCCTTCGTTTGCCCTACGAGAATTTTCGCGACCCGGCCATCAACCCGGTTTGCGATTCTGAATGCCGAGACACCGGCATGCTGGTTGGGCTTGAAGACCACATACGCAAACACCCCGGCAAAGACCTGTTGATTGTGCTGCATCAAATGGGCAACCATGGCCCCGCTTACTATAAACGCTACCCGCCAGAGTTTGAGCGGTTTACTCCGGTGTGCAAAACCAATGAGTTGTCAAAATGCACCGACGAAGAAATCAACAACGCCTACGACAATGCAATTTTGTACACAGATCATTTTTTGGCGCAAACCATTGCTTTGCTGAAAAAATTCGATTCAAGCCATGAAACTGCCATGCTGTACGTGAGCGACCACGGCGAGTCCCTGGGTGAAAAAGGCATGTATCTGCATGGTGCGCCGTATGTGTTTTCGCCCAGGGAACAAACCCATGTGGCTTCGGTGTTGTGGTTTGGAAAAAACTTTGACTACCGTACTGACGACTTGAGGCTGGTCAAGGATTATCCCTTCACGCACGACGACTTGTTCTGCGCACTTATGTTGGCTTTCGAGGTTGAAAGTGGCGTTTGCACGCAGCGCACCAATGCTTTGAAAGCTCATTTTGAGCAGCAAGGGCAAACAAGGTAACACCCCAGCAAAGCCATGTTGTGGCTAGTTCATGGCTTACAAAATGGGCACCCTTGGCAATTTGCACGCCGCCAGCCAGCCCACCCATCAACAGCACCGCGATGGTCATTGTGCTGCGGTGTTGCCTCAACCACGGCATTGGGCTGTACAACAACACAATCCACATGAATGCGGTGGATGCGTGCCCGCTGGGAAAGCATTTTCCGGGTCCCGGGTTCGCAACAACACGGGTGTTTTGAAACAACCGGAAATAATCGGCTGTTCCGCCGTACAGCTTCAAATCCCAAGGGCAACTGTGCACGGACTGGGCCTTCAGTACGCTGACCACCAGTGCGGTCAGCAAGCTGACCAGCAGAATAAAAACAATTGCTCCCCCATATTTCAGCCTGAAAGGTTTTAAGCACAACAGAAAACCAAAACCCAGCCAAATGCCAGCCGCAAGCCAACGCAAACCATCGTGTAGAAGAAGGCCAAGCCACTGGTTTTGTTTCAATGGAAAATTCGCTGCCTGCGGATCAAAAAATACATTCGAAATGGCCTGGTCCCAGCCCGTGTAGCGGTTAAGAAAAACAATGAACAGACCTAGCAGTGCCCAGACTGCCCAGTGGTGAATTCGGGTTGGGTTTTCAAACAGCAAATTGATCTCCTGGCCCTGAGAGGGTAGCCACACTACACCGGGTTGATGCGATAAGAGCAGTTTAACCGGCTCGCTGGGGCCGAGAAAGAGGGATTCCGGGAAGTTTCAAAAACTCATCGATGCAGAAACGCATCTAATGTTGCGCTAAGTTTGCATGGGCAAAGTAGGAACTGTCACAAGCAAACTTGTTTGATTGATTGACTTTCAACTACGGGGTGAAATTATGAAACAGAGAAAATTGTTTACCGCCCTGATTGTAACCGCAAGCGCGATTGCCGGGGGAAGCCTCGCATATGCCAGCAACAACCCGGCAGACCTGGGCGCTTCATGGTGAGCCGGTGTAGCTGTGTTCTCCACTTGCATCGCTACACGGTGTAGCCTCAAGCTGAATGGTGGTGTGGTGCAAGTCAAACCGGTTTGCTAGCATGGTGCGAATTTGTTGAAGCAAATCAGTCCAATCCACCTCCCGGTGCTGGCATACCACATGAACTGACAAGCTGGACTTGCCGCTGGAAATGGACCACACATGCAAATCATGAATGCTGTCCACGCCACAGTGGCTCGACAGTGCCTGCTTGATCTCGTCAATGTTCAAATGTTCCGGTGTGCCCTCCAGCAAAATATGTGTGCTTTGTTTTAACAGGGCCCACGCACGTGGCAGCACCCAAAGCCCGATGCCCACGGCAATTACGGAGTCGATCCAGCCCCAACCCGTCCATCGAATCAACAAGGCACCCACGATCACGCCCACAGAGCCCAGCATATCCGCCCAAACTTCAAGGTAGGCACCTTTAACATTCAGGCTGTCGTCTTTAGACTGGCTCAGGAGCTTCATGGAGATGAAATTTACAAGCAGGCCCAGGGAAGCGATGATCAGCATCATGTTGGATTGAATATCAGGCGGATTTGAAATTCGCAGGTATGCTTCCACCAAAATATAAATAGCCACCACAAAAAGCAGAATTGCATTGAAAGCAGCCGCCAGAATTTCAAAGCGGTAGTATCCAAATGTTCGCTTTGTATCAGCCGGTTTTTTACCAATTTGGATGGCCAGCAATGAAATAGCCAATGCTGCCGAGTCGGTGAACATGTGCGCTGCATCGGAAATCAAAGCCAGGCTGTTGGTGAATATGCCGCCCACAACTTCGGCCACCATGAAGCTGGTGGTCAATATCAAAGCAATCCACAATGGTTTTTCGTATCCTTCTACTTTCACATCATGGGAATGTCCTGCGCCCATATTGTCTACCCCTTATTTAAACCAAAGTTGAACACCAAAACCCGCTGCCACTTTCACTGTTATGGCGAAGCAAACCAGAGTAAGCAATGCGCTGCCCGCCAGCGAGAACACAAACCCCACCTTGGGCAACAGCCAGGGGAAGGCCAAAAACATGGGCAGGGTGGGCAGCACATACCAGAATGTCAGGTAGGCGTGGTTGGCAATTTTTTCCTGCGGTGCCTTTTCAACAGCAAGCCAAATCAGCGTCAGCACCGTGACCATGGGCAACGCTGCGATCAACGCGCCCAGTTTGTCACTGCGCTTGGCCACTTCGGAAATCAGAACCACCAGGCCTGCGGTGGTCAGGTACTTCAAAATAATCCAGCCCATGTTGCTAGCCTATGTGTTGTAAGCAGGTTTTGCTTGTTGATCAGTAACGTTCATTTCCTCTTCCTTGCGGTGGGTCAACCGGTAAAGAATGGGAAGCACCAGCAGGGTAAGGGCGGTTGATGACAGAATTCCCCCGATTACTACTGTGGCCAGGGGCCGTTGAACCTCAGCGCCGGTACCCGTGGCAATCGCCATCGGAATAAAGCCAAGTGAAGCCACCAGCGCGGTCATCAGCACCGGGCGAAGCCGTGTCATGGCACCGTCATGAATGGCCTTGTCCAAGGGCATGCCTTCCTCGCGCAGGCTGCGGATAAATGAAATCATCACCAGCCCGTTCAGCACCGCCACACCAGAAAGTGCAATGAAGCCCACCCCCGCTGAAATTGACAATGGAATGTCGCGCAACCACAAGGCCAAAATACCGCCAGTCAATGCAAACGGTACACCCGTGAACACAATCAAACCATCCCGAACGTTGTTGAACATGATGAACAACAACAGGAACACCAGAAACAGTGACAGCGGAACTACAATTTGCAGTCGTTTGGAGGCCGATTGCAACTGTTCAAACGTACCCCCCCAGCTGATCCAGTTGCCTGCTGGTACTTTCACCTTCTGCTGAATCTGGCTTTGAGCATCGGCCACAAATGAACCAATGTCGCGGCCACGCACGTTGGCGGTTACCACCACGCGGCGCTTGCCATTTTCCCGGCTGATTTGGTTCGGCCCGGGCGCAATGTCCAGGCTTGCTACATCGCCCAGTTGAACAAACAGGGGCATGTCGCTGCCAGCCGTGTTGCCTGGCAACTGAATGGGTAGCCGGGCAATGGCTTGCAAGTCGTTTCGCAGTGCTTCAGGCAAGCGCACGGTGATGTCAAATCTGCGATCGCCCTGAAACAGCACGCCTGCTTCCTGCCCACCAACGGCCATGGCAACAGTGTTTTGAACATCGGTCACGTTGATGCCAAACCGTGCAGTTTTTTCGCGATCAATTTGAACGGTCAGCATGGGCAGGCCCGTGGTTTGTTCTACTTTCACGTCTGCTGCGCCATCAACTTTCTCTAGCACTTCGGAAATTTCTCCGGCCACGGTATTCAGCGTGTCCAGGTCATCGCCGAATACCTTCACAGCCACATCACTTCGCACACCCGACAACAGTTCATTGAACCGCATTTGAATGGGCTGGGTGAATTCATAGTTGTTGCCTGGTATTTTCATGACAGCGGTTTGCATGGCCTCCACCAGGTCGGTTTTGCTGCGGCTGGGGTCTGGCCATTCCGAGGTGGGTTTCAGTATCACGAAATTGTCTGCCACGTTTGGTGGCATCGGGTCGGTTGCAATTTCGGCCGTGCCAATTTTGGCAAATACACGGTCCACCTCAGGAAACTGCTTGATTGTTTTTTCCAGTTCAGTTTGCATGCCAATGGCCTGGCTCAAGCTGGTGCCCGGAATACGCAGGGCCTGCAAGGCAATGTCGCCTTCATTCAAGCTGGGCACAAATTCGCTGCCCATGCGGGTTGCCAGCAAACCCGATAAAACCACCAACACCACGGCAATTGAAAGCACCACCGGTTTGTTGGCCATGGACTTGACCAGTGCGGGTTCGTATCCACGCTTTGCCCACGTCATGATGCGGTTTTCTCTCTCGCTGACATTGTTGGTGATCAATAAAGCCACCGCTGCCGGAATGAAGGTGATCGAGAGAATCATGGCACCCAGCAGTGCCGCCACCACGGTGAAGGCCATGGGGTGGAACATTTTTCCTTCCACACCGGTGAGCGCAAAAATGGGCAGGTAAACCACCATGATGATGAGTTGGCCGAACAGCAGGGATCGTCGCGCTTCCTTGGAGGCCAGAAACACTTCATGAAAGCGTTCCTTGCGCGTGAGTGTTCGCCCCGCTTTGGTTTGTGCATGGGCCAAGCGGCGCACACAGTTTTCAACAATGACCACGGCACCGTCAATGATGATGCCGAAATCCAGTGCGCCCAGGCTCATCAAGTTGGCACTAACCCCGTTATTGACCATGCCAAAAAACGTGAACAGCATGGACAGTGGAATTACCATCGCCGTGATGATGGCCGCGCGAATATTGCCCAGAAAAAGAAACAGGATTGCAATTACCAGAATGGCGCCTTCAATCAGGTTTTTTTTCACGGTGTTGATGGCTTTGTCCACCAGCACCGTGCGGTCGTAAACGGTTTGCGCAACTACCCCTTCCGGCAGGTTCCGGTTTACTTCTTCCAGTTTTTTTGACACCGCTTGCGACACCACGCGACTGTTTTCACCAATCAGCATGAACACCGTGCCCAGCACCACCTCTCTGCCATTTTCTGTGGCGGCGCCGGTGCGAAGTTCTTTGCCAATGTAAACCTGCGCAACATCTTTAATACGAATGGGCACACCGGCGCGGTTTGACACAATCACGTTTTCAATGTCGGCAATGTTGTTGAGTTGTCCCGGTGCGCGGATCAAATACTGTTCACCCCGTTTCTCGATATAACCCGCACCCACGTTGCTGTTATTTTGTTCAACAGCCCGCAGCAGATCGTCTAGGGAAATACCTTGGGCAACCAGTTTGTCAGGCAAGGGGGCAATCTGAAATTCTTTCGCGTAACCGCCAATGGTGTTGATTTCGGTCACGCCGGGTACATTTCGCAGTTGGGGTTTGATAATCCAGTCTTGAATTTCGCGAAGATCAGTGGGGGTATACGGTGTGCCGTCTTCCTTTACTGCACCTTCTTTGGTTTCCACGGTCCACATGAAAATTTCACCCAAACCCGTGGAAATTGGCCCCATCGCGGGATCGATTCCGGCGGGCAGTTGCCCCTTGGTTTGCTGAACGCGTTCATTGACCAGTTGGCGTGCGAAATAAATGTCGGTGCCTTCCTTGAAAATCACGGTGACCTGCGACAGGCCGTAGCGTGAAATCGAACGGGTTTCCTGCAGACCGGGCAAACCGGCCATCACAGTTTCAATGGGAAAGGTAATGCGCTGTTCAGACTCCAGCGGCGAGTAGCCTGGTGCGGAGGTGTTGATTTGAACCTGAACGTTGGTAATGTCGGGTACAGCGTCGATTGGCAATTTTTGATAACTGTAAATACCCAGGGCAATCAGGCCCACGGTTCCCAGCATCACAAACCATCGTTGTTCGATGGCGAAACGGATTATTTTTTCAAACATGATTCGGTACTTCCTCTGTTTGCGTGCATTGGCAAAGGGTGGTGCAGATGTGGGCAAGCGTTGAATCAATCGTCATGGCTTGCCCCTGATTTGCCGATGTCCGCCTTGATCAGGAAGCTGTTGGTTGCCGCGTATTGCTCACCCGCGTACAGGCCGCCCAACACTTCAACGGTTTTGCCATCGCTGCGGCCCAGTTCAACCGGGCGTGCCTCAAACTGTTGGCCATAGCGGCCAAACACGGCCGGTCCATCCAGAATGGTTTGAAGGGCTTCGGTTGAAATGGCAACCGGTACTTCACTTTCCTCGGCCACCAGTTCAACTTTCACTGGCAGGCCGGGGCGCCACACAGAATCGGGGTTCGGCAACACAATGCGTGCAGTGGCGGTGCGGGTTTGTTCACCCACCAGGGAACCCACATACGCCACTTTGCCCACGCTTTCCGATTCAAATGCCGTGGCTTTCACGGTGGCTTGCTGGCCTACCTTCACTGTGTTCAGGTCTTTGGGGTAAATCGTCATTTCGGCCCACACGGTGGACAAATCGGCCACCGTGAAAATGTTGGCGTCTTCTTTCAACGCCTGCCCCAAAGCAATGTTTTTTTCCACCACGGTGCCTGATATCGGTGACCGAATTTCATAGCGGGTCAGTTGGCTTCCAATGGTGGCGCCGCCATTGATCGAGGCGAGCTTTTGCCGTGCGTTCAGCACTGCAATTTCAGCCTCTTGCTTGGTATTGCGCGCTTGCAGATAATCTTGCTCGGCTGATATTTTGTCTTCCCACAGTTTCTTTTCCCGCTCGAATGTGGTGTTGGCCAATGCCAGGCGTTTTTGCGCTGCCAGCAACTCGGTTCGCTGGTCTGCCAGGGTTTGGCTGGAAATTACGGCCAGCACTTGTCCCTTTTTAACCTGATCACCCGCGTTCACGGGGGCAGATTCCACAATGCCACTCAAGCGTGGCACCACGCGTACCGTGTTGTCGCTGTTGAACTGGATTTCGCCGATCAACTCAATGCTGCTTTTGATTTTGGCTGGGCCGGCTGTGGCCAGTTCAATGCCGCTTTGTTTCATTTGTTCGGCGCTCATGTCGATTCGGAACTCGATCTGGTCATAAGCGAAGCGGTATTGCTTGCCTTCATGTTGCGCATTCACGGCAACACGGAATGAATGGGGCTCAAACACCACGGCATCGCCGCGCAAAAAATTGTTTGCAGGTGCAAAGTTAATGGTTTGCGGCTGTCGGCCTAGGCGCTCAAGTTCAATACTTGCCTTGGTGGCTTCTGGAGGCAGCAAGGCGTTGTCTTTGTAGGTGTAAATTCTGAACTCGGGTTCTACGCCGTCCTCAAAAATGGTCACTTCGACCCCGTAGCCGTCTTGCGCGAAATACTTGCCCCCTTTGGGTCCTTTGACAGGTTCATTGGGGTTGGCTTGTTCAAGTTGTGTGCCATTGGTTTGCCCAGGCTGGGAATTGCCTGTGGTTAAAACAAGGGCTGGCAGCAGGGCACCCACTGCAACAAGCAGGGCGATGGAAATGATTTGTTTCTTGCTGAAATTGCGTTTCATGATTAAGTGGTCCTACTGAATATTGGCTGGTGTTTGCCCAAGAATCCCTTGCAGTTCGGCGGCATACCGGTGGGATTGGGCGAGCGATTGCTGGCTTTGCGCCATGGCATCAAACAGGGTGCGTTGTGCGTCCAGCACTTCCAGAAAACTGAACTTGCCCATCTCGAAACCCTTGCTTGCAGCGTTGTAGGCGCTTTCTGCACTGGGCAAAATGCTGTCACGCAAGGCCAGGAATTCCTCGCGGGACGCGCTCAGGTTTTCGTATGCGGCTTGTAAATCGCGAGACAAGCGGTATTGCGTTGCTGTCAGTTCATCTTTGGCCTGGTCGGCGCGTCGCAGTGATTCAAGCAAGTTGCCCTGGTTGCGGTCAAAAACAGGGATGGGAATGGATACCCCAAAAATGGCCTGGTTCAAGCCAAGTTCCTGATTTTTTCGCCCACCAAGGCTCACCGTCACATCGGGTACGCCTTTGCTGCGTTCAACCTCGCTAATGGCCTTGCGGCGGTCCACTTCAATTTGGGCTTTCCGGTATGCAGGCGATTGCTGCAACCTGTCTTCCAGTGTCTCGATGGCGGGCAGCTCGGGCAGGTTTTCAAGATTGCCTTCAACGGTTTCAAAACCGACCCGGGATTCTCCCATGGCGGTGGCCAAACGTTTTTTAGACGATTTCAGCGCACTTTCAGCGCGTGCATAATCCACGCGTGCGCCAGCCAATGCAATGCCCGCTTTGGTGGCCTCGACAGGCGATACCTTGCCTGCTTCAACCCTTTTTTGTGCAGCGCGCTGGGCGTTTTGTGCCAGGTCGATGGAAGATTGGGCAAGCCGCACACGTTCCTGTGCAACCAGCGTGTCCTAAAACGCAGAGGTGACTTCGGTTTGCAGGGTGGCCCGCACCATGGCAAGGTCAGCTTCAGCAAGGTTCTTGCCGCGCTCGGCTGCATCAATTCGTGCAGAACGCTTTCCGCCCAGTTCAATGCGCTGGTTCAGTTGCAGGGTGCTGGTGCGGGTTGCACTTCGCGTGTCTTCAACCAGGGCCTGTAATTCGGGGTTGGGGCGGGTTTCAGCCTGGCGTATGGTGCCGTCTTGTGCCAGCAGCGCATTTCGGGCCGCTGCCAGTTCAGGGTTTGCCGCATAGGCCCTTTCAAGTGCGGTGTTCAAAGTAAGGTTTGTTGTTCGCGGCAAGCTGGCTTGCCCGGATGGGGAATTAAGCCCATTGCTGGTGTATTCGGGGGTGTTGCCCTGAGCCATGGCGGCACTGGGCAGCAACGCGGTCGCAGCCAGCGTTAGCAATATTTTTCGCATCGATTTCTCCGGTGTACAAAGGAAAGAATCGGCGAGACGAATTAACGCAGTCGTTTAATAAGGTGTAAAGACAGGTGTCGTGTCGCCGTAATCAGGCAGACACAGGCCACTTGGGGCGTTCAGGGCGGGTTTGACAGAAAAAGGAATACTT
>Ga0308010_1000057_pt1 | contig 105266 bp, 103 predicted proteins | sample Neamet129_FD_202368 | JGI IMG/M metagenome (GOLD analysis project Ga0308010, IMG submission 202368) | Marine microbial communities from water near the shore, Antarctic Ocean - #129 | ecosystem: Environmental > Aquatic > Marine > Unclassified | place: Southern Ocean | collected 2014-07-24 | reverse complement strand
CAATATGTTGTTATGCCAATGCGCATTTAATTATTCATATTACATAATTAATCACTGTGGCAATTATTCGTAAACTGGCTATCACTCAGTTTCGTAATCTTAATCAACAATACATTGAGCCAGGTAAGCAGTTAAACCTGTTTATTGCTGATAATGCCCAGGGTAAAACCAGTTTAATAGAAGCAATCTACTATCTGGGCCATAACCGATCTTTTAAAACTAAGTCTTTAAAAGAGTTAATAGAACTAGACCAGCAAAAGTTTCAGTTAGATGCTCAAGTTGATGATTATCGTGTTAAATTAGAAAAATCAAAGCAAAAAACTAATATTAATATTGATCAGTCACGTTTAAAAAACAGTAGTGAATTATCTAAAATTTTACCTATTCAAATTATCACGCCCGATAAAGGATTTATAGTAAATGGAACGCCAAAAAACAAACGATCTTATTTAGATTGGGGTGTGTTCCACGTGGAACCTGACTTTTTATTAAACTTTAAAAACTACAATAAAGCTTTAAAAAATATTAATACATTGTTGTCTCAACAAAAACAACAGGAGCTAGATTACTGGTTTTTAGAAATTTCAAAACTCTCTGTAGATATTAATCAATCCAGAAGTAATTACATTGAGCAATTAAAGAATACAAATTCAAGTGAATTGATTCAAGAGTTATCTGGCTTGTTTAATACTATAGATTCTTTTAACTATGAATTTAAATCAGGCTGGCCAAAAGAAGTTAATGCTTTCGATAGTGATAGTGTTTATCAGTATTTATTAAAAAATAAACCATTCTTACTAAAAGCTAAGTATTTAAACTATGGCCCCCATAAAGCCAGCCTTAAGTTTTTTTTAAATGAAAAAGAAGAATGCTTCTTATCAAGAGGCGAGCAAAAAACTTTGTCAATTATATTTTGGTTAACACAGGTGTCAATGTTAGTAAAAAATAATATTTATCCTATCGTCTTGATTGACGATATATCTTCAGAATTAGACACAACCAAAATTAAAACTATTTTGCATTATTTAAATTATTTAAATGTTCAAACGTTTATGACAGATATCGGTAAAGATTTATCATTTATTAAAGACGAAAACCCCACTATTTTTAAAATTAATAAGGGTGTAATATCAACTCAATAGTAGTCACTAACATTATTTATATATTGGTGGAAAGCCTTAAGTCATAACATTTTATAGACACACATAAGTTCTTAAAAAAACAAGTATGACAGTCTCTATTTACCTTGCTCGTGGTATAATAATTTTATTTGTTTCAAGCACTTATGTCTGAAGATAAATCCCAAGAATACAAAGCTTCTAATATTAAAGTTTTAAAAGGCCTGGACGCAGTTCGCAAGCGTCCCGGTATGTATATTGGCGACACTGATGATGGAACAGGTTTGCATCATATGGTGTTCGAAGTGGTTGATAATGCGATTGATGAAGCGTTAGCAGGCCATTGTTCTAAAATTAACATTACCATTCATGAAGACCAGTCTGTTTCTGTTTCTGATGACGGCCGTGGTGTTCCTGTGGACATTCACCCTGAAGAAGGTGTTTCTGCAGCCGAAGTGATCATGACCGTGCTTCATGCTGGCGGTAAGTTCGATGATAATTCATATAAGGTTTCTGGTGGATTACACGGTGTTGGTGTTTCTGTTGTTAATGCATTAAGTGAATGGGTTAAATTAACGGTTTACCGTGATGGGGAAGTTCATGAGCAAAGCTATACGCTAGGTGTTCCTGATGAGCCAATGAAAGTAACCGGTAAATCAGACACTACCGGAACCACTATTCATTTTAAACCGTCTCATGATGTATTTGCTATCACTGAGTTTAAATATGAAACTTTAGCAAATCGTGTTCGTGAGTTGTCTTTTTTGAACTCAGGTGTTCACATTGAAATTGAAGAGGCAGGAACTGACAACAAAGATGTCTTTGAATATGAAGGTGGAATTAAAGCATTTGTTGAACATTTAAATAAGGCTAAAACACCTATTCATAATGACATCATCTCAATCTCTGCTGAGCGTGATGATATTACAATTGATGTCGCTCTTCAGTGGTCAGAAACTTATCAAGAAAGTATTTATTGCTTCACTAATAACATTCCTCAGCGTGATGGTGGATCTCACTTAGCGGGTTTTAGAGGTGCATTAACTAGAACGCTCAATAGTTATATTGATAATTCTGGTATGGCTAAAAAAGAAAAAATTACCATTACTGGTGAAGATACTCGAGAAGGACTAACTGCGATTGTTTCTGTTAAAGTCCCAGATCCAAAATTCTCTTCTCAAACAAAAGAAAAATTAGTTTCATCTGAGGTTCGTGCACCTGTTGAGTCAGCTCTTAATGAAAAGCTAGGTGATTACTTATTAGAGAACCCAAATGAAGCAAAAATCATTGTTGGGAAAATTTTAGATGCCTCGAGAGCTCGTAATGCAGCCCGAAAAGCTAGAGAAATGACCCGTCGTAAGGGTGTTCTCGATATCGCCGGTTTACCGGGAAAATTGAGCGATTGTCAAACAAAAGATCCAGCTGAGAGTGAAATATTTCTTGTGGAGGGTGATTCTGCGGGCGGTTCAGCAAAACAGGGTCGTGATCGTCGCACCCAAGCAATTCTTCCTTTAAAAGGTAAAATTTTAAATGTTGAAAAAGCACGATTTGAAAAAATGCTATCTTCAGTCGAAGTTGGAACATTAATTACTGCATTAGGTTGTGGAATTGGCAAGGAAGAATATGATCTTACAAAACTTCGTTACCATAAAATTGTAATCATGACAGATGCGGACGTTGACGGTGCGCATATTCGTACATTGCTACTTACTTTCTTTTACCGATATTTGCCAGAATTAATTGAACATGGTTATTTATACATTGCTCAGCCACCTCTATATAAAATTAAAAAAGGTAAGCAAGAGAGATACTTGAAAGATGATCAAGAATTGAATGATTATTTATTACAAGAAGCTGTAAATGATGCAAATTTATTCTTTAGTGCAGATGAGCCGGCAATATCTGGTATTGCACTTGAGAGTTCTGTCAAAGACTACTATAAAATTATTACCATTATTGGTAAATTATCTAAGCATTATCACCCTGACTTATTAAAAGTCATTGCAAACTCTGCAGCTGTTGAAGATTTATCAGATAAAAAATCAATGGAAAAATGGTGTGAGATAGTAACTAAAAAGCTTAATCAAGATTTAACACCTGCTCAAAAGCATAGTGTTGTGTATGTTCAAGGCGAAGTTAAGCACACCTTGTGCGTTTATGGCGTTGATACCGACCAAATAACACTTGGTCAAGCGTTTTTCGATTCAATTGATTATCAAACTATCAAAGCTTTTTCAAACAAAATTGAAAGCGCTATTAATAAGCAATCTTTTGTAGAAAAGAAAGATAAGAGAATGCAGATTAATAGCTTTAGTGACGCGGTTGCATTTTTAATAGAAGATGCTAAAAAAGGACAAAGTTTCCAGCGTTACAAGGGTTTGGGAGAAATGAACCCTGAACAGCTTTGGGAAACCACCATGGATGCAGAGCAAAGAACCCTACTCAAAGTTAAAATTGAAGATGCGATTGTAGCCGATGAAGTTTTCTCCACCTTAATGGGTGATGAGGTTGAGCCTCGTAGAAAGTTTATCGAAGATAACGCTCTATCAGTTGACAACTTAGATTTTTAAAAATAAACGAAAATCAGTTAACTTTATCAAAAAACCCTTTTATACCCCCTAAGAGATAGGGCTAGTATCACTATAAAATAGAGGCACTTATTTGCAATTAAGTATAATTTATTATAATTTTTATCTTAGAAAACTTAGGAAAATAATATGTCTAAAAAACATCCTGTCGTAGTAGTAACTGGATCGTCTGGTGCTGGAACAACATTCGTAAAGCGAGCATTTGAGTACATTTTTTTACGTGAAAAAATAAATTCATTAATTGTTGAGGGTGATAGTTTTCATGCATATGATCGAGTTGCCATGAAAGCAAATGTTAAGAAAGAAGAGGCGTTAGGAAATAATTTCTTTTCACATTTCGGTCCAGATGCTAATTTATTTGACAAAATTGAAGAAACATTTAAAGATTACGGTAAGACTGGACAATGTGATCGTCGTTATTACTTGCATTCTGATGAAGAAGCTAGTGAGCACAACGAACGCTTAAACACTGACTTGAATCCAGGTGAATTTACACCGTGGGAAAAAGTCGGATCAGGCACAGATATACTTTTCTATGAAGGTCTTCATGGTGCAGTTGTTACTGATGATATTGACATGGCGCAATATGCTGACTTAAAAATTGGCGTAGTACCGAGTGTTAATCTTGAGTGGATTCAAAAAATTCATCGAGATAATGCAGAGAGAGGCTATTCAGCAGAAGAAACAGTTGATACCATCATGCGAAGAATGCCAGACTATATTAATTACATTACACCGCAGTTTTCTAAAACAGATATTAACTTTCAACGCGTTGCCACAGTTGACACCTCTAATCCATTTATCGCTCGTGATATTCCAACCCCCGATGAAAGTTTTGTGGTGATTCGTTTTAGAGACTTAGAGAAAACACCGGTTGACTTTACTTACTTATGTAGTATGGTTAGCGGGTCTTTTATGTCTAGACGTAACACTATTGTTGTGCCAGGCGGAAAAATGAGTTTAGCAATGGATATTATTTTGTATCCAATTATTAAGAAGATGATCGAAGACAAGTAAATCGTTTCTCTTAAAATTAAAACCCTAATTATTGAAAAGTAATTAGGGTTTTTTAATACATAAAAGGCTAAGTTAATATTATGAATACAATGAAGGCGCCAACGGCGCCAACGGCCCCAACATTTTTTCAATTTTTCAAATATTGGCTAAAACTAGGATTTATAAGTTTTGGTGGCCCAGCTGGACAAATATCGATGATGCACTATGATTTAGTTGAAAAACATCGTTGGATATCTGAGCATCGTTTTTTACACGCACTTAATTACACTATGGTATTACCAGGTCCAGAAGCTCAACAATTGGCAACCTATATTGGATGGTTGATGTTTGGTATTCGAGGAGGTATTGCTGCTGGTGTTTTGTTTGTATTACCCTCTTTGTTTATTCTAAGCGCACTAACCTGGGCGTACTTAAGTTATGGAACACTTGATGAGGTAGCAGGAATTTTGTATGGCATTAAACCCGCTGTTACAGCCATTGTACTTTTTGCTGCTTACCGTATTGGATCAAAAGCATTATCTAATCCAGTACTTAAGGTGTTAGCAGTATTAGCATTTATTGCTATTTTTCAGTTCAAAATAGCTTTCCCTTATATCGTTTTAATTGCTGCTTTAATTGGTTTTATAGGTGCCAAAGTTTCACCATCAATGTTTATGGCGGGCACCCACCATGCCAGCAGTAAAGGTAATTATGGCCCTGCATTAATTGATGATGATACACCCACACCTGATCATGCAAAATTTAGCTGGCCTCGCTTATTTATTTTTGCATTTATTGGTATTGTTATCGGTATTACTGCAATGAGCTTATTGGATAATAAAGTTCTTCAAGATATGGGTGAATTTTTTACAAAAGCAGCACTACTAACTTTTGGCGGCGCTTATGCGGTTCTGCCTTATATTTATCAAGGCGGTGTTGATCAGTATCAATGGTTAACTGCCACTCAAATGATGGACGGCTTGGCATTGGGCGAAACTACGCCTGGCCCGTTAATTATGATTGTCGCCTTTGTTGGTTTTGTGGGTGCAAGTGTTAATGAGGTATTTGGCCCAGAATCTATTCTTTTATCTGGTTTTGTTGGAGCATCAGTTGCTACTTTTTTTACTTTTTTACCCTCATTTTTGTTTATCTTTTTAGGGGGTCCAGGTGTTGAGGCAACCCGTGGTGATTTGAAATTTAGTGCGCCACTTTCTGCGGTGACTGCTGCAGTTGTTGGTGTAATTGTTAATTTAGCAATATTTTTTGCATTGGCAACACTGTATCAAAATCATCAAGTTGATTGGATATCTTTAATGATAACACTCGTCGCAATTACTGCGCTATTTCGATTTAAAATCGGCATTATGACTGTAATAATGACAAGTGCAGCTATCGGCCTAGGTCTAACACTAATTTAGCGCCTAGTGCTATTTAATGACGATATTAACCAATTTGTTTGGCACAACAATTACTTTAACGATTGTCTTGCCACTGGTAAATTTGACAACATTTTCATCTGCTAACGCCTGAACCTCTACTTGTGCTTTGTCTGTATCTGCACTCAGCATAAGTTTTGCACGTAATTTACCATTAACTTGAACAATTATTTGTACTTCATCTTGCTTTAAAGCCTTGTTGTCAACTTCTGGCCAAGACTCATTGATGATAGCAGTTTGATGACCAAGTTGTTGCCATAGATGGTGACATAAATGAGGCGTTATTGGGCTTAATGCACGTAGGATAATATCTAACGATTCCAGGCGTAATGCCATTGACTGCCCATCAGTTTGTTTAAACTTACTAAGCATATTGGTTAGCTCCATCATTGCTGCAATAGCAGTATTAAAAGAGTGTCTACGTTTAATATCATCGGTTATCTTTGCTAGAGTTTGATGTGTTTTTTGGCGAATTTGTTTCTGTTCCTTGTTAAGAGTATTTATATCTAAACTCTCAGTAGCGTGAGATTTGCTATCACTGAAATAGCCTTCTGCTAGTCGATAAACTTTATTGACAAATCTATATGAACCTTCCAATCCAGAATCGCTCCATTCTAGGTCTTGCGTAGGTGGTGCGGCAAATAAAATAAACAAACGAACAGTATCTGCGCCATATTTTTCAATCATTTCAGCTGGATCGACTGTATTACCTTTAGATTTACTCATTTTGGCACCATCTTTAAGCACCATACCCTGAGTTAATAAATTTTTAAAAGGTTCATCATGTTTAATTAAGCCTTCATCACGCAGTAGTTTGCTGAAAAATCTTGCATATAAAAGATGTAAGATTGCATGTTCAATGCCACCAATATATTGATCCACTTCAAGCCAGTAATCAGCGCGCTCATCCAGCATCGCCTCATCATTATCTGCACATGCATATCTTGCGAAATACCATGATGACTCAAAAAACGTATCAAATGTATCTGTCTCTCGCTCAGCCTTGCCACCACAAGTTGGGCAAGTTGTTTCGTAAAATTCAGGCATTTTCTTGATTGGAGAGCCAACGCCATCAAAAGCGACATTTTCAGGCAAGATGATAGGTAAATTTTTCTCAGGCACAGCAACTGAGCCACACTTGGCACAATTGATAATCGGAATAGGGCAGCCCCAATAGCGCTGACGAGATACACCCCAATCGCGTAATCGGTAGTTATTTTGTTTTTCACCTAAATTTTCTAATTCAAGCTTCTCAGCGATTGCTTCAAAAGCTTGTTCGAAATTAAGACCGTTAAACTCACCAGAATTACATAAAACACCTTTATCGGTAAAAGCACTTTCAGAAGCGACATGTTCGCCCTCTTTGGGCTTGACAACCTCAAGCATTGGGATGGTGTATTTTTGTGCAAATTCAAAGTCTCGCTGGTCATGAGCCGGTACACTCATTACGGCACCAGTTCCATATCCCATTAAAACAAAGTTGGCAATCCAGATTGGTAACTCGTCCCCAGTTATAGGGTGAGTACAGGTAAGTCCGGAGTTCGCGCCTTTCTTTTCCATGGTTTCCATGGCTGCTTCAGAAGTTTCCATGGTGCGACATTCTTCAATAAATCTTTGAACTTCTGAATTGCTTTTGCCTGCTTGTAATGCCAAAGGGTGCTCGCTGGCAATGGCTAGATAAGTGACGCCCATCAAAGTATCAGGACGAGTTGTGTAGATTTTTAGCGAGTCAGAGCCTTGTCTATTAAAGCTAACTTCTAAGCCAGTTGATTTTCCAATCCAATTCCTTTGCATGGTTTTAACTGCCTCGGGCCAACCATCAAGCTTATCTAATGAGTCGAGCAGTTCATCAGCATAGTCGGTGATGCGCATAAACCATTGAGAGATTTCTTTTTTCTCGATAAGAGCATCCGAGCGCCAACCACGACCATTAATAACTTGCTCATTAGCCAGCACAGTTTGATCAACTGGATCCCAGTTAACAACAGCATTTTTTTTATATACTAGGCCTTTTTCAAACAGCTTAACAAACAACCATTGTTCCCATTTGTAATATTTTGGATGACAAGTGGCTATCTCACGTGACCAATCATAGCCGAAGCCTAATTGGGTTAGCTGGTCTCGCATGTAGTCAATGTTCTCGTAAGTCCAATTTGCCGGTGGTACTTTATTTTTTAATGCAGCATTTTCAGCAGGCAATCCAAATGCATCCCAGCCAATCGGCTGCATGACATTTTTCCCTTGCATTTTTTGAAATCGAGAGATGACATCGCCAATTGAATAATTTCGCACATGGCCCATATGTAGGCGTCCTGACGGATAAGGAAACATACTCAAGCAGTAATATTTTTCTTTTGAAGTGTCTTCAATAACCTCAAACGACTTGTGTTCTTTCCAATATTGCTGGGCTTCAGATTCGATCTCTAAGGGGGTGTATTCTGGGTTCATGATGCGTTTTATTTGCTGCTGATATCACACTGAGAAACAGCAGAGTTAAGTTCAAGCGTACCGATTAATTCATCAATACTATTTAGTTGGTGATCGATTAAATATTGACTAATACCGTTGTTAATCTTAGGGCATGCCAATGGATCATAAAATAAGGCGGTACCGATGCCAATTGTAGAAGCGCCTGCAATGATAAATTCAATAGCATCGTTAGCAGTCATAATTCCGCCTTGACCGATAATAGGAACATTGTATTTTTTACTAACCTGATACACCTGATGAACCTTTAAAAGAGCGACAGGCTTAATGGCCGGCCCAGAAAGGCCGCCTTGATTGTTACCAATAACAGGGCGTCGTGTTTTTGTATCAATTGACATGCCCATCAGGGTATTGATAACGGCCAAACCATCGGTTCCTGCGTCAATGCATCGTTGAGCATTTAGTGCGATATTAGTTTGATTGGGAGATAGTTTAGTGATTAAAGGCTTGCTAGTATTTTTTCGACAAATTTCAACCACTCGATAAGACATGTCTGGATCGTTACCAAACGCGACTCCCCCCTCTTTTACGTTAGGACAAGAAATATTGATTTCAATAGCATCAATGTCAGAATCATCAAAACGTTTTGCAATTTCTCCATACTCCTCAATAGAAGAGCCTGAAATATTAATAATAAAACGCGTTTCTTGTTTATCTAGTTTTGGCATGATTTCGTTAATAACGATATCGGTGCCCGGGTTTTGCAGTCCAATGGCGTTAATCATGCCCTCTGGAGTTTCGGTGATACGACTAGGAATGTTACCAAGCCTAGGCTCTAAAGTTGTACCCTTAAGACAAATGGCGCCAACATCTGTATTAGAGAATCCTTCAATTCTCGTGTATTCTTCACCAAAGCCAACACAACCAGACAGGAGAACGATTGGAGAGTCTAGCTCTAGACCACAGAAATGAGTTTTTAAGTTATTATGCATACGCAGTATTATACATTTTTGCTGTTAAAATTAGTAATTATGAAAGGCTTGTTTATTAGTGGAAGCGGAACAGATGTTGGTAAAACTTTTATCGCGCAACATCTTGTTAACCTGTTAGCCCAATCAAAAATAGTATCTGTGAGAAAGCCAGTTGAGAGCGATTGTCAAGTTGTTAATGGCGACTTAGTAACCAAGGATGCGCTTAAGTTGCTAAAGGCAAGCAACGTTGATAATGATATTGACATAGTGTGTCCACATAAGTTTCATCACTGTAGTAGCGCGGAAAGTGCGAGTAAAGCAAGTAATGTTGAATTATCACTTGATCAGCTAATCGATGCATGCGCAAGCGATTCGTTTGTTGTGGTCGAAGGCGCGGGTGGATTATTATCCCCAATGGCAAAAGACACCCTAAATATAGATTTGGCTAAATCTCTGGCTTTGCCACTGATTATCGTGGTTAAGGACGAATTGGGTGCAATCAACCAGGCGCTATTAACTATCAAGGTGGCGAGACAATATCAGCTTGAAATTGCCTGCGTTGTGTTAAACCAGTTTGAGCCCAATGCGCTTGAAAATGCAAGCACTATTCGTCATTACGGGGGTTGTAATGTTGTGATCTACAATAGTTCGATCATAGCTGAATTTAATCAAATACTAGGAAAAATACTAAGATTGAGCTAACTTTAATCGAGCAGAGTAAGGCCAGGCTTCCCTTCGACCTCTATGGGTTTATCTTTAATTTCAAACAGCATGCCTTCACCATTTTCGCCAGCATAAATACTAAGCACTGAGTCGATTGGTATAAAGACATCAACTGATTGACCAGAAAATCGAGCCTTAAAGCCGATATGGTTATCATTTAATACAAGCGATTCAGTTGCAGAGCCTGCAATGTTAAGGACAATTCTATCTTGCTGGATGAACTGCTTGGGGACTAAAACTGAAGAGTGACTACAATCAACTAAAATATGGGGCGTTAATCCAGAGTCTTCCATCCATTGATGGTAGGCTCTAATTAAGTAAGGTGTAACTGAAGCCACGGCTGGGCGGCTAGTTGTATTCTTTTTCGCAGTCCGTCATACACTCTTTGAAAGAGTCTCTAGCGAAGAGTCTCTTAGCATAATCGTTGACAGCTTTTCCAGGCGCACCTAAATCAATACCTAGCTTCTTTAAGCGCCATAAAAGAGCAGCCAAACAAGCGTCCACAATTGTCATTTCATCACTCTTGAAGAAAGGCTTATAAGCAAACAATGGTACTAATTCAATCAGATTACTCTTTAAGATCTTTCGAGCCTCATCGGCTTGTTTTTTACTTCCAGTTTCAATGGCATCAGCCAACTCAAACCAGCAGCCTTCAGAGCGAGTAAATCTAAAAATCATTAATCTCTTTTCAGATTTTTCAATTGGGTCTACTGGCAGTAATGGTGGAAATGGAAATCTTTCATCTAGGTATTCCATGATGACAGATAGATCATACAGAACAATGCCGCGGTCAAATAAAGTAGGAAGAGATTGACAAGGGTTTAGCTCTAGAATTTCTTCAGGCATCTCATCAACTTTAAGATTGAATACATCTCTTTCAATGTTCTTTTCAGCCATGATAAAGCGCACTACATGTGATTCAATTTCATGGGGTGATGAGTACAGCGTGGTTGAAGATGGATTAGGTTTTGTTAACATGGGTTTCTACCTTTTTTAAAATCAAAAAACAGCACCCTATTTGAATAGAGCGCTGTTGTATTATTATAATTGTACTGGTTTAGTTAGTCTTTTGCACGCCATTTACCGTACTTGACGTCCTTCCAATATTCTTTTTTCATTAAGTAAGAAAGAATAAATAGGATGAATAAAAACCCTAGAACTTTAACGCCAATCTCGTATCTAATCAGCTTTACAGGCTCTGATACATAGTCTAAGAAGTTAGTGATATCTCTTACTTCTCGATTGAATTCCAGCTCTGATTTATTTTGCTTAGATTGCCATAGAGCATCCGGCATAGAAGCATTTTCCAGTACATGGTTATTTACACCATAAGGACGTGTATCGTCTGCATAAAAGCCTCTAAGGTAAGTATAGACCCAGTCCGTGCCTTTTGCTCGAGCGGTCAACGATAAGTCAGGCGGGGTTGTACCAAACCATTTATTTGCTCCATCAACAGGCATTGATGAAAATATCTTGCTACCTGTTTTTTCAGCATTAAACATTAGATTTTTAGCCATATCAGCTTCATCAATATTTAAATCCTTAGCAATACGGTTATAGCGCATCAGCTCAATAGAATGGCAGCCTGAACAATTATTCATGAATGACTTGACGCCTCGCTGTAATGAAGCCTCATCAGTAATATCAGTATTAGCATGATCCAATTTAACACCTACACCAGCGCTAGCGTTGAAAGAGATTATGAATACTGAAACTATAGATAGTGTTTTAAGTAGTATTTTCATATTATTTCTCCGTCGTTCTTTCAGGCACTGGTTTAGTTTTACCAATAGAGGTAAACCAAGGCATTAGAATAAAGAATGCAAAGTAAAGTGTGGTGAAAATTTGAGCCATTAAACTGTATAAAGGTGTAACTGCTTGCATGCCAAGCCAGCCTAACACGACAAAAGAGACCACAAAAATTCCTAATGCAACCTTATAAGGCCATGAACGGTATCTAATTGATTTAACTTTAGAGCGGTCTAGCCATGGTAACGCAATAAGAATCAATAAGGCAGAAAACATAGCTAATACGCCCGGCAATTGCGATCCAAACATTGGCGGCACAGCTCTTAAAACCGAATAAAACGGCGTCAAGTACCATAGCGGTGCAATGTGATCAGGTGTCATAAGAGGGTTTGCTTCAATAAAGTTCGGACCCTCCAGAAAATATCCACCTAACGCAGGAGCAAAAAATACAATTGAGGAGAAGATCATTAAGAAGACTACCACGCCTACAATGTCTTTGACACTGTAATACGGATGGAATGGAATGCCATCTTTTGGAATGCCGTTCTCATCTTTATTTTGCTTAATTTCAACACCGTCTGGATTGTTTGAACCAACTGTATGTAATGCAACGATATGCAAGAACACTAAAACCACTAAGATTAATGGAATGGCGATAACATGTAATGAGAAGAATCGATTTAATGTAGCATCGCCTACAGCATAGTCACCTAAAATAAATTCTAAGATTATGTCACCCACAATTGGGAAAGAGCCAAAAAGATTTATAATAACCTTGGCACCCCAGTAGGACATTTGACCCCACGGCAGAACGTAGCCCATAAAAGCTTCAGCCATCAAGGCGATGTAAAGCACCATACCAAGTATCCAAATTAATTCTCTAGGCGCTTTATACGAACCATAAAGTAGCGCTCGGTACATATGTAGATAAATTACCACAAAGAATGCAGATGCACCCGTTGAATGTATATAGCGTATTAACCAGCCCCAATCAACGTCTCGCATAATGTACTCAACGGATGCAAAAGCATTAGCTGCATCAGGCTTGTAATGCATGGTTAAAAAGATACCAGTAAACAGCTGAATAACCAATACCAGTACTGCTAAAGATCCAAAAAAATACCAGAAATTAAAGTTTCTAGGTGTGTAGTATTCTGCTAAATGCTCATTCCAGACTTTAGTTAGTGGAAATCTTTGATCTATCCAGTTTTTGTTGTTGTCCATTTTCTCTCCAATAATTAGACTTTCGGATCAACACCTAAGCGGATAAGCGTGTCTGATACAAAGTGATAAGGCGGGATAGCCAGGTTGGTTGGCGCTGGAGTGTTCTTATAGACACGACCTGCTAAGTCAAATTTAGATCCGTGACAAGGACAATAAAAACCACCCTGCCATTCGTCACCACCTAAGTCTGCTGCGCCCACTTCAGGACGATAGGTAGGAGAGCAGCCTAAATGGGTGCAAATACCAATTATGACAGCGATTTCAGGATTGATAGAGCGCCATTTATTTTTGGCATAATCAGGCTGCTGAGGCTCTTCATTATTTGGGTCCACCAGAACATCATTCAATGTATCTAATCTAGCCACCGTGTCTTTGTCACGCTTGAAAACCCAAACAGGTTTTTTGCGCCAAAGAACGCGAACAAGCTGGCCATCCTCTAGTTTTGAGATATCTACGTCTACAGGAGCTCCAGCTGCTTTTGCGCGTGCTGAGGGCATCCAAGAAGACAGAAACGGCACCATCACAAAACCAACACCAACAGCACCAACGACGCTAGTGGCGTTGGTTAAAAAACGCCTTTTCTTTAAATCTATTTCTTGTTCTGACATAAGATTACAGTCCTTTATTCTAAATGTTTATACATAAAAGTCCAATAATTATACTGTAATATTGTTATTACATGATAAGCAATTAGCGTGGTTTGGGTTATTGGCTGGTAGAGACTTTGATGCTGATATGGTTTACTTTACTGGCTAAAGAGATAGACTGTAAAATTATGATTAATTCAGGAAGCTGCTGTTTAGCTCTAAAGGCAATAGCCGGGTTGTTGGCTATCAAGGTTGCCTTATTGCCCTTAATAAGGCAAAGTTTCAAAGTTTTGAGGGTGTCTGGTAGTTTTGGCGCTAGCTGCACATTGATCTCATTATAAATTTTAGCCTGGGCAAATAATTGACCCAGCTCTCCGTTGGGAGAAAAGTCTGAAATATTAGTTGTTGGTTTATGCGGACACATTTGATGCAAAGGCTTGTTTATATGTGAGAAAATAGGTTTTTTTGTAAAAAAATAGTTCTTTCTATCCTAATGAGTATTATAAATAAAATTTTATCCAAGATTGTCGGCTCTAGAAATGAGCGACTTGTTAAGGAATTAAGTAAGACAGTTAAAGATATTAATGATCTAGAGGAAGGAATTCAAGCCTTGAGCGATGAGCAGCTGCGAGCCAAAACCCAAGAATTTAAAGACCGCTATGAGTCTCAAGAGTCTTTAGATGACTTATTAACTGAAGCTTTTGCGGTGATGCGTGAGGCCAGTGTTCGGGTGCTCGGGCTAAGGCATCACGATGTTCAGCTTATTGGCGGCATGGTTTTACATAATGGTAATATTGCAGAGATGGGGACTGGTGAAGGTAAAACTTTAGTCGCCACGTTGCCAGCTTATCTTAATGCTTTAAGCGGTAAAGGGGTTCATATTGTTACCGTGAATGATTATTTAGCTGAGCGTGATGCTGAATGGATGGGTAAGGTTCTTGAATTTTTAGGCTTAAGCGTTGGAATTGTTGCGTCCAATAAGCCGCCAGAAGACAAGCAAGTAGCTTACGCATGTGACGTGGTTTACGCCACTAATAATGAATTGGGTTTTGATTATCTACGCGATAATATGGCCTTTACTACTGATCAAAAGGTGCAACGAGGACTGAATTTTGCCATTGTTGATGAAGTAGACTCGATTTTGATTGATGAGGCAAGAACACCTCTGATTATTTCTGGACCTGCAGCAGATTATGCTGAGGTATACAGAGCCATTAATCACATGATTCCCAACTTTACCAAGCAAGTTGAGAGTGGCGAAGGTAAAGAGACTGTTGTGGAAGTGCCAGGAGATTACACAGTCGATGAAAAGCATAAGCAGGTATTTTTAACGGACGACGGCCACTCAAAAGCAGAGAATCTTTTGATTGATGCAGGCGCACTGCCTGAGGGCGCAAGTCTTTATGATGCTAGTAATATTTTATTAATGCAGCATATTAGTTCGGCTCTTAGGGCCCACATCTTATTCAAAATAGACGACAACTATATTATTGATGGTGATGAGATAGTGATTGTTGATGAATTTACTGGCAGAACAATGCCAGGTCGTCGCTGGAGTGAAGGGCTTCATCAGGCGATTGAAGCCAAAGAAGGGGTGAGCATTAAGAAAGAAAACCAAACGCTAGCCTCAATCACTTTCCAAAACTATTTCAGACTATACGCTAAGCTATCTGGCATGACTGGAACGGCAGATACTGAAGCGGTTGAATTTCAAGATATTTATAACCTTGAAACTGTTGTTGTTCCGCCTAATAAAATTTCAGAGAGAGACGATAAGGCAGACCAGATTTACCTAACATTAGAAGAAAAACTAGAGGCTATTGCGAATGACGTAGGCAATTGCCAAGAAACAGGCCAGCCAGTTTTGGTAGGCACCAGTAGTATTGAAAATTCTGAAGCGATTTCAGACCTATTAACTAATAAAAAAATCAAGCACGAAGTGTTGAATGCGAAGCAACATGAGAGGGAGGCAATCATTATTGCCAATGCTGGCTCAGTTGGTGCGGTAACCATTGCAACTAATATGGCTGGTCGTGGTACTGATATCGTACTAGGTGGAAAACTGACAGACGATGCAACGGACCAACAAAAACAAGATTGGAGTGTCGAGCATGCTAAGGTGATTTCAGCAGGCGGTCTTCATATTGTTGGTACTGAGCGCAATGAGTCTCGTCGTGTAGATAACCAGCTGCGTGGTCGTTCTGGTCGTCAAGGCGATGTGGGGTCGACTCGCTTTTATTTATCGTTAGAAGACAACCTGATGCGTATTTTTGCCAGTGAAAAAATGGCAACAATGATGCAAAGACTAGGCATGGAAAAGGGTGAAGCTATTGAGCATAAAATGGTTAATAGGGCCATTGAAAATGCACAGCGTAAAGTTGAGGGCATGAATTACGATGCCAGAAAGAATTTGCTTGAGTACGACGATGTCGCTAATGATCAGAGAAAAGTTATTTATACATTGCGCGATGATTTAATGGACGTTGACAATGTTCAGGATCATTTTATAAGCATCAGAAAGCAAGTCATTGGAGCGCTGTTTGGAGGCTATATTTCGGCAGAACAGGCTGAAGAAGACTGGGATGTTGAAGGTTTGCACAACGCACTAAAGGCAGACTACAAGGCAGATTTTCCTTTGCAAAAGTGGCTTGACGAAGGCGTTGATGTTGATGAATTAGAGAGTAGGATTGTTGAAGGCTTGAGTGCTATTTGCGACTATAAAGAAGAATTAGCTGGCTCTGAATCTATGCGTGGATTTGAAAAGGCAGTTATGCTGCAAACGCTTGATCATTATTGGAAAGAGCATTTGGCTGCTATGGATTATTTGAGACAAAGCGTTAACTTGCGCGGGTATGCACAAAAGAACCCAACCCAAGAATACAAGCGAGAGTCTTTTGCTATGTTTACAGAGCTTTTAGAGACTATCGATATTGAAGTAGTTAAATCACTATCGAGTGTAACTATTAATGAGAATACAGATGCCTCTGATGTTGAGCAGCAAGATAATGAAGCAACTGAGTCACAACACAATGAGCTTGGAGCAACGGGTGCTGATAATCAAGAAGTAGAAGCATTAGAGCAGCAAACTTACCAACGAGATGATGAAAAAGTGGGGCGCAATGATCCTTGCCCATGTGGCTCGGGTAAAAAGTACAAAAACTGTCATGGCTAACATAGATAAAGCCCAATACTATATTGGACTGATGTCTGGCACCAGTCTTGATGGTGTTGATGGGGTTATTGTTAATAGCATAACTCAAAAAATCGTTGATCAAGCTTATCTACCCTATTCAGAGAACCTCAAAAGCAGCTTGCGCCAGTTAACGCAGAGCGGTCAAACCACATTAGAAAATTTAGCGGAAATAGACATTCAAATTGCAGATGTTTTTTCTAATACTGCCTTGCTTTTATTATCTAATGCTGGCCTTAAGTCCGATGAGATTGTTGCAATTGGCTCACATGGCCAAACAATTTATCATCAAGGCGGCAACTATTCGATGCAAATCGCACACGGTGCATTGATTGCACAAAAAACCAATATCACAACTGTGGCAGATTTTCGCATGCAGGATGTTGCCGCTGGCGGCCAGGGCGCCCCGCTAACGCCACTGTATCATCTACACTTACTAAATGGAAAGCCTGGTATGGTGATAAATCTAGGCGGCATTGCCAACTTGACCCAGCTTCGCGATGGGAATGTTATTGGTTTTGATACGGGCCCGGCCAATACATTATTAGATAACTGGATTGAACGGCATAAGTCATTAGACTATGATCGTGATGGTTTATGGGCTAGAAGTGGCCTTGTTAATCAGACATTGTTAGATAAGATGTTAGCAGATGCTTATTTTCACAAAAAAATACCCAAGAGTACGGGCCCAGAATATTTCAACCTCGCTTGGTTAGATAATATTTTGACGGGTGATGAGGCTGCAAAAGATGTTCAAAGAACTTTATTAGAGTTGACGGCCCTGAGCATCTCCCACTTCATTCGGTCAAATACTGATGTGTATTTGTGCGGGGGCGGCGTGCATAATGCTTTTTTAGTAGAGCGCCTAAAGTATTTAAACCTAAGTAGTCGTATTATGAACACCAGTGATTTGGGCGTCCATGTAGACTATGTTGAAGCTGCCGCTTTTGCTTTTTTTGCACAGCGTACGTTAGCGGGCAAAACCTCAAGTTTAACTGAAGTGACTGGCGCAAAACAAACGAGAATATTAGGAGCAATTTATGCAATTTAAATTAACTCAACCAGACGATTGGCATTTACATGTGCGCTCTGGAGAGGCACTAAAGTCAGTCATAGCCATGAGCGCTAATCAAATGGCTAGGGCTATTATTATGCCAAATTTGAATCCACCAGTAGCAAATGCCGAACAGGCGAAAGCTTATAGAGACGAGATCCTTGCTGCACTTCCTAAAGACACTGAGTTCGATCCTTTGATGGTGTTATATTTAACCAACAACACCAGCGCAAAAGATATTGAGAGCGCATCTAAGTGTCTTTTTATCAAAGCTGCTAAGCTCTATCCTGCAGGCGCCACCACTAATTCTGATAGCGGGGTGACTGATATTAAAAATATCTATCCAGCATTGGAGATGATGAGCAAGACGGGTATGCTTTTACTGGTTCATGGAGAGGTTACACATCCTGACGTTGATATCTTTGACCGTGAAGCGGTCTTTATTGACCAAGTTCTAACTCAAATTGTTAAAGACTTTCCAGACCTTAAAATTGTTTTTGAACATATTACGACAAAAGATGCGGTAGATTTTGTCTTGAAGAGCGGTAAAAACGTAGCCGCAACTATCACCCCTCACCATTTACTGGCAAATCGGAATGACATGCTGGTCGGCGGCATTCGCCCTCATTATTTCTGTCTACCTATTCTTAAGCGAGCGAACCCCCATCAATTAGCCCTACTTGATGCAGCTACCAGTGGAAATAAGAAATTTTTCTTAGGAACGGACTCCGCGCCACATGCAAAGGATGCAAAAGAATCGGCCTGTGGTTGTGCGGGAATTTTAAGCGCACATTGTGCAATTGAACTCTACGCGCAAGTATTTGAATCAAGGAACGCCCTAGATAAGCTTGAAGGCTTTGCCTCACACTTTGGTCCAGATTTTTACGGTATGCCTAGAAATACGCGGACTATCACTTTATCCAAAGAAGACTGGACAGTGCCAGAAAGTTATGAATATGCAGGCTCGACTATCGTGCCATTTATGGCGGGAGAGGTTTTATCTTGGAAGCTAGTTTAGCGTCTGGCCAAAGAAATTTTTGGCCGTTCCAACATCGAGCTTAATTTGCTCTTTTAGTTGATTAAAGGAGTCGAATTTTTGTTCATGTCTAATTTTCTGTTTAAACACAACCTCGGCAAATTCGCCATAAACCGTTTTGTTAAAGCTAAACAGGAATACCTCTAGTAAGATATTTTCGCCGTTAACGGTAGGTCGCTTGCCAATATTGCACACACCATTAAATGTGTCTCCAAGTAAGTGAACTTGTACACAGAAAACACCTAAAACAGGACTGATATTACGTTTAATGGGGATGTTGATGGTTGGAAAGTTGATGGTTCGACCTAGCTGCCTTCCTAAGAAAATTTTTCCGGAAATAGAGAACTCTCGCCCTAACATCTGAGAGGCTAATTCAAAAGCACCCTGCGACAAAAATTCTCGAATCTTTGAGCTACTGACTCGGTGATCGTTGCATAGGACGCTTTGAGTATTTTCAACTTTAAACCCTTGTTGGCTACCCAGGGCTTTAAGTAGCTTAAAATCTCCCGTTCTTCCTGATCCGAACCGAAAGTCGTCACCAATAAGGCAAAACTTCATTCCTAACTTATCCAGCAATATTTTCTGTATAAAGTCTTCAGCACTAAGTTTAGAAAAATCTTGATTAAAGGTAATAATTAGGTGAATGTCTAGCCCTAGTTGTTTTAATTGCTGATGCTTTTGTTTAAAGCTACTTAGGGTGGCTTTCTTACGACCAAAAAAACTTTGCGGGGTTGGGGCGAATGAAATAAGAACGGAGGGCAGATGTAATATTTTAGCTTTTTCAACTAAGCGTGAAATAATATGTTGGTGACCAATATGAACGCCATCAAAATTACCAATGGTAATAACACTTCCTGGGTATTGTTTTAAATTATGCAGTCCGCGGATAATATTCATGTAACTATTTTAGTCTATTTGTTCGTTCAAACCAATATGCGTTAAGCTTGAGATTTGGGAAAGGATTTTAGATACAGGTTTTGGCATGCCAACCTCAACCTGGTCGATAAGATGAAACTTAGCGCCACTAGAGGGACAGCTGATAACAACAGGGCGTATGTGTAAATGGTAGTGCGTGAAGGTATGCTTAAAAACCGGAAGCTGTTCGATGATTTTAGCTGACGGGTCAAATGCGTGCATAGACTGAGTGATAGACACAGGCGTGTCTTCAGACTCGACTAAGCTCCATAGGCCTCCCCAGATTCCCTGACTAGGTCTTTTTTGTAAATACACCTGACTGTTTTTAACAAATACTAGCATTGCAATCGAACGGTTAGGCTTGGTTTTTTTCGGTTTTGGATTAGGATAATCGAGCTGTGTTTGATCAGTATTTGATTTGCAAATATTACTAATGGGGCAAAGGCCACAACTAGGGTTGGAGCGAGTACAAATTGTCGCACCTAGATCCATAATAGCCTGAGTATAGTGGTCCGTGCGAATGTTAGGTGTGTGAGATTCAGCTAGACGCCATAACTCTTTGAGCGTACTACTTTGGGCATAATGACCTTTGACTTGATGAGCTCTCGACAATACTCGTTTTACATTGCCATCTAATATAGACTGTTTTTGGTTAAATCCAAGTGCTAGTATTGCACCTGCTGTTGATCTTCCGATACCAGGAAGGGCAAGGATTTGCTCGAGATTTTGAGGAAAACAGCCTTGATAATCACGTGTAATAATTTTAGCAGTTTTATGCAAATTTCTTGCTCTTGCGTAATAACCCAGCCCAGCCCACTGAGCCAAAACAGCATCTTCTGGTGCGTTAGCTAAATTACCAAGCGTAGGGAAGTGATGAAGAAAGCGGTTAAAGTAATCAATTACCGTACTAACTTGGGTTTGCTGCAGCATAACTTCACTGAGCCAAATGTGATAGACGTCAACTTTATCTTTATCCCCAATTTGCCAGGGGAGGTTGGTGCGCCCATGAACATCAAACCAGGTAAGGAGCTGATCGGCTAGTTGTGACAATGTATTACCTAAGTTTTAAAGGGTCTTCAGGATTGATGCCGTCCATGAAGGGCCTGTTCACATCTTCGTGGGTGGTTTGATACACACAACCAATCCAGTTGCTTATAATTTGTCTCGTGGCGTCATGCCAGGTGTTGTCTAGCGTCTTACTAATAAGATCTTCAGGGAAGTCATTAATACTAAAATCACCTACTAATAATTTGGCCTTGTACTCGTCTAAGATGGCCTTATTTTGTTCACCTAAGTAATGTGCAGGAAAAACAGGATAGGCCTCCTGATAGCCAGATAGGTAGGCTATGATTTCACGCTTGTATTCTTTAAGCAGGCTAATAGTGTCATACTCAGGATGCCCCTGAAAAAAGACGATACGCAGCAGGTCCTCGCTCACACACAGATGTGCACCTATGTCGCTATCAACCAAAATCTTAATGCCGGCTGTTGTAAATTGCTGCTTAGTTATTTCATTAAAACGAGAATGCGGCACGTTAAAGTTGGTGTTAACGCCACTAATTAGGGGGTGGCTTCGATTTGCAATTTTATGTTTAAAGACACCCCAACACTTATTGCCAATAGTTTGGCGTTTCTGCTGGTATCTGAACTCCATCACCGCGTGAGTGGCTAAGCAAGAGCATAAGGTAGAAGTGACGTTTGCATATGACCAGTCAATGACAGCCTTTAACTCATCATAAAAAGGTGCTTTTTTCAAGTCGGCCTGCTCAACATGAGCCCCTGTAATAATAAGAGCGTCTAGGCCTTGTAATTTTATTTCATCAAAGCTTTGATAGTGCTTACTAACGTGCTTGGTCGCCTTTTCACCACGCTCAACAGAAGACAACGTAAAGGGATGTAAATAAAATTGAGCAATTTGGTTGGAGTGGCCAATGAGACGGAAAAATTGACGCTCAGTGGCCTCCAGAGCCGCGTCTGGCATCAAGTTAAGTAAGCCGATATGAAGCTCACGGATCACTTGGTGATTGGCCCGATCTTTACTTAATACTATCTCCCCTTCAGATTTTAGTCGTGCAAAAGAAGGTAGTTTTGAATGAGCAATTAAAGGCATTAGGAGATAGCCCCTGCAATTAGTTCAAGCACTTCATCGGCATGGCGACATTGATACAAATCCTCGCTGTCAATAGCGTAACCATACTGTTGAGCAATGCGCTCATATTTTGGCTTGCGATGCTCTAATAAGCGGGGAAATATCCAGCGAATAAAAGCATCGGGGTTAATTTGTGCCACATAAGTAAGTTTGTTTTCTGCTAAGTAAACAGCCAGCTGTTCTTGCAAAAACTTAGCTTGGTAGTACATTGGCTTAGGGTGTGTTTGCGCACGCTCTATTAAAGTGTTTTCATTGCTTTTGCTGGCACGAATGTATAAGATTATTGTGTGCTCAGCTAAGGTTTTATAGATATTTTCATTGTCAAGTTCACACAAGCTTCCACCTGCATCATTGATAAAGTTGGCTACACCTTGTCGCTCAGCTTTAGCGATGAAGTCAGGCACATCCAGCATAGTATTAGACTCTGCCTGATTGAATAAAGCCTGGCGGCGCATGAACTCAGCAATGGGCAGGCCTCCTAGTTCAGGATTTCCAGCCTTCCCCAGAAACGATGCAACCACAGACAGGTTGTCAAAAGTGATATGGTTTTGAACACTAATTGAGTCATTTTCGAGCAGCTCTTTGAGCTTTTCGTCCTGCTTAATGCAAGACTTTATATTATCTAAAATATCATTATTTAGATATTGAGCACCAATACGATAGTCACCTGAGTAGTGAAAATAGGCATCGTTTTTAGATAATAATTTGGCCAAATGTGTTTTTCCAACCCCAGACATACCTAGCAGGGTTAGACGCTTATGTCGGGAGTTGATAAATTCGTTAGCAGATAGTTTCATGTGTTTTGATTTTAACGCCAATATTTTATCTATAGCAACCCATCTGCTTTAAACATTTCGCGAATACCGCGAACAGCTTGACGAGTCCGATGCTCATTTTCGATCAAACCAAAGCGAACATACTGATCACCATAGTCACCAAATCCAACCCCTGGAGAGACGCCTACTTTGGCTAATTTTAGTAGTTTTTTAGTGAACTCAAGCGAGCCCATGGATTGGTAAAATTCAGGAATTTTAGCCCAGACAAACATGGTAGCTTTAGGCGGCGTTACCTCCCAACCAATGCTATTTAAGCCGCTACACAAGACATCGCGACGATCTTGGTACATGTTTGATATTTCCTGAACGCAGGTTTGATCACCCTCTAATGCTTCAATAGCAGCGACTTGAATTGGCGTAAACATGCCATAATCAAGGTAAGATTTTATTTTTGCTAATGCTTTTACTAAAATCGGATTACCAACCATAAAGCCAACGCGCCAGCCAGGCATGTTGTAACTTTTTGAGAGTGAGAAAAACTCTACAGCAATATCTTTAGCGCCTTTGACTTGCATAATACTGGGTGCCACATAACCATCAAAAACAATATCGGCGTAAGCCAAATCTTGCACAACCCAAATTTCATGCTCTTTGGCAATCTTAATAACCTTCTCAAAAAACTCTAATTCAACACATTCTGTTGTCGGATTGGATGGATAGTTTAGCACCAGCATTTTCGGCTTTGGCCAGGTGTTTTTTATGGATCTTTCAAGTTCGGCCAAGAAGTCATCCTCTGGACCACAAGGCACATGTTGAATATCAGCACCCGCAATGACGAATCCATATGGATGAATTGGGTATGCGGGATTAGGCACCAAAACTGTATCGCCCGCCCCTACTATTGCTTGCGCTAAGTTTGCCAAGCCCTCTTTGGACCCGATAGTAACAATTGCCTCTGTTTCTGGATCTATATCAACGTCGAAACGGCTCTTATACCAGTTTGAAATAGCTTTACGTAAACGAGGAATTCCTCGAGATGTCGAGTAGCGATGCGTGTCTTTTCTGCGAGCCGCCTCAACTAACTTTTCAACAATGTGATCGGGAGTTGGCTGGTCTGGGTTACCCATGCCAAAGTCGATAATATCTTCCCCACGCGCTCTCGCCTTAGATTTAAGCTCGTTAGTAACGGCAAAAACATAGGCAGGAAGTCTTTTAATTCTAGGGAAGTCGTCGTTCATAATGTCTTTATTGAATGCCTAAAAGCTCAACATCAAAAACCAGAGTTGCATTTGGCGGAATAATGCCACCCGCGCCCATTTCGCCATAAGCCAGCTTTGACGGAATGGTTAATTTGCGCTTGCCACCTACTTGCATACCATCGACACCTTGATCCCAACCAGGAATTACTTGCCCCACTCCTAACTGAAAGTTGAAAGGGTCATTGCGATCAAGACTTGAGTCGAATTTTTTTCCGTTAGTTAGCCAGCCTGTGTAGTGCATAGAAACATGGTCGCCCGCTTTACAAGCTGTACCTTCACCTAATGCTAATTCTTCAATGATTAAATCTGCCATAATTCTCTCCTAATAAGTTAGTTTAATATCATAAGCACCAAATTTTCTAATATTAATAACGCCAGAATCTAGAATTAAATACTGCGCCTTGATACCTTTTAAAACACCCGTTATGACTGGTGTTTTATCAAAATTTAATGAAGTAATTTTGCTGGGATATTCTACCACAGGGTAGTTTATTGCTAGCACTTCATTGTTCAATATTTGAGCACCCGTTGTGTTAATAGTATTTTGAATGTTTCCAAGTAGTTCATTTTTTGTCGCTAGAAGATCAACCGGGCTCACCTCGTTCTTCAGCATTTTTCGCCAATTGGTTTTATCATTAACATATTGCTTTAATGCCATCTCAAGTTCACCCGATTTTAAACGTGTATCTACTTCTAAGATAGGCAACGCGCTAATAGCCCCTTGGTCAATCCAGCGACTAGGGATATTACCCTTGCGAGTAATTCCAACTTTAATGCCAGACGAGTTAGCTAAATAAACAACATGGGGAGAAAAGCAATTATCTAGACCCCACTGCGGCTCTCGACACGTACCAAGATGGTGATGACAAGTTTCAGGCTTCATGATGCATAAGTCACAGCAGGCTAGTTTTTGAGAGCAAGGGTAGCAATAACCCTGAGAGTAACTTTTATTGGTTTTTTTGCCGCAATGACTGCACCGGATAACGTGGTTAAAGCTTAACGTGATTTGTTCACCCACCAGGTCATTCATGCTTAATAATTTATCCCCAATTGGAAGCTGGTACTGGGCAACCCCTTTATTAAGATGGGTGTGCATTTTTTGGATTAAACCGCTTAGTTGCATGATTGCTATTGCGTCAACAGTTGCTGAACTTGCTGATATTTATTGGCAGTTTTTTCTATGATATTTTTTGGCAACTTAGGCGCTGGAGGCGCTTTGTTCCAGTCTAGTGTTTCTAGATAATCTCGTACAATTTGCTTATCAAAACTTTGTGGACTTTCACCAACTTGGTAATCTTTAGCTGACCAAAAACGCGAGGAATCTGGGGTTAGCACCTCATCCATTAATGTTAGCGTATTGTTTTCATCTAAGCCAAATTCAAACTTAGTGTCTGCAATGATGATGCCGCGCTCGAGTGCAAATTCAGCTGCAAACCGATAAAGCGCCAGGCTAGCCTGCTTAACTTGCTGAGCCATATCTTCGCCTAAAATATTGACAGTGGTGGCGAAGTCAATGTTCTCATCATGCTCACCGACAGCCGCTTTACTGGAAGGCGTAAACATTACATCTGGCAGCTTTTGTGCTAATTTAAGATTCTTAGGCAAGGTTATTCCGCACATTTTCCCAGTATTTTGATAATCTTTCCACCCCGATCCGATAATGTAGCCACGAACAATCGCTTCTAGCGCCAAGGGTTTTAATTTTTTGACAATAATAGCACGACCTTCAACTTGTTCAATCTCTTGATCGTTTAGAACGCCATTTAGAGGCTCATGCGTTAGGTGATTTGGAATTATATGCTGGGTTTTATCGAACCAAAAATTGGCCACAGAGGTTAATACAGCACCTTTTTTAGCAATGCCATCATCAAAGACCACATCAAAAGCACTTAAACGATCAGTGGTAACAATAAGCATTCGCCTATCGTCAATATCATAAATATCTCTTACCTTGCCTTTTTGGATAAGAGGTAGGCTTAAATTGGTTTCAAATAGAGTTTCCACGATGATTCCTTTGACAATGATTGCAATAAATATTAGACATATTTTAATCGATTGTCTGACTTAAAATTATGATAACTTTTGCCGTGGTAAAATAGATAATAAATCGCTATGATGAAACAAATCCCCCTTCTTATTATATTGTTGAGCCTTGACATTGGAGCATCTCCGCTCTCAGATGGTGCTCTGCGTCTAATACAAATTGGCAATGAGATTGGTTCGCGTGATGTAGTGCTTAGAGGGCAGTCTTTGTTGTTAAAGGGTGCATTTGATCTTAATGATTTTGACGCCATGTATGAAGCGTCTAAGCAACTTAGACAGGGTAGCGAGCTCATGGGTTATCCCCCTCAAGAGCGAGAAGCTAACAAAATTTTGATAAAACTGGTTCGAAGAAGTTATGACACAGCACTTTATGAATACGCCATGTTTTTGCTTGATGGCGATAACGGTTTTATTAAGAATGAGTTTTTAGCACTTAACCTATTTGAAGAATCTTTTAAGGTGCACGGCAATCCAAATTCTGCGATGATGGCGGCTATTATCCGCAATGAATCTTTGGTGCCAGGCACCAAAAAAACACATCACATTGATGAGCTTATCACTTTTGCTATATTAAATAAGGTAGCCGGTGCAAAGGCCTACCAGGCAAAGTATATCGAGAAAGATTATTTGAGCGACTTAGCACCTGAAAGCTGGCGCGATTGGATTAAGGCCCAGGGGCTATAGACTGGCTAAAATTGCGTTAACTTGTGTACGAAAACCCCATAATTTTGAGCTAGCAACCTTTTGCTGCTTGGGAAGTTTGTAGCTTAATGGGTCCTTGCGCTTGCCTTTGAAACGAAGCTCATAGTGAAGGTGTGCGCCCGTAGATCTTCCGGTTGAGCCGACATAGCCAATGATCTGCCCTTTTTTTACCGACCCACCTTGGCGCAGGTTGCGAGCATATTTAGAAAGATGCGCATAAACCGTCGTGTAGTTGACTCCGTGCTTAATAATAATAGCCTTTCCTAGGGCGCCCTTCCAGCCTTTGAGCTTAACAACCCCATCAGCAGTTGAAACAACAGGTGTTCCACGATCAGCGGCATAATCAACAGCTCTATGAGGGCGATAGGTTTTTAAAATAGGGTGGTAGCGATTTAGTTGAAATTTAGAGCTGATGCGCTTATATTTAAGGGGCGCCCTTAAAAAAGACGCGTTAAGCGTGTAACCACGTCGATTGTAGTAGCTAGTTTTTCCACGTTCATTGGTATGAGAAAATGCCTCAACGCTTTTATTCTTACCTTTGTAAATAATGCCAATAGGCTTCTTTTTGCCATTGGTGACAATAAAAAAACGATCACCTTTGTGCAAATCAGTGTCAAAATTTAAATGCCAAGACAAAGCCTCAACCACCGTATTAACAACACTTAGCCCGAGCCCTGCCTTTTGAGCATCATAGCCAAAAGAGCTGTTAATGACAATTTTAGTAACTAAAAGCGGACTAGAAGTTTTCTCATCTTTATTGGAGGAGCTGACAAACCGGGTTCCGATTAATAGCGCTTCAAGCGTACCCTTCTTATGTGAACGATAACTTAGTGATTTAAAACGGCGGTTGCTATGTAGTCGTATAATGACACTTTCACCAATATTAAGCTGATTAAGCTGTTTGTTTTGTGGGCTTGCCGACAGTAAGTTAGCCAGCAATCGGTTTGACAGGCCTAACTTAGAAAAGTACCCACTTAATGAGTCACCGTGTTTAACTATAAAGCGGTACTCACTATCTTTGGCAAAAGTGCTACCTGAGTTAAGTAACAGTAAAAACAGCAAAGCGCTGGTTAGAAATTTACGCATAGGCTTGCACCACTTCACTGGCAATAGTACGAGCATTTAGATCGTTATTAATAACGTCATCGAGCGTATCAGGGTAAAAGTGCCTTGCTTTTTCTAGTGTTTTTTCAATGACTATTGAAATGTCTAAAAATTTTATCTGACCTTCTAGAAAACTAGATACAGCGATCTCATTGGCAGCATTCATCGTGCCCATGGCGCTACCACCTTTTTCCAAGGACTCGAAAGCTAGGCGCAAGCAAGGGAATTTATTAAAATCTGGTGCGTAAAACTCCAAGGGAGAATTTTGTGTCAGATCTAATGCCGGAACGCCTGATATGATTCGATCAGGATAGCTCATTGCGTATGAGATCACAGTACGCATGTCTGGATTACCAAGCTGTGAAAGGGTTGATCCATCTTCAAAATAAACTGAAGAGTGAACAATGCTTTGGGGGTGTACAACCACATCAATATTTTGGGTGGGCAGGTCAAATAGATAATGTGCCTCAATTACTTCTAGGCCCTTGTTCATCATGGTGGCTGAGTCAACGGATATTTTGCGCCCCATTGACCAGTTTGGGTGGGCACAAGCTTGTTCTGGAGTTATCATTTCTAGCTCTGCAAGAGGTGTATGCAAAAAAGGCCCGCCACTGGCAGTTAGTTGAATTTTACTCAGGCCTGAGAGTCCACCTTGTAAGCATTGGAAGATTGCACTATGCTCTGAATCAACAGGAATAAGTTCAGCGTTATTATCTTTAACTGCCTGCATAAAGAGGTCACCCGCCAACACCAAAGACTCTTTGTTGGCCAGCATAATACGCTTGCCTGAAAGGGCAGCAGCTAAACTAGATGCCATGCCAGCGGCTCCAACGATTGCAGCCATGACGTAGTCAGTTTGCTCATGTGAGGCTATTTCATCTAATGCTTTTGTACCTGAAAGAACAACTGTACCCCCTTGAATTTGACTTGACAACTGCTCTGCAGCTCGCTCATCTGTCATGACTGCAAAGGTTGGCTTATAGGTGTTACAAAGCCGCAACATTTCTTGCCAATTTGTATGAGCACTTAATGCAAAAATATTGAATTTTTCTGGATGCAAGTCAACAACAGACAAGGTGCTTTGGCCAATAGAGCCAGTAGCGCCTAGCAGAGCAATATTGATCATATTAGACCTAGGCCCAGTAAGAAAAACGGCGCTGCAGCCGTTAAAGAGTCGATACGATCAAGAATGCCGCCGTGTCCAGGTAGAATATTGCCACTATCCTTGATGCCAGAAGTACGTTTAAATAAGCTTTCGTATAAATCACCTAAGACCGAAACACTGGACACCACGACAGCCAGCAATAGGTAGGCTGGATATAAATCTATGCTAATATTTTGCTGCTGCAGAAAGCCTAACATGATTATTAATGCAAGCCCAATACCACCTAATACCCCCTCAACTGATTTTCCAGGGCTTACTTTCGGAGCTAGCTTATTTTTTCCAAAGGCTTTGCCAACGAAGTAGGCACCTGAATCAGCGGCCCATATGAGCAGCATAAGCAGTAAGAAGTATGTACCCCCATGCACCGAATGTAGGTTAGTTAGAGCAACCCACATAGGGACTAATAAAAGCACTCCGCCCATCACCCTAACAATACCAGAACCATACCAAGACTGAATATTCTTGGGGTAGCTAACAACCCAATATAAGTTTAACCCCCACCAGGCGACAGAGACATATAAGACAGTTTGCAGGTTCTGAGCATGCTCTGAGGCTACAATGCAGCAACCGACAATACCAGCTGCTACCAAAGACCTGTATAGCGCTTGTTCAATTTTAATAAGGCGAGCAAACTCCCAGCCACCAAGTGCAACAAATAAGAGTAGCAAGTAAGAGAAGTAGGCTGTAGGCATCGCAAAGATTGCCCAAATAAACAAGGGTGCCAGTATTAAAGCGGTTAAGATTCTTTGTATTAACATTAATTTTCCTTGCGTGAGCCAAAACGACGATCACGATAATTAAAACTTTCAATGGCTTTTGTGAGATCAATTTCATTGAAATCTGGCCAAAGCGTATCTGTAAAATAGAGTTCACTATAGGCAATATCCCATAACAAGAAATTACTAATTCTTAGCTCCCCACTGCTGCGAATTAGCAAATCAACCGCAGGTTCATGGGCTAAGCAGAGGTAGTTTGAAAATCCCTCTATTGTAATGTCTTCAGAAGATATAACGCCTTTAATAACAGCTTCAGATGCTTTTTTTGCAGCCTGTACAATGTCCCATTGTCCGCCGTAATTTGCAGCGATAACTAACGTAAGACCTGTGTTTTCAGCCAACTGCATTTGGGCTTCAGAGGCTGTTTTCTGAATATCTTCTGGAAACAAAGACATGTCTCCAATGATTTTTAGTCGAATATTATGCTTGTTAAGTTTTTTAGCCTCTTGATTGAGAGCGGATAAAAATAATTTAAATAGTAGCGACACTTCTTCAGCCGAACGATTTTTATTTTCACTACTAAAGGCAAACAAAGTAAGCGTTTGTACGCCCATTTCACCACAAGCTTTGACCACTTTTCGTACGGCTTTAACGCCCCGTTGATGGCCAATAATACGGGGCAAACTTCGCTTGGATGCCCAGCGACCGTTTCCATCCATAATGATTGCAATGTGTTTTGGAATGTTCATATTAAATGAGAATTATACCTATAGAGTCATAATTGGCCACATAACAAACTTTGAGATGTAAAATTCAACCTATGAGTTTAGCAAAAAGAATTATTCCTTGTTTAGATGTTCGCGATGGCCGTGTGGTTAAAGGCGTTCAATTTATTGACATTAAAGATGCTGGAGATCCTGTCGAGGTGGCCAAAGGCTATGATGAGCAAGGTGCTGATGAAATTACTTTTTTAGATATTACAGCTTCGCATGAGGGTCGTGATACTACAATCCACATGGTAGAAAGAATCGCTGAGCAGGTTTTTATTCCACTTACTGTGGGCGGCGGCATTCGTAAGGCGCAAGATGTTCGCGTTATGTTGAATGCTGGTGCTGACAAAGTGGCTGTTAATTCGGCTGCTATTTTTGATCCAAACTTAATTAATGAACTTAGTAAGCAGTTCGGCTCCCAATGTATTGTGATTGCTATTGATGCTAAAAAAGTATCAAGCACACCCAATAAGTGGGAGATTTTTACACATGGCGGTCGAAAGCCAACAGGGATTGACGTAGTAGAGTGGGCGATAAAAATGACAGAAGGCGAACATGGTGCGGGTGAAGTGTTGTTAACTTCTATGGATTGTGACGGAGTTAAGACAGGCTTTGATCTTGAACTAACCAAAGCAGTATCAGATGCAGTGAGTGTGCCTGTTATCGCCTCAGGTGGCGTAGGTAATTTAGAGCATCTTTCTGAGGGGGTTTTAAAGGGCGGTGCCGATGCTGTTTTAGCGGCCAGTATTTTTCACTTTGGTGAATACACAGTAAAGCAGGCAAAGTTATCCATGCAAGCAAATGGCATTGAAGTTCGACTTTAAAAATTAAATCTATCTTTATATTGAGAGCATCTAAGTGTATTATTACCCAAATTTTAAAAAAAGGTTTTTATGAATTCTAAAAAAGAGCTATGGGTATTGCTGGCCTCTTTTGTGTTGCCAATCGCTTTCGGCACCGCTTTTTTCTATCTGAGCCCCACTTCTTTTACTCAAAGTACTGTTAATTATGGTGAGTTTGTTAATCCCGTTATCAGTACGACAGAGGAGGATATCATCCTTGATGAAGTGCATGATGCAAGTCTTCAAGGTATATGGACATTAACTTATGTGACGGATCAATGCGAACAGTCTTGTTTAAAGACACTTGAGGATATGAAAACAATACGCATATTGACCAATGAAAATATGCGTCGAATTCAAAACTTGTTATTAACGAATGGCAAGGCGAACAACATAGATTCACAGATGTTGTTAGCGCGTGGGAGTAGCGCTTTAATGAAAAAATTAAACAGCTTTCCCAATAACCATTTATTTTTAATCGACCCGCTTGGTAATATTATGCTTCACTATAATCCTGAGGGATTAGTAATCAAACAGGTAATTAAAGATTTGAAACGCCTCTTTAAACTCTCCCGCATCGGCTAATGATTAAAAACTTTATAAACTTGATCTCTAATTTACTAGATCTGTGCAAACTCAAAGTGGTGTCATTGATTCTTTTAACGGCAGTTGTTGGTATGTTTTTAGCAGTACCTGCACCTTATTTTCCAGACTGGTTGCTGGTGCTAAACGCATCAATAGGTATTGGACTGGCTTCGGCTTCAGCGGCTGTATTCAATCACGTGGTCGACGAAAAGATTGATATACAAATGTCGAGAACTGACCAGAGGCCTTTGCCACAGGGAAAGGTTAGTCGCTTCCAGGCGCTGACTTGGGGGGTTTTATTAGGTATTCTTGGTCTAGGAATATTGCAATTATTTGTTAACACCTTAACAATGATCCTGACATTTATATCATTAATTGGCTATGCAGTTATTTATACCTTATATTTAAAAAGAGCTACACCACAAAATATTGTTATCGGTGGAGCCGCTGGTGCAGCGCCACCTGTATTAGGCTGGACTGCAATTACAGGTGGTCAAAATATTGAGTTTGCACTCTTGCTATTTTTGATTGTCTTTATTTGGACGCCGCCACATTTTTGGGCGTTGGCAATTCACAGAGTTAAAGAGTATAAAAAGGTTAACATTCCAATGCTACCAGTGACTCATGGCATAGCCTATACAAAGAGACAAATTTTGCTTTATACCATTTTATTAGTAGTGGTGACGGTCTTACCTTACCTTACAGGCATGTCAGGGCTAATTTACTTGATTTCTGCCTTAGTTTTAGGGGCAATATTTTTATGGTATGCGATTAATATTATTACTCGTCCAAAAGATGTGCAGATTGCCTGGAAAACTTTTACCTATTCGATTAACTACCTAATGCTGATTTTCCTTGCTTTATTGGTGGATCATTATTGGCTTATTACTACTCTATAAGAAAGGGCTATTATGAAGGGATTGGGGCAAGTATTTAAAGCGGTAACTTCAGCCATGATTGGTATTGGCAAAAAAGAAGACTTAATCAAGGACTTTGAGCGGAGCGAAAAACAAGGCCCGTGGCCTTATATTATTGTCGGTTTGATAATGACTATTGTTTTTATTATAATTGTAATGACTGTTGTAAAATTCGCCATATCTGCATAGTCGTGTTAATCTAGAGTTTCAATGATCAAATCTAATGCGGGCGCCATTTTAGATGCATTATGTGGGTTGGTTAAGAGTCCTATCAGTTCAAGATCAGGATTTAACAATAAGTAGCTAGCAGTATGGTCAATTAGGTAGTTGTCTGCCGGTTTCACTACTTCCATAGAATGATTGTGTGATTTTTCTGACGGCATAGTCATTTTCATTTTTTCTTCTTTAGGCTTATGCGTAGAGTGATCTTGCGCTGCTCTTTGTTTTGTTTGAGCCACCTCGTGATATATGCCCAAAGCTTTTGTCAGCTTCCTTAACTCAGAGTCTTTAGCACTTAACCCAATAAAGTCTGCGTTAAATCGCTCCACAAAATTTTGCAACTTTCCAATATCCCTAGCCGGATCAACTGAGATAAAAATTACCTGTAGTTTGTCAGCCAGATCCATATTTCTAATAGTTTGATTTAAGACAGCTAAATCTGTTGGGCATACATCAGGACACGAAGTGTAACCAAAATATAAGATCGACCATTTGTTGTCCACAACATCAGATAGCTTAAGGGACTTACTATCATTAAGCAGTTCAAGATTTACATCTAAGGCTTTAGGGTTTGAGTATAGAGAAACAGTAGGAACCACTTGCTTTTTCAGCTCATTAAATTTAGCAGCACTAGTAGGCATTAATAAGAAGTAGACTATTACTATAAAGCCAAGTCCAAGAGTAAGTGTGATAGAGGTATTTCGTACTTTGGTATTATTAGAGGCGGCCATGGAGAAGATTCCTATTGGTTATTTGATTTAAATATTTTATGTATTAGACCGATGATGCTTAGTAATAACAATAAGGCCACAGCATTATGTAATACTGCAAGCGTCATTGGCAGCGATAAAACAACGTTTAATATACCTAATGATATTTGAGTAACGAGAAGCCCGCCAATGGCTAGCTGGTAATTTTTTAAGTGGTTATAGCGCCTCAATGAAAAAACCAGAGAGGCTAATATGATTGCTGTTATCAATGCACCAATTCGATGGATCATTTGAATAGCAGCGCGCGCTTCATTTTCTAATACACCAAACTCATAGTCATGCTCTGTGCCAATTGGGCCCCAATATAAGGCTTTAGAGAAATCCATGTCTGGCCACCAAGAGTTTAAACAGGTTGGAAACTGATCACCACAAGCCAGGGCTGCATAATTCGTACTAGTCCAACCACCCAGAATTATTTGAATACTAAGCACGAGCAAAGATAGCAAGAGTAAGTACTTGTGTCGTTTCAGAATATGACGATACGCGCTTGTTCGGTTGTTTTGATTAAGGTACAACCAGTAGAGTAAGGCGCTGGTGGTAAAGCCGCCAATAAGATGCGTGGTAACTATGCCGGGGTGCACCATTAGTGTGACGGTCCACATGCCAAACATACCCTGCAAAATGACAAACAGCACAGTAAAGCTTGGCAGCGCCATAGACTGGAAACGCTGTGTTTTTCCTCTTAAAGCTAACAGCCACAGTATAAGGATTACTAGTCCTAGAGTAGAGGCTGCATAACGATGGACCATCTCTTTCCAGCCTTTGGCCACCTCAAGTGGTCTTTCATAGCCTTCAATTTGAGTGCCATCAGCTAAATCAGGGACCAGGATTTGTCCATAGCAACCTGGCCAATCAGGACAGCCTAAACCAGCATCACTCAGTCTGGCAAATGCACCAAGTATCACTACCACTAGCGCAAGAATAATTGAAAATTTTAGAAGTTTCCTATACACAGTAAACTAATTTTTATAAAAAACGATAGTTTACTATAAAAGTAGATGTGTATTTACAGTTGAGGCTTACTTTATATCGCCAATCATTTCTTTATATGCATGCCAAGTTGCGTGAGCTAAGACGGGAATAATAATGACAAGGCCTATAAAGTAAGGCATTAGAAGGCCAAGTATTACAAAAATACTCACAAATATAATCCAGGGAATCATTACCAGAGTATTTTTTGATGCAGCTCTTAAACTGGTAGTAATAGCTGTAAACGGATCCACATCCTGGTCATGAACCATCGGAAATGAGAACCAGCTAATCATAAAGGCGATCAGAGCCAGCGCTAAAGTAAAGGCTGAGTAAACAACAACAAATACCATATTAGTGCCATTAAGAAAATCCGCAACTAAGCTCTGGATGATAGTTTGATCAGAGTTAATAATGTTTAATGTACCAGCATTGAGAACAGTATAAATTAGTGGAGAAAACACCATCCAACTAACAGCAATTATCATCAAAATTATCGATAAAAAAATTGAAGGACATGATCCGTTTGATTTAATAGATGCTTTTATTACGCCTCTAAGGGTTGGAGTCTCACCATTAGAGATTTTTTTAGAAACGTCATAAAGGCTAATGGCAGACATAGGGCCTAATATTAAAATAATCATAGCTATTAGGGGCGCAGCAACATCATGTAATATAGTAGACTGCAATAAAAATGTCCATAAAGTATAGACAACCAAAGTAAACATACCACCATAAAAAATGGCTACTTTTGGGCATAACATAATATCTTTGAAAGCCTTACTAACCCAAGTAATTGGAGAGCTTAAGCCAATAGAATTAATAGGCGTCTTTAGTCCTGAATTTTTTTTCATTCTAGCTGTTTTTGCTAACATCTGCATCCCACCTTTTAAGTTTAATGGGTCAAGATTAAACCAGCTATTCTGGTGCTTGTCAAGAGTATGATTTATTTATTATATAACGATTTTATTATATATAATACAGAGGTTTGTACGATCTATTTATGAAGATTTATTGTTTTGGTAAAAGAAATACAGTATCATTTGAGTAAAATTTTTTTCGACCAGTTTGATGTTTTAAGCAAGCGGTCACTTTTAACTGAAGGGGATATATGAGAAACTTAGCAAAGGTTGTGGCATCTGTTACAGCACTAACTTCTACAGCAGTATTTTCAGAATACGGCCTAAATATGACAAAAGGCGTCACGTCAATTAGTCGAGATATTTATGACTTACACATGATGGTTTTTTGGGTTTGTGTTGTCATTGCAGTAATTGTATTTGGTGCAATGTTTTATTCTGTGTTTGCCCATAGGAAGTCTAAAGGTGCAGTTGCTTCTCAGTTTCATGAAAGCACTAAAGCTGAAATTCTATGGACGCTTATTCCAGTTGTAATTTTGATTGGAATGGCGATCCCCGCTACTACAACGCTAATTGATTTAGAAGATACTTCTAAAGCTGAAATGAGCATTAAGGTTACTGGTCACCAGTGGAAGTGGCAATATGATTACCCGGAAGAAGGAATCAGCTTTATGTCTAATTTAGCTAAAAGCTCAACTGACTCTTTGAGAAAAGATATTAAAGATAAGCCAGAGAATTATTTGTTAGAAGTGGATAAGCATCTTGTGATTCCAGTTGACACATCTGTTCGCTTTTTAATCACCTCAAATGATGTGATCCATAACTGGTGGGTTCCAGCATTTGGTGTTAAGCAAGACGCTAACCCCGGATTCATCAATGATGCTTGGGCTCAAGCTGATGTAATCGGAACTTATCGCGGTCAATGTGCTGAGTTATGTGGTGTGAATCATGGCTTTATGCCAATTGTAGTTGATGTTGTGTCAAAAGCAGACTATGCAAAATGGGTTGCTAAAGAGCAAGCTGCCGCTGCCGCTGCAGTTGCTAGTGCAACTAAAACATGGACTGAGTCAGAGTTAATGGCTAAAGGTAAAGACGTCTATGAAACCAATTGTGCAGGCTGTCATAAGAAAGACGGCTCAGGAATGCCTCCTATTTTCCCAGCCATAGCCGGCTCATCTCTTGCTAATGGCCAACCGGCTCAGCTTGTGAATCAAGTACTTCATGGTAAAGGAAGTATGCCAGCATTTAAAATGTTAGGTGATGCAGATTTAGCTTCAGTTATTACTTATGTAAGAAAAGGTCTTGGTAATACTGGAAGTGTAGTTCAACCTTCAGACATTAAGTCTGCACGATAATTAAAGGAGAAATATTATGACAACAGCAACAGCTTCTCATGACGATCATCATCATGGTCCTGAAAAAGGGTTAATGAGATGGGTTAAAACAACGAATCATAAAGACATTGGTACGCTTTACTTGTGGTTTGCATTTAGTATGCTACTTATTGGTGGTGCACTGGCAATGGGTATCCGTATGGAGCTCCTACAGCCTGGGTTACAACTAATGGATCCACACTTTTTTAATCAGCTAACTACCATGCATGGACTTATTATGGTTTTTGGAGCCATTATGCCGGCATTCGTTGGCCTGGGTAATTGGTTAATTCCAATGATGGTTGGTGCGCCAGATATGGCACTACCACGAATGAACAACTGGTCATTTTGGATACTACCTTTTGCGGGCGGTATCTTGCTTAGCACTTTCTTCATGGAAGGCGGCGCTCCAGCATTTGGTTGGACGTTCTATGCACCATTATCAACAACCTTTGCACCTGATAGTACTGACTTCTTTATTTTTGCAGTTCACTTATTAGGATTTTCATCGATTATGGGCGCGATTAATATTATCGCAACAGTGCTTAATATGCGTGCACCTGACATGAAGTTAATGGATATGCCATTGTTTGTATGGACATGGTTAATTACATCGTTCCTGCTAATTGGTGCAATGCCAGTTTTGGCTGGTGCAGTAACTATGATGCTGACAGACCGAAACTTTGGTACGTCATTTTTTGATGCTGCCGGTGGTGGTGATCCAGTAATGTTCCAACATATTTTCTGGTTCTTCGGACACCCTGAAGTTTATATTATGATTTTGCCGGCTTTTGGTGTGGTTTCTCATATTATTCCAACATTTGCACGCAAGCCTTTATTTGGGTATTCCTCAATGGTATATGCAACAGCTTCGATTGCCTTTTTGTCATACATCGTATGGGCACACCATATGTTCCTAACAGGAATGCCAGTTGCAGGTGAGCTATACTTTATGTATGCAACCATGCTAATTGCTGTGCCTACGGGCGTCAAGGTGTTTAACTGGATTTCAACAATGTGGCGAGGCTCAATGACGTTTGAAACCCCAATGTTATGGGCAATATCGTTTGTTTTCTTGTTTACAATTGGTGGTTTTTCTGGACTAATGTTAGGAATAGCGCCAGCAGATATCCAATATCATGATACTTATTTTGTAGTTGCACACTTTCATTACGTACTAGTTACCGGTGCACTATGGTCGATTATTGCTGCAACGTTCTATTGGTTACCTAAATGGACTGGAAGGATGTATAACGAAGGTTTGGCAAAGGTACATTTTTGGTGGGCAGTTATCTCCGTTAACGTATTATTTTTCCCACAACATTTCTTAGGACTAGCTGGAATGCCTAGAAGAATTCCAGACTATTCATTGCAGTTTGCAGACTTTAATATGATCTCATCAATTGGTGGTTTTGCATTTGGTGCTTCATTTATTCTATTCACTTATATTGTGGTTGATTGTATTCGTAATGGCAAGCCAACAACTTCAAGACCTTGGGAAGGTGCTAAAGGTTTAGAGTGGACACTTGCTCCAAAAGCGGATTACCACAGTTTTAATAAGCCACCATCAAGAGAGCTAATTGAAGCAGAATCTCAGCACTCATAATGGATAAGCAAAAAAAAGGCGTTATGGTTACAGTAATGATTTTTGCAGCAATTGCAATAGGAGTTTTTGTTTCAACAATTGTATTTTATGGCTGAAAATTTGAAAACAAAAAGCAATATTAAGACATGGTTTTGGGTTAAGCTGATATCAGCACCAATATTCATGTTTGTATTTGCAGTTGTAATCATGCCGCCAATTTACGACGTTTTTTGCGAAATAACAGGATTTAACGGTACGACTGGTCGAGTAGATACTGAGCAGGAATACGAGGTTAAAGAGGATAGAAAGGTCGATGTCAGTTTTTTTGCAATGACAATGGGAGGTTTCCCTGTTCAGTTCAATCCAAAAATTAAATCAATGGAGGTTGTGCCTGGTAAGTTTTACACAACTAGTTATATTGCAAAAAATAATACTGATCAAGTTGTTATTGGTCAAGCAGTGCCTAGTGTTGCTCCAACGGATGCGGCTCTGCACTTTAAAAAACTAGAGTGTTTTTGTTTTAATAGGCAGGTATTTCAGCCAAATGAAGAGCTAGAAATGACGTTGAGATTTGTTGTGGAACCAGAGTTGGATGAGCGAATTCAAGATATAAGTTTGTCATACAATTTTTTTAAACTTGATAAATAAAAGTGAGGGAGAGTAAATGAACGAAGAAGAATATTATGTTCCGGAAGGAACCTACTGGCCAATTATTGGTTCAATCGGCGTATCAACATTATTTGTTGGTTTTGCTAATCAAATGCATGGTGTAGAATGGGGCAGCTCAGTAATGGCGCTTGGTTTTGCGATTACAGTATTCATGATGTTTGGTTGGTTTGGTCAAGTGGTCAACGAAAGCACAAGCGGCATTTATAATAAGCAGGTGGACCGTTCTTTCCGTTGGGGTATGAGCTGGTTTATTTTCTCTGAAGTGATGTTTTTTGCAGCTTTCTTTGGTGCATTATTCTACGCAAGAGAACTTTCAGTTCCGTGGCTAGGCGGCGCAGATAATAATATCTTTACTCCAGATTTATGGAATTCATTTAGTGCATCATGGCATCAAATGGCATTCATGGCACCAGGCTCTGTAACTGATACTGCTCTGCAGTCAGGCACTGTATTGAGCTTCCCTGCTGTTCCTGCTAGTGGCATTGAAACTGCAACGCCTGCAATGGTTGTTAATCCATGGGGCTTACCAGCACTTAATACTGCTTTATTATTAGCTTCAGGCGTTACGCTGACTTATGCCCACCACGCGCTACGTGCTGGTAATCGCAACCAGATTGTTGGTTGGTTAGTAGCTACCATTGCTTTGGGTGCTGCCTTTCTTGGTTTCCAAATTATGGAATATGGTCATGCTTATCAAGATGGCCTAAAATTAACCTCTGGAATCTACGGCTCTACTTTTTATATGCTGACAGGTTTTCATGGTTTCCATGTAACTGTTGGTGTGATTATGTTGACTGTTATTTTATATCGTGTTCAGAAGGGGCATTTCAATGCAGATAACCATTTTGGATTTGAGGGTGTCGCTTGGTATTGGCACTTTGTAGACGTAGTTTGGTTAGGTCTATTTATTTTTGTTTATTGGCTATAATAGTTAGTTAGAACAATAAAAAGGCCCCTTTATTGGGGCCTTTTTATTACAATAAAATATTGGGAGTTGTTTATGACAGAATTTGTTATTGTTTTAATTATTATTGCCATATTGGTGGCACTTGGTTTTGGCTTAATCGGAATGGTCAGGGGCGGTAAAGAGGGTTCTGATAAGATGTTTAAGTCATTAGTTACAAGAGTGTCTTTATCTGTTTTATTATTTATACTAGTATTATTTTCTGGTTATATGGGATGGATTGAACCTAACATGATTATGATCGATGCACCTATTGCACAAAAATGATTAAACGTAGTTTTATATTGCCAGGAATCTTGATTACTTTCACGTTTTCAGGATTGGTATCGTTAGGCTTTTGGCAGCTAGATCGTGCAGATGAAAAACAAGCCATAGTGAATGCCATAGTTTTAGCTCAATCTAGCCCTGCTAAACCTTTGGAACTTGAGAATATAAATTCTAAAGAGCATTATAAAGTACTGCTTAATGGTTATTTTGATTCGGATAAACAGTTTATCTATGACAATCAGATTGTTAAGAGTAACGCGGGCTATTATGTTTTAACGCCATTTATTTTAAATAATAATTCTGCAATTTTGGTCAATCGAGGCTTTGTACCTTGGTATGGAAAGCGGGATGAACTTATTGATATCGTCATAGATAGTCAACCAAGAACAATCGAGGTTGGATTAATTAAACCTCAAAAGCGTATTCAGTTAAAAAAACACGATGTTGATACAAGCTTTCCAATATTAATTCAGTCTCTAGATCTTGATCAGTTTTCTTTGTTATCTGGCTATCAATTCGTTCCTATGCTAGCTCAACTGGACGTCAATGCTAGTAACGGTTTTTTCAGACAGTGGAAGCCATTTTACGGTAGTGTTGATAAACATTTAGGTTACGCTTTACAGTGGTTTTTAATGGCTTTAGTATTGTTAATTGTCTCCTTGAGGCTTCTCAGAAAAGAATAACTAAGCTACATTGGCCACTCTTAATTCTAGCGCTTAAATTTTTTTATAAATTGACTGATATTAAGAAGTTCAATGTAAAATAACATATCGACTTAATTGACCTATTAAGATTAAGGTTGCTAATTAAATAAAAAATAAAGAGGAATATTCATGAATTTATCAGAAAAGTATGACTTAAGTGTTGTCAAATGGTTTACGATCATGTCTTCTGTTTATTTGGTAATAGGCACGTTAGTTGGCGTTTATATTGCTGCTGAGCTAGCATTTCCATACCTTAATGATTTAGGCACCGACCTTCCGTATTTCCAATTTGGACGCTTAAGACCGCTACATACAAACGCAGTAATTTTTGCCTTTGGTGGTTCAGCATTGATGGCAACTGCTTTTTATATTGTACAAAGAACTAATCAGGTGCGTCTTTGGTCTAACAAAATGGCTTGGTTTACGTTTTGGTCGTGGAATACTGTTATAGCACTTGCGGTTATTACACTACCTCTAGGGTTGACGCAGTCAAAAGAATACGCAGAGCTTGAGTGGCCTATCGATATTTTGATTACGCTATCGTGGGCATCATACTTATACAATTTTGTCATGACTATTCATATTCGTGACCGCAATAAAGTGCCACACGTTTATGTGGCAAACTGGTTCTTCTTGGGCATGATGGTGATGGTCACTTACTTACATGTGGTGAACAACCTGTCAATTCCAGTGGACTGGTTTAAGTCCTACTCAATTTTTTCCGGCGTACAAGATGCTATGATTCAATGGTGGTGGGGCCATAATGCAGTTGGATTTTTCCTAACAGCAGGCTTCTTAGGCATGATGTACTACTTTGTCCCTAAGCAGGCAGAGAGGCCAATTTACTCATACCGCTTATCAGTTATTCATTTTTGGGCCTTAATGTTTGGTTACGTGTGGCTGGGCGCTCATCACTTGCAATACACAGCATTACCAGATTGGGCGGGCTCGTTAGGCGCAACTATTTCATTGGCAATGATCATTCCATCATGGGGTGGCGCATTAAATGGAATCTTGACACTATCAGGTGCATGGGATCGTTTACGTGAAGACTATATTTTGCGTTTTTTAATTATGTCACTAGCTTTTTATGCAATGTCTACTTTCGAAGGTCCAGTAATGGCGGCAAAAAATGTTAATGCATTGTCTCATTACACTGATTGGACTATCGGTCATGTTCACTCTGGTGCTTTAGGCTGGAATATTATGGTGGCTTCGGGCGCTCTTTATCATATGATTGAAAGAATGTATAACATCAAGCTTAATCAAAAACTTCTAGCAACACATTTTTGGATCCATACAATTGGTACAGTGACATATATTGTTGCAATGTGGGTTTCTGGCATCATGCAAGGTCTGATGTGGAGAGCGTATGATGAGTACGGAACATTAGCGTACACATTTGCAGAGTCTGTATCTGCAATGCATCCATACTATGTCATGAGAGCGTCAGGCGGCGTATTGATTCTTACCGGTGCACTAATCATGCTAGCTAATATTATTATTACTATTCGCAAGTCGAATTCATTACAAACAGCTAGCGCATAAGAGGAGATAGGTAATGTCAAATCATAATGGAAAAGAAAGTCTACAAGCAAAGTTTGAAAAGAACATTTTTGCTATGTACCTGTTTATGGCTCTAGCAGTTTCATTAGCAGGCATCGTACAAATTGTGCCTTTATTCACTAACCCAGAAACGGTTAAGGATGAGGTTGTATTAGCTGATGGCACTACTCAAAGTCTTTTATGGCAAAGAGCTGAAGGCCAAACTTTAGATGATTGGAAGCCAGGTGATGGCGTGCGTCCGAATACGCCATTAGAGGTAGCTGGTCGCGACATTTATCAACGTGAAGGGTGTTATTTATGTCACTCACAAATGATTCGTCCATTCAGAGATGAGAAAGAACGTTATGGTCATTTCTCATTAGCAGTAGAGTCTAAGTACGACCATCCATTCCAATGGGGCTCTAAAAGAACAGGCCCTGACTTAGCTCGTTTAGGCGGCAAGTACTCTGACGAATGGCATATTCTTCATTTGCGCCATCCTCAGGCTTTAGTGCCAGAGTCAGTGATGCCTAAATATAAATTCTTAGATAAAGCAATGGTTGATGGTGATGAGATTGCTACACATATGAAAGGCTTGTCCAAAGTAGGCGTCCCATATCTAGAGACAGATATTGCCAGCGCTGTGCAAGCAGTCAAAGGTAAGACAGAAATGGATGCTATGGTTGCATACTTGCAGTCATTAGGCACAATGATTAAGTTTGAAGATGGCGTGACTTACCGCGAATAATGACTTTAGTTGATAAAATTGGCGCTGTTACTGCTGTTATAGTATTTGTTTTATTGGCAACTGCTTATTTTTACTCTTTCAGACCAAAAAATAAGCAACAATTTGAAGACTTACGAAATTTCGTCAACGATGATGATGAACGTTAAGAGGAGCAGATAATGAGCAAACATGAAAACCCATATCCAGGTGAAAATAATACAGGACACTTTTGGGATGACGAACAAGATTTAAGAGAACTAGATAATCGCCCACCAAGATGGTACATGCAAGCTATGTTTATTGGGCTTGTAGCGGTTGTTATTTATTCATTCTACTACCCAAGTATTCCTTGGTTTGGTGAGCACTATAAAGGTACAGCAGGATGGACTCAAATTACAGAAATGGACGAGAGTGTTGCGGAGCTCGAAGCTTATCGTCAAAAGAAATTTGCAGCAACTGAACAAGCCATTGCAGACTCTTCACTAGAAGATATTATTCGTGATGAAGAGCTAAAAACCTATGCAGTTAAAACAGCCAAGACATTATTTGGTGATAATTGCGCCGCTTGTCATGGTGCAGGTGGCCAGGGTAATGAGGGCTTTCCAATCTTAGCTGATGATGATTGGCTATATGGCGGATCATTAGCTAAGATTGAGCAAACACTTATCAATGGTCGTAAGGGTAATATGCCAGCTCGTATGCTTGGTATTACTGATACGCAGGCTAGTGAACTGGCAACTTTCTTAATTGAAACAGGCAAAGGTGCTCAAGGCAAGCCTAATCCTACTTCAAAGGCACTCTACTTTAGTAAGGGCTGTATCGGTTGTCATGGGCCGACATTGGCAGGTAATCAAATGCTAGGCTCAGCTAATTTAAGCGATAGTATTTATCGTTTTAAGGCAGAAGACCAGCACGCCTCGATTGTGCGAACAATTCTTCATGGTGTTAACCAGGGTCATGATGTACAAACTCAAGATGCAGTGATGCCAGCATTTGGCAAGTCTAGTGTGATCGATGCAGTACAACTTAAGAAGCTTGTGGTTTATGTTCATCAGTTAGGTGGTGGAGCTCCAATTCCAGCTATTAAGTCAGTAGCTAAATAGAACAAAGCTTACTTATATTTTTACTAGGGAATATAGGCAATAACATCAAAGAAACACCTCTTGATTAAGGTGTTCTTTTAGTCAATAAAAATATATAAAATACCAAGCTATTTTTTTAATAGTAGATGTAACTTCTTGGTATAATTTGCGTTTATCGCCGAAGTAGCACAGTTGGTAGTGCAACTGATTTGTAATCAGTAGGTCGCCAGTTCGAGTCCGGCCTTCGGCACCACATTTAAACCCATAGCATTTGCTATGGGTTTTTTTGTTTTAAATCTTAATTATTGACTATAAATTTAGCAACTAAAATTATTCGACACCTCGATTCAATCAAGGTGATGGAAAAAGGCAAGCCGTTGATTCGCAATATCTGTGTGGTATTTGATGCTTACTTAGTCAGTACTAAGACCCAGTTTTCAAAAACTATCTAATCACGTCAAAACCGGGTGCTAAGTTTAAGGCGAAAACACTTTCGTTTAGTTCAGGATTAAGGATTATTTCGCTAAAGACAACCTGAATTTTTTGGTCTAGTTGGCTTGTTAATTGGATGGTGTCCAAGGTCTTATTGCGAAAGCCAAAACTCAGCTGATTGCTTTGGCTTGTTTTATACCAATTAACCCCTAGATCGCTATGAGAGAACCTTGGTAAGTCTTGTAAGTTTTCAGGGCGATTCATCAGCCAATATAAAGGAGTATTTTTTAAATCATTTGTGGCTTGTTGGCTGGCCTGTTCTAATTCTGTATCAATGAGCCACAACTCATGATCGTTTAGCAATAAGGTTTGCTCAATTGGCGTCTTAGTTTGCCAAACAAAAGAAGCGGGGCGCTTAAAATGTAGGTAGCCAGAAGTCTTAGTTAAAAGCGTGTTTGAGTCACTAAAGGTTTGTTGAGTGAAGTCTGCGCTGAGCGTCTCAAACGAATTAAAAAAATCACTAAACTCATTATTTGCTATCGCCACGCTGGAAAAGCATAGAGCTAACGCAGCTAGAAAATTAGTCATCTGAATTAATTGGCTCTGGCGCAAGCACTTGGCGATTGCCCGCACTGTTCATGGTACTTACAACACCCGCTGACTCCATATCTTCGATAATACGAGCTGCTCGGTTGTATCCAATACGCATACGACGCTGCAAGCTTGAGATGGACGCTCTACGAGACGAGGTAACAATCTGTACGGCATCATCATATAAAGGGTCTAATTCCCCACCAGGCGTTGAAGTTATGCCACCAGTGCCACTATGAGAATCTTGTGACTCACTATGTGCATTTAAGATGCCGTCAAGGTAGTTGGTTTCTGAGTTTTCTTTTAAGAAATTTACCACTCGTAAGATTTCATCATCATCAACAAAAGCGCCATGTACACGAGTCAGATGCGCTGCACCAGGACTCATATAAAGCATATCACCCATGCCTAGTAATTGTTCAGCACCGCCCTGGTCGAGAATGGTGCGAGAATCTACCTTACTTGAGACTTTAAAGGCAATTCTAGTTGGTATGTTGGATTTGATAAGGCCGGTGATAACATCAACACTTGGGCGCTGTGTGGCAATAATAATATGAATGCCTGCGGCACGTGCTTTTTGCGCTAAACGTACAATTAGAGCTTCAACGCGTTTGGCTTTAGTGCGATCTTCTTGAGCCAGTGCGCCCAACATATCGGCGTACTCATCAATCACCAGCATAATCAGTGGTAATGCTTTTAGCTCTTGTGCTTCTTCGCCTTCTTGCGCTGTATTTTTATTAAAACTTGGGTCTAGTAATGGCTCGCCCTTTTCTTTAGATTTTTTGAGTTTTTCATTAAATCCATCGATATTTCGAACGCCAAATTTGGCCAGCAATGAATAGCGACGCTCCATCTCGTTGACACACCACCAGAGGGCGGATGCTGCTTCGTTCATGTCAGTAACAACGGGCGTTAATAAGTGTGGGATATCAGCATATATCGCTAACTCAACAATTTTTGGATCGATCATAATGATGCGAACTTCATCGGGCTTGGCTTTGTAAAGCACACTTAAGATCATGGCATTCAAACCAACTGACTTACCCATGCCCGTAGCACCAGCCACTAATAGATGAGGCATTTTTGACAAGTTAGCAACAATAGGATGCCCGTTAATGTCCTTGCCTAAACCCATAGAAAGCGGTGAGCTAGATTTAGCAAACTCTTCAGAAGCAAGCACTTCTTTAAGGCTGATCATTTCTCGTGTTTCGTTAGGAATTTCCAAGCCGATAACAGGCTTGCCAGGAATCACATCAACAATACGCACACTCTCAACCAACAAAGCGCGAGCTAAGTCTTTATTCAGATTCATGATTTGAGACACTTTAACGCCCGGTGCCAAGGAAAGTTCGAACTGAGTAACAACTGGCCCTGGGGTAACCGTGGTAATGGTGACATCAAAACCAAAATCTTTAAGCTTTAGTTCAACTTGTCGAGACATGTCTTCCAATACTTGCTCAGAAAAACCATGAATATTGTTAGCAGGCTCGTCCAGTAAATCTAAGCTAGGTAGGCCTGCAATTGTTGTTGTGTTAAATAGATTTGAAGAGGCGGCTTTTTTTATTTTTTTAACTTGGGCAGCCTTAACTTTGGCGACACCACTTGGTCTTTCTATCGGCTTAGGTATGATCTGAAGTTTGTCTGGTTTATTGAGTTTAGCCTTGGCACGCTTCTCTTTGATTTTGGCAAAAGAAGCGGCCAATGTACTACCAGTAGAGGAAAAAATATTAATCCAAGAAGTGCTAGCAACAATGCTAAAACTCACCATGATAATACCCAGATAAACAATAAACGAAGCGCCGCCAAACAATACGCCAAAGTAATCATGCATGCTAATACCGAGATAACCTCCCGAGGAGCCCATATTGGTAAAATTCTGAGCAAGAAAGGCACTGCTAAAAGCTATGAGAATAATAAGAGCAAAATTACGAATCAAGATAATTGTCTTAGGTGATTTGGGCTGCTCCGCACTTTTATGAACACACCAGCCAAACCAGCTAAGTGCTATCGGAATAATGTAGGCACTAAAACCCAGAATAGATAAGGAAATATCACTTAAATAAGCACCAAAGATACCGGCCAGGTTGGCAACTGATGTATCAAGGGCTACATCACCAGACCACGGGTTCTCGTGAGAAGAGTGAGTAAGCAGTGCTGCCAAATAAACAAGTCCAATAGCGACAAGCGTAATAAAGAGTATCTCGCTACTGGCTTTTGTGCGTGGCTTTTGTCGGTTTTTTTTAACTTTGATTGATGTATTTTTTTTCAAGGGGATTTACTCTTGCTCTATAATGTTTGAATCTAAAAGGCTGATTTTGGTCTGGTTATAAGTATAAAGGATTGGAGTATAAATGAGTGAAAATAAACATTGTAAGGTATTGATTGTAGGTTCAGGCCCCGCAGGTTATTCAGCAGCAGTTTATGCAGCGCGTGCAAATTTAAGCCCAGTGATGGTTAGTGGTATGGAGCAAGGTGGCCAGCTAATGACAACAACTGATGTTGATAACTGGACTGGCGATGATGGGGGCGTTCAAGGGCCTGAGTTAATGGAGCGCATGAAAAAACATGCTGAGCGTTTTGACACTGAGATTATTAATGACTATATTACGACAGTTGATTTCTCAAAACGCCCATTCACTTTAAAAGGCGGCTCTTCAACATATACTGCAGACTCAGTTATTATTGCTACGGGTGCATCAGCTCGTTATTTAGATCTGGAATCTGAAGAGAAGTTTAAAGGTAAGGGTGTTTCAGCCTGTGCAACTTGTGATGGATTTTTCTATCGCGGCCAAAAGGTTGCAGTTATCGGTGGCGGTAATACAGCGGTTGAAGAAGCGTTGTTCTTATCTAATATCGCTGATCATGTCACCATCGTCCATAGAGGAGAAAAATTCTCTAGCGAAAAAATTCTTTCTAATCAGCTTATTGAAAAATCAAAAAATGGCAACATCAGCATTGAGTACAATCAAAATTTAGATGAAGTGTTGGGTGATAATATGGGCGTTACAGGCCTTCGTTTGAAGAATAACGACGGCAGCACTAAAGATATTGACGTTCACGGCGTGTTTATTGCGATTGGACATACGCCAAATACGGGTATCTTCGAGGGTCATCTTGAGATGAGTCACGGCTATTTGCAAGTACAAAGCGGCACCCAGGGTAATGCAACACAAACGTCAGTAGAAGGTGTATTTGCAGCAGGTGATGTTGCAGACCATATTTATCGCCAAGCGATTACTTCAGCTGGCTCAGGTTGTATGGCAGCTTTAGATGCTGAGAAATTTTTAGGCGAATAGTTTTTTATAAAGCACAGGATTTATTGGTATAATTCTGACTTTTACGGCCGCATAGCTCAGTTGGTAGAGCAAGGGATTGAAAATCCCTGTGTCCCTAGTTCAATTCTAGGTGCGGCCACCACATTTAAAGATATTAAGCACCTTAATTGGTGCTTTTTATTGTCTAATATCCGCTGTTTCTTCAGCTATTTTAGTAATCATCCTAGAAAGACATAGTTATGTTTCATAACGTAAACTGTAACACAATACTTCTAAATAGCGAAATTCCTACTGTAAATTGCGCACTAATTAATGATTGTTTATTGTGTTTTCATTTGAACATAGGGCTTTAAGAACTTTGTAAAAGAGCCAAATTAAAACTCCAGTAATAACTGACTTAGATGTGAGATTCAACGTTTTGATTAAGGCTCAGCTAAAGTTACGCGCTTACGTGTTAATTTTCAGAAATGACTAATGTTTGCTTAGTTACAGTGTTGAATGCCACCATTCCACCAGATGAGACATTAAGCCCAGTTACTGCTTGGATAGTGACTTGATGTGTAACAAGAACGTTCAGCTCGCCTAACTTAAACTCTGATAGTTTATCATTTAATTGTTGAAGCGTTTTTTCACGAGGTGCGTGCTGTTGGAAGAACGAATTCAAACCTCCAAAAACTATCGGCTTTCCAATATTAAGAAGTACGGCAGTTTGTTGACAACGGCACCATTCACTAGTAAAGACCGTATTAAATTTAGCACCGCTCATCTTTAGAGCTTTTCCAATAGAAATAGCCTGTTCAACTCCATTGTTATCAAGGTTTCTTTGAGAGGTACAGTCCGCAATATCAAAATTTACTGGGTCGCCAAAGCCTGGAGCCAAGGCATGTCGCATAAAAATTACGTTAGCTCCAATAGCAGTGATGGCATCAGAAATATTATTAGCTTCAGCACGCACAGCATTTGATAAAGCCAAGAATAAGCTGAGAAATACAGCCATAAATTTTTGAAGCATTCGAGCCTCTTCCAAACTCTTAGCAAAGCCTAGCATTAAAACGATATTTTTCATAATTTACTCCTGTTTACACCATTTCAATGTCTTACCACCATCATAACGATAAGCTAACTCATTATCAAGAAAATCCTTCTCTAAACTAACACCATCAACCACCATAGTAGATAGACCACAAAAAAGCGCACCAATGGGTGCGCTTTTTTCTTTAAGCTTTTAAAAGGCTATACACCTGGCATGTAATTCATTACTAAGCCAATAATTATTAAGGTCAGAAATGCACCACCTAGCATGGCCATAATGACACAAACTTGGGTTATTGCACATTTTGGTGAGCCAATCTCTTGTCCATCGTATTTCATCATATCTATTCTCTCCTCAAGATTAAAATAAGTAAATATATTGCTTCGATTTTAATACTAACATAATTGAAATCATTAGCATGACTATCATTATGGGCTAATATTGATATCATAACAATATGAGTTAAATGTTTATTATAGAAATGCACCGAAATAACCTTAGATTGCAGCAGCTTGTTATTTAAGGGTAAGAGAATAAATGAGGAGTACCGCTATATAGAAGATATAGACTGAATCTATATTATTAAAGTATTATATTATATACTTGACATATTATGATTTCATGATATAATTACTCACATGTCGACGCTTTCCCCCAAGAAATATTCTCTCCTCAAGAGATTAGGCGTCGGCATACTAATTAACTGAGACAAATATTATGAAAACAATTTTAAACATTATTGCCATGACAACATTATTAGTCACAAACGTTTCTGCTGAAGTGGTCACGCCCTATGGTGTTTTTAATCCGTTAGCTATGTTTGATGCCTCAGCAGATAAGAAAACATCTGAATTAAACTCAGCGTTTTATAACTATGGTAATCAAGGATATGATTTTGTAGTGAACTCTACACCAGTTATTACGCCGTCATTGCCAACACAACTTGCAAGTTTAGATCGTTAGTAGACGACTGCTGCGTTAATTGCTACTGTACTAGGTATAGATAGCAAATCACTTTTTACTCGAATATTTAGATGGCTTTTTGTTGGCTCGTTCAGCATTCTGGCGGTAAAAGTATTATCATTGTAACTAAGCTTAACTCGATAACCTTTTAACACTTTTTCAGCTTTCTTTTGGTAGCGTACATTCCAACATCCGTGAACGCCATTAATACAAGGTTCGGTTATTTTTTTCAAAGTGTAATTCATGTAAATTGGTTCAATGTTGACAATGTCAGCTTTGATAACTTCAGTTTCATGATTAATAGCCGAAGCGCTACCGATGAAAGTGGTGAGTAGAATAATAGTGGTGGCAATTTTTTGAGCTGGGAATCGTAAAACTATTTTTTTTAACATCAATTGTTTAGCCTTTTTGGTAAAAATAATCATAAACTATATTATATATTTATAATATTATGATATAATAATCTTAGAAGATCATTATTCTCTCCCCCGAGACATATTTAATGATTTTCTATTAGGTAGTCGTTTTTTTTATTCTCCTCAAGTTTAGTTAGGCGGCTACCTCCTCCTCAAGATTTAATCCCCTTTTTCTGAGTGCCATGATATACACTTGCAACAGCTTTGCAATACTATCATTAGAGCATAATTTTATGATATTGTTATATTACTGATAGCTTAAGTATTTAGATAAATACAGTCGCCCTATTTAAGTAATTAATGTAGTGTTTCTGGACTAATGTAGTCTTGTTTAGAGGGTTGTAAGGTTTCTTGAATGAGCAGGGTTCCCATGCGGACAAATTCGATAATCTCGTTTAGATCTTGTGCGTTTTGCTCGTTGTCAAGCAGCTCCGCATCAAGTTTTGAAATTTCAGAAAAATCTTTAATCATCTCTAGAGCATCATCATCGGTGGTTGAGACTTTTTGAAGTCCTAGGCCGACTAAATAACCCTGACACCATTCAATAAGTGTATTGGCTTGTTCCCCAAGTCGAGAATCCTCATCCGCAATAAGCAGTTGAAATTCAAGTGTCTCATCATTTAACTGGGACAGTGTTTCGTTGAAAATTTGAGCCAACTCTTCATGAGCTGATTTTTCAGTAATATTGCCTAGATCAATACTAACCAAAATCTCATTCAGCCAATCATCTAAGTTTAAATCGGGCTTAACGCAAGCAAAACCACATAAAATTCCATGGGCACTAGAAATGGTGTCATCAGTATTAAGTTTGTGCAGGGTTGATTTAAGTGAATTGTAGTCTAGTTGATTATTCATGAATTTTGCGCCAGTGTTTGCATAACCGCCATACGCACAGCGATGCCATTAGTAACTTGTTGTAAAATGATAGACTGAGCGCAATCGGCAACAGTAGAGTCAATTTCAACGCCTCGATTAATCGGTCCTGGGTGCATTACTAAGCAGTCCTTTTTAGCCAATGCTAAGCGTTCTGGAGTGAGGCCGAAATTATCAAAATATTCTTGCTCATTAGGAATATCGGCTTCAATCATGCGTTCTTTTTGTAGACGGAGAACAATAATAACGTCGCAATCTTTAAGGCCGTCATCAATCTTGTCAAAGCATTTAATAGTTTCACAGCGACTTGAATCATGCTGTAATCCTTTAGGTGCAATTAGACGAATATCAGTTGTTCCTAGTGTCTTAAGTGCTTGGATATCTGAATGAGCAACGCGAGAGTGAGTGATATCTCCTACGATGGCAACAGATAGCTCTTCGAAATTTTTCTTATGTTGGCGGATGCTAAGCATGTCTAATAAAGCTTGCGTAGGATGAGCATTGATACCATCACCTGCATTAAGAATCGATACACCTTTTAAGTGTTGAGCAACATGATGCGGAAGCCCGGATTGTTTATGTCGAATAACAAACATATCGATTTGCATCGCTTTAAGTGTATGCATGGTATCCATAAGAGCTTCGTTCTTCTTTAGAGCAGAGTTTGCTAAGTCAACGTTAATGACGTTGGCACTGCTGCGCATGGCTGCGATTTCAAAGGTATTTCTAGTTCGTGTTGACGGTTCAAAAAATAAGTTAGCAACCGACATGTCATCTAGTGCTTTAGATTTTTTTAAATTACCTTTGCTATCAATGAGATTGTCAGCCTTATCAAGAATACTGATTAGGTGAGATTTAGGTAGATCTTCAAGACCTAAAAGATGGATTAATTTGCCAGAATCGTCTAGCTGGACTTGGTTGCTGATCAAATCTTTATTCATGAATCTCCTAGCCAGGTTTGTAATATTAGCGCCGCTGAGCGCTTATCTACCTCACCGCGACTTGCATTCTTGTGATGATGGTTATATTTTAGTTGTTTTTTGGCTTCGTTTGATGATAAATATTCATCGATAAAAGCAGTCTCAATGTTGTAACGTTGAGTGAGTTTTCTGCCAAAGGCTTTGGCAATAAAAGTCATTTCTTGCTCCTTGCCGTCCTTGTCATAAGGCACACCAACAATGAACAAATCAACCTTATGTTGGCCAATGATAGCGTCAAATTCTGACCAGTTAGTGGCGCCATTTTTGTGATGTGAAACCACATCTATGCCACTGGCTTGTGATATCAAACTATTTGCGATGGCTACGCCTGTTCGCTTTGTACCAACGTCAAACCCTAGATACGTTTGGATCTTCATTTGAGTTGCTGAAATAATTGATAACCGACATAGCCGTCGATTGGCAGTTGGTTGGCACGTTGGTATTCACGAGCTGCATTGCGTGTTTTAGGGCCAGATATTCCATCTGGTTCGCCTGTGTCAAAACCAAACTGATTTAATTGAGCTTGTATCTGCATAATATTTTCGCGGCTTAAAGAGGGCTCTATAATAGCCGCCGCATAAAGTTTATTTGTGCCTGCTAGTCGATCGGATAAATGCCCCACAGACAGGGCGTATAAAATAGAATGATTCCAACGCAGAATTGCATGGAAATTTGGATAAGTTAAAAAAGCAGGGCCTTTGTAGCCCATAGGAAGTATCAATGAGGCTTGTATGGTGGAGCTAGGCAATGATTTACCGTTAGCCGTCTTTACGCCTAAGGCGCGCCATTCATTGACAGTTTTTTTTACACGTAGCGTGGCTAATTGATAGTCAAAAGTTTCTGGAATACTAACTTCTCTGCCCCAGCGTTGTCCTCGTTTCCAGCCTATTTTTTGTAAGAAATTCGCAGCACTAGAAAAAATATCTTGTGTGTTATCCCAAAGCCCTATTTCCCCATCTTGATCCGCATCCACACCATAGGCTGCGACATTAGTTGGCATAAATTGAACATTGCCCATTGCGCCGGCCCAAGATCCCTCGGCATTTGGCGGAATCTTATGCTCATCAATCAAAGTAAGTAAAGTAAGTAATTGTTCGGTAAAAAAATCACGACGACGTTTGTCATAACTAAGAGTCGCGAGAGATCGAACTAAATTTAAGCTACCTGTATTGCTGCCATAGTTGGTTTCCAACCCCCAAAAAGCAACAATAATATGAGGCGGAACGCCATATTTTTGATAGTTTTCTTGAAGTGTTTGTTGATATATCTTAAGCTTTTGAGCGCCCTTATTAAGGCGATATTCACTGACTCTAGAGCCTAAGTAGCGCCAGAAATTTTGGCTAAACTCAGCTTGAGTTTGATCAAACTTAATGACTTTTGGATTAGGTTTTAATCCCAAAAATACCTGGTCAAGTGTTTTTGTAGAGACTCCTCTGGAAACGGCTTTTTGACGAACGTCTAGCAAGAAATCTTCGAAGCTTTGGCTCTCAGGCACAAATTTTGGCGCTAGGGTATCATTGGCAAACGCCCAGCTAGAAAATAATAAGCAAATAATCAATCGAAACATGACAAAATTATAATGCCTAAGCTACTCACCGTCTTTGTCTTTTTAGGGTTAAGTGCCTGCCAGCCAATTCTTCAAAATAATGAAGTTAAAGGCCGTACCATGGGCACTACCTACACCATAAAAACTCAAGATTTTGAGATTGATCAACAGCAGATTGATCAACGTCTGAATCAGATTAACCAAATTTTCTCTAGTTGGGATCAAAGCTCTGAGCTTTCTGCATTAAATCGCCAACCGGTTGGGGAGTCGTCAAATATCTCTAATGAGATGGCTTTTGTGTTGAAAGAGTCTATGAGAGTTCACGAACAAACGAATGGATTTTTCAGCCCCACAATGGGCAGCCTAATTGATGCTTGGGGGTTTGGATCGGTTAACGTTGAGCAAAAACCTAACCAAGTGGCGATTAAACAAGCGTTAGCAAAATCCTCTATTGAACGATTAGCTTTAAATGGATCAAGATTTGAAAAAAGTGCAGATATTAAGATTAACTTATCAGCTATCGCTAAGGGGTATGCGGTTGATGAGATAGCTAAAATATTAAAAGACAAGAGTGTTAAGCGATTTATGGTGGAAGTTGGCGGTGAGATTAAAACTCAAGGCAGTTGGTTGATTGGTATTGAAACACCTTCAGGACAAGCGCCTGTCGCTGTTGAACTGGTTGATGAATCTATTGCGACGTCGGGTAATTATCGCCAATTTTTTGTCTGGCAGGGTGATCGCTATGCCCATATCTTAGATCCTCACACTGGCCTGCCAGTCAGTAGTGATTTGTTTTCAGCGAGTGTTATTCATAAAAGCAACATGTTGGCGGATGCCTATACAACGGCAATGATGGCAATGGGGCATGCTAAGGCCGTTAAAATGGCTCAAGAGCTAAACCTTAAAACCATATTAGTTTTAAATAAATGTGATGATCCCTGTTTGTCTAAAAATATTATAAAGATTGGATTATGAAGCCACTTGCAGAAACACTTAGACCAAAAGACTTACAAGATTTTTGTTCGCAAACTCATTTATTAAACGACGCCCACCCACTTAAGCAAGCCATTAACAATAAGCAGCTGCATTCAATGATTTTGTGGGGGCCATCGGGCGTTGGAAAAACTACCTTGGCGCGAATCATGTGCGCTCAAGTTGAGGGCTATTTTGTTCAGCTTAGTGCAGTTTTAGACGGAGTTAAAGAGTTAAGAGCGGTGATTGAAAATGCCAAAAAATATCAAAATATAGGCCAGTCAACAATCCTATTTGTGGATGAAATACATCGGTTTAATAAAGCACAACAAGATGCTTTTTTGCCACATATTGAATCTGGTTTAATTACTTTAATTGGCGCTACTACAGAGAACCCATCCTTTGAATTGAATCGCGCTTTGTTATCACGTGCCAGCGTGTATGTGCTCGAAGCACTGGATGAGACTGGTTTAATGCAGATATTGCAGCGATGTATGGTGCATTTGAATTTGACACTAGATCAGGATTCGCAAGAAAAAATTGTGGTCAGTAGTTCTGGTGATGCACGCCGCTTGATTAATATCGTTGAAAAGATCGACCAGGCAAAATTAACACAACTAGATGCGCAAAGCATTAGCCAATTTTTACAAGACAAGGTTTCCAATTTTGATAAGGGCGGAGACATTTTTTATCAACAGCTTTCTGCCTTTCACAAGTCTGTCCGCGGTTCCAGTCCTGATGGTGCATTATATTGGATGGCAAGAATGCTAGTAGGTGGTTGCGATCCCAAAACTATTGCCAGACGTCTGTTAGCTATTGCTTCAGAAGATATTGGCAATGCTGATCCAAGAGCGCTTGAAATCTCATTAAATGCTTGGGATGTGTATGACCGATTAGGCGATAAAGAGGGTAATCGCGCTATTGCTCAAGCCGCTGTATATTGCGCCGTTGCACCTAAGTCTAATGCGCTTTATAAAGCCTTTAACCAGGCAATGACCGAGGCTCACGAAACGAATGATTTGCCTGTGCCAAAACATTTATGTAATGCACCAACAGGACTCATGAGTGATTTGGGTTATGGGCAAGATTATCGCTATGCTCACGACGAATCAGACGGCATTAGTCATGGCCAAACTTATTTCCCAGAGGCACTGGGTGAGTCGTGTTACTATCAGCCCACTGATCGAGGGTTAGAGATTAAAATCGCAGAAAAACTTAGAAAAATACGAGGAAAATTATGACATTATTGCCCACTGTTTTAGCCATCGGCATCGGCGCCACTATCGGTGCTAGTTTGCGTTATTATTTAACTCAATTTATGAATGCCACGATGGGGTCCGCTTTTCCTTATGGCACCTTGAGCGCCAATATTATCGGCTCTTTCTTGGCAGGTATTTTGGTGGTGGTTGTTATAGAAAAAGCGGCCTTAAATGAAGTTTATAGGCTCATGCTGTTAATTGGCCTAACGGGCTCTTTAACCACTATGTCGACCTTGTCCTGGGAGTCGGTAGAGATGATTAGCTTAGGTCATTATGGTCAGGCTGGAATCAACATCTCATTTAATGTGGTGCTGTCTTTAATAGCGGCAGGCTCAGGTGTTGCTTTGACTAGATATTTTTTGTCTAATTAAGTTTTTGTTCAATCGCATCAAATAAAACGCCAGCAATATTAAGATTAAATTGAGTATCTAGTTCACGAATACAAGTTGGGCTAGTGACATTAATTTCGGTGATATAGTCACCAATCACATCCAGCCCAACAAACATAAGTCCTTTGTCTTTCAGGGTGGGTGAAATTTGGTCGCATAAGTAGCGATCTCTTTTACTTAATGGCTGGCCAACGCCAGTTGCACCCGCAGCTAAATTACCCTTAAAGCTACCTTCAGCAGGCATGCGTGCTAACGCATAATCAATGGGCTGGCCATCAATCAACAAAATGCGTTTATCACCTTCGGATATTTCTGATAAAAATTCTTGAGCCATAATGGGCGAGCTGCCATGATGGGTTAGATAATCTAACACTTCAGTAATATTATCATCACCTTGTTCGAGCTTAAAGATGTCTTTTCCACCCATGCCGTCCAAAGGTTTAACGACACTAACCCCTTGTTTTTCAATGAATATTTTTAGTTGATTTTGGTTACTACTAACCAATGTCTTGGCGATACAATGTGGAAAGTTAAGCGCAAAAAGTTTTTCATTGGCATCTCTTAAAGATTGAGGCTTGTTAACGACCAACACGCCTTTTTTCTCAGCCTGCTCAAGAAAATAAGTAGCATAAATATAGCTCATGTCAAAAGGTGGGTCTTTGCGCATAAGGATGACATCAAAACTCTCAAGTGGCAACTCGACTTCCTCTTCTTTATCAAACCAATGTTGAGCATGATCAAAAACTTGAGTTTTGGCACAAGTGGCAAACATCTTTGCGTTTTTTGCAAACATATTCTGGGTGTCAAAGGTGTAGATTTCCCAGTTTCGTTTCGTTGCTTCTAACATCATTGCTAAAGAGGAATCTTTATAAGGTTTAATGTCTTTGATGTCATCCATCACGACGGCAAGTTTAATTGGTTTCATGGTTGATATTATAGGTTATGTATGCCCAGTTTGCCAAAGCTTGACTTAAGTTGTTGATAAATCAGAATAAAACATGTTAGAATAAAAAACTTGAGGAGAAATAAATAGCTTGGCATATTCAACCCTAACACTAGAACACCCAGAAACTAAAGAAGTCAAGATTGCGCCTGTGGGCTTCTCTTGGACATCATTGTGTTTATTTTTTTGCCCCGCCATCTATCGTCGTGACTGGAAGTCTTTTGCATTGATGTTTCCCTTATGTGTTTTGACTTTAGGCTTAGCTAATATTATATTTTTCTTTACCTATAATCGACTCTACGTTAAACATTTACTTTCTAGTGGTTATATTATAACTGTGCATGGCGTTAGTGGCGTTAACCAATCTCATTTTTAATAGTGGTAAAATCGTAAATTAGACTAGACAAGTCTCCAATAACAGCATATAATCACGCCACTTTAGTGCGGGGTGGAGCAGTTCGGTAGCTCGTCGGGCTCATAACCCGAAGGTCATAGGTTCAAATCCTGTCCCCGCTACCAAATTAAGTCTTTTTTGGTCTTTTTATGATCATTAGAGCAAGCAAAGACCCCCTTTTTAGGGGGTTTTTGTTATGTAGAAAAAAACGATTAGCAAGAATTAGGCAGTAGGCGGCGCTAAGTAAATAGGCGAGCACCTTAGTTGCTCAGATAGATTTTTGCTAAGCAGACAAAGGTTAATAGAAGCAAAATAAATGGCAAAAATAACAGAAAAAATTACTGATTTGATTAACCCTGTACTTGAAGATATGGGTTATGAATTAGTGGGTGTAGAATATGCTGCTGGTGGCAAGCATACTATTTTGCGAGTTTTTATTGATACAGATAATGGTATTGGTATTGATGATTGTGAAAAAGTATCACACCAATTAAGCGCCATTTTCGATGTGGAAGACCCAATTGCGAGCCAATACAATTTAGAGGTATCATCACCTGGTATTGAAAGACCCTTGTTTCATATTGGTCACTACCAGCGTTTTTTGGGCAATGATGTTAGCCTACGTTTAGTTAGGCCAATCAATGGTCAGCGTAAATTTAAAGGGGCAATTGGTAGTGTTAGTGAAGTGAACCATACCATTGAGTTAGTAACAGAATTAGGTCCAATTACATTGGATATTGATATGATTGAAAAAGCGAATTTGATCGCTGATTTTTAGGAGAAATACATGGACGGTAAAGAATTATTTTTGATAGTTGAGGCAATCTCTAATGAAAAAAACATCTCAAAAGAGGATGTGTTTGAATCATTAGAAGAGGCGCTAGCAGTCGCTACAAAAAAACGTAAAGAGATTGATGCTCATGTAGAAATTGACCGTAAAACTGGTGAATTTCACACATTCAGACAATGGATGGTAATCGACGATAAAGAAAACTTTGTGGATGATGATGGTACGCCATTTGATTCAGAGTTGCATATTTATGAAAAAGATTCTAATGGCATTGCTGTTGATGATTTTGTGCGTGAACCAATTGAAACTGAAGAGTTTGGTCGTATTGCAGCACAAATTGTTAAGCAAGTTATTATTCAAAAAGTTCGCGAAGCGGAAAGAGAAGTTATTGTTCATGATTACACTCAGCGTGTTGGTGAGGTCATCATGGTTACTGTGAAGCGTGTTGATCGTGGCAACGTTTATGTTGACATGGGTGGCGTTGATGGCATGATTTCTAAGTTTGACTTAATTCCTAATGAGTCAGTCCGTAAAAATGATCGATTGAGAGCTTATATTAAAGAAGTCAAATCATCGGTTCGTGGTGCGCAAATTTTCTTATCTCGTACTGTTCCAGAAATGATGATTCAGTTATTTGAAATGGAAGTACCAGAAATATCTGAAGGTGTTATTGAGATTATGGGTTGCGCTAGAGATCCTGGATTACGCTCAAAGCTTGCAGTTAAAGCAAAAGATAAGCGCTTAGATCCAATCGGGTCTTGTATTGGTATGCGTGGCGCACGAGTTCAGGCGGTTTCAAACGAGCTTAATGGAGAGCGTGTTGATATCATCCTATGGGATGAAGATCCAGCACAGTTTGCTATTAATGCAATGGCGCCAGCAGAAGTAAGTTCTATTGTTGTTGACGAAGATCGTAACTCAATGGATATCGCAGTTGACGAAGATCAACTAGCTTTGGCGATCGGTCGTGGTGGTCAAAATATTAAATTAGCAGCGCGCCTAACGGGTTGGAAGCTAAACGTTATGTCAATCGAAGATGCTAATGAAAAGCAAGCTGAAGAAACGCAAAAAGCAAGTGGCAAACTAGCAGATAAGCTAGGTGTTGATAGTGAAGTAGCCAGCGTACTATTTGAAGAAGGCTTTACGAGTGTTGATGATATTGCAGATGCAGATGTCGCACTTCTAGAAGGAATTGAAGAGTTTGATGCCACGATGGTTGAAGAATTACAAGAGAGAGCTGCGGATGCGCAGTTAGTGCAAGCCCTAGGCGATGCCGATGCTTCTGAAGCATTAAGCAGTGTTGAGGGTGTGGACGCCGATTTGGCAGAGGCTTTAATTGAAGCAGAGATCACCACGGTAGATGAGCTAGCAGAGTTGTCTATTGGTGAATTGCTTGAGATTCAAGTTATGGACAAAGAAAAGGCCTCAGGTGTTATCATGACAGCAAGAGAAAACGAAGGGTGGTTTGATTAATAACGGATATTAGTAAGAAACGTTCATTTAATCATTATAAAAACAGGCAAGCATTATGGCACATACAGTTGAAACATTATCTAAACTACTGAAAAAGACACCCGATGAGGTAATCACAATTCTGACGAATGCCGGAATTGAGGGTAAAAAAGCAGATTCTGATATTTCCGCTGAGGAAAGAAAAGTTCTGATGGGTAGTCTGTCTAAGCGCTCTTCAAGCAAATCCAGCATGTCGGTTTCACGTAAGCCTAGTAGCAAAACCACGAGTGGGAAAAGTGGCGGCGTTCAAGTTCAAATTAAGAAAAAGCGTGTTAAGCAAGTAGCTGTTGAAACAGAGACCGTTGTTAATGAAGCGGCACAAGCAGCACAGGCGGCTCTTGATGCAGGACGCGATGCAGACGAGAAATTATTAGCTCAAGATGCAAAACGTTTGGAAATGACGCGTTTACAAAAAGAGCAAGTCGAAGCTTCAAAGGCGCCAAAAGAGGTGGCTAGTGAAGAGAAGGAAGCTGTAAAAACGGAAGAAAAGCCTGCTAAAACTGCTAAAGAAGAAAAGCCAGCAGACGAGAAAAAACCTCAGAGACAACGCACTACGACTAATAACAAAGCACCTGGCCGCAGACAACTTCATGTAGCTAGGCACAATCCAAATCGTAAACTGAAAAAGAAAGACAGGACTCGATTAAGTCAAAAAACTCAAGAAGAGCAAGCACAGCACGGCTTCCAAAAGCCAGTTGAGAAAGTCATGCATGACATTGCTGTTCCAGAAAATATTAAAGTAAGCGACCTTGCCCAGAAAATGACGACTAAGGCTGGTGAAGTCTTAAAAGTGTTAATGGGTATGGGCGTTATGGCCACACTAAATGATGTGATTGACCAAGACACAGCTCTATTAGTAGTTGAGGAAATGGGATATACTGGTGTTGTCAGTGTTGAAGAAACTGTTGAAGACACATTAATTGAAAAGTCAAAGCCAACTGGCGATCAAAGCGCTAGACCACCTGTGGTTACTATTATGGGCCACGTTGATCACGGAAAAACTTCTCTATTGGACTACATTCGTAAAGCTAAGATAGCTGACGGTGAAGCTGGTGGAATTACTCAGCATATTGGTTCGTATCAAGTTGATACTGATAATGGCAAAATTACGTTTATTGATACTCCAGGACATGCGGCATTCTCAAAAATGCGTTCACGCGGCGCTAACGCAACTGATATTATTATTTTGGTTGTGGCTGCGGATGATGGTGTTATGCCTCAGACGATTGAATCTATTAAGCATGCTAAAAAAGCAGGAGTACCAATTATTGTTGCTATTAACAAAATTGACAAAGAAGGCTCAGATTTAGAAAAAATTAAGCAAGTTCTGTCAACCCATGATGTAATCTCAGAAGACTGGGGTGGTGATGTGATGATGGCTCCAGTATCAGCTCATACTGGTGAAGGTATTGATGCATTGCTTGAAGCGATTACGTTAACTGCAGAAGTATTAGAATTTTCAGCAGTAATTGATGCGCCAGCAAACGGCACCGTTTTAGAAGCTCGTTTAGAGAAAGGCCGTGGCAAGGTGACGACAATCTTAGTACAGTCTGGCACTTTAAAGAAAGGCGATATTATGATTGCTGGTTTAGAGTACGGCAAGGTTAAGCAAATTGTGAACGATCAAGGTAAGGTTCTTAAAGAAGCTGGCCCATCTACACCTGTTGAAGTATTAGGATTATCGGGGGTTCCAAACTCTGGTGACGAAGTATTAGTTGTTGAAAGTGAGCGCAAGGCTCGTGAAGTTGCCGACTTTAGAAAAGCTAAAGAACGTGAAGCAGAACTGCAAAGACAACAAGCTTACAAAATGGAGAACTTCTTACAAAAAATGGAAGAAGGCCATGTCTCAACAGTTAACGTTTTACTTAAATCTGATGTCCGTGGTTCAGCTCAAGCGCTGGTTGAGGCTTTAGAAGAATTATCAACTGACGAAGTTAGAGTAAAAGTGGTGTCGAGCGGTGTTGGTGGTATTAATAATACTGATATTAACTTAGCAGCAACTTCAGAAGCTTTAGTACTTGGCTTTAATGTTCGTGCTGACGCAGTAGCTCGTAAAACAGCAGATAGTGAAGGTGTTCGCATTGAATATTACTCAATTATTTATAACTTAATCGACGATGTTAAAGCTATCATGAGCGGCTTGTTAAGCCCTGCATTGAGTGAAAACATCATTGGTATAGCAAATGTGAAGGATGTATTCAGATCACAAAAATTGGGCGATATCGCCGGTTGTATGGTTGAAGAAGGCACAGTTAAAAAAGACTTACCAATTCGTGTTCTACGTGATAGTGTTGTGATCTTCGAAGGTGAATTAGAGTCATTAAGACGTTTCAAGGATGATGTTAAATCAGTTAAATCTGGTACTGAGTGTGGTATTGGTGTTGCAGGTTATAACGATGTTCAGCCAGGCGATCAAATTGAAGTCTTTGAACGTGTTGAAACTGCACGTAGCCTATAACACTTATGGAACAAAAAGATTCCTTTAGAATTGAGCGCATTAACGAGCTAGTTCGTCGTGAATTAGTGACCTTATTAAAGAACGAAACTAAAGATCCTAGACTGTCTAGTGTTGTCATTACTGACGTATTAACCAGTCGTGATTTGAGCGCTGCAAAGGTCTTCTATACTGCATCCGAAGAGGATAAAGCAGCTGTTGAACCACTGCTTAATAAGGCCGCTGGATTTTTTCGATCACGTCTATCAAAAACAGTTGACTTGCGTCATACACCGGCTTTGAGGTTCATTTTTGATCCTGCACCTAATAACGGTGCAAGAATCGATGATCTACTTTCTAAACTGTAAGTTTAGCCATGTCAAGGCGCAATCCTAAAGGTAGAGATATTAATGGTATTGTCTTGCTAGATAAAGACACTGGCCTAAGTTCAAACGCCGCTTTACAAAAAGTTAAACGACTTTTTTTTGCTAAAAAAGCAGGCCATACGGGTAGTCTAGATCCACTCGCTAGTGGCATCCTCCCGATTTGTCTGGGACAAGCAACCAAGGTAGCTCAATTTTTATTAGATGATGATAAGCGCTATTTTGTGCGCGGTAAATTAGGTGAAAACACAGACACTTACGATTGCGAAGGTGTCGTGATTAAAACACAACCATTTAAGCAGCTGAATCAAGATGAAATCATGGCGGTAGCCTTGAGTTTTAAGGGCGATATTTTGCAAGTACCCCCGATGTATTCAGCACTCAAAAAAGATGGGCAACCTTTATATAAACTTGCTAGACAAGGTATTGAGATTGAGCGCCCTGCTCGTCCAGTGACAATCCACGATATTAATTTTATTAGCTATGAACAAGGTGTTATGACTTTGGATGTTAGTTGCTCTAAAGGCACTTATATTCGAAGTTTAATTCAAGATATTGGTGACAAGCTAGGTTGTGGCGCTCATGTTATTGAGCTGAGACGCACAGGATTTGCACATCTTGACATTAGTGAAACCATTAAATTTTGTGAATTAGAGGCGCTTGTTACTGAAGACTATCAACAGCTAGATGCGCATATTTTCCCCAGTGAGAATATGTTGCCCAATATTCAAGATGCTTCGCTAGACGCACAACAAACCATTGACATTAAATTCGGACGAGCTGTTCAGTCAGATCAACTGGGAGATCAGCATACAGTTAAATTGTTTGGCCCAGATCATGAGTTTTTAGGGGTGGGAGAATTGTCACAAGATGGTGTCATTGCACCCAAACGTCTTTTTGTTTAATCTATAATTTAGCGTATGAATACTGGAGATAATAAAAAAAGCGCCTTGGTTGGATATGGGTTTGACGATAACTTAATGCGAAGTGTTAAGGGAGATGAGGGCTTAAAAGACAGCGTTTATAATCGTGAGCGTACCCAAAGTATCGTTGATGACAATATTGAAGAGCTTTTGGATGTGATTTTATTCTTGCTTTTGTCTACAGGTATTTATCGAATTGTTATCGGCTTGAATAATGGTGAAATCAAAACTTCTTCGGTTTTTGACCCGTTCAATGTAGAAATTCATCTTGCTGAAGATTTGCTAGTGCCTGATTATGTCTTTAATCACTTTGGCATGATCGCCCTAGACGAAAAAGAGGCTCTAATTAGGCGTTATTATAAAATGCTTGAGCATGATCATGCCTTTGAGTATTTGTCTGACGAGTGGCAAGCTGCTTTTCATCAGCGCAGTAAAGATATGAAACAATTGACTGATGAAACCGAGCTTAGATATATTGTTGAGCACATTCCAGCACTGAGAAATTTAGATGGTTATTATTTGCGTTCAGCTGTGATCAATTTATTTAACTCCACTATCTCTATGTCATTTAACTGTGATGGTACACAGATTATGTCACATAAGAAATTTAGAGAGTTTATCGAAGAATACGTATAGGAAAGAATATGAAAGTTTTAGTAATTGGTGCTGGCGGCCGCGAGCATGCCTTGGCATGGCAATGTGCGAAGTTTGATAATATTAAGGAAGTTTTTGTCGCGCCTGGTAACGCCGGTACCGAGCTAGAAGATAAGCTCACTAATGTTAATATTGACGCTGAGGATATTGACGGGCTGATTAAATTTTCCCAAGATAACCAAATTGATATTACTATTGTTGGCCCTGAAGCGCCATTAGTAATGGGTGTAGTAGATCGTTTTCAAGCTCAAGGATTGGCTATTTTTGGCCCAACAAAAGCGGCTTCACAACTCGAAGGTTCTAAGGCATTTTGTAAAGATTTTTTGCATCGAAACAATATTCCAACTGCTTATTACGACGTATTTACCGAGGTTGATCCTGCGATAGCCTATGTGCAAGAAAAAGGCACACCGATTGTAATTAAGGCAGACGGGTTAGCAGCAGGAAAAGGCGTTATTATCGCCAATACAGAAGCAGAAGCAGTGATTGCTATTAACGATATGCTAGAGGGTAACCGATTTGGTGCGGCGGGTTCTCGCGTGGTTATTGAAGAATTTTTAGTGGGCGAAGAAGCAAGCTTTATTGTTATGGTCGATGGTCAAAATATTTTACCAATGGCAACCTCACAAGATCATAAGGCCCGTGATAATGGTGACAAGGGTCCTAATACAGGTGGCATGGGTGCATACTCTCCAGCACCTATTGTTACTGATGAAATTTTTCAAGATGTTATGGATAAAGTTATTCGTCCAACGGTTGATGGTATGGCGCTTGAAGGTAGTCCTTATAGTGGTTTTTTATATGCCGGTTTGATGATTGATGACCAAGGAAAGTCTAAAGTATTAGAATATAACTGCCGTTTTGGTGATCCAGAAACTCAGCCAATCATGATGCGCCTTAAATCGAATTTGGCAGAGTTATGCTTACTAGCAACCCAGGGCAAACTCAATAAAGCGAACATTGAATGGGACGCGCGCTCAGCTATGGGCGTTGTACTTGCGGCCAATGGTTATCCTGATACTTACGCATCTGGAGAAGTCATTGAATTGCCGTCAGATACTAGTGATGCTAAGGTATTTCATGCGGGTACCAAAATGGATGGTAATGATGTAGTTACATGCGGTGGCCGAGTCATATGCGCAACTGCTTTAGGTATTGACACTAAGCAGGCGCAAACAAACGCTTATCAATTGCTTGAAAAAATTAACTGGCCAAGTGCTTACTTCAGAACTGATATTGGCTTTAAAGCTATCAAGCAATAAATACAATTTCATGTGTGAAATAGTGCATTAAATAAGACAATCAAGTTTGTTTTTTATTCTCTAAAAGTGCACCACATTTTGTGTTCTAAAAATCACATTGCATTGCTATAATGACCTTATGAAAATTTTAGTCGCAGGTAGTGGAATCATTGGCGTTAGTTCAGCTTATTATCTGGCTAAAGCCGGCCATGAGGTGACAGTTGTTGACCAGGAGTCTGCGTCAGCACTAAGTACCAGTTATGCCAATGCAGGCCAATTATCTTACGGAATGTCATCCCCTTGGGCTGGCCCTGGAATTCCATTTAAGGCCATGAAATGGTTGCTGGCGAAATATGCGCCTTTAATTATCAATCCCAAGCTTAGCTTTTTAACGATAAAGTTTCTATTTAAAATTTTAAGGAATTGCACTGTTGGTCGATATGAGATTAATAAGTCTCGAATGGTTCGGGTATCAAAATATTCCCAGCAGGCTATTGCTGAGATGGTCAAAGAATACGATTTTGATTTCGAGCTAAGAAGTCATGGTTTATTACAAGTATTTAGAACTCAGGCTCAGCTTGAGGCTTCCAAAAAAGATATGGCAGTTCTAGATGCTTACAATGTTAAGTATAAGAAATTAAATGTGGAAGGTTGTATCAAGGTCGAACCTGCACTTATACAAGTGAAGGACAAGATACTCGGCGGAATACACTACCTTGAGGATCAAAGTGCTAATTGCTTTTTGTTTACCAATCACTTGACTCAGGCATGTAAGGATTTAGGTGTTAAGTTTGATTTCAATGTCAGTATTAAGAAGATTGATTATGAAAATAAAAGCATTATTGGCATTCAGACAGATAAGGGTCTTTATCAAGCAGATAGATATGTCATCGCTTTAGGCAGTGAGTCGACTGATATCCTTGCCCCGCTTGGTATAAACTTACCTATTTATCCAGTTAAAGGTTATTCCATTACCATGCCGATCAAGGATGATGCAGATGCCCCACAAGGCACACTCATGGATGAAACATATAAAGTAGCTATTACTCGACTTGGCGATACGATTCGCATCGCAGGTATTGCAGAACTCACAGGCTATGATAAAAGTTTGTCAAAATCAGGTGACCGTATTACTCAGTTTGTCCTTAAAGATTTATTTCCGAAAGCAGCTGAGCAAGTAGAAGATGATCACCTTTGGGCAGGTTTGCGACCAATGACACCCGATGGCACGCCAATTATTGGAAAAACACCTTATGATAATTTATTTTTAAACACAGGACATGGCACACTGGGATGGACCATGGGGCTAGGATCAGGAAAGATTATTAGCTCAATTATTTCTGAAAAAACACCTGAAATAGATATCGAAGGGCTTGATATGTATAGATATCAATAAATATTGCCACCCCAAATGATTATTGTTGGTGTTGATGAAGCAGGCCGCGGCCCTTTGATAGGCTCTGTGGTTGCAGGTGCTGTTATTCTACCAGCTAAGTTTATCCTGCCCGAATTGACAGATTCCAAAAAACTTAGTGAGAAAAAACGTGAAACTTTATACGCATTAATTACTCAACAGTGTCAATGGGCGGTGGGTGAATCTAGCCCGCAAGAGATAGATGAGATCAATATTCTTCAAGCCACTATGCTAGCTATGCGACGTGCAGTTGATAATCTAGATATAAAATACGATCAAGTGTTAGTAGATGGTAATCGCTGTCCAGATTTAGAGCGTTGTAAGCCGATCATTAAAGGCGATTTGACTGAGCCGGTTATTTCAGCAGCGTCAATTATTGCTAAAGTCACTCGTGATAGGCAAATGTTGGAACTAGATAAGCAATATCCTCAGTATGGTTTTGCCCAGCATAAGGGTTACGGCACCAAGGTACACTTAGCGGCGCTCAAACAGCACGGCGCTATTCAAGGCCAGCATCGGTTTTCATTCGCACCCATCAGGCGAGCATAAAAATCTGCCAAGTGTGCTCAGAAAAAACTATTAGCTAAAAAGATGTGCCTTCTGAATTACCATCTAACGCTCTAAGTTCTTGCTTAAGTTTATATTTTTTCGCATCAAGCACAGCTTGCTGTTGTCTTAACTCCGCTTTTTTTAGCGCAGCTAACTCTCTTTGTCGATCACGCTCAATTTCAGCAGCAGGTCGAGTTTTTAAGTAATCAAAGCGCTTAACAATTTTCTTAACCCATTTTGCTTTTGATGCAACTTTAACAGCGCTCTGAGCTTCGCGCTTTGTTACAGCACCCATTAAATAAACAGTTTGAGCTTCAGTCATCACTCTGACTAAGGTTGGGTGGAAAACTTCTTGGTCATGAAACAATGTTTCCACTTGCGTGGTGATAACTGTGTCTTTTGATCGACTTAACAAGCCACTGTTTGGCCCAACCGTAATTTCATTAAACACTAGTTTGATTTTCGAGTCTTGAATTTTAGCTTGCTTAATGGTGTATTCAAGCGCCGCATTACTGGGCACTTCGCCAGTAATAAGAACGCTTTTGTTATATACCATAAAGTTAAGATGGGCATCTTTTAGCATTGGGTCTTGGCTTGGCCAAGCCAGCATTCTAAACATAATAGTTCTATCATCTAGCACCTCGCCCACACTGCGCCTGTCATTATTGGTAGCGATAATAGTATTAACCGTTGAGGCAGCTTGAATGGCAGGCAAACACCCTGTTAATAACAATGAGTTGGCAATTAATACAGCAGAAATCAGTAATTTTTTCATAAATAATTAGCGCTCGAAGGCGTCTTTAATCCAGTTTATTTTAGGATATTTTAAATCAGATTCTAGTCCAATAACATCGAACCGACAGATATATTCATCAAACTTTTGTTGACACCCAAGATAGTGCTCAGCAGCATGCATTATTTTTAATTGCTTAGTTTGGTCAACTGAGTCAGTGGCTGATCCAAAATAGGTATTTTTTCGATAACGAACTTCAACAAAAACCAATACTTGCTCGGCTTTATCAAGCATAATAATATCTATTTCACCAACCTTGGTAAGATAGTTTTGTTCAATTAGCACCAGACCCTGCTGAATCAGATAGTTCAGCGCAATGTCTTCTGCTTGATTGCCAATTTGTCTTTTAATACTAAACATGATCGGAACGCTTTATATTGTTGCAACCCCTATTGGAAACCTAGATGATATCACTTTTAGGGCGATTGAAATCCTAAAAAATGTAGATGTTATTCTGGCTGAAGACACACGTCATTCCAAGCGCTTGTTAAATCATTATGATATCAAGGCAGATCTATGGGCTTTTCATGATCACAACGAAAAACAAAAATCCCAAGTTATCGTTAACGATTTACTGGAAGGTAAAAATATGGCCCTGATTAGCGATGCAGGAACCCCACTGATTAGTGACCCTGGCTATGTCCTTGTGCGCGAGGCCAAAAAAGCAGGGGTTATGGTGTCGCCCATTCCAGGTCCGAGTGCAATGATTAGCGCCATGAGCGCCTCAGGCATAGCCAGTGATAAATTTGGTTTTTTTGGTTTTTTGCCTAACAAACAAACCGCCAGAATTAAAGCCATCCAAGCCATTGCTCATATTGACCAAACCGTTATTTTCTATGAGTCACCAAAGCGTATTTTGGCCTGTGCGCAAGACTTACAAAGTGTTCTAGGTGATGAGAGAATTGTGTGTTTTGCCAAAGAGCTCACCAAATCTTTTGAAACCATCAAAACTGACACCCTACCTCATCTGATTGATTATCTTCAAGCAGACCAGGCACATCAAAAAGGCGAATTTGTAGTTTTAATTTCAAGCATTGATAAAGACAACAAAATAGAAGGCGAAGAGCAACTTGATAAAATATTACCAATTTTATTGGTTGAAATGGGCGCATCAAAGGCCGCCAAGTTGGCCGCGAAGATTACTGGTATTGATAAAAAACATTGTTATCAACGCGCAATTGACTTATAAGGATTAGACATGAATTTTTACACACGACACATTTTTTTTTGTAATAACATTCGTGAGGATGGTAAATCTAGTTGCTCACAACTAGGGGCTAAGCAAATGTATAACTATGCTAAAGGTAAGTGCCGTAATGAGGGTTTAATTGGTGAGGGTAAAATAGGCGTTAGCGAATCTCGCTGTTTAGGTCGCTGCGAAAGCGGACCTGTAGCAGTCGTGTATCCGGATAATATTTGGTACCAGTATATTGATGAAGAGGATATTGATGAAATTATCAGCGAACATCTTGTTAGCGGTAAACCTGTTAAACGCCTACAGATTGACTAGTTTTTGGTATAAATTAGCCACTTTTTCCTCCATTTCAAAAATTTGCGAATTATTTTCAATTACGTCAGTTGGTAGTTTTTTAGCAATTTCTAGACGCTCTTCAGCACTAATTTGAGCACTAATCTGCTGTTTTGCCGACTTTTCACTAATATTTTCACGTTTTATCAATCTTTTTAGCTGATTTTTCTCATTACAATTAACAATTATGGCTCTATCGAACAAATAATTCAGATTTTTCTCGACTAAAAGTGGTATTTCTACAATAATGACGTTATTTTTAGTCTTTTCTATCTCCATTTGCATTTTTTCCAATATTTTTGGATGCAAAATATCTTCAATAAGCTGTTGATTGGCTTTATCTTTAAGCAAAATATCTCGTAAAGCTTTTCGATTAAGGGTTTTATCCGCATTCAGAATGCCATCACCAAAGCATTCAATCAACTGGTTCAATCCCTTGCTATCAGGCGTAACCACTTGACGAGAAAGTTCGTCGAGGCTAATTACTTTAGCCCCCAACTTTTTAAACAGTTGGCAAACGTTTGATTTACCGCAGGCAATCCCACCTGTAAGCGCTATTTTCATGTGTTTGATTTTATCAATATTCTGCTTTAGCTATTGACAACTTATGCAAATATATCGATAATACACGCTCTTTGGTTATGTAGCTCAGCTGGTTAGAGCACGGCATTCATAATGCCGGGGTCGGTGGTTCAAGTCCACCTATAACCACCATCTATTTAAATACCCCTTTTAGGGGTATTTTTTTTTGCTCAACTTGTTTGTTATGTTCTCCAAAATAGACTGCAATAATACTGACCCATATCAAGGCCAAGTATTGTTATCTTTTATACAATTTTCTAAGAATAACGGAGAAGGTTATGAAGTTAGGAATGGTGGTTTATTCTAATGGCCCTGAAACAGTATTTAATGCATTTAGACTGGGTGTAATCTCTTTAAGAAAAGGAGACACCGTTGAAGTTTTACTAGAATCCTAATTTTTAATGAGACACTTTCGCTATATGTAATCGAAATATACGCTAAACCCATCGAAAAACAATAAAGAACCATATTACTGAAAGTACCAAGGCACCCCACAAAGGGGTGCTCATAAAAAATAACCACGCAAGATTGATAAACGCACTTCCTAAAATGCTAATAAATAAACGGTCACCTCTTGTTGTATCTATTCCAAACAATCCTCGTCTTGGATCCCCACCTGGAACTCTAATTTCCCATATAACCATAAAAATTATACTTGAAAATATAAAAATAATAAAAGCCGCCGTCGGCAATGTCCATGCCATCCAAGTTAAATCCATTACACTTTCCTCAACATAGTTTAAACGCGCCCAAGAGCAAAGCCTTTGGCAATATAATTTCTCACAAAGTAAACAACAATAGCTCCTGGAATGATTGTTAAAGAGCCCGCTGCTGCCAGCAAGCCTAGTTCGTAACCAGAAGAAGAGGCTGTTTTAGTCATGAGAGCAGCAATAGGTTTGGCATCTACCGCAGTTAATGTCTTAGCAAGCAATAACTCAACCCAAGAAAACATAAAGGCAAAGAAGAGTGCTACGCCAATTCCAGCCAAAATGGTTGGGATAAATATTTTTATAAAAAAGCGTGCAAATGAATAACCATCTATATAGGCCGTTTCATCTAACTGTTTTGGAATGCCAGACATAAACCCTTCCAATATCCAAACTGATAATGGAATATTAAATAAAGTATGCGCCAGCGCAACCGCTATATAGGTATCAAATAATCCTATAGATGAATAAAGTTGGAAGAAGGGTAATGCAAATACAGCTGCAGGTGCCATACGATTAGTAAGCAACCAAAAAAATAAGTGTTTGTCTCCCATAAAACGATAACGTGAAAAGGCGTATGCTGCTGGTAAGGCGACAGCAACTGAAAGAATAGTATTAATCGAAACATATGCCAATGAGTTGAAGTAACCCATATACCAAGTCGAATCAGTAAAAATGGTTATGTAGTTCTCAAGTGTAAAGTTTTGAGGCCATAGGGTAAAAGAACCTAGTATCTCATTAGTGGACTTGAAAGACATGCTCAAAAGCCAATAAATTGGCAATAGTAAAAAAAACATATAAATTGTTGGTAGGAGCCACTTGGTTGTTTTCATTACTCTTCCTCGTTTCGCATCATTAAGGTATAAAAAATCCAACTAGTTAGTAAGATTATTAAAAAATATATTAAGGACATTGCTGCAGCTGGCCCAAGGTCAAATTGTCCGAGTGCTATCTTGACAAGATCAATAGATAATAAGGTAGTAGAGTTACCTGGCCCGCCTCCAGTTAAAACAAAGGGCTCAGTGTAAATATTAAAGCTGTCCATAAACCTCAACAATATTGCAATAGTTAATACTCGTTTCATTTTTGGTAATTGAATATATCTAAATACCGACCAAGCTGAGGCACCGTCAATTTTTGCAGCTTGATAATAAGCATCTGGAATTGCAACCAATCCAGCATATGAAAGTAGTACAACTAATGATGTCCAATGCCAAACATCCATCAAAATGAGAGTGAACCACGCGTCACCTATTTGCCTAGTATAGTTGTAATCAAAGCCAACGCTGTTTAGAAACTTACCCAGTAAACCAATTTCTGGCAGGGAGAAAATATTCCACATTGAGCCAACAACATTCCACGGTATAAGTAATGGCAGGGACATTGTGACAAGACAAACAGACAGCCAGACTCCTTTTTTAGTTGGCATCGCCAAAGCGATAGCAACGCCTAATGGGATTTCAATCAATAATATTGAAAAGGTGAATGTTAACTGGCGCATTAAAGAGTTGTGAAAACGTTCAGAATGTAGAATATTTTCAAACCAGGTTAAACCTTCCCAGAAAAAGACGTTGTTTCCAAAGGTTTCTTGAACTGAATAATTAATGACAGTCATAAGTGGAACAAATGCATTAAAAGCAACAAGTATCAGCACTGGTGCTAAGAAAATCCATGCTTTTTGATTAGTTGTCTTATTCATAAGTATATTCTCTTTAGTTTCATAATATTAAACCAACCAACTATCGGCATAAAGGTATGTTTTTTCCTTGTTAAAGCTAAGGTGAACATTGTTTGACGGTAGTACGGCATCTTCATCAATAATTAATTTTATTTTGTGACCTTCGAAATTAGTTTCAACGATTTGAGCATGCCCAACATTGCTAACCTTTACGATGCTTACTGGCAGTCCATCATCAGAAAATTTAATAAATTCAGGTCGAATACCGATCTCTAACTTCTTGCCTTTATGATTTTGTGCAACCTGACTAGTAGTTTCAATAATATGTTCACCGATCTTAGTGTTGTTACCATCAAGCTTACAGGACAAGATGTTCATTCCTGGGGAGCCAATAAAATGCCCAACAAAGGTATGCTTGGGTTTTTCAAATAATTCAACAGGTGTGCCAATTTGTAATACTTCACCAAAATCCATGATAACAACCTTATCAGCGAATGTTAGGGCTTCAATTTGGTCATGGGTGACGTAAATCATGGTTCTGTTTAGTAGCTGGTGTAGTTTTTTCAGTTTGGAGCGCAATTGCCATTTTAGGTGTGGATCGATGACGGTTAAAGGTTCATCAAATAAGATTGCATTTACTTTGGTTCGAACCAGGCCACGACCTAAAGAAATTTTTTGTTTATCGCCTGCAGTTAAGCCAGATGCTCGAGATGTCAATATAGATGTTAATTCAACTAACTGAGCAATCTCCATGACCCTTTCATCTACCTTCTCCTCTACCAACCCTAAGTTTCGTAATGGAAATGCAAGATTATCGTACACTGACATTGTATCGTACACCACAGGAAACTGAAAAATTTGCGCAATATCACGCTTGTCAGTCGATATTTGATTGACTTCTACGTCATCAAACTGAATACTTCCATGACTAGGCTGAAGAAGGCCAGAAATAATATTTAGTAAGGTTGTTTTTCCGCAACCAGATGGGCCCAATAATGCATAAGCTCCACCATCTTCCAATTCTAGGTCTATTTGTTTTAACGCCCAGTCCTCATCATCTTCTGGATTATCAGAATAACTGTGGCGTAAACCCTTTAATTTTATATTAGCCATTATTAATCACCATATCAACCTATTCATTAATTTAAGATGGCGTTCCCACTACCATCAAACAAAATTCCTTTTGTCGTGTCCATATACAATTCAATAACATCTCCAAAATTATGTGAATGAATACCAGATAGATGGACAATCCAAAAGCCATCATCGTTCTTAAAATGTATAACACTATCAGAACCAGTTATTTCAGAGATATCAACTATTCCTGAAATTTTGATGAACCCATCATTTTTAGCTCCGATTTTGAAGTGATGAGGGCGAATTCCAAAAGTGTAATCTCCATCTTTTAAGTTAGCGGCGGCTCCTTTTAGTTGCCACTTAGACCCTGAATGCATAAATAATTCGCCTCCTTTTTTTACGACCTTAACTTGGTTCATGATTGGGTCGGAGAAAACTTGTGCACTAATAAGATTATTGGGGCGTTGATATACTTCATTTGTAGGGCCAAATTGAACAACTCTACCTTCATGGAGAGTTGCAGTATTGCCACCAAACAGTAATGCTTCGAGAGGTTCTGTAGTTGAATATACCACTATAGAGTCTCGTTTTGCTAACAATGGAGGCAGCTCATCTCTGAGTTCTTCACGTAATTTATAATCGAGATTAGCAAGAGGCTCATCTAACAAAACCAAACTAGAATCTTTCACCAGTGCTCTGGCCATTGCGGTACGTTGTTGTTGGCCTCCAGATAATTCTGAAGGATTACGATCCAATAATGGTGAAAGTTTTAACAATTCAGCAATATCGCCAACACGCTTTTTTATGTCGACTTTAGAAAACTTGGCAACGTAGAGGGGTGAGGCAATATTATCAAAAACTGAAAAATTTGGATAGTTAATAAACGACTGATAAACCATCGAAATGTTTCGCTTTTGAACAGGTACTTTTGTCACGTCCTTGCCATCAAAATATATAGATCCACTGTCTATACTTTCAAGACCAGCCATTATTTGCATTAACGTAGTTTTTCCAGATCCAGTGGTTCCTAGCAGTACATTAAAATCGCCTGATTTAAATGTTAGGCTGGTAGGGTGGATGTGGGTTTTACCGTCAACTGTCTTTACAACTTCTTTTAATTCTAGTTCCATGGTAATTTTTATTTCCAAGTAAATATAATGTTAATTATGAGCTTACATACCTTTTAGGTTTTTTTAAAAAAGTTAAGATGTTAAATTTTAACTTTTTTAAAAAAACCCGGAGATTTCTCTCCGGGAAAAAAACACCCGAGGAACAATCCTCGGGTGCAAGAGAAAGAGTTACCTTTCTTTAACAAACATTATTGAGTCCATTGCTCTACAAGCACATCATAATTGATTGTTATACCTTGAGGCTTTTCATTCCAAAGTTTGAGCTTAGCTCCACCTTTTCCAAGCCACTCAGAGGCAGGTTTCTCATCGTTCAGACGAGGACCACAGCCACCATAAGTACCATTAGCTTCATCTGCACGTTGCATTCTTGACATCGTTACATCCATTTCAGCAGCTAAACGATCCATTGCTTCCTGTGGTGTAAACGTACCGGAGTTTACATCACCGATATTCTGCCACCAAAGTTGTGCAAGTTTAGGATAATCTGGCACGTTCACACCAGTTGGTGACCATCTAACTCTATCAGGGGAACGATAAAACTCAACTAGTCCTCCTAGTTTTGGTGCACGTTTAGTAAACGACTCGTGACGAATATCACTATCACGGAATGGCGTTAAACCTACGTGTGTTTTCTTCAATGAAACAGTCTTAGATGTTACAAACTGAGCGTATAACCAAGCGGCTTGACGTCTGTCAAGTGGAGTGGATTTGAAGAAAGTCCAAGATCCAACATCTTGATAGCCTAACTTTTGACCCTCTTTCCAATATGGGCCAGCAGGTGATGGAGCCATACGCCATAATGGTGTACCACTGTCATCGACAGTATTATTGCCAGACTCTTTCGAAGCTACCATATCAGCTGTAAATGCACTGTACCAGAATATCTGTTGAGCAACATTACCCTGAGATAAGGCAGGCAAGGATTGATAGAAGTCGTAGTCTGCCGCACCAGGAGGTGCATATTTACGTAACCACTCATCCCACTTACGAATAGCATAAACTGCAGCAGGACCATTAGTACCACCACCTCGAGTAACTGAAGCACCTACAGGATTACAAGAGCCTTCTTCCATGCGGATACCCCATTCATCGATCGGACGGCCATTAGGTAAACCTTTAGAACCTGCGCCTGCCATAGATAGCCAAGCGTCTGTCATGCGCCAACCAAGGTCTGGTGCACGTTTACCATAGTCCATATGACCATAGATTTTCTTGCCATCAATTTCCTTAACATGTACTGAGAAGAACTCGGCAATATCTTCATAAGCAGACCAGTTAACTGGAACACCTAAGTTGTAGCCATATATATCTTTAAACTGATTTTTTAAGTCAGCTCTATCAAACCAGTCTTTACGGAACCAGTAGAGGTTAACAAACTGTTGATCAGGTAGTTGATATATCTTGCCATCTGGTCCAGTTGTAAAACTAAGACCCATAAAGTCTTTAAGATCTAGAGTAGGTGATGTTACATCCTTTCCTTCACCAACCATGAAATCAGATAGATTTACTGCCAATTTAAGGCGTGAGTGGGTACCAATTAAATCAGAATCATTGATGTAGCCATCATACAGATTCCTGTTGGTTTGCATCTGAGTTTGTACTGCTTGTACAACTTCTCCCTCGCCTAAAAGCTGATGGTTAACCTTGATACCAGTGATTGCTTCAAAGGCCTTAGTCAACGTCTTGGATTCGTATGTATGGGTTGGTATAGTTTCCGATAAAACATTAATCTCCATACCTTTATAAGGCTTTGCTGCTTCAGCAAACCACTCCATTTCACTCATCTGTTCACTTTTTGAGAGCGTTGATGGTTGAAATTCATTATTAATCCAATAATTAGCATCACTTGTTCCAGCATAGGCAGAGCCTGCACTGGATAGAACTGCCACACAAGTTGCGGCAATAAGTTTATGTTTCATGTTGTTTCCCCTATTTTTTATTTAGTCCCGCTAACAATTAACAAGATTCTAAAAAGTCTAAATATTTTTTTCGTAAATTATCAAACTTAACTCGAATTTATACTAATTATGTTCGTTTGTCAACTAAATTGAAAAAAAAGGAACAAACAAAACATTTTCTATAATATAATCGGTTTTATTCTGACTATTATTCTTTTTTATGAAGAAATTGAACAAACGCCAGCATGACATACTCTCTCTTGCAGAACAAGAAGGTTATGTAAGCGTTGAAAATTTAGCTGAAAAATTTGAAGTTACTCAACAAACAATACGACGCGATATCAATCATTTGTGTAATCAAGAATTTTTAGCACGTACTCATGGCGGGGCTTTTTACTCTTCCAGAGTGCACAACTTTGCTTATAAATCTAGAAAGTCTTTGGCTAGTGATGAAAAAAAAGAGATTGCTGATGCTGTTGCCGCAATTATTCCCAATGATTCTTCTATTATTATGAATATTGGGACAACAACAGAACAAGTAGCAGAATCACTCTTGTCTCATCAAGGACTTAAAGTGGTTACAAATAATATTAATATTGCTCAAATCTTTGCTCAATCTAATGACGCTGAAATTTGGCTGGCTGGAGGTAAAGTACGAAAGTCTGATTTAGCTATTACTGGAAAAAGCACAGCTGATTTTATTAAGGAATTTAGAGTAGATTATGCAATTGTAGGTGTTTCAGCTATAGATAATGATGGCGCATTGATGGACTTTGACCATGAAGAGGTGATAGTGACAAAAGCTATCTTTGCACACTGTCGACAATTAATACTTGTTGCAGATAATATTAAGTTTGAGAGAACAGCACCAATGTTAATTGGTAATATTTCTGAAATTGACATACTGGTCACAAACACTCAACCCTCTCCAGAAATAATCAACATATGTAATGCAAATGACATTAAGGTTTTAATTGTTAATCATTCTGATGCCAAGGCTATAAATGAAAGATCTATATGATGTTTTTGTTATTGGTGGTGGTATAAATGGCTGCGGTGTAGCAAGAGATGCTTCTGGTCGTGGCTATAGTGTTTACCTTGCAGAAAAAAGCGATATCGCTAGTGGTACATCATCAGCCTCATCTAAATTGATTCATGGCGGACTGCGCTATCTAGAAAGTTATGATTTTTCTTTAGTAAGAAAGGCGCTGAAAGAGAGAGATGTTTTAGTCAGGATAGCGCCACATATTGTTCGAGGGTCTCGATTTTTAATGCCTTATAGTAAAGGTTTGAGACCAGTTTGGATGCTTAGGCTAGGTATGCTGCTCTACGACAATCTCTATTTCTCAAAATATTTAAAGCGATCTTCCTTTGTAAGGTTTGCATCACACCCTTCAAAACTTACTCTTTTAGATTCTTTTACGAAAGGTTTTGAATACTCAGATTGTCAGGTTGATGATTCAAGACTCACTCTTCTTAATGCTATAGATGCCAAAAATTTAGGCAGTATTATTAAAACAAGAACCATCGTTAAAAGTATTAATCAGATTAACAATATCTGGGAAGTTGAAACTCTTGACTTGATAACGGGACAACAAGAAACTATAAAAGCTAAGGTTGTTGTTAATGCAACAGGACCATGGATTGATAAATTTTTAAGAAGTGGACATAACGAACCCAATGCCAATAATATAAGATTAGTTAAAGGTAGTCATATAGTTGTAAAAAAGATGTTTGAGCACAACTACTCTTATATCTTTCAAAATGAAGATGGCAGGATATTTTTTGCCATTCCTTGGGAAGGTGAATTTACTTTCATTGGCACTACTGATGTTGATTTCAATGAAGATCTTGATAATTTTTCTGCTTCAGAGGAGGAGATTACCTATATTTGTGAATCAGTCAATAAATATTTTAAGAAAAAAATATTAAGAAACGAGGTTGTGGGCCACTGGAGTGGGGTTCGACCACTTTTTGATGATTCTGGTCAGTCAGCTCAAAAGGCGTCCCGTGATTACATAATAAAAGAAGATAGTCGTACTAAAGACAGTGCCCTTATTAATGTATTTGGTGGAAAACTTACAACCTTTAGGCAGTTGTCAGAAGACGTTGTCGATTTAATTGATTTAATTCTAGGAAGTAACAATCCTTGCTTGACATTTAAAGTTCATTTACCGGGGGGAGACTTTCACCTTGATAAAGAAGAAGATTTGATGAATAAACTAAGTAAAAAGTATGAGTATTTAGATTTAGATTATCTCCAGCGTCTTTTTAAATCCTATGGAACTAGAGTGAATCTAGTTTTAAAAGGAGTTTCAAAATTAGAGGACCTTGGAATAAATTTCGGTAAAGATTTATATCAATCTGAAGTGGATTATTTAATGAGGGAGGAGTTTGCCCTTTTCCCAGATGATATTACTGAAAGACGCACCAAGCTTTATTTATTTTTAAACAAAAAGAATTTGAAAGACTTAGATAAGTATATGGCAAAAAATAGGTAATATTGTCTCGATACCTATTGTTTAAATATAGTGATTAATAATTATGGCAAACTTAGATAAATACATTTTATCAATCGACCAAGGAACAACGTCTTCTAGGGGCATTTTATTTGATTCAAATTATCAAATTGTGGCGATAGGTCAGAAAGAATTTACTCAATTTTTTCCATATTCTGGTTGGGTTGAGCATGACCCGGAGGAGATTTGGCTTTCTACTCTTGAAAGTTGTAATGAGGCTATTTTGAAGGCAAAAATTAAACCAAGCCAAATTAGCTCAATTGGCATTACTAATCAGCGGGAAACAACGGTTGTCTGGGATAAAGAAACAGGGGAGCCAGTTTATAATGCAATAGTTTGGCAAGATAAGAGGACATCTAATGAATGCCAAAAACTTAGAGAGCTTGGCCATGAAGCTAGTGTCACTAAAAAGACTGGGCTGTTACTTAATCCATATTTCTGCGCTACTAAAATTTCCTGGATTCTTGATAATGTTGATGGTGCACGCGATAAAGCAAATGCCGGGAAGCTAATCTTTGGAACCATTGATAGCTTTCTTTTATGGCGATTAAGTAATAAAAAAGTTCACTCAACGGATGCCACTAATGCATCTAGAACTCTTTTGTACGACATTCATAAAGGTTGCTGGGACGATGGCTTGTTAAAGCTTTTTAATATCCCCAAAATAATGCTACCTAATGTTCGTGATAGTGCGTCAAATTTTGGCAATGCTCACGAATCTTTTTTTGGATCTGAGATACCTATCTCTAGCATGATTGGTGATCAGCACTCGGCGCTTGTGGGCCAAGCATGCTTCGAGCCAGGAATGGTTAAATCTACTTATGGCACAGGATGCTTTGTTCTTATTAATACTGGTGATAAAGCGATCGAGTCTAAAAATAAATTATTAACCACTATAGCTTTTCAAATTAATAACAAGCCTTGCTATGCGCTCGAGGGGTCAATATTTGTTGCTGGTGCAGCTATTCAATGGCTTCGTGATAATCTAAAATTTATAAAGTCAGCTGAGGAGTCAGAAGGCCTTGCGATGAAAGCCGATCCAAATCAAGATGTTTATCTAGTGCCTGCATTTGTTGGTCTTGGCGCCCCTCATTGGGACTCTGATTGTCGAGGTGCATTATATGGCCTTACAAGAAACACAGGTCCCGCTGAAATTACAAAAGCAGCTCTTGAGTCAGTGTGCTATCAAACATCAGATCTATTGACTGCAATTGAAAAAGATTTAGGCGAAAATGGATTAAACACTATCAGAGTAGATGGTGGGATGGCTGCATCAAATTGGACTATGCAGATGCTTTCAGATGTCTTAAATCTTCCAGTAGATAGACCAAAAAATTTGGAAACGACAGCTCTTGGCGCTGCCTATTTAGCTGGGATGCAAATAGGTTTTTACCCACCAATTGGAGAGTTCGCAAAGCTATGGAAGGCCGAGACTCAATTTAATTCAAAAATGCCGGAAGTGGAGAGACAAAAAAAACTTTCAGGTTGGAAAGACGCAGTTAGTCGAACCCTTTCTAGGTAGGCGGTAAAAAGAATAAATACATTTATCTAATAGGTGAATATTATAATATTCTTATAGGTCTAAGTGAGCTTTCCAGCTTTATATGCTAAATTTTATTGTTAAAACAAAGGCTTAGGTCCAACTTGAAATTTTTATAATTTTTAAGTATAATTGCTTTCTTTTGCATTCAAGGAAATTTAAATATGCCATCACGCAGAGATCTAGCGAACGCGATTCGCGCCCTAAGTATGGACGCAGTTCAAAAGGCGAATTCAGGCCACCCAGGTGCACCAATGGGCATGGCAGATATTGCTGAAGTGCTTTGGAATGACCACATGAAGTACAATCCAACTAGCTCTAAGTGGGCTGATCGCGATCGTTTCGTTTTATCGAACGGCCATGGCTCAATGTTGATGTATTCATTACTCCATTTAACGGGTTTTGAATTAAGCATGGACGATATTAAAAATTTCCGTCAATTACATTCTAAAACTGCAGGCCATCCTGAGTATGGTTATGCAGAAGGTATTGAAACTACAACTGGCCCATTAGGTCAAGGTATCACCAACGCGGTTGGTATGGCGATTGCTGAGCGTACATTAGGCGCACAATTTAACAAGCCAGGCCATGAAATCGTTAACCATAATACGTATGCATTTATGGGCGATGGTTGTTTAATGGAAGGTTTGTCACATGAATCATGTGCAATGGCTGGCACATTAGGCTTAGGTAAGTTAATCGCATTTTGGGACGACAACGATATTTCTATCGATGGCCACATTGGTGATTGGATGGAGAAAGGCGTTCCAGGACGTTTCAAATCTTACGATTGGCACGTTGTGGCAGTTGATGGTCATGATGCAGATGCAATCAGCAAAGCAATTACTGAAGCTAAATCAGTTACAGACAAGCCAAGTTTAATTTGTTGTAAGACAGTTATTGGCTTTGGTTCACCAAACTTATCTGGTTCACATGATTGTCATGGCGCACCATTAGGTGACGAAGAAATTGCCCTAGTGCGTAAAGAATTAGATTGGGACTCAGCTCCATTTGAAATTCCTGCAGATATTTATGCTGGTTGGGACCATAAAGAAAAAGGTGCCTCTGATGAGAGTGCTTGGAATGATACATTTGCAGCCTACAAGGCTAAATTCCCTGCAGACGCAGCTGAATTTGAACGTCGTATGACGGGCGATCTTCCAGCTAACTTTGAAATGGAAATGGATAAGTTCATTGCCAAAACTCAGACTGAAATGCCAAAAATTGCATCACGTCAAGCGTCACAAAAAACGATTGAAGCGATGGGTCCATTATTACCAGAGATGTTTGGTGGTTCTGCTGACTTAACAGGCTCTAACCTAACTAACTGGTCAGGTACTGTTAAAGTAAACGCAGACAATGCAAACGGTAACTACATCTCTTGGGGTGTTCGTGAGTTTGGTATGGCACACATGATGAACGGTATGGTTCTACATGGTGGTTTTAAAGTTTATGGCGCAACGTTCTTCATGTTTATGGAATTCATGCGCAATGCATTACGCATGTCTGCATTGATGAAGATTGGTACGATCTACGTTTACACGCATGATTCTATCGGTTTAGGTGAAGATGGTCCAACGCATCAGCCAGTTGAGCAACTTGCAACGATCCGTATGATTCCAAACTTCCAAACATGGAGAGGTTGTGATGCGATCGAATCTGCAGTATCTTGGAAAATGGCAATGTTACGTGGCGATGCGCCAACAGCATTAGTGTTCTCGCGTCAAGCGTTAACACCAATGGAACGTACTGCTGAACAGGTTAAGAACATTGAGAAAGGTGGTTACATATTGAAAGATTGTGAAGGCGATGCTGATATTATCTTCATCTCGACGGGTTCTGAAGTTGGTCTAGCTGTGGAAGCTGCACAAGCGATGGACGCAAATGTACGTGTGGTTTCAATGCCTTGTACAGATGCTTACGACGAGCAAGATCAGGCTTATAAGGATTCAGTATTAACACCAGGCGTTAAACGTGTGGCTATTGAGGCAGGTGTTGGCGATGGTTGGTACAAGTATATTGGCTTAGATGGCGGTTTAGTTTGTATGACAACTTTCGGTGAGTCTGCACCAGCAGGTGACTTATTTAAAGAATTTGGTTTTACAGTTGACAACGTTGTTGCAACAGCGAAAAAAGTATTAGGCTAAATAAAATTCAGTCAGGCATAGGTGGTCATAACCTAGCTTGGCTTTTTAAGAGTTTATGTCAATTAACATGAATAATAAAAGGAGTAGTAAAATGACAATTAAAGTAGGTATTAATGGTTTTGGTCGTATTGGTCGCATGGCATTTCGTGCAATTAAAAAGGACTTTCCAGAATTAGAAGTAGTTGGTATTAACGACTTATTAGAAAATGATTACTTAGCATATATGCTTAAGTATGATACTGCGCAAGGCCGTTTTGACGGTGAAGTAGCGGTTGAAGGTAACAATTTTATTATCGATGGTAAGAAAATCCGTCTTTCAGCTGAACGCAACCCTGCGGACCTTAAGTGGGATGAGATTGGTGCAGAAGTTGTTATCGATTGTACGGGTTTCTTCTTAACTGAAGAATCTTGTCAAGCTCACATCGATGCAGGTGCTAAGAAAGTTGTTCAATCAGCACCTTCTAAAGATGGTACACCAATGTTTGTATACGGTGTAAACCACAATGAATACGCAGGTCAAGCAATTGTTTCAGCTGCTTCTTGTACAACTAACTGTCTAGCGCCGATTGCGAAAGTTATCGATGATAACTGGGGCTTAAAGCGTGGTCTTATGACAACGGTTCATGCAGCAACTGCAACACAAAAAACAGTTGACGGTCCTTCAATGAAAGATTGGAGAGGTGGTCGTGCAGTATTTGAAAACATCATTCCTTCATCAACAGGTGCTGCTAAAGCAGTAGGTGTTGTATTGCCACAACTTAACGGTAAATTAACAGGTATGGCTTTTCGTATTCCTTCAGTTGACGTTTCAGTGGTTGACTTGACTTGTGAACTTGATAAGCCAGCGACTTACGAAGAAATTTGTGCAGCCATGAAAGAAGCTTCAGAAGGTTCTATGAAAGGTACGTTGGGCTACACTGAAGAAGCAGTTGTTTCTTCAGACTTCCGCGGTATTAGTCAATCTTCAATCTTTGATGCAGGTGCAGGTATTGCACTAGACGATACGTTTGTAAAAGTTGTGTCTTGGTATGATAACGAGTATGGTTACACATGTAACATGCTTCGTTTAGTACAGCACATAGCTTAATATTTAAAACATCGACTTACTTTGGTGAGTCGTGTTTTTATATGCCAGATTTAATCATCAAAGACTCTCAGCTTAGTGTTGAAGAAGTTATTGAAAAATTAAAAGAAGCAGTTCCAAACAATAAGTTTGGAATTTTGCATTCTTACGATATTAAACAAACGCTAGCCTCAAAAGGCCAGACATTAACAGAAGAATGTCATGTGTTTGAAATTTGCAATCCAGTGGTTGCAAAGAATATCCTGGAAAAGGATATGGATTTGGCAAGTGTCTTACCTTGTCGAATCTCAGTATATACCAAGGATGGCGCTACTAAAGTTGGAATGGCGTCACCCACTAAACATATTGCTCAATTGACTGATTTAGATTTATCGCTAGTGATCGATCCAGTTGAGCAAGCACTGATCAATATAATTGATCAGTCAATTGCATAAATAACTAGGAGAAAATTATGTCAGTTATCAATTTATCAGATCTAGATCTTGGCTCTAAAAAAGTTTTAATTCGTCAAGATTTAAACGTGCCTATTAAAGATGGCGTGGTCACCAGTGACAAGCGTATTAAAGCTTCAGTGCCAACTATTAAGATGGCAATGAAACAAGGTGCAAAAGTATTATTAATGTCACACCGTGGCCGTCCGACAGAAGGTGAATACAGTGATGAGTTTACTTTGCAGCCTGTTGCAGATCGCTTGACAGAGCTTTTAGGTGTTGCAGTGCGTTTAGAAAAAGACTGGTTAAATGGTGTTGACATGAAAGACGGTGAAGTTGTTTTATGTGAAAACGTACGTTTTAATGTGGGCGAAATGGCCAATGATGATGCACTATCAAAACAAATGGCAGCGATGTGTGACATCTTTGCTATGGATGCTTTTGGTACAGCGCATCGCGCTCAAGCTTCAACACATGGTGTTGCTAAGTATGCACCGATTGCTTGTGCTGGCCCGCTACTTTCAGGTGAGCTTGAAGCATTGGGTAAAGCGCTTGATAATCCTAAGCGCCCAATGGTTGCGATTGTTGGCGGCTCTAAGGTTTCAACTAAGCTAACGGTATTAGAATCTTTATCTAAGATTGTTGACCAACTAGTTGTTGGTGGTGGTATTGCTAATACTTTCATTGCAGCACAAGGTCACAATGTTGGAAAATCATTATGCGAAAATGATTTAATTCCCACAGCTGCAAAATTAATGAAAGACTGTGAAATCCCGGTACCAACTGACGTAGTAACTGGCAAGGAATTTTCTGAAACTGCACAAGCTACAACTAAAGGCTCGACAGAAGTTGTTGACAACGACATGATTTTCGACATTGGTCCAAATTCTGCGAATGAATTAGCTGAAATTATGAAAAGCGCAGGCACGATCGTATGGAACGGCCCAGTGGGCGTATTTGAATTTGATCAATTTGCTGGTGGTACAAAAACATTAGCGATGGCAATTGCCGATTCTGATGCATTTTCAATTGCAGGTGGTGGTGATACATTAGCAGCAGTTGATAAATATGGTATTGAAGATAAAATCAGCTATATTTCTACAGGTGGCGGCGCTTTCTTAGAATTTCTTGAAGGTAAAAAATTACCAGCAGTAGAAATTCTAGAACAAAGAGCAGCGGAGTAACGCTTGATTAGAAGAACAAAAATATTAGCAACCCTGGGTCCAGCAACGGATAGACCTGGTGTTTTAGATAGTATTCTAAAAGCAGGTGTTAATGTTGTGCGCATTAATTTTTCTCATGGTTCTGAAGAAGAGCACTTGGGTAGGGTTAAGGCGGTTCGTGATTGGGCTGAGGCTAACGATACTTATATTGGTGTATTGATGGACTTGCAAGGACCAAAAATTCGAATTGCTTCTTTTAAAGACGGTATTAAGATCACTTTAAATAATGGCGATAGTTTTACTTTAGACGCTGAGAAGGATAAGTTATCAGGCGATCAAGAATCTGTTGGAATTGCCTACAAAAAACTACCTCAAGAAGTTAAGCGGGGCAACATCCTAATTTTAGATGATGGAAAAATCGTTTTAGAAGTTAGCGATATTAAAGGCAGTAAGATTAATACCACCGTAATCCAAGGCGGAATTTTATCTGACAAGAAAGGTATAAACTTGCGCGGTGGAGGCTTGTCAGCCAATGCGTTAACTGAAAAAGATAAAAAAGATATTTTTATTGCAGCTAAAGCAAGAGCTGATTATGTCGCTTTATCATTCCCAATTAGCGGTGATGATGTTCGTGAAACCAAAGAATTATTAGTTAAGGCTGATTGTAAAGCGGGTGTGATTTCAAAGATTGAGCGTGCTGAATCATTAGAAGAAGAAACTATCCAAGATATTATTAATGAGTCTGCCGGCATTATGGTGGCTCGCGGTGATTTGGGTGTTGAAATTGGTGATGCACAATTACCGGCACAGCAAAAACGCCTTATTCAAATGGCACGAGCAAATGATCGCATTGTTATTACTGCAACGCAAATGCTTGAGTCAATGATTGAGAACCCAATTCCAACACGTGCTGAAGTATTTGACGTGGCTAATGCGGTACTTGACGGTACTGATGCAGTTATGCTTTCAGCAGAAACAGCAGCAGGAAATTTCCCAGAAAATGCAGTACGCACAATGGCAGAAGTTTGCCTTGAAGCTGAAAAAAACCGAATTGCCAAGGAATCGCAGCATAGATTGAATGAATCATTTGAATATGTTGATGAGACCATCGCTATGAGTGCTATGTACGCCGCTAATCATTTAGGGGCAAAGGTTGTAGCATCGTTGACTCAGACCGGAAAGACAGCAATGTGGATGTCAAGAATTAGCTCTGGTATTTCAATTTACGCAATGTCAGACAACATTCAGACATTGCGTAAAGTTACTCTGTACCGCGGAGTATATCCATGTGGTATTGATAAAGACACCTGCTCAGACTGGTCAGATGTTAATCAGAAAGTTATTGATACACTTACTAAAAAAAGTGTTGTTGAAGATGGAGATTTGGTAGTATTGACCAAAGGTATGTATAAAGATAAATCAGGTGGAACCAACATGATGAAAATTCTTCGTGTCGGTGACTCAAACTATTAAATAGCAATTAAGTAAAGGAGAAAATATGTTAATTTCATTAAGAGAACTATTAGATCACGCCGCAGAAAACAGCTACGGCATGCCAGCGTTTAACGTAAATAATATGGAGCAGGTTCATGCAATTATGCAAGCTGCTGACAAGACCAATTCACCCGTTATTATGCAGGGTTCTGCAGGTGCGCGTGGTTATGCAGGCGAGCCATTCTTACGTCACTTAATTATTGCAGCAACTGAGATGTACCCACATATCCCAGTAGTAATGCATCAGGATCATGGCTCAGAGCCGGCAGTATGTTTGCGTTCGATCCAGTCAGGTTTCTCATCAGTAATGATGGATGGCTCTTTAGAGGCAGATTGTAAAACACCAGCTTCATTTGAGTACAACGTTGCAGTAACTGCTGAAGTTGTGAAAATGGCACACGCAGGTGGTGTCTCTGTTGAAGGTGAATTAGGTTGTTTAGGCTCACTTGAAACAGGTGAAATGGGCGAAGAAGATGGCCACGGTGCTGAAGGTAAATTAGATCTTGAAATGCTATTAACAGGTGTTGAAGAGGCAGCTGATTTTGTTAAAGCGACTAACGTTGATGCATTAGCAATTGCTATTGGTACTTCACATGGTGCTTACAAATTTACTAAAGAGCCGGATGGTGAAATTCTACGTATTGACCGTATTAAAGAGATTCACGCACGCTTGCCAAATACACACTTAGTGATGCACGGTTCTTCTTCAGTGCCACAAGAATGGTTAGAAATCATTAATTCGCATGGTGGTGATATGGGTCAAACTTACGGTGTACCGGTATCTGAAATTCAAGAAGGCATTAAGAACGGCGTACGTAAAGTAAACATTGATACAGATCTTCGTATGGCCTCAACTGGCGCAGTGCGTAAGCATTTGATTGAAAATACATCAAACTTTGATCCGCGTAAGTTCTTAAAAGAATCAACAAATGCAATGTCTGAAATCTGTGCTGCACGTTTTGAAGCGTTCGGTTCGGCTGGTCAGGCGGATAAAATCAAAGTATCTTCATTAGATACAATGAGTCAAAGATACTTATCAGGTGAGTTAGACGCTAACATTAAGTAAGCGCCTAAAGATCAAGTATCAGAAGGGCTCGTTTATAACGGGCCTTTTTTATTACTAAGGGAACTAAATGAGTCAAAAACCACATTATTCGGTCATTGTTATTGGTGGCGGTCATGCAGGAACAGAGGCGGCGCTTGCTTCTGCTCGTATGGGCGTTGATACGCTACTCATTTCTCATAACATTGAGACCTTAGGGCAAATGAGCTGCAATCCTGCTATTGGCGGAATTGGAAAAGGGCATTTGGTTAAAGAGATTGATGCAATGGGTGGGGCCATGGCACGAGCTATTGACATATCTGGTATTCAATTTCGAACTCTGAACGCATCCAAAGGTCCTGCTGTTCGAGCAACACGCGCTCAAGCTGATAGGGTTTTGTATAAGGCAGCTATTCGATATGCATTAGAAAATCAAGAGAATCTGTCTTTATTCCAACAAGCAGTCGATGACTTAGTGATTAAAAATGATGTCGTTACTGGTGTGGTAACCCAAATGGGGCTAACCTTTAGTGCTGATAAGGTAATTTTGACTTCAGGTACTTTTTTGGGCGGCATCATTCACATTGGCCAAAAGAATTTTCAAGGTGGTCGTGCAGGTGATGCGCCTTCTAATCCGCTATCTAGAAAATTACGCGAATATGATCTGGGTGTTGGCCGTTTAAAAACTGGCACCCCACCAAGATTAGATGGGAGAACGTTAGATTTTTCTCTCATGGAGGAGCAAAAAGGCGATCAACCAATACCTAGCTTCTCTTTTATGGGCAAACATTCTGATCATCCAGATCAGATTTCATGCTTTATCACCCATACAAATGAAAAAGCACATGACTTTATTCGTGCTGGTTTAAAAGATTCTCCTATGTATACAGGCAACATTGAAGGTATTGGCCCACGATATTGTCCATCAATTGAAGATAAGGTTGTTCGTTTTGCAGAGCGTAATTCTCATCAAATTTTTGTTGAACCAGAAGGCCTCACTACCAATGAAGTCTATCCAAATGGTATTTCGACCTCGTTGCCATATGAGGTGCAAGTAGACTTTATTCATTCAATTAAAGGTTTTGAAAATGCACAAATTGTACGCCCAGGCTATGCGATTGAGTATGACTTTTTTGATCCGCGCGGCTTGAAACAGACATTGGAAGTTAAGCGCATTAAGAATTTGTATTTTGCTGGCCAAATTAATGGCACAACAGGCTATGAAGAAGCGGCGGCCCAAGGCATGCTAGCAGGTATTAATGCAGCCTGTGCGGTCCAGGGTAAAGAAGCATGGATACCCAAGCGTGATGAGAGCTATATAGGTGTTATGGTGGATGATTTGATTACCAAAGGCACCAATGAGCCGTACCGTATGTTTACCTCTAGAGCGGAGTATCGATTACTCTTACGTGAAGATAATGCAGACGAGCGCCTAACGCCTGTGGCTAGAAAATTGGGATTAATTAGCGAGGATAGATACCGAATCTTTGAGCAAAAATATGCAGCGATTAATCAAGAAAAACAGCGTCTAGAAACTACTTGGGTTCAAGCGAGTGATGTCCAGGCAAGTGAAGTGCTAGGACAAAAGCTTAGCCATGAGTATTCTTTATCAGAACTACTTAAGCGCCCTACAATTGATTACAAAATTCTAAGACAGATTGATTCTGGAAAGCCTTATTTGGACGACGAAAAACTCATTGGCGTGGTCGAAAACAACATCAAGTATGCAGGCTACATTAAACGTCAGATGGAAGAGATTGAGAAATACCGTAAAAATGAAAATACTGCACTACCAGCTAATATGGATTACCATACCATTCAAGCCTTATCCGCTGAAGTGCGTCAAAAGTTAACTCAGCATCAGCCTGAAACTATTGGACAAGCAAGTCGAATACAAGGTGTTACGCCTGCCTCTATTTCTATTTTATTGGTTTATCTTAAAACTTATAAAAAATCATGACGGATAAAGCGTTATTGATAGCGGGTGCAAAAAAAATGAGCATTGATCTTGATGAAGTGCAAGTGTCAAAGTTAATGCAGTATTTAGAGCTTATTATCAAATGGAATAAAACAGTTAATTTAAGTGCTATTCGCCATCTAGATGAAGGGGTTAAAAAACATTTGTTAGACAGTCTTTCTGTGATGCCTTATATTACAAAAGAGCCGCTACTAGATGTAGGTTCTGGGGCCGGCTTACCAGGGATTGTGATTAGTATTATGAGGCCAGAGTTAAGTGTTACAGTGCTAGATACAGTCGGTAAAAAATGCCGTTTTATGCAGTTTGCTAAAACAAATCTAGGACTAAAAAACCTAACCGTTGTACATCAGCGAGTTGAGAATTACATTGCTGAGCAATGTTTTGGCCAGATTATTTCCAGAGCATTTGCAGAGGTTGATAAAACCTTAAGTCTTACTCAACACTTATTGTGTGATAATGGTCATTATTTACTGATGAAAGGAAACCACTTTGAGAATGAAGCGCTCAAAAACTTTACAGTTCAAGCGCATCAAGTAAGTGTGCCTTATGTATCAGATCATCGTTATTTTTTAGAAATCAAACCCAGTTAAATATGAAAAAAATCTTTTATTATTTGCTAATATTTATACTTATTAGTCTTATCACAGTTGTCACCTTGTTTGATACAATTGCCAAAAATGTTGCCGAAACTTATGCACAAAAATCACTCGGCACCCCTGTTAGCGTTGCTGAATTTAGGAGTGATTGGGACCAGGCTCAGGTCAATATTGATTTTATTGAAGTCGCAAATCCGGCCAACTTTTCTAATAAAAATGCCTTTGTTTTAAATCATCTGACTGCCTCTTTATCCGAGCAAACTCATGATGAGCTAATAGTACTAGAACAGCTTGAATTTGATGGATTACTGTTTACATTGGAGCAAAATGATGGCCAGGTAAATTTGGTTGAAATATTGAATCAGTTAAATCAGCAGCCAAAAGTTGCAAATCAAAAGCCATCGATTGAACACTCTTCAGAACATGAGTCGAATCATGAAGAGTCTTATCGAGTAAAAATTAATCAACTTAAGTTTGTCAATACTCAGCTATTTGTTGATACTAAGTGGTTTAAAGAGACTATTATTGTGCCAAATGTGATTATTAATAACTTTGGTGGACAAAATGGCATTCCATTAGCGAAGATTGGTTCAGAGATTATGAAAGTTGCCTTAACCCGTATTCAGGCTGAAGTTGAGAAGAAAGGGTTAAAACTCAGCGAACAAGAGATTAAAGAAAGTGCGCGCCGTCAACTTCAGGGAAAGCTCAATACTCTAACCAATGATTTAGATGGTAAAGCTAAAAATTGGCTTAAAAAGCTAGGCTTATAATATGCATATTATTGATTCACATTGTCATATAGACCGTGTTGATTTAGATCAATTTGGTGGCAGTATCGACAGCATGCTTGCACAAGCAAAGGAGCTTTCTGTTAAGGAGTTTCTTTGTGTTTGTATTGATTTAGAACATTTTGATGAGGTATTTTCATTAGCCAAAAATCATGCACAAATCTACGCTTCAGTGGGTGTGCATCCTACTGAACAAGAAGGCAAGGACCCAACTGTTGATGAATTATTAGCACTTGCAGATGACGATAATATTATCGCCATTGGCGAAACAGGACTTGACTATTTCCATGTCAAAAAAGAGACAGCTGATTGGCAGCGAGACCGTTTTAGGCGCCATATTGCTGCGTCAAATCAATCAGCTAAGCCAATGATTATTCACACGCGTGAAGCCAAGCAAGACACTATTAAAATTATGACTGAAGAGAAAGCAAATGCTGGCGTTATGCATTGTTTTTCTGAGGATTGGGAAACCGCTAAAGCAGCATTAGACTTAGGTTTTTATATTTCATTTTCTGGAATTATCACTTTTAAGAGTGCCCAGGCGTTGCGTGAAGTGGCTCAAAAAGTGCCCGCTGATCGTCTACTAGTAGAAACGGATGCACCTTATTTAACGCCGGTACCTAATAGAGGAAGACCAAATTCCCCTGCATATACTTATTATGTCGCACAAAAGTTAGCTGAAATTAGAGGGGTGAGCATTGAAGAAATTGCTAGCACAACAACTGAAAACTTTAACCGTTTGTTTTTCTCAAAATAATGGCTGTTACTTATCAAACAATTGATGAATTTTCACAAGGCCAACGCTTAGATAATTTTTTAGTTAAGATCCTTAAAGGTGTGCCTAAATCGCATATTTATCGTGTTATTCGTAAGGGAGAAGTGCGAGTTAACAAGGGTAGGAAAAAAGCAGATTATAAGCTTGAGATAAATGATATTGTTCGTGTGCCACCCGTTAGCGTCAATGAAAAGAAAACGACACATGTTTCTGATAGCCTTAAAAAGATACTGCTAGATTCAATTATTTATGAAGACAAGGGTTTATTAATTATCAATAAACCAAGTGGCGTTGCTGTTCATAGTGGCAGTGGTGTCGACACGGGCGTGATTGAGGCACTAAGATCGGTATACAAAGATCCTATTGAATTAGTTCATCGTCTAGATCGTGCCACTTCAGGTGTATTATTAATTGCTAAAAAACGTAGTGTGCTTAAAAATTTACATGAGCAACTGTTCGAGCATGAGATGGAAAAGCGATACACTGCTTTGGTTAAAGGTGTTTGGTCAAAAAAACGCCACACCATTGATGCACCGCTTCACCAAAACTCGAGATATGCAGTTGTGGATAGCAAAGGTAAGCATTCAGTTAGTCATTTTCAGCCGCTTAAAAACTTTACCAAGGATGATTTTTCTGCCTCTTTAGTGGAAGTCACCATTGAAACGGGGCGTACTCATCAAATACGTGCGCACGCTAAATATGCCGAACACGCCATTGCTTGTGATGACAAGTATGGTGATAAAGAATTTGACCGACAAGTAAAGTTTCGCGGGCTTAAGCGTTTATTTTTGCATGCACATCAACTTACTTTTACCAATCCATTAACGGGTGATATTCAAAAAGTTCAAGCGCCTTTATCAAAAGAGTTAGAAGAGTTTCTAGCTAAACTATGAATCCTTACTTTCGCCTAATGCGTTTGGATAAGCCAGTGGGTATTTATCTGCTTTTATGGCCAACTTTATGGGCATTATTTTTAGCAGCAGGTGGCTGGCCATCGATTGAGTTGATTAGTATTTTTGTTGCAGGCGTTGTATTGATGCGTTCAGCTGGTTGTGTGATTAATGATTATGCAGATCGCAAGATTGATCACTTGGTCCAACGTACTAAACATAGGCCCATCACTTCTGGTGAAATCTCACCATCAAGAGCATTACTGTTATTTTCGGGGTTGATCTTAATTGCTTTTGGACTGGTTTTATTAACCAATCCATTGACTATTAAACTGGCTTTCATTGCTGCTTTTTTAGCCACTTTGTATCCATTTACCAAGCGTTGGACCCACCTACCTCAGTTTGTTTTAGGTGCTAGTTTTGCCATGAGTGTACCTATGGCTTTTTCAGCAACCAATGGTGAGGTACCTGTTAGTGCTTGGTGGATTTTTTCTGCAACACTTGTTTGGACTGTTATTTATGACACGATGTATGCTATGTCAGACCGAGATGAGGATTTAAAAATCGGGGTTAAGTCCACTGCAATTTTATTTGCACAGTATGATCGAATAATTCTTGCTGGACTTCAAATTGGGTTGATTATCGTCCTATTAAAAATTTCAAAAATTTTCGAAATAGGTGTTTATTATGATATTTCTGTATTTTTGAGTGCATTATTAATGATTTATCATCAAATTTTGATCAAAAATCGAGAAAAATCAGCCTGTATTCAAGCTTTTTTGCATAATAACTATATTGGAATGGTAATTTTTATTGGAATAACGCTATCTGTTACTCAGTAAGCGCCATAGAGCTGAAAATATCTAATTTTTTCAAAATATAGTCATTTAAATACTACTTTTTTGCATTTTTTCATCAATAAAACTTGACAGTAATCAAAAAACACTCTAAATTGCTTACAACTCGATAACAAAGTTGAGTTACTAATAAAACTAAAGAGGGGAAAATATGTTTGATACTATTATAAGTACAATTAAAAAATTAACTGAAGCTGGTATAGCTTTGATTGCTCTAGCTGTTGTGGTTCAAGTAATCTTTGGAACTAGCGCTGCAGGCGTACCATTTATCGGTGGCGATGTTATCGGCACGATTACTAGTATTGTTGCTAGTCTTGGTTCTCATGGTTTAGTGGGTCTAGCAGCAGTTGCTGTTATCTACGCATTATTTACACGTAACTAGTAACACATAAAAGTACCAAAAAAAACCCGCCGTAAGGCGGGTTTTTTTGGTTTTAGAGGAAAGCTAAATCCCTCTTAAAAGTTCGTTAATACTAGTTTTAGAGCGAGTTTTGGCATCGACTTGTTTAACGATTACCGCGCAGTAAAGAGAGTAGCTACCATCTTTAGAAGGTAAGTTTCCAGAAACAACAACCGAACCTGCAGGAATTCGACCATAAGTAATTTCACCTGTTTCACGATTGAAAATCTTAGTTGATTGTCCAATGTAAACGCCCATTGAGATAACTGCACCTTCTTCAACAATGACACCTTCAACAACTTCTGATCGAGCACCGATAAAACAATTATCTTCAATAATGGTTGGGCTAGCTTGTAATGGCTCTAATACACCACCAATACCAACACCACCAGATAAGTGAACATTTTTACCAATTTGTGCACATGAGCCTACAGTTGCCCAGGTGTCAACCATTGTGCCAGAGTCGACGTATGCACCAATATTAACGTATGAAGGCATAAGAACCGTATCTTTCGCAATATATGAGCCACGACGTGCACTTGCAGGCGGAACTACGCGAACGCCTGTTGCTTTGAATTCCTGCGCCGTTAAGTTGGCAAATTTAGAAGGCACCTTGTCGTAGTATTGGGTAAAGCCACCTTGCATAGGGGTATTGTCTTCAATTCTGAAAGAAAGCAAGACCGCTTTTTTAAGCCATTCATTGACGATCCAGTCACCCACGCCTTGTTGCTGCGCAACACGCGCTTCACCTGAATCAAGCATGAGAATCGCTTCATTAACAGCTTTTTTTACTTCTGGCGTGACATTTTGTGGGTTGATGTTTGCTCTATCTTCAAAAGCAGCTTCAATAATCTCTTTCATAGTATGTTCGGTCGTAAAAATTGAACATTATATCAGATGCGTTATTTTAATAGTTACTGGCATTTTTATGAGTTTTAGTTGATTGAAATCAAGAAAATAAAACTGAATAATGTTATTATGTTGCAGTTCTTTTTAACATCGATAAAATAGCCATGAGCGATAATAAGATTCAACTTGAAAATTTGTATGAGGAAGGTGATCACTGGGTTCAGAATCTAGGTGATGAGACAATTCACGCAAAACGAATGGGTGGAAAATTTCGCAACCTTAAGTGGCTAGCTATGATAGTTTGGGCGCCTTTCTTTATAGGCCCGTATATAACTTGGAATGATAAGCAAGCTATCTTGTTTGACACGGAACATAGGCAATATCATCTATTTGATATTACTATCTTTCCACAAGATATTTGGATGCTCACTATGGTGCTGCTATTTTTAGCTATTTTACTGGCCGCCATGACCACTGTATTAGGTCGCGTTTTTTGTGGCTATTTCTGCTTTCAAACAGTTTGGACCGATATTTTCAGTTGGGTAGAAACTAAAGTAGAAGGAGCACCACTTAAGCGACGTAAACTAGATAAAGCACCAATGAGTTTTTACAAGCTTAAGGTTAAAATAATTAAACATTCAATCTGGATGTCGATTGCTCTATTTTCAGGCGTGACTTGGATGCTATATTTTGGCGTTAGTTGGGCGGATTATTTCAATGCAAACCTCAGTACAACTACTTTTACTATTACGGTAGTTATTACTTTAGGTGCTTATATTTTTGCAGGCTTTATGCGCGAGCAAACATGTCTGTGGGTTTGTCCATATGCTCGAATCCAGGGTGCTATGGTAGACAACCAAAGTATTATGCCAACTTATGATCACTATCGTGGTGAGAGTCGTGGCAAGCTTAATAAAGGAAATTTTGTTGATGATAATGGTGATTGTATTGATTGTCATCAGTGTGTCGCTGTTTGTCCAACAGGCGTTGATATTCGTAAAGGCCAGGAATATGGGTGTATCACATGTGGTTTGTGTATTGATGCTTGTGATGCGGTGATGGAAAAAGTAGGAAAACCAAAAGGTTTAATTCGCTACACCTCTTTAGCTGAGATGAAATTTAATCAAGAGCCAAAGCCTTTATATAAAAGACCAAGAGTGATTGTCTACAGCTTAATTTTAGTTTCTGCTTTATCCATTCTAACTTATGCCGTGAGTACATTGGCCTCGATGGACTTAAAAGTTCTACACGATAGGCAGCCATTATTTGTACAGTTGTCAGATGGCTCTATTCGTAATAAGTACGAACTTAAAGTGATGAACAAAACTGATAAAGACATGCAGGTTGCTATTAGTTTTAAGAGCTCAATTAAAGATCTTAAGTCAAAAGAGACTCTAGGTTCATTCATGATTCCAACGGGTAATGTTAAATCTATTTATGTCTATCTATCTGCTTATGAAAATAATGTGGGAGATGATTACGAGGTAACTTTTGTGGTTAAAGGTGAGAAATCTACATTAGAATACGAGACTTCATTTTTCACTCCGAGAAGTATGCGATGACCGTTCAAAAATCTCCAGTTATGATGCTAATGCTAGTTTTGTTTGTTGCATTAGTTGGTGCGACAGTTTGGCGCATTATAACGGCGCTAGAAACTCATCCAGGCTTGGTAGTGGCTGATGCCTACGAAACGGGCGAGCGTTATGGAAGTACCTTAAAGAAGCGTGATGAGTTAATTCAGCAAGGCTGGAAATTAGAATTAGTACTGCCCAAGGTTGTTACTCATGGCGTTAAGCAAACCTATCGTGCTGTTAGCACCAAACACGACGTGAGCCTTAATAAGGCCGATGCCGTTGCTTATTTTTACAGGCCGTTGGAAATGAAGCATGACTATTCAATACCAATGATAAAAACCAATGATGGTGCTTACCAAGTAGAGACGACACTCCCCCTTAAAGGGCGCTGGGATTTATTGGTTGAAATATCTAAAGGTAGCTTCTTGCAGCAAAATTCTGCACGGATGTTCGCTCAATAAAGCGTTCTAATCTTCGTGGCAATGATTGTGATGATGTTCATAAGTTGCCATGAGTTCATCCATTTGGTCGGCAAATAAATCATTAAACTGAGAATCTTTCAAAATAGATTCCGGCTGCCCCATGCAACAAATATGGCGATATAGGCAAAGCACCTGAGTAGATTCTTTCATCACCCGATGTAAGTCATGTGAAACCATCAATACCGCGCAACCCTGTTGCTGATGAATATCTTGAATAAGTTTGTATAGATGCATTTGGCCATTGACATCTAAATTTTGAGCAGGCTCATCTAAAATAAGTACATTAGGCTTGGCCAACAAAGCTCTTGCGAGCAAAACACGCTGCATTTCACCACCCGATAAGCTTTTTAATTCATTCTTGAGAATCGACTCAATGCCCGTTAATTTTGCAGTGTCTTCTAGAAATGCTACTTCTGTTTTTTGATTAAGCTGTAAAAACCCACTAACTGTAATAGGGATAAATTCGTTAGGGATAAATTTTTGTGGTGTGTAGCCTAGGCGAATTTTGTTTGATTTTTTAACCTTGCCTGTATCTGGCTTGATTAGACCTAATAGAATTTTAATCAAAGAGCTTTTACCAGCGCCATTTGGACCAATTAGGGTGATAAATTCACCTGCTTTAATATCAAAGCTAACCTGATCAAGAACCGGTTTTCCATGATGGCTCAGACTAACTTGATCTACATGAATGAGAACTTCTGACATAAGGCTAAGAATTACTAAAGTAATGTTATTTTACAACTTAAGCAGTGGCTAAAAATTGGTAAAATTAGATGTATGTCACACAAGCTAATATTACTAGATGGCTCGGCGTTTTTATTCCGAGCATACTTTTCTACACTGAAACAAAACCTAAGCAACCAAGAGGGCTTCCCAACAGGCGCTATGTTTGGAGTGGTGAATGCTGTTAAGCGTTTGCAAAGGCAATTCCCTGAAGCAAAACTAATCGCTATTTTTGACGCCAAAGGTAAAAACTTTCGTCATGACATGTACCCTGAGTATAAAGCACATAGAAAACCTGCTGATCAAGAGCTAATTATCCAAATTGAGCCCTTGTATGAAATCATTCGCGCCATGGGATTTCACTTTATGTGTGTGCCTGATGTAGAAGCCGATGATGTGATTGCAACCTTAAGTCGTTGCGCTGATCAAAATAATATAAAAACCATTATTGCCAGTGGTGATAAGGACTTAATGCAGCTTGTGAGTGATAATATTTCCCAATTAGATATGACGGGGACTACTTATAATCGCGAAGGTGTGATTGAAAAAATGGGTGTTGCGCCTGAAAAGATTCTTGATTTGTTAGCGCTCACCGGCGACAGTGCAGATAACATCCCAGGCGTGCCAAGCGTTGGTCCAAAGACCGCCATCAAGTGGCTTGAGTCTTACCAGGATATTGATGGTATTAAAAACTCTGCTGGTGAAATCAAGGGTAAAGTTGGTGAAAAGTTAAGAGATAATTTCGATTTATTAGACTTGTCACATCGATTGGTGAGTTTGAAATTTGATGTGGATTTACCCTGTAATATTTTAGAGAGCGAGCCTGGTGAGGATAGTGCCAAATTAGCTGATTTGTATCAGCAGTATGGATTCTCTATGTGGCTTAAGCAATTAGGAGATGTGAGTACGCCCTCTTCAAGTAGTGCCACTGAACAGCTGCATGAAGTCTCCAAGCCTGCACAAAATCTTTTGGAAGGCTACTCACAAACTACCATTCTGGATGAATCAATTTTTATCAGTATGGTTGAGCGCTTAAAGCAATGCGAAAGTTTCGTGGTTGATTTGGAAACCGATTCACTTGACTACATGAATGCAAAAATTGTGGGCTGGGTATTTTTAATTGACCATGACAGTTTCTACATTCCAGTCACGCATGATTATTTAGATGCGCCTAAGCAGCTTAATTTTTCACAAGTTATGGATACTCTAAAACCTATTCTGGAAGATGCAAGTATTGGCAAGGTGGGCCAAAATCTTAAATATGATGCACATGTTTTAGCCAACTACCAAATCGAGCTAAATGGTATTTCAGATGACACTATGGTGAAATCCTATGTGTTAAATTCAGTGGCAACCCGACACAATATGGATGACTTATCTGAGCACTATCTTAACCACCAAACCATTTCATTTTCTGAAGTAGCGGGCAAAGGCAAAAAGCAAATCACCTTTAACCAAGTTTCTCTAGAGGTTGCTAGTCCTTATGCTTGTGAAGATGTCATTGTGACAGATTTATTAAATCAAGTATTAGATGAGCATCTTGCTCAGTATCCCAAGTTGGCTAAACTGTATCAGCGTATTGAATTGCCAATGGTTAAAGTGCTGCTAAAAATTGAGCGCAATGGTGTCAAGCTCGATGTTAATTCATTGAGTCTTCAACAGCTCGATGTTAAAACGCAAATGGAAAGTATTCAAGCGCAGACTTATGAATTAGCCGGTGAGGTTTTTAATCTGGAATCGCCTAAGCAAATTCAACAAATTCTATTTTCTGAAGATGGTCTAGGTCTTGAGCCGAAGAAGAAAACCCCAAAAGGCGCACCATCAACTAATGAAGAAGCGCTCAAGTTATTAGACCATCCTTTGGTTGATTTAATCTTAAGCTATCGAACTTTGACCAAGCTTAATTCAACTTATTTAGAGGCACTACCAAAACAGATAGATTTAAATACTAAGCGATTGCACACCTCTTATCATCAAGCAGTGACAGCGACAGGTCGTTTGTCATCAAGCAATCCAAATCTGCAGAATATTCCTATTAGATCTGAGCTTGGTGCACGTATTCGTGGTGCTTTTGTTGCCAGTGAAGGCTGTGTAATAATTGCAGCAGATTATTCCCAAATTGAGCTTAGGATTATGGCACATATCTCACAAGATGCTAATTTATTAGACGCTTTTAATCATGATCAAGATGTCCATAGTGCGACAGCTTCCACCATGTTTAAAGTTGCTATTGATGAGGTAACTAAGGAGCAGCGTCGTCGAGCGAAGGCAATTAACTTTGGCCTAATTTATGGCATGAGTGCTTTCGGATTAGCCAAGCAAATTGATGTTTCACGTACTGAAGCCAAAGAATATATTGATGCCTATTTTGAGAACTATCCAAGCGTAGCTCAATACATGGAAGACACCAGAGAGTCTGCCAAAATTCAAGGCTATGTGGAGACAGTTATGGGTAGAAGATTGTACTTGCCGCAAATTAACGCCAAGAATAAAATGCTACAACAACATGCACTAAGAACTGCTATTAACGCACCTATGCAAGGCTCAAGTGCCGATATTATTAAAAAAGCCATGCTTGATGTGCATGACTGGATTGGCCAAGATAATAGGGATATCAAAATGATCATGCAAGTGCATGATGAGCTGGTGTTTGAAGTGAAAGCTGATAGGGCTGAAGAGTTTGCTCATAAAATACAAGACTTAATGGAGAGCGCTTATCTGCTCGATATTCCTTTGAAAGTCGATGTGGGCGTTGGCAACTCTTGGCAAGAAGCACACTAATTAAAAAAGACAAATAAATAGGTTTGATATGAAGCAACAACTACAACAGCTATTAACCCAAGCATTACAAGCATTGATCGATGAGGGTGTTTTACAGAGTGCGCCAAGCGAGATTCGATTGGATCATTCTAAAGACAAAGCTCAAGGAGATTTTGCTTCTAATATTGCTATGGTGTTGTCTAAACAAGCTAAATGTGCACCCAAGGTATTGGCTGAAAAAATTGTCGACAAGCTGGCCAATGCCAGTGAGATTAACAAAATTGAAATTGCTGGGCCCGGCTTTATTAACTTCTTTATGTCTCAAGGATCAAACAATCAAGTGCTTGAAGATATCCTTGCCAAAGGTGATACTTTCGGTTTATCTAACATTGGACAAGATCAACGAGTATTGCTTGAGTTTGTTTCAGCCAATCCAACAGGTCCGCTACACGTAGGCCATGGCCGAGGTGCAGCCTATGGTGCGACGGTGTCAAATCTTTTGCGTGCAGTCGGATTTAAAGTGGATAACGAGTATTACGTCAATGATGCTGGACGACAAATGGATATCTTGGCAACCTCTGTTTATTTACGTTTTTGCGACGTTAAGGTGTTTCCTGACAACGGCTATAAAGGTGATTATATTTTTGATATTGCCAAGCAAATTAGCGGCGTAGAGAAGTATGATATTGCCAAAGATGCCTGCAAAGATGAAAAACAGGGAGGCGACAAAGAAAAGCACATTGACGAGCTGATTATGAATTGCAAAAAAGCACTCGGAAAAGATTATTTTAAAATCTTTAGGTTAGCGATTGATAGTATTTTAGGCGGCATAAAAACAGATTTATCTGAATTTGGTATCGAATATCAACAGTGGTTTTCAGAACAATCCTTGGTTGATTCAGGCCTATCTAAAAAGACAGTCGAGACTTTACAAAGCTCAGACCATATTTATGAAAAAGATGGCGCCTTGTGGTTTAAAACCACAGATTTTGGTGATGATTTAGACCGTGTAGTCGTACGTGAGAATGGCATGCATACTTACTTTGCTTCGGATATCGCTTATCATTTAGAGAAGTTTGAACGTGGCTATGACAAAATAATTAACATCTGGGGCTCAGACCATCATGGCTATATTGCCAGAGTTAAAGCTTCTATTGCTGCACTCGGGCACGACCCAAAAAAGTTAGAGATTTTGTTGGTGCAATTTGCTAATTTATATCGTGGCGGTAAAAAAGTTGCCATGTCAACTCGAAGCGGCTCATTTGTAACCTTGGAAGAATTACGCAATGAAGTCGGCAACGATGCAGCACGTTTTTTCTACATCTTGAGAAAATCAGAACAGCATATGGATTTTGATTTAGATTTGGCTAAATCCAAAACCAATGAAAATCCTGTATTTTATATTCAATATGCGCATGCTCGAATTTGTTCGGTACTTAAACAAGCCCAATCAATGGACAAGGCACCTGCTGAATTGTCTCGATTAACGAGTGACATGGAAATTGCTTTAATTAAAGAATTAAATCGCTACAAGGGCATATTACAATCCAGTGCACTCAATTATGAACCTCATGTTCTTGCTCATTATTTAAGAGATTTAGCGGGTGAATTCCATAGTTATTACAATAATAGTGAATTCTTAGTGGACGAAGCTGAGCTGCGCTCAACCAGGCTGTTATTAATTAGTGCCGTGAAACAAGTACTGGTTAACGGCTTAAGTATTTTAGGTGTTAGTGCGCCACAATCTATGTAGGTTGGCTTAAACTTTGAGTATGGATGACCAAACACAAAGATCTCAAGCCTTAGATACGACCCGCTCTTTTCTTATTCAAGCGCCTGCGGGCTCGGGCAAAACTGAGCTACTCACGCAGCGTTATTTAAAACTCTTATCTATTAGTGAATCGCCCGAAAGCGTTCTGGCGATGACGTTCACAAAAAAAGCAGTCAGTGAGCTTAAGGCTAGAGTTATTGAGGCGCTTAAATCTGCAACTGGCGAGCGCCCGGAACAGCTACACAAACAAACAACCTATGATCTAGCCTTAGCAGTCCTAAAGCAATCAAGCGTAAATGGTTGGGATTTGATCAACATGCCTCAACGGCTCAAAATCTCAACCATTGATGGTCTATCTAATTTAATTACCAGTCGATATCCACAACCCCAAAATTGGGTTAATAAGCAAATTATTACCCAGATTTGGCAACAAGATAATTTGTATTTGCAAGCAGCCAAGCAAACATTACTGAGTATAGATGACAAGGAGTTTGGTGACTGTATAAGCAGTACTTTGTTATATTTAGATAATAATGTGAACCGTTTTTATCAGCTAGTCACCTCCATGCTAAAAAAGCGCGATCAATGGCTAAATAAACTTTATTTGCAAGACACCTTAAATATTCAAAATTTAGAAAATAGTGCGGCGACTATTATCAATCGACATTTAGAGTTATTATCAAGCCAAGCTCAGCAACATTTTAATACTGAGTTTTTTACCGCCTTAAATGACAATACTCAGCCAGAAATCTCTAGTCTTAATGAATTGCCTTGTACCAGTGTCGATGACTTGCCCAAATGGAAAAATCTGGCTAATTTGTGCCTGACTGCAACCGGTGATTGTCGCAAACAACTTACCAAGGCCAACGGCTTTCCAGCAGATCTAAAAACTCAAAAGCAAACTGTGCTTGAAACTTTGACAGATTTGTCAGCTCAAACAACTTTGTGCGCCTTGTTGCGCGATGTTAACAAGCTGCCTGATGTAAATTTTGACACCGCACAAATTCAGGCGCTAGATGATATCGCCCAAGTCTTAAAAATTGCAGTTGCACAGCTAAATATTTTATTTAACGAACAACAAGTGACCGATTTTATTCAAGTAGCACTGGATGCTGATCAGGCGTTAAGCCAACATGAGACCAGTGATATTGCGTTATTTTTAGATTATAAAATACAACACTTGCTGATAGATGAATTCCAAGATACCTCGAGTACACAGTTTTCACTGATTGAAAAATTGATTACGAACTGGCAGCCAGACGATAATA